>Ga0070679_100005576_pt1 | contig 11667 bp, 7 predicted proteins | sample KBSC63BmetaG_FD_65652 | JGI IMG/M metagenome (GOLD analysis project Ga0070679, IMG submission 65652) | Corn rhizosphere microbial communities from Kellogg Biological Station, Michigan, USA - KBS C6-3B metaG | ecosystem: Host-associated > Plants > Roots > Rhizosphere | place: USA: Michigan... | reverse complement strand
GCGCAGCTGCCGAGCAGCTCGCGATACTGGCGTGCGAGCGAGGTGCGGTGGCGTTCGGCCCACTCCTCGAAGGCCGGACAGTTGTGGACCGCGAGCCCATTGAGAAAGTGCGGTACGTCGATCGCGATCGCTGACCACGGCTCCTGGCGCGCGAGGCGGAGGAAGTCGGTGACGTCGCAGCCGATGGGAGCGGTGAGCTCGACCATCGACCGGTCCACCCGCAGCGTGCTCCCGATCGCATCGCGCAGGTGCGTCAGCGCCTGGCGGAGCGACGCTCTGGCCCTGACATCCGGGTACTCCCCCCAGAGGAGGGTGGTGAGCTCCTCGCGCCGATGCGCGCGCGGCTCGAGCGCGAGGACGCTCAGCAGCGCTAGCGCCTTGCTACCCATCGCCACCTGCACACCGTCGTCTGTCGTCAGCGCGACCGTACCACACAACCTGAGGGACAGCATCCGCATGATGCTCCGCCGGTACCAGGGGCAACCAACATAGCGCCGATTCACGATTGGCGATAGTTGCTTCACGATCGATTCACGATACCCGCGCATCGTGCCCCCGTCGATTCCTCCCAACCCCGCAAGGAGATCATCATGGCCACGAACGACGAGAAGGATCTCATCCGCATTGACCTCACGAAGGAGCAGAAGGAGCACCTGAAGGTCGTCACCTCGCAGGAAGCCGATGCGATCGAGCTGACGGTGAAGGAGCTCGAGGAGCGGATCGCGCCCCGCATCATGATATGATGTGTAGCCGGCCGGGCGGATTTCCCGCCCGGCCGGCGGCGGCTCCACGTCATCTGTTCAGGAGACATGACTATGCAGAGCGACAAGGAGAGCGACGTGGTGCGGATCGACCTCACCGCGGAGCAGAAGGCGCAGCTCAAGAGCGCCACCGGACGCGATGCCGAGGCGATCGAGCTCACGATGCAGGAGCTGGAGGCGCGTATCGCGCCGCGGCTCGCGGGCAACCACAACGAGACGTTCCTGCTGGCGTGAGCGCCGGTGAGGGGCTCCGGACCGAGCGGCTCGCCCGGGCTGGAGCCCTCCTCCGCCGCCGCGGCGATCCCGCGGGTGCTGAACCGCTGCTTCGCGCGGCGCTGGCCGCCACCGAGCAAGCGTACCCACGAGATCCAGCGCGCCTCGCCCATGCACTCAATGAGCTGGGGCTCGTTTGCAAGGACCTCGCCAGATACGATGAGGCGCGTGCGCTGTACGAGCGCGCACTACGCCTCCTTCTCGAGGCGCCGGGATCGCAGCCCGGCGACATCGCCACACTACAGCACAACCTGGGCGGCATAGAGCACGCGCGCGGCGACTCTGTCGCCGGTGAGCCGCACGCGCGTAGCGGGCTGGCGCTGAGACTTGCATCGGGCGAGGGCAACGGGCCGGCGCTAGCCGCGGACATGATCGCGCTCGGCGCGATCCTCGACGCGCGCGGCGAATACGCGGAGGCGGAGCGACTGTATCTCGATGGGCTCGCGATCCTCGAGGGGGACCCGGACGCGCATGCACCGGAGATCGCCGTCGCCCTCAACGACCTCGGTGCGTCGTATGCGCAGCGCGGTATGCTATCCGATGCGGTCGCGATGCTCGATCGCGCGGCCGCGCTCAAGCGGCGGGTCCTCGGTCCGCGGCATCACGAGTTGGCCGTGACGCTCAACAACCTCGCGGTGGTGCACGAACGCCGAGGCGATCACAAACATGCTGCGGCGCTCTACGCCGAGGCCGTGAGCATCCTGGAACGGTCGCTCGGCTCCGCTCATCCCCGTACGGTATCGTGTCGCGCGAACGAGGCCCGCTGCTCGGCCGCGGCCGACGCATCGACGGCCGGTTGAGCGGAGCGGACCAGCCCTCGGGGTTGCGGCGTCGAGTTCTGTGGCGCAGCTTATCCCGCCGGCTTCCCGAGGCCTCGTGCCACTTCCGCGTGCTTCCCACCTGATCGGTCTTTCGCGTCGCCCGCGCGCGCCCGCGCAGTGTGCGACTCGACCGGGTCGCGCGTGACCACCGTCGCTGGCGACGCCCTTTCCACGCCAACGCCGGGGTTGAGTGCATCGCCGGCGGCCACGCTTCTGGCGCTGCAAGAGGCGACGATCGACCTCTTTGCCTCCGACGACGCGAGCGAGATCGCCGGGAAGGTGCTGTCGTGGGCACCACGACTCCTCGCGCTGGAGACAGCGTCGCTCTGGGTACCCGGCGGCGATGACCTCGAGTGCCGGGGTGCGCTCGGCGCGCGCCGCGAGCAGCTTGCCGGCGCGCGCATCCCACGCTCGGCGGCCGCGAGGGCCACCGCCGCGGAGGACGGGCTCACCGTGCTCACGGCAGACATCACCGCCGACGGCGATCTCGTGGCCGTGCTGAGGGGCTCGCGCCCGCTCAGTGGCTCGGGTGTCTTCACCGATGCCGAGGGAGAAGTACTGCACCGCCTCGCCGGCGCGGCCGGCGCCGCAATGGAGCACGCGCGCCAGCTCGGCGCCAGTCGACGAGCGGCCGACGAGAGCGCGCGCGACCTCGCGGTGATCACCGAGATGAGTCGCGAGATCACCGCCACCCTCGACCTCGACCGCGTGCTGCGCACCGTGGTGAACCTGGCCGCGCGCATGCTCGACTTCGATCGCGGGGCAGTGGCGCTCTACGAACATGGCGCGTGCGACATCCGCGCCGTGGCCGGCGCCGATGGCGTGGACGCGAGGAGCGACGCGCTGCAGGATCTGGCGGTGCGCGCCGCGTGGGCGGCCGGCACCGGCGAGCCGTTCTATCTCTCCGATCGCGACGATCCCGCCTCCGATGCCGAGCGCACCTTCGTGCAGGTGTTCGGCGAGGACCTCGAGCGGGACGGTGCGGAGAGTGGGCTTTATCTCCCACTCAGGGATGAGGAAGGGGTCATCGGCATCCTGCTCTTCGAAGCCGGTCGGACCGGGTTCGCCTCGGAGCGTCAGCGCGAGATGGCGGCGATCCTCGCTGCGCAGGCGACTGTGGCCGTGCGCAACGCGCAGCTCTACCGCCAGGTGCCGCTCGCAGACACGCTCACCGCGCTCAGCGCGAAGCGCGAGGCGCTGCTCGCGTTGCCGCGCCGTCGGCGCATGGTGTACGCGGCGACCTTCCTGGCGGTGATCGCCGCGCTCACGCTCATCCGGTGGCCGCTGCGCGTCACGGGGAAGGATCCCGTCTTCCGCCCGCTCTGGCGGGCCGAGGTGCGGCCGACGCTCGCGGGCGTGATCGATCGCGTGTTCGTGCGCGAGGGCGCGCTGGTGGAGCTCGGGGCACCCGTATTCCACCTTCGCGACGACGAGCTTCGCGCCGAGTGGGAGGCGGCGGTCGCCGCGCGAAGTTCGGCCGAGCGCGCGGCCGCCATCGCGGCCGCGAACGGCGACGCCGCCGGCGAGCAGCTGCAACGGATCCGCGCGAACGCTGTGCGCCGCGAGGCGGAGCTGCTGGACAAGCAGCTCCGGTCGGCGGTAGTTCGGTCGCCGGCGGCGGGCATGATCCTGACGCCACGCCCGGAGGAGCGCATCGGATCGTACGCCGAGGCGGGCGACCTGTTGGCCGTGGTGGGGCGCACCGACTCGCTCGAGGTGGACTTCGGCGTGGAGCAGCACGACGTCGCGCGCGTTCGCGTGGGCGACGAGGTACGCCTGCGCGTGAGCGCTCTGCCACAGCGCACCTTCTCCGGCCGCCTGACCTCCGTGGCTCCGTTGCCGGAGAGTGGCGAGTCGGGGGTGTGGTACCCAGCTCGCGCGGTGTTCGCCAACGACGGCTCGCTCCTGCGGCCGGGGATGGAGGCGTACGCGCGCGTGCTGACCGATCGCGCCTCGGTACTCGGACGGCTTACCCGCGATCCGGTGCGTGCCCTGCGACTCCTCTGGTGGAGGATCTGGTCGTGATCGTCCGTGTCATGCTGGCCCGCGTTGCCCGCGTCATGGCAAGCTTTGGCACCGTTAGCATCATAGGAGCGCTCGGCTGCGGCGGGCAGAGCGACGCAGCCACTCCGCGGCCGGCCGGCGCCGCGGAAGCGGCCGCTGTGCAGCTCGCGCAGTTCACGGTGGACACAGCAACGGTGAACGTCCCGCTCGAGCTCCCTGCGCAGCTCTATGTGGAGCACGATGCGGTGGTGGTAGCGCGGGCACCGGGCACGGTCGATTCGTTGTACGTGGAGCTCGGCGACCGAGTGCGCGCCGGGGAGGTGCTCGCGCGCCTCGAGAGCGCCGACCAGGAGATCGCGCTCTCGAGCGCGGAGGCGGCGTACGACAATCTCTCGCGAGTCGCCGTTCGGTCGCGTGCGCTCACGAAGTCGGGCGGGATGACCGCGGCCGATTCAGAGCAGGTGGAGTTCCAGCTTCGCGAGGCGGAGATCGTGCGCCGGAAGGCGCAGCGAGGCCTCGATCTCACGCGCGTGACCGCACCCTTCGACGGGGTGGTCACATCGCGATCGGCGCATCCGCGCCGCTTCGTCGCGGTGGGTGACACGCTCTTCCGAGTCACCGAGCTGGCGCCGCTCTTCGCGCGGATTCGTGTGCCCGAGGCGAGCGCGCGGCTGCTGCGCGTCGGCGAGCGGGCGACGGTGGTGAGCGCCGGTGGCGAGAGCAGCGATGCCACGGTCGCCCATGCGGCGCCGATCATCGATGCGGCGAGCGGGACGCGCGAGCTCGTGCTGCGCGTCCAGCATGCACGCGGCGAGCTGATCGCTGGCGCGAGCGTTGTCGTACGGCTGGGGGCGGCCCGGCGGGCGGTCGTCACCGCGCCGCGCGAGGCCATCGCACCGGAGGGTTACGCACTCGTGGTGGAGAACGGACGCAGCACGGTGCGTCCCGTGACGCTGGGCGGCGACGCCGGTGGGGGACGCGTGGAGGTGGTGAGCGGTCTCGCGGCTGGCGAGCGGCTCGCCCGCCCACCGAGGTAGCGGCGTGAGCGCCGCCAACCCCTGCCTGCGCGCCGGCCTCTCGATCATCGAGCAGGTCTTTCGCGGCGACGCGAGCTACATCGTCAAGGACGCGGCGCAGCAGCGCTACTTTCGCTTCGGCGCGGTAGAGGGGCGTGTGATGCGCTGCTTCGACGGACGGCGCGACGCCGCGGAGATTGCCGCGGCGCTGGCCGATGATGGCATGCGCGTCTCCGCGCAGGCGGTGGAGGCGTTCGCTCGGAAGTTGTCGGAGGCGGGGTTCCTCGAGCGGACGGTGGCCGAGCGCTCCACTCTCCAGCTGGAGCGGCTGCGCGCCGAGCGCCGCAAGCGGCGGAGTCCCGCGCTCTTCAGGGGCGAGCTGCTCCGGATGCGCTGGTCGTTCGGCGACCCCGATGGGTTGCTCGAGCGCGTGCTCCCGCACATCCGATGGATGTTCACGCGCGCGTTCATCGTCGCTTCGACGCTGCTCTTCGTCGTCTATCTCGTGCTGCTGGGCCAGCAGTGGAGCGCGTTCTCCGCCGCGCTCGCGGCCACGTTCTCGCTGCACTCGATAACGCTCGGCAACATCGCCATCCTCTGGCTTACCGGCGCGCTGGTGATCCTGATCCACGAGCTGGGCCACGGTTTCGCCTGCAAGTACTTCGGCGGCGAGGTGCGCGAGCTCGGCTTCATGCTGCTCTACTTCCAGCCCGCGTTCTACTGCAACGTCTCCGACGCGTGGAGCTTCCCCGAGCGCAGCGCGCGTCTCTGGGTGACGGCGGCTGGGTCGTGGATCCAGATCGTGGTAGCGAGCCTGGCCGCCCTCCTCTGGTGGGCTGCCGAGCCGGGCACCATCGTCGCGAGCGTGGCGCTCTCGGCAATGCTGGTGGGTGGCGTGACGACGATCTTCACCAACGCGAACCCGCTCCTCCCGCTCGATGGCTACTTCGCGCTCACCGACTGGCTGGAGATCCCGAACCTGCGCCAGCGGGCGCTCGCGCACTTTCGCTGGTGGATCAAGCGCCGCGTATTTCACCTCGAGCTGCCGGAGCCCACGGCCAGCGCACGGGAGCGTCGCGTCTTCCTGCTCTACGGGGCGCTGTCCATGGTCTACGTGACGGCGATCTTTGCCTTCCTGGGCGCACTCGCGCTAGGCTGGGCGAGGCAGGCGTTCGGCTGGCTCGGTGTGGCGGTCGCGCTCGCCGCGATGCTCGTGATGCTGCGCCGCGCCATCGCCGAGTGGTCGCGCACTGCCGTGCTGGCGCTGCGTTCCCTTCGCGTGAAACGCGGCCTGCGTCGGCGCCGCACCGCCCTGGCCGTGCTGGCGATCATCCTGATCGTGCTCCTGCTTCCGTGGAGCATCACTGCTCCGGGAGAGCTGGTGGTGCACCCATTGATGCTGCGCGCCGTGATCGCTCCCGACAGCGGCGTGGTCGAGCGCGTGCTCGTCGGTGAGGGTGCGCGTGTCGACGCCGGCGCGCCCATCGCCCGGCTCGTGGATCGGTCCCTCGACGCGGCTCTCCTCGCCGCCGTGCATGCGGTGGACTCGCTCGCGATCGCCGAGGGGAGTGCCAGGGCCTCAGGCCGGAGCGGCGAGGTGGCGCTCCTGATTGCGGAGCGGGAGACCGCGCTCGCGCAGCTTGCCGCACTGGAGCGCCGATCGGACGCTCTTACGCTGCGCGCGTCAGCGGCTGGAGCCGTGGCCAGCACTCGCCCCGAGGATCTCGTGGGCCGGCGACTCGAGGCGGGCGACACGCTGCTCCTTCTCGCCGCTCTCGACTCGGTGGAGGTGCGCGTAGCGCTGAACGGCGCCGGGGCAACCCGAGTGCGGCCGGGGCAGGTCGTGCACCTCGTATCGTACGCCGATGTGGCGCGCCCATGGTCCGGGCACATCGGCGACGTGTCGACGGCCGGCGTGGCCGGGTCCGTGGAAGCGCGCATCCATCTGCCCGCGAGCGAGGTATGGCGCGCGGGCGCGCACGGCGAGGCGAGCGTGGATCTGGCGCGCTCGACGGTGGCCGGCGCGCTCTGGTGGAACCTCAGGCGCCGTGTGCGCGGGGATATCTGGCTCTGATGCGGGCGATGTGAGATGGGCGGGGCACGAGCTCATCGTGCGGCTGCTCGCTCATTCGGGAGGCCGCAGACGCGATGTGTGCCTTTCATTCGGGACAATCGTCGAGTCGGATAGCCACGGTGTGTGATTTCCGTGGCCTCGCTCGGGCGTAGCTGGCGTATTGGAAGGAGTCCTCGCCTACCCCAACGGCGGCTCCTCCCCGGGCACCCTATCGTCGCTCCCCTCCGGCTGCTCCAGATGCAACTGCTTCTGCTCGTGCGCACACCGAGAGCGAACCGCCCCTGGCGACTGACGGCCTCGGGGCTGGTCGCGCTGCTTCTCTTCCTCGCGCCTCTGCCGGCGGTCGCGCAGCGCTCGGGGCTTGCCTTCGAGCGGATGGCGCAGGAGCGCGGTCTCTCGAATGGGACCGTTACGGCGATCGCTCAGGGTAAGACCGGCCTCCTCTGGTTCGGGACGGAAGACGGCCTCAATCTCTACGACGGTTCCGGCTTCACGCTCTACCGCCCGATCCCGGGCGATACGACGTCGCTGTCGGACGGGTGGGTCACGGGGCTCCTGGTTACTCGAGACGGCACGCGCTGGGTGGGCACTCTGCGCGGCGGTCTGAATCGCTACGTGCCGCGCACGCAGACCTTTCGGAGATACCGGAGTATCCCGAGCGATTCCACGTCGATCAGTAGTGATCAGATCAATGCCATGTACGAGGCGCCGGACGGCGCCCTCTGGGTGGGGACGGCACGGGGGCTCGACCGATTCGATCCTGCGACCGGGCGGGTACGCCGCTTCCAGCCGGATCCCGACGATTCCTCTACGCTCGGGAACGACGTGCTCGCGATCGCCGGGGATGGGAGCGGACAGTTATGGGTGAGCGCCCGGCTCGGGCTGTTCGTCTTCGACCCGAAGCGTGGGAGTTTCGAGCGCGTATCGGACCACCTCCGCACGCGCCTGGTCTTCACGCTGCTTCGCGATCGTGACGGCTTACTCTGGGTCGGCACCGAAGACGAGCTTCTCACCGTCGAGCCACGTACGCGCACCGTGTTGCGGCGCTACGGCTCGGCCACGCGCGAGCGGCCCGCCCCCTCTACAGGAAGAGTGCTCGCGCTCTATCAGGGAGCGAGGGGGACCATCTGGGTGGGGAGCGACGGCGGTCTGGCGTCGCTCGATCCTGCGAGCGGCACCTTCGTCAGGCACCGCTACGACAGGGACGACCCGCTCTCGCTGGGCGGCAACATCGTGCGATCGGTGCTCGTGGATCGCGGTGGGGTGCTGTGGGTGGGCCTCGAGACATACGGTGTGAGCAAGTATGCGCCATCGGCGGTGCACTTCGAGGTGATCAGGCACGACCCGTCGGCACCGCGCTCGCTCAGCGACGGCTACGTGCGCGGTATCTCCCAGGATCGTCGCGGCGACGTCTGGATCGCCACGCAGTTCGGCGGGCTCGATCGGCTGGACGCGAAGACCGGTCGCATCACCGTCTATCGCCACCGTCCGGGTGAACCACACTCGCTCCCAGGCGACAACGTCTGGGCGACGCTCGAGGATCGCGGCGGCACGATGTGGGTGGGGCTGCACGAGAAAGGGCTCGGCACTTTCGACCCGAGTACCGGCCACTTCACCCGCTCCGATTTCGTGCCGAGCGACGGGAGCGTCAACGTGCTCTACGAAGACAGGGCAGGGGCGCTCCTGGTGGGGCTCGAGGGACGCGGAATGCTCGAGATCTCCCCCGACCGGCGCAGCGTGAGGAGCTACGGGAAGACACTGGGCGACGAGCGGGTGCTGGCCGACGATGATGTGCAGGCGATCATCGAGGATCGCGAAGGGTTCCTCTGGGTGGGCGGCGTGAGTGGGCTGACGCGGCTGGACCGGCGGACGGGGAAGGCCGTGCACTTCCACGGCGAGCCCGGGAGTCCCTATGCCCTCGGTGTCGACTTCGTCACCAACATCTTCGAGGACAGTCATGGTACGATCTGGGTAGCCACCAAGGGCGGAGGGCTGAGCCGCCTCGATCGCCGCACCGGGCACTTCACGACCCTCGGCACGGCGGACGGGCTTCCGCACAGCTTCATCTACGGGATCCTCGAGGACGCGCGCGGCTACCTCTGGCTGAGCACCGATGACGGGATCGCGATGCTCGACCCGCGCACGCGGATGGTCACGCGTTACGGGCTGGCGGACGGACTCCAGGCGCGCGAGTTCAACCGGCGCGCACACTACCGCGCTCCCGATGGGACGATGTACTTCGGCGGCGTCAATGGAGTGAACATCTTCCGCCCCGATGCGGTGGCGCCGCCGCCGCCTCCCCCTCGCGCGACTTTCATCACGATGCGAGTAGGCAACGACGCGGCCCACTACGTGATCCGCTACAACGCCGATTCCGTCGTACGGCTCGCGCACGACCAGAATGCGTTCACCCTCAATTTCGTCGCGCTCGACTTCTCGGCACCCGAGAAGATCAACTATGCCCACCGTCTGGAGGGCCTGGACCGTGAATGGATCGGGACGGGCAACCGCGGTGAAGCGACGTACACGAATCTCCAGCCCGGGCGGTACGTGCTGCACGTGGCCGCGACGAACGCGGCTGGCGTGTGGAACCGCGACGCGGCCGCGGTCACGATAGTCATCGAGCGACCCTGGTGGGCCACCTGGTGGGCGCGAGCCCTGGCGCTCCTGGTGATCGCGGCTATCCCCGTGGCCGCCGTGCGGATGCGACTGCGCTCGGTCCGGCGTCGTGCCGCGCTCCTGGAGCGACGCGTGGAGGAGCAGACCCGCGACCTGACCGACGCTCACGCGAGTCTCCACGACGCGCTGGAGCGCGAGCGCGAGACCGCGCGCGAGCTCTTCGAGATCACCGCGGCCGTGCCGGGCGCCGTCTTCCAGCTGCGCGAGGCGCCCGACGGGAGCCGATCGTTCCCCTTCGTGAGCGAAGGGGTCGCGGTGTTGTATCATCACGATCTCGACGGCCGCGCTCCGTCCAAAGAGCCGGGTGATCCGCGGCAGATCGCGCGGCTGCTCATCGAGCGCATCCATCCCGATGACCGCGCGACCGCGCGGCACGCACTTGTCACTCTCGGTGCCACGCTCGAGCCGTGGCGCGCGCAGTTGCGTTGGTATCCAGCTGGCGAGAGCGAGACGCAGTGGCTATCGGTGCGCGCCCACCCGTCGCGGCATGGCGACGGGTCAACGATCTGGACCGGGGTGGTTACGGATGCCACCGCGGAGCGCCGCGCCGAAGCGGAGCGGGCCGCGCTAGAGTCGAAGATGCTGCAGGCGCAGAAATCGGAGAGCCTGGGCATCATGGCAGGCGGGGTAGCGCACGACTTCAACAACCTGCTGGTGGGAATCCTCGCCAGCGCGGACTTGCTCCGCTACGACACCGTTCTGAATGAGCAGGCCGAGCAGACGATCGGTCACATCCGCACCTCGGCACTGCGCGCGGCGGAGCTGACCAGGCAGATGCTGGCGTATGCGGGGAAGGGCCAGCTAGTGGTGGAACGGGTGGAGCTCTCGATGCTCGTGCGCGAGATGTTGACGCTCGTTCGCAGCACGGTCCCGCGCACCATCGAGTTCGACTTCCACGCCGGGCCGGGGTCGTCGTTGGTGGAAGCCGACGCCACGCAGCTTCGGCAGGTGGTGATGAACCTCATCACCAACGCGAGTGAAGCGATCGGAGAGCGTCCGGGCCGCATCACCGTTCGCGTCGGGGTCGAAGAGAGGCCGCAGAGCGCGCTCGACCTGCTCCACGCTGCGGGCGACATGCCACTCCACGGACCGTACGTGACGCTCGAAGTAGCGGACGACGGCTGCGGGATGGACGCCCTGTTGCTCGGCCGGATCTTCGACCCGTTCTTCAGCACCAAGTTCACTGGCCGCGGGCTCGGGCTCGCGGCGCTGCTGGGGATTGCTCAGGCTCACCACGGCGGAGTGAAGGTAGACACCGCTCCCGAGCGCGGAACGCGCTTCCAGGTGTACCTCCCGCTCGTGAAAGCGGTGGTGGCGACGGAGTCGGCTCGCGCTGCGAGCGACGAGCCGACATCCGTCGCAGCGGCTCGGGTCCTCGTGGTGGACGACGAGGAGACCGTGCGTTTCTCGATGGCGCGGATCCTACGGAGATTCGGCTACGAGGTGATCACAGCGTGTGATGGGTCGGAGGCCGTCTCCACGGTATGCAGGGAGGACTCGGTGGATCTCATCCTCATGGATCTTACCATGCCGTCGATGGATGGGCCGACCGCCGCGCGCGCGCTGCGAGAGTGCGGGGTGGAAGCGCCTATAGTGTTGATGAGCGGATACGCCGAGGAGGATCTGGTGAATCGCGGGGTGCTGACGCACGCGGATGGCTTCCTGAAGAAGCCCTTCGAGATGACCGAGCTGTTGGCCGCGGTGCGCGGCCGGTTGGCGCAGCTGGTATGACCTCGGCGCTCTCATCGCGATAACTTCGGTCGGACCCGAACCTGCGGAGGCGTATGCCGCGTGTACTGCTCCAGCTTGTCCTCCCTGTCGTGATGGTATCCTTGGCCAACAGCGTTTCCCCGGCTCAGTCGGCGCCCACGGCGCGGCAGATAGTGGAGCGTATCGAGAAGCACGTGGGAGTGCCGTGGAATTCGCACGGCGTGGACACGTTCAAGGAAGGCGATCCCGACACGCCGGTGACGGGTGTCGCGGTCACGATGATGGCCACCTACGATGTGCTCAGGCACGCCGCGGAATCGGGCGCCAAC
>Ga0070679_100005574_pt1 | contig 11669 bp, 9 predicted proteins | sample KBSC63BmetaG_FD_65652 | JGI IMG/M metagenome (GOLD analysis project Ga0070679, IMG submission 65652) | Corn rhizosphere microbial communities from Kellogg Biological Station, Michigan, USA - KBS C6-3B metaG | ecosystem: Host-associated > Plants > Roots > Rhizosphere | place: USA: Michigan... | reverse complement strand
CCACCTCCCGGCTCGGCCGACCGCTGTGGACGGCCGCCGTCAGCGCCGGGCTCGTCGCGGTGCTGGTCGGGTACGCCGTCGTCACGGCCGTCACCACCCGGGACTCGGTCCTGGTCACCCAGCGCGCCGACGTGCGCGCGGTCCTGGCCACCCAGCCGCCCGACGCGATGGTGATGTCGCTGAACGCCCCCCAGGCGCTGGTGCTCGGCCACCGCACGAACCCGACGCCGTACCAGCTGTTCACCCCCGCGATGAACGGCTACCTGGACGGCGAGTACCCGGGTGGCCTGGCCGCCTACGCCCGGCGCGCACGCGCCCTGCACCCGACCTTCGTCGTGGTCGGGACGTTCTTCTCCGTGCCGTGGGCGGAGCCCATGCTCTCGGCGGACTACCGCAGGATCGGCAAGGACTCCCACTGGATCTGGTACCTGCGCCGGTCGGCCGGCCCCGAGGCACTGGCGCGTGCGAAGGCGGCCCACGCCCGGGCGATGGTGGGCGCCGGCGCGCGGCGTTGACGCGGCCCGGACCGGGAAGGAAGATTCCGTGCTCCGGTCGTAGCCATCCGAATCACGAACATCGGGAGTGACCCATGCCGACATGGACGGGCCTCGCCCGGAGCCTCCAGGACGAGCTCGACGCCCGGCTGGCCGGCGCCGATGCCGAGCTCGAGCGCCGCTTCCCGGGGGACGCTGCAGCCCGCCAGCCCGTGCACACCGTCTACGTGCCCGCCGACCGCTACCACGCCGGGCTGGCCGCGGCCTGGGGTGAGCAGGCGGCGGCCGCGCTCGGCGAGCACGCCGACTCGTTCGCCGAGCTCGTGGGCGACGAGACCCTGGTCGCCCAGGTGCGTGACAAGCTCGCCCGCGAGCCGATCGAGGATCTACGGATCGACTTCGAGGACGGCTACGGCCGCCGCGACGACGATGTCGAGGACGCCGACGTCGACCGGGCGGCCCGCGCGCTCGCGCAGGCCCAGACCACCGGGACCGGCACGCCGTACGCCGGGATCCGCTTCAAGAGCCTGGAGGCCCCCACCCGGCACCGCGGCATCCGAACCCTGACCGCCTTCGTCGCGACACTGCTCGAGGCGGGCGGCCGGGTCGACGAGGGCTTCTGGGTGACGCTGCCCAAGATCACCAGCGTCGACCAGGTCGAGGCGATGGTGGCGATGACCGGCGAGCTCGAGGCTCGTCTCGGCCTGGCCGACCGGGCCCTTCGCTTCGAGCTCCAGATCGAGACCCCCCAGTCGATCCTGGGTCCTGACGGCACCGCCCTGGTCGCCCGGATGATCCACGCCGGCCAGGGCCGCGTGACCGGGCTGCACTACGGCACCTACGACTACTCGGCGTTCTGCGCCATCCCGGCCGCGCTGCAGAGCATGGAGCACCCGGTCGCCGACTTCGCCAAGCTCGTCATGCAGGCGGCGGCGGCCGGCACCGGGGTCCGCCTCTCCGACGGGTCGACCAACGTGCTCCCGGTGGGTGGCGAGGACGACGTACGACGGGCCTGGGCGCTGCACCTGCGCCTGGTCCGGCGCTCGCTGGATCGCGGCTACTACCAGGGCTGGGACCTCCACCCGGTGCAGCTGCCGACCCGGTACGCGGCGACGTACGCCTTCTACCGGGAGGGCTTCGCGGCCTCCGCCGCGCGCCTGCGCGCCTACCTCGAGCTGGTCGCGGGCACCGGCTCCGGTGACGCCCGGATCGCCGACGAGCCGGCCACCGCGCGCGCCCTGTCGGACTTCATCGTGCGCGGGGTCGACTGCGGCGCCCTCGGCCCCGACGAGGTGGCGGCCGCCACCGGCCTGGACGCCGCGGAGCTCACCGCCCTGGCGCGGCCCGGTCGCTGACGTCCACCCGTTCGGTCCAGACTGTGGACGTGACCGGCCGCGCGCGGCCGCGCGTCCGCCCGAAAGGAGTCCGATGACCCACGTCCTGGGCGCCAACCAGTACGGCAAGTCCGAGACCCGCGTGGTCCGCGTCTACCGCGACACCGCCCGGCACGCCATCCGGGACCTCAACGTCTCGACCTCGCTCCGCGGCGACTTCGAGGCCGCCCACACCCGCGGGGACCAGGCGAAGGTGCTGCCGACCGACTCCCAGAAGAACACCGCGTTCGCCTACGCCAAGCTGCACGGCGTCAGCTCCCCCGAGGACTACGCGCTCGCCCTCGGTCGCCGGCTCCTCGACGCCGCTCCCGCCGCGAGCGCGGCTCAGATCCGGGTCGAGGAGTACGCGTGGGACCGGATCCCGGTCACCGGCCCCGAGGGGCCGGTGGGTCACGACCACTCCTTCGTGCGCCGTGGCACCGAGACCCGCACCGGGGTCGTGACCGTCGAGGGCCGGGGCGACGGCCAGCGTGCCTGGGTGGTCTCGGGGCTGCAGGACCTGGTGGTGCTGAAGTCCACCGGGTCGGAGTTCCACGGCTTCCTCAAGGACGAGTACACGACGCTGCCGGAGACCCACGACCGGGTCATGGCCACGTCGCTGACCGCCCGGTGGCGCCACTACGGCAGCGCCCCGACAGCGGACGCCGACCGCGCGACCAGCTGGGACACGTCGTACGAGGACGTCAAGCGGATCCTGCTCGCGACGTTCGCCGGACACCACAGCCTCGCGCTCCAGCAGACCCTCCACGCCATGGGCAGCGCCGTGCTCGACGCCCACCCGGAGATCGCCGAGATCAGGTTCTCGGCGCCCAACAAGCACCACTTCGTCGTGGACCTCTCGCCGTTCGGGATCGAGAACGACGGCGAGGTCTTCGTCGCCGCCGACCGTCCCTACGGCCTGATCGAGGCCACCATCACCCGCGAGGACGCCTCGGACCCCGGCCCGGCCTGGGTCGGTCTTCCCGGCTTCTGCTGATCTCCCGGTGGGTCTCGAAGAAGGTGTCAGATGAGCACAGCCGTCCCGAACCGATCCACTGACAGGAGCCGCGTGAACCTCTCCGCCTTCAACGACGCCGGTGCCGACGACCTCCGTCCGCGCCTCCTGGCCCTGACGGAGTCGCCGGCGTGGGCCGACGCCGTGCTGGCAGGGCGGCCGTACGCCGACGACGCTGCACTGCTCGAGGCCTCCGACCGTCTCGTGACCGCGCTGCCGGAGTCGGAGATCGACGCCGCCCTCGCCGGACATCCGCGGATCGGCGAGCGCGCCGCGCCCGCCCTGGACGCCGATCGGGCGGCGCGGTCGGCGCGGGAGCAGTCGGGGATGGCGTCGGCCGACGACGCGCTCAAGCGGGCCATGACCGAGGGGAACGCCGCCTACGAGGAGCGGTTCGGTCGGATCTACCTCGTGGCCGCCGCCGGGCGCAGCGCCGAGGAGCTGCTCGCGATCCTGCAGGAGCGGCTCGACCACGACCCCACGACCGAGCTGGAGGTCGTCCGGGAGCAGCTGGCCCGGATCACCCGGCTGCGGCTGGCCGACCTGCTGGAGGCGACCCGATGACGATCTCCACCCACGTGCTCGACGCGGCGACCGGACGGCCGGCGTCCGGGGTCGACCTTCGGCTGCTCCGGCTCGAGGGCGCCGACCTGCACGATGCGACGGAGATCGGGTCGGGCACGACGAACGACGACGGCCGCTGCCCCGAGCTCACCGACGCCGTCGACCTGGCCGCCGGCGTCTACCGCCTGCGCTTCGAGACCGGCGCGTGGTTCGCGCGCTCCGGCACCCGGACCTTCTACCCGGTCGTCGAGATCACCTTCGAGGTGGTCGACGCCTCCTCCCACCACCATGTGCCGCTGCTCCTGAGCCCGTTCGCGTACTCGACGTACCGCGGCAGCTGACCTCGGCCGGGCCGCAGATGGGCCAGGCTGTGTCCCGATGACCCGCGTCCTCCTGGCCCCCGACAAGTTCCAGGGCACGCTGACCGCAGCCGAGGTCAGCGCGCACCTGGAGAGGGGGCTGCGCTCGATGCGGCCGGACCTCGAGGTCGAGGTGGTCCCCGTCTCCGACGGAGGCGACGGCCTCCTCCAGGTCGCGCGGCAGGTCGGCTACGACCTCGTCCCCGTGCGCGCAGCGGGCCCGACGGGCGAGGCTGGCCCGGCGACGTACGCCGTCCGGGGCGGGGCCGCGGTGATCGAGCTGGCCGAGGTCTGCGGCCTGGCCCGGCTGCCGGGAGGACGGCGCGCGCCCGGGACGGCGACCAGCCGCGGGCTCGGCGAGGTGGTCGCCGCGGCGCTCGACGCCGGCTGCCGCCGCCTCCTGGTCGGCATCGGCGGCAGCGCGTCGACCGACGGCGGCGCCGGAGTGCTGAGCGCGCTCGGCGCACGGGTGCTCGACGCGGACGCCCGGCCCCTGCCCGACGGCGGGGCGGCACTGGCCCGGGTGGCCTCCCTCGACCTCTCCGGGCTGCACGGCACCCTGCGTGACGCGGAGGTCGTGGTCGCCTGCGACGTCGACAACGTGCTGACCGGGCCGGGTGGGGCCGCCGCGGTCTACGGACCCCAGAAGGGCGCGACTCCCGCGCAGGTGCAGACGCTCGACGCAGCCCTCGTCCGCTGGGCCGACGTCGTGGCCGAGGAGATCGGCCGCGACCTGCGTGACACCCCAGGAGCCGGGGCTGCCGGCGGCGTCGGCTTCGGCCTGTACGCCGGGCTGGGCGCGGCCCTCAGACCGGGCACGGAGGTGGTCCAGGAGCTGACCGGTCTCGCCCAGGCGGTCGCGCGGGCCGACCTGGTCGTGACCGGCGAGGGCTCGCTCGACGAGCAGACCCGCCACGGGAAGGCACCGGCCGGCGTCGCCGCGCTGGCACGGGCGGCGGGGGTTCCGGTCGTGGCGGTGGCGGGACGAGTGCTGCTCGGCGCCGACGCCCTGGCGGCGGCCGGGATCGGCGCGGCGTTCGCGCTGGTCGACGAGGCCGACCACGAGCGGCAGGCGCTCGAGGACCCCGGTCCCCTCCTCGCCCGCATCGGCGCGCGCATCGCCGCCGACCTGCCGGGGCGGGTCGATCGGCGATGATCGGGCCCATGGAGCCCTTCGACCTCGTCGTGCGCGCGCGGCGCGCCCTGGTCGACGTCGACGGGCGCCCGCAGGAGCGACCCGCCTCGATCGGGATCCGCGACGGCCGGATCGTGGCCGTGGACGCCCTCGGCGAGATCGCCGTCGCCGACGCCGACGCCGACGCCGAGATCGTGCTCGGCGACGACGAGGTCCTCCTCCCCGGACTGGTCGACACCCACGTGCACGTCAACGAGCCCGGACGCACGGAGTGGGAGGGCTTCGCCTCGGCAACCCGAGCGGCGGCAGCCGGCGGGGTCACCACGATCCTGGACATGCCACTGAACTCCATCCCGCCGACCACCACGGTCGAGGCCCTGCGCCTCAAGCAGGACGCCGCGCGCGGCCAGGTCGCCGTCGACGTCGGCTTCTGGGGCGGCGCAGTCCCGGAGAACCTCGCCGACCTGACGGCCCTGCACGAGGCGGGCGTGTTCGGCTTCAAGTGCTTCCTCGTCGACTCGGGGGTCGCGGAGTTCGGCCACCTCGAGCCGCCCGCCTTCGCCGCGGCGATGGACGCGGTCGCGTCGGCGGGCGCGCTGATGATCGTGCACGCCGAGGACCCGGCGTACCTCGTCGAGGCGGCCGGCGGCCCCGGCTATGCCGGCTTCCTCGACTCGCGTCCACCCTCCTCGGAGCGCGCCGCCATCGGTCGGGTGCTCACCGAGGCCCGTCGTACCGGCGCACCTGCGCACGTGGTCCACCTCAGCGCCGCGGACGCCGTACCCGACCTGCGGGCCGCCCGCTCCGCTGGCGTCGACGTCTCCGTCGAGACCTGCCCCCACTACCTCTTCTTCGACGCCGCCGAGGTGCCCGACGGCGCCACGGAGTTCAAGTGCTGTCCGCCGATCCGCGACGCGGGCAACCGCGACCGCCTCTGGCAGGCCCTGGTCGACGGCGACGTCGACATGGTCGTCTCCGACCACTCCCCCAGCACGGCCGCACTGAAGCAGGCCCCCGGCGGCCCGGGAGCGGGCGACTTCGGCCGGGCCTGGGGCGGGATCGCGGGGCTGCAGGTCTCGTTCCCGGCGGTGTGGACGGCCGCGTCGGCGCGCGGGATCGACCTCGCTCGCGTCGTCGGCTGGATGGCCACGGCTCCCGCCGACCGGGTCGGGCTGACCCACAAGGGCCGGCTGGCCGTCGGCGCCGACGCCGACCTCGTGGTGCTGGCACCCGACGACGAGCTCACCGTCGACGTCGCCGCCCTCGCCCACAAGAACCCCGTGTCGGCGTACGCCGGCCGCCGGCTGCGCGGCGTCGTCCGGCGCACCTACCTGCGTGGGGCGCTCGTCGACCCGGACCACCCCCACGGACGGCTCCTGGTCCGTGATCAGAGAGGACTGCGATGACCAGCTACTTCGCCCCGCAGGGCGGCCTCCCCCCGCAGACGCGCCTGACCACCGACCGGTCGGTCTTCAACGAGGCGTACGTCGTCATCCCCCGCGGCTCGATGACCGACATCGTCGCCAGCTTCCTGCCCTTCTGGGACGACACCCGGCTGTGGGTGCTGGCGCGCCCGCTGTCGGGCTTCGCCGAGACGTTCAGCCAGTACGCCGTGGAGGTCGCCCCGGGAGGCGGCAGCGACCGGCCCGAGAGCGACCCGCAGGCCGAGACGGTGCTGTTCGTGCTGACCGGGTCGGTGTCCCTGTCGATCGAGGGGACGGCCCACGAGCTGGGGCCGGGCGGGTACGCGTTCCTGCCGCCCGGAGCTGCCTGGACGCTGCGCAACCGGGGCGCCGAGACCGCGTCGTTCCACTGGCTCCGCAAGGCCTACGAGCCGGTCGACGGGCTCGGGCTCCCCGAGGCGTTCGTCGTCAACGAGGCCGACGTCGAGCCGATCCCGATGCCCGGCACCGACGGTGCGTGGACGACCACCCGTTTCGTCGACCAGGCGGACCTGCGGCACGACATGCACGTCAACATCGTGAGCTTCCAGCCGGGCGGGGTCATCCCCTTCCCCGAGACGCACGTGATGGAGCACGGGCTCTACGTCCTGCAGGGCAAGGCGATGTACCTGCTGAACCAGGACTGGGTCGAGGTGGAGGCGGGCGACTTCATGTGGCTGCGGGCCTTCTGCCCGCAGGCCTGCTATGCCGGGGGACCCGAGCCGTTCCGCTACCTGCTCTACAAAGACGTCAACCGGCACGCGCGGCTGCGCGGGGCGCCCGGCGGAACGTACCGTGGAGTGTGAGCGCGTTCACAGGAGGCATTCGATGAGCACCCCTCGCACGACCGAGGCGAGCGTCAACGGTCGGCCCCGGTCGCTGGCCGGCGTGCCCGCGCACACGACGGCGCTCGACTGGTTGCGCGACCTCGGTCTGACCGGCTGCAAGGAGGGCTGCGCCGAGGGCGAGTGCGGTGCCTGTGCGGTGGTCGTCGCCCGGCCCGCCACCACCGGCGACGACACCACCGAGTGGGTCTCGATCAACGCCTGCCTGATCCCCGCGCTCAGCCTCGACGGGCAGGAGGTGCTCACCGCCGAGGGCCTCGGGACCCCCGAGCACCTGCATCCCGTGCAGCGCGAGATGGCGCTGCGCGGCGGCTCGCAGTGCGGCTACTGCACACCGGGGTTCGTGTGCGCGATGGCTGCGGAGTTCTACCGCGCCGGACGCGCGCCTGCTCCTGGGGCCGACCGGCACGACGCCGAGCCCGAGCACGTCCCCGCGGAGCACGGCCCCAACGGGTTCGACCTGCACGCCCTGTCCGGCAACCTGTGCCGCTGCACCGGCTACCGGCCGATCCGGGACGCGGCGTACGCCTTGGGCGAGCCGGACGCCGACGACCCGATCGCCGCGCGCCGTACGGCGGCCCCACCCGCCGCGCGCCCGGCCGAGCACACCGTCGACGGCGCGACGTACGTCCGGCCTGCCGATCTGGCCGGGACCCTCCGGCTGCTGCACGACCATCCCGACGCCCGGCTGGTCGCGGGGTCGACCGACTGGGGCGTCGAGGTCAACCTGCGCGGCGCGCGGGCGACCTACGTCGTCGGCATCGAGCGGATCCCCGAGCTGCGCGAGCTGACCGTCGACGACGACGCCTACACGCTGGGAGCCGCGCTCACGCTCACCGAGCTCGAGCGCCGGCTCGGCGGGGCGATCCCGCTGCTCGACGAGGTCTTCGAGCAGTTCGCGTCGCGGCTGATCCGCAACGGCGCCACGCTCGGCGGCAACCTCGGCACCGGCTCCCCGATCGGCGACGCCCCGCCCGCGCTGCTCGCGCTCGAGGCCGAGCTGGTGCTCGCCTCCGTCGAGGGCGAGCGCGTGGTGCCGCTCGCGGAGTACTTCACCGGCTACCGCGAGACCGTGCGGCGGCCCGACGAGCTGATCCAGGCGGTGCGGGTGCCGCGCCCGGTGGCGCCGGTGACCGCGTTCCACAAGATCGCCAAGCGACGCTTCGACGACATCTCCAGCGTGGCCGTGGGATTCGCCCTCGACGTCACCGACGGCGTGGTGCGCCGGGCGACGATCGGTCTGGGCGGCGTCGCCGCGACACCGGTCCGCGCCCGCGCCACCGAGGCCGTCCTCGTCGGGCGTCCGTGGAACGCCGAGACGGTCGCGGCCGCCGCCGAGGTGATGACGCGCGAGGGGACCCCGATGAGCGACCACCGCGCCAGCGCGGCGTACCGCGCGGCCATGCTCGGCGAGGCCCTCCGCAAGCTGCACGACCGGCACCCGAGCACCGTGGAGGTCGCGTCGTGAGCCACCTGTCCCAGCGACCCGAGTCCGACCCCGCGACGTACGCCGTCGGGCAGCCGCTCCCCCATGAGTCGGCCGCGCTCCACGTCACCGGGCAGGCCCTCTACACCGACGACCTCCTGGCCCGCACCCGCGACTGCCTGCACGCCTACCCGGTCCAGGTCTTCGTCGCCAAGGGCACCGTGACCGCGCTCGAGGTCGCCCCGGCGTACGACGTGCCGGGCGTCGTCCGGGTCCTCACCGCCGCCGACGTCCCCGGCGTGAACGACGCGGGGGTCAAGCACGACGAGCCCCTGTTCCCCTCGCAGGTGCGGTTCTTCGGACACGCCGTCGCCTACGTGCTCGCCGAGACGATCGAGGCCGCGCGCCTCGGGGCTGCCGCGGTGCGCGTCGAGGTCGACGAGGAGCCGGCCCTGGTCAACGTCAAGGACGCGATCGCGGTCCAGGACTTCCAAGGGGCGCAGCCGACCGTGCAGCGCGGCGACGTCGAGACCGCCTTGGGCGACGCGACGCACGTGTTCTCCGGCACCTTCGAGTTCGCCGGGCAGGAGCACTTCTACCTCGAGACGCACGCGGCGCTCGCGCAGGTCGACGAGGCCGGGCAGGTGTTCGTCCAGTCGAGCACCCAGCACCCGTCGGAGACCCAGGAGATCGTCGCCCACGTGCTGGGTCGAGCCAGCCACGAGGTGACCGTGCAGTGCCTGCGGATGGGCGGCGGCTTCGGGGGCAAGGAGATGCAGCCCCACGGCTTCGCGGCGGTCGCGGCGCTGGGCGCGACCCTGACCGGGCGCCCGGTGCGGCTGCGGCTCAACCGCACGCAGGACCTCACGATGACCGGCAAGCGGCACGGGTTCCACGCCGAGTGGCGGGTCGGCTTCGACGACGACGGCCGCTTCGTCGCCCTGGACGCCACCCTGACCGCCGACGGCGGCTGGAGCCTCGACCTCTCCGAGCCGGTGCTGGCCCGCGCCCTGTGCCACATCGACAACGCCTACTGGATCCCGCACGTCCGGGTGAACGGGCGGATCGCCCGCACCAACAAGACGTCGCAGACGGCGTTCCGCGGCTTCGGCGGACCCCAGGGCATGCTCATGACCGAGGACATCATCGGTCGTTGTGCGCCCCTGCTGGGTCTGTCGGCCGACGAGCTGCGCAGCCGCAACTTCTACGCCGCGGGCCAGACCACGCCGTACGGCCAGGAGGTGCGCCACCCCGAGCGGATGTGGGCGGCGTGGAACCAGGTGCGCGAGACCGGGGAGGTCGCCCGGCGGCGGGCCGAGATCGCGGCCTTCAACGACGCGCACCCGCACGTGAAGCGCGGGCTCGCGGTCACGCCGGTGAAGTTCGGGATCTCGTTCAACCTGACCGCCTTCAACCAGGCCGGGGCGCTCGTGCACGTCTACAAGGACGGCTCGGTGCTGGTCAACCACGGCGGCACCGAGATGGGCCAGGGCCTCCACACCAAGATGCTGCAGGTCGCGGCGACCACGCTCGGCGTACCCATGTCGACGGTGCGGCTGGCTCCGACGCGCACCGACAAGGTCCCCAACACCTCGGCGACCGCCGCCTCGTCGAGTGCGGACCTCAACGGCGGGGCCGTGAAGAACGCCTGCGAGCAGATCCGCGAGCGCCTCCAGCAGGTCGCCGCGGGTGGGCTGGGCGTCTCGCCCGCCGACATCCGCTTCGTCGACGGCACGGCGTACGCCGTCGGCCGTCCGGAGGGCATCCCGTGGGCGGAGGTCGTGCACACGGGGTACTTCCAGCGGGTGCAGCTGTTCGCGGCCGGCTACTACCGCACGGAGGGACTGCACTGGGACTCGACAGTGATGCAGGGCTCGCCGTTCAAGTACTTCGCGTACGGCGCCGCCGCTGCCGAGGTCGAGGTCGACGGGTTCACCGGCTCCTACCGCACCCGTCGCGTCGACATCGTCCACGACGTGGGCGACAGCCTGTCGCCGCTGGTCGACATCGGCCAGATCGAGGGCGGCTTCGTGCAGGGGGCCGGCTGGCTGACGCTGGAGGACCTGCGCTGGGACGAGAGTGACGGTCCCGGCCGGGGACGGCTGCTCACGCAGGCGGCCAGCACCTACAAGCTGCCCAGCTTCTCGGAGATGCCGGAGGACTTCCGGGTCGCCCTGCTCGACCTCGCCCACGAGGAGGGCGCCGTCTACGGCTCCAAGGCCGTCGGCGAGCCGCCGCTGATGCTGGCGTTCTCGGTGCGCGAGGCGCTGCGTGAGGCTGCGGCGGCGTTCGGGCCCGCGGGCACCAGCGTCTGCCTGGCCTCGCCGGCCACGCCCGAGGCGGTGTGGTGGGCCCTCACGGAGGCGCGGAAGGGCCACGCGAGCCACGTCGTGGAGGGCGCCAACGGCCACCGCCCGGAGCAGCCTGCGCCCGACGCACCGCAGCGTCACCCCGAGTCCGAGACCGCCGGGATCTGAGATGAACTGGCTCACCGCCGTCGAGCGGCTCCGGTCGCGCCGCGAGGCCGGCGTGCTGGTCACGCTCATCGAGGTCCGCGGGCACTCGCCGCGGGAGGCCGGCGCCAAGATGGTGGTGTCGGCCACGCAGACCTGGGCGTCGGTGGGCGGGGGCAACCTCGAGGCGCGAGCGGTCGAGCAGGCACGCGCCCTGCTCGCCGACGGCGGCAGTGACCCGACGACGTTCCGGGTCAGTCTCACCGACAAGGCACCGCCGGAGTACGGCGTGCAGTGCTGCGGCGGTGAGGTCACCGTGCTCCTGGAGCCCCTCGTCGTACGCCCCGCCGTCGCGCTGTTCGGCGTCGGCCACGTGGGGCTCGAGCTCGCGCGGATCCTGGCGCGCCACGACCTCGACCTCCACCTGGTCGACTCGCGTCCCGACCACCTCGCGGACGAGGCCCTCGCCGTGCTGGCCGACCCGGTGGCGCGGGTGCACCCCCACCACGTGCCGCTGCTGCCCGAGCTGGTGCTGGGCGAGCTCCCCCGCGGCACCCACCTGT
>Ga0070679_100005573_pt1 | contig 11669 bp, 4 predicted proteins | sample KBSC63BmetaG_FD_65652 | JGI IMG/M metagenome (GOLD analysis project Ga0070679, IMG submission 65652) | Corn rhizosphere microbial communities from Kellogg Biological Station, Michigan, USA - KBS C6-3B metaG | ecosystem: Host-associated > Plants > Roots > Rhizosphere | place: USA: Michigan... | reverse complement strand
TCCGGTTTCCCGTCATTGTTGTAATCAAAAACAGCGACCCCTCCAGCCATGGTTTCGGGGGCGTGATATTGGGGCGTCTCGTCACTATCGAGGCGAAAATCGATGGGACGGTACGAGAAGCGAATTGGGCCTGAAATCGAGGACTGTGACTGCGTTCCCGACGACAATGCAATTGACACAGGTCGACGATCCTGACCCGAAAGCGTTGTCCCAGCGCATAAAAATAGCGTCCAGATGAGTCCGATAGAGTCCCGCAAGGCTCGCTTCAAACGCAAATCTCCATAAGAGTTCAGCTTCCAGAATGTAACGCAGAATGCGCGTCGGGAACGAGTCAATGTAAATGCTCTTCGTCGCTAGCGCGGTAAGTCACTGTTTTTGAAGACTTCTCAATGAATTTAAGTTTCCGGCGTGAACTTTCGCTTGACAAGGCTGCCGGAGTCAGAGTACAAGCTTGGATCGTTAACGTTCACGAACCCGGCCGTTAACGTTAACGATCTAGGGGCTACACAAGATAACAACAACTTGAATACGAAAGATCTGTCCGGAGGCTGGCAATGCGACTTTCGCCCATGACTGTCGAAAGTATAGTTCTAGCTGTAAAACGCTGTAAATTTCTCCACCTTTCAATCACATTGCTCTTCCTGGGTCTTTTTGCTACCCAGGCATTCGCGCAAGAAGCGACCATCGTCGGAACCGTTACGGACCCGTCGGGCGCTGCTGTACCGAATGTAACCCTCACGATTACACACACCGAAACCGGCCAAGCCCGCCAAGCTGTTACCAATGGCGATGGCCAATACCTCGTTTCTAACCTCAGCATCGGACACTACAGCGTCCGTGTCGATGCGTCAGGTTTTAAGCGAATTGAGCAGAACAACATCGTCCTACAAGTGGGCGATCGATCCCGCCTTGATTTCAAATTGGAAATCGGTTCCACGCAGGAGCAGGTAACGGTCGAAGCCGCTGCCGTAGGCGTGCAAACTGATTCAGGTGAGGTCAGCAACGTCATTACCGGTAAGCAGGTCGCAAATCTCGCGGCGAATGGCCGAAGCCTTTACAACCTCGTCAATCTGACCACGGGTTCAAGCAGCTTGCAGGGTGATTTCCAGACGCCAACTCCCGTCGGCGGCGATGGGTCCGTCAGCGTTAACGGACAGCGCGTCGGCGGTAATCTCTACATGCTTGACGGTGGTGAAGACCTGGACCGTGGCTCCGCTGGCGGCATCAGCGTTCAGCCCTCTCTGGAATCAATCGCCGAATTCCGCCAGATGACTTCCAACTACAGCGCGGAATACGGACTTTCCGCCGGTTCAACGGTGACTTCAGTTCTGAAGTCGGGAACGAAGACCTTCCATGCTTCCCTATGGGAGTACAACCGCAACGACGCGATGGATGCAAAGGGTTACTTCAACGCCAAAAAAGCCAAGCTGAACTTCAACACGTACGGCTTTAACGCTGGCGGGCAGCTTCCGTTTGGCAAGAGCCACCCAACATTCTTCTTCTACAACATGGAATGGCGCTCGCTGCGTCAGGGCGGCAACTACAACCAGACCGTTCCGCTACCGAGCACCTACGGCGGGAATTTGACTGGAGCTTCTACCGCGGCAAGCGTACCTTGCGCCAATAAGCTCTCGGCCGCGCAACAGGCGAAATTTGCCGCTGCTGGCATAACCAACTTTAGCACCTGCGACGCGAGCGGGAAGATAACGGGTCCTGTTGCGTTTCCGAACAACGTTATTCCTCAAAGCCTGTTGGATCCCAATGCTCAGCTAATGCTCTCTCAAGGGATTTTCCCAGCGCCCACAAACGGGGCGCAATTCCAGGGAAGCCCCAGCACACCAACCGATGTGCGTGAAGAGATCGTTCGCATTGACCATGAATTCAACAGCAAGAACTCCATTTTCGGGCACTGGATCTCTGAGCAGGTTGGTCAGGGATTTGGCACCACGATCTGGAGCGGAGACAACGTTCCAACAATCGGCAGCAGCTTCAACAATCCTTCGTATAGCGCCGTTGTGCACTATACAACGATTATCAACCCTCGGCTGCTGAACGAAATCGCGTTCAACTACAACGGAAACCGCATCAACATCTCGCCAGTGGGCGTTTTTGCAGCGCCATCTGGGTTCGCGTTCAATCGGGTATTTACCGGGCCTAACGAACTGGACCGTATGCCTTCGGTTCAACTCAGCGGCAGCACCGGAACGAACTACCAATCGAACTGGATGCCCTGGAAGAACAAGGCAGACTCTTACCAGTTCACTGACGACGTCTCCTGGACCAAGGGCACCCACCAGTTAAAGATTGGTGGAATGTTCCTGATGTACAAGAAGGTTCAGGATCTGTTTGCACCCACCCAAGGGGCGTTCCAGTTTAACGGTTCGTATACTGGATATGACTTTGCGGACTTCCTCCTTGGTTATGCAAACCAGTATGGCGAGAACGCACTTCAGGATAGCGGTCACTGGAACCAAAATGCCTACGCACTGTACGTTCAGGACAACTGGCGCGCAACCAGCCGGTTGACCTTGAATCTTGGCTTGCGTTGGGATGGAGTTCCGCACACGGTTGAAGCGAACGGACGCGAGTCCAACTTCTATCCCAATCTCTACAATCCTGCCAACGCGGCTCTTCTGGCCAGCGACGGCACGATCTGCACGGGAGTGGCAACTCCGACCGCGAACTGCACAGGTGCAAGCCCCGGCCTGGGCAGCAGCCCGAATCCGATCCTGAATGGCTATCAGTTCTATTTGAACGGGCTTGGTTACGCCGGCAAGAATGGTATTCCTCAGGGCTTGGTGGACAATCACTGGGCTGCTTTCGGTCCGCGTGTTGGTTTCGCCTATGACCTGACCGGTCATGGCTCAACCGTCATCCGCGGCGGCATCGGCATCATGTACCGGGCCATCCAGGGCAACGACATGTACAATGCCGGTCCGAATCAGCCCTTCAGCGATTCGATTACCTTCAACAACGTTTCCCTATCGGATCCCAAAACAAACCTGGCTACGGGAAATACGATCGCTGCCCCGGTTCTGGTCGGTAACATCACGGGCCTGAACGCCAACATGTACAAGCTCCCTGTGAGCTACCAGTACAGCGCTGGTGTGCAGCGCTCGCTCAACGCCAGAACCGTTCTCTCGGCAACGTATGTTGGCACCCAGACGCGGCATCAGAGCGACTATCAGGAGTGGGAACTCCCGAGCGCCGCACTGCTATCCGGCCTGGTCGCCAGCAACAGCCGGACCCAGTACAACCAGGATGTACCATATCTCGGTTATGGTTCGCTGCGTATGGCACAGAACGAAGCGAATGGTCACTACAACGCCCTTCAGGTGAGTGTCAACGGACAGTTGACCAGAGACCTGCAGTTGAGCGCGGGTTACACGCTTTCCCGCTCAATTGATGCCTTCAATACCGGCAACAGCGCTGGCGACCTTTCCAACGTATCCAATCCGTACGCTGGTTGGAGGTACGATGTGGGACCGTCTTACTTTGACCGCACCCACGTCGCCTTCGTCAACTTCGTATACGAAGCGCCGTTCTTCCGCAATGCTTCCAGCCACCTCGTAAAGACAGTTATAGGCGGTTGGCAGCTCTCCGGCATCGTAAACGTCATGTCCGGAGCACCTCTGAACATGACTTCCGGTGGCTCTACGAGCGTCTGCAACGTGGTTCCGAACTGCATTAACCGTCCGGACCTGGCTGCAAGCGTTTCGTACCCGCATACAGTCAGTCAGTGGTTCAACCCTGCGGACTTCACAGCACCGGCGGCCGGAACCTGGGGCGACGCACCCCACGGCGCTGTGCGCGGCCCAGGACGTCAAAATTGGAATCTTTCGCTGTTCAAGAACTTCGTGATCAGCGAATCGCGCGGCAGCGCATTCCAGTTCCGTGCCGATGCCTTCAACGTGTTCAACCATACGCAGTTCCGTGGCGACATGAACGGTGGCATCAGCACCAACGTCCAGAATAGCAACTTTGGCCAAGTCACCTCTGCATTCGATCCGAGAGTATTCCAACTCGGCGCGAAGCTGATGTTCTAAGTTCAGCGTCCTCATCGGGTCGCTGTGCTTCACTTTCCCCTGTTCGCATCTCCCGGTGCGAACAGGGTTTTTATTTAGAAGGGCGAAAGCGGCTTGCTTTGCGTCTTGGCCAGAAGACGCTAGGATGTTAGTTTGCAAAAATTGGCGAAGCCGTCTTTCTTCTTCCATGACTCATTGGCAGTTCAAACTAGCAGTTTGTGCACTCTCAATCGCCCTGCAGGTTAGCGCGCAATCCTACAGCCCTTCTGAGGCCATCGCGCTCGAACAGCAGGGGAAATTTGCCGAAGCCACCCAAGCCTGGCAAGGAGTAATTCGACAGAATCCTCGAGATGCCGGTGCATATGCCAGCCTTGGTGTAGTCTTCGCCAAACAGGAGAAATATCCGGAAGCAGCTGCGGCGTACAGGAAGGCAATCAGTCTGAATCCGAAGCTCCCCGGCCTCCAATTGAACTTAGGTTTGTCGGAGTTCAAACAGGGGCATTTTGCCGCTGCCGCGACGTCGCTCAAAGCTGCGCTGGCGGCCGATCCAAACAACATGCAGGCGCGCACGTTACTTGGGCTCAGCGAGTATGGCGATAAGAAATTTTCCAGTGCCGTGCGGAATCTGAAGATTTCGGCGAAGGCAGATCCTTCTAATCTTGAGCTTCAACAAATCCTTGCTCAGAGCTGTTTGTGGGCTCGCGAGTATCCGTGCGCTGTAGACGGATTCCGTACTATCCTGCAGCGCGATCCCAACTCAGCCTCCGCACACATACTCATTGGCCAAGCTCTCGACGGTACAGGGAAGACGTCAGAGGCGATTACTGAGTTCCAGGAAGCCGCGAAGATCGCTCCACGTGAACCCAATGTTCACTTCGGACTAGGTTTTCTGTACTGGAAATCTCACGACTATGACAAAGCCAAACAGGAGTTCGAAGCGGAATTGGCGACGGATCCCAATCATGCGCAGGCCTTGTCTTACCTGGGCGACACGGAATTAAAGTCAGGGAATCCCGATCGAGCTGAGCCACTGCTTCGGAAAGCGATCCAGTTGAAACCCGATCTGCGGATCGCGTACATGGATCTGGGTGTTCTTCTAACGCAGAAGAAACAATACGGAGAGGCTGCTGCCTCGCTGCGTAAAGCCATCGAGTTGGATCCAACGCAACCGGACGCGCACTACCGCCTGGGGCACGTTTACCAAGCCATGGGCAAGCCGACTCAAGCTGAAGAGGAGTTCAAGAAAGTACAACAGCTTCACGAGGAATCAGACATCAACCTCACGCCGAAAATGTCTGCCGCCCCGCCTTCAATTCAGCAATAGCTCGGCGCCTGTCCGAGTATGAACGATGTCGCGGCGTAGGCAAGAGTTGACTTGGGTCGGCTGCGAATGGTATTCACGTCAATTAAGATTTAGTTCTTGGTCACAACAAAATCAGAAGAACAGCGCCACGCTCTCGTACTGCTATCCTCGATACCGTTTGTTGGCGTCTTGGCGCAGGAAGTGCATTTGGACGAACACCAACGACGGCGCAGCCAAACTGAATGGTTCTCCATGCAAAACTCGCGGCTCTATTCGTAAGAATTGCTGGTTGTGAATACAATTTCCGGGTCTGCACGTCTAAGGATCGAGATTTGAGGGTTGGGCGTGCAATTGAGTATTCTGTGTGCGAACCGTCAATAGTCTCAAGATAAACGACGGACAATGTAGCTCGCGAAAATCCGGATGTTGCCGACGCGAATCAGGATTGTAAGGAGAAGGTCGCAACTCCAGCTTTCCCTCACCGTCAATCGAGACGGACGCTTTTATACGAGCCCACAATGGCGAGAATTAGCTTCACCAATACGCAAGTAGCATCAAGCGAGATCGCGCGGAATATCAACCGCGGCGTGCTTTTGAATCTCATTCGACGACGTCAACCTATCTCTCGCGCCGACCTGGCTCGGATTTCTGGATTGCAGCGGAGCACCGTATCGCTCATCACCGAGCAATTGATCGAGGAGAACTGGGTTGTGTACGGCGCCGTGGGAAGGCTCCCGCGCGGTAGAAGACCCACCTATCTTCGCTTGAACGATCGACGCGCGATTGTCGTCGCCGACCTTCGACCCAGTCAATCAACGGTTGCTGTCGCCGATGTGAATGCTCGGTTCCTCTCGCAAGAGATGGTTACCACTCTCGAAGATCCAGCGAAGACGGCCGCCAAACTGGCTTCCGCTATAAAAAGGCGGATGGAAGCGCATCCCGATCTATTGTTCGAAGGCATCGGTATCAGCCTGCCCGGTCGCATCGATCCAGTTTCGCGTCGAGTGATGTTCGCGCCCAACCTCAAGTGGTCCAACTTCGACCTGAAAGGCATTGTAGAAAAAGCTACGGGGATGCAGGTTGAATTGGACAACGCGGCCAACGCTTGCGTACTTGCGGAAGTCTGGTTCGGCAATACGGAAAAAGTTCGCGATATGGTGGTCGTCACCGTTTCAGAAGGCATCGGAACCGGGCTGTTCATCAACGGACATCTGGCTCGCGGGCTTCATGGGCTGGCCGGCGAGTTTGGACATGTTTCGCTGGACCCGGATGGTCCCGTCTGTTCCTGCGGCGGGCGCGGTTGCTGGGAAGTATACGGATCCAACCTCGCCGCGCTGCGCTACTTCCAGCAATTAAATAAGGCTCGAGCCGTCCTGAGCTTTCAGGAATTGCTGGCTCTTGCGGAGAGCGGAGATCGGACAGCACTGAAAGTGCTGGATCGCATGGCGCACGAGATTGGCCGTGGCCTGCGATTAGTGGTAATCGGTCTGTCGCCCGAAGAGATTGTCATAGTCGGCGAATTCACTCGCATGTGGGACCGCTACGGTCCGGCGATCGAGGCGGAAGTTGCCGCGGCAGTGCGAGCTGGTAAACCTCCTCGGCTGCGACCTGCACCCGATCCGCGTATGTCGCGTCTGCGAGGTACCGTCGCACTCGTCCTTTATAAGCACTTCGGCGCCACCCAACTCGCAATGACTGAGAATCGAAACGGCGACCATTCGTCGGAGAGCGCACCGGCAGTGTTGTAATTGGGAGCCGAGTCATCGCGCCGACGCAAGAACGGCTAGCGAGTGAATTGTCACGAAATTGTCACATAAGTTTATTTCGCACCAACAGGATACGGAGCACCTCCGGCGGGCCCGGAACAAGGTAAAATTGCTCCACGGTTAGTAGAACATCGGGCCTGGGGTGAGACTCGGTTTTTCGTTGTATTCAAGCCATGGATGGCAGGCATGTCCTTCAGTTCAGTTCGCCTAATCAATCACTTTGGGAAACGCCTTTGCTCTTCCAGGTCAGTCTTGTGGATTGCATGCGCTTTGCTTTTGTCGCCGCTCTCATTCGCATCTGCTGAAGAAAATGCGAAGGCTTCGGATCCAAAGCCATCTTCAGTAATCGACATTGCCAGTACCGGATATCCGCTGCTGTCGCGGACTGAGAGGCTAGCCGATGACGCGAACGTCACGTTGAACTTTGTCGACGACAACCATGTCCTGCTCACGTTTAATCCCAAGAAACTCTTTCAACGACATCCAGATTGTCCTGCTTCGCATGATGACCGCCTGATTCGAGCCGTCATCTTGGAAGTTCCCAGCGGCAAAATTGTTCAGACAGCGGACTGGTATGTGCATGACCATCGCCGGTACTTATGGCCCATGGGTTCCGGGCGATTTCTGCTGCGGCGGTTGAATAGCCTGTATCTGGTCGATTCCACCCTGCACGAAAAATTGCTGCTGCAATCTCGCAGAGACCTGCTTTGGGTTTCCGTTACTCCCGACAGCAGTCAGATTCTCGTAGAGACTGCCGACGACGTTCCCAACCCTTCTTCCACCGAGTCTTCCTCTCAAGAAACGAAAGCTAAACCCACATTCACTCTGCAATTTCTGGATCGCGATTCTCTGGCGCAGCAGCGAACTCTCAAACTCAACGCGCAGGTGAATCTCGATGGGACCGGCACCGGCTACGCCGATACGATTCACAAAGGTGATCTGTGGCTCATCCGCTACGGCCCCTCGCCGGCGGAGCGCCGCAACATTGCGCGGGTTCGATCGCGAGGTGTGCCGAGAATCTGGTATTTGAGCAGCAACTCATTCTCGATCGGACGATGCTGCTCCGCCAACGGCGAGTACAGCGTGAGTGCGTTCACCACCAGCGGTCACCGGTTGTGGCGACAGCATTGGGATCGCAACCGTTACGTTCCGGTTGTCGCCGGCTCGGCAGAGGACAGCCGTGTCGCCATCAGCACATTGAGCCACGTTCCGTACGTCAAAGTTGCGGCTGACACGACTGACGAAGAGAATCCTGACTTTAGCCTGGAGCAGAATATCCAGGTTCTCGAAACCGCGAGTGGTACGGCGGTGAAGTCGGTTATGGTCAGTCCGGTCGTCATGAGCGGCCAGAATTTTTCTCTTTCTCCCAATGGCCGCGAGTTAGCGGTTTTGGCCGAGTCTGCCATTCAGGTCTATGATCTCGGGCCAACCTCAGTTGAAGAGCAAGCGAAATTCTCCGCGTTGAAGGCCGATGTTCCTGGTCTCTACACTTTGCCCAAGGAAAGCGACGACGTTCCTGATCAACCGGCCCTCGCTAAAAAGGAGCCTCAGCCGCCGTCACCCACTTCTTCCATTACCCCACAAACTTCCGCAGCGCTAGCCTCCACTGCCTCGCCCGCTTCGGAAGTTCCTCCGGCAAAAGCTGAAGATCAGGGGTCGCCCCTTACAACATTCCGAGTGAACACGCAGGCTGTGGCTGTCGACGTTGTGGTTACCGATGCCAAGGGACACCCGGTAAAAGGGCTGAAGCAGGAAGATTTCCAATTGAGCGAAGATGGAACGGGACAGAAGATTCGCTCCTTCCACGAGTACAGCGAAGACGTACCAAAAGACACTGCCCCACCGAAACAAGCGCCGAACATGTTCAGCAACGCCAGCGATAAGCCCGCCGGGGCAACCATGCTGGTGTTGCTCGATCTGTTAAACACGCCATCACGAGATCAGCTTTACGCCCGCGACCAGTTAATCAAGTTTCTAAAGGCAAAGGCCGCAGAGGGAAAGACGTCGCAATTTGCGCTTTGCACGCTAACCGGAGATCAGAGCTCTCATTTGCATCTGGTCCAGGGTTTCACTTCCGATGAGAACAAGCTTCTAGCCGCTGCAGGCGGCGAGAAAAGCGCGCCGAAAACGGCACGATGGCAGGTGGCAGAAGAGAGCGTACAAAAGACCGCCAACAGTATCAAAGATCTTGCGGCAAATGATCCAATGAACAGCTGGGGTGCTCTACTGCATGGAGTTGAAGCGATCCAGACCGAAGAGCAGACGACCGACACGGACGCCCGAGTCGGGATCACGCTCAATGCGATGATCCAATTGGCCGGGTATCTTTCGGGCATACCGGGTCGGAAGAATGTGGTGTGGCTCTCCGGGTCTTTTCCGATCGCGTCGTTCAATGCCGATTTGCAGAACCCGATGAATGATAACCGCAACTATAGCGGTCGAGTGCACCTTGCGGCCAAACTGCTTGCGGATAGCCAGGTTGCGGTTTATCCCGTAGACGTGCGTGGAATGGATACGGGAAAAATTTCCGCTGAGAATAGCAACGTGGGCCTTGGTCCGGGGACCCAGGCAATAACGGTTGCTCCGGGGCTACCCCCAGTAAATGGAGACACTATGCTGTCGCCAAATATCGCCTTCCAGCAGGACGCAGTGCAGGATCTTGCCAGAGTGAGTGCGGAGCGGACCGCGCTCAACCAGATGGCGTCGGATACAGGTGGAACCGCGTTCTTCAGTTCAAACGCGATTGCCGATGCGATCAGGATGGCGACTGAGCAAGCATCGAACTACTACTCCCTGTCCTACAGTCCCTCGAACAAGAACTACGACGGGCGCTTCCGCAAACTCAAAGTGGCCCTCGCTGAAAAGGGATATCACCTTCATTACCGGCCTGGATACTTCGCTGACGATCCGAATTCGCCAGTGAAAATGAAGGAAGTCGCCCACAACATCCGGGTCGTCGCCATGCAGTACGGTTCTCCGCAATTGCACCAGATCCGCTTCTCGCTTCGCGTTGTGCCGGTGGGGTCCAAAACCAAGGTAGATAGCGCGAAGGCTGGCGAGATTTTGCTGGCGTCGACGAAGAATCCGAAGTTGCCATCCGAGGTGGAAGTGCAACACCATAGCATCGATTACGCCATCGAAAGCACAGACCTCCGCTTCCTTCCTTTGAACAATGGAAGGTACCGAAGTGCACTAACTTTCATGGTGGCCTCATTCGATCATGATGGGAAGCCGCTTGCCGGCGTGTCGAAAATCGGTACCAGCGATCTGCAGCCGGAAGCCTACAAGGATGTGATGAGTGGAGGCGTTCGCGTGCATCAGGAAGTGGACGTACCTGTCGCAGCTACCTCTATGCGGATTGGCATCCAGGACCAGCTCAGCAACTACGTGGGCACTATCGACCTCTCGCTCCCGATTCTAGCGCCTCCAGATGTTCCACGCGTGGTGAAGAGCCAACTACCGGAAATTGAGCCGGACTGAAACTTTTGCTATCCGGTGAAGCAGGAGCGGACGAGAAGGAAGTTTGGCAGCCGGATCTGTAAGCCGAATTTTGTCTGCGAGCCGAAGCTTGCAGGACGGTCATTCCTCTAGGCCGCACATTACTATGCGGCTCAAGCGACCTACCCGGAACTTTCATCCCATTGCTGGGAGCCTTACGGTTGACGCGCCGAGCCAGCGCGTGCGGCCATTACTGACCGCTCGTTCCCTATTTGGTCTTGCTCCGTGTGGGGTTTGCCATGCCCCGTCCATTGCTGGCCGGGCGGTGCGCTCTTACCGCACCTTTTCACCCTTACCTCGGTCGAAACCGAGGCGGTATGTTCTCTGTGGCACTGGCCGTCGACTGGCCTTAACGCCAGCCTCCCGGACGTTATCCGGCACACTGCTCTGCGGAGTTCGGACTTTCCTCCCGCACCGGCGAACCGGTGCCGGCGACCGTCCGATCCGGCTGCCAACTAAAACATTATATAGAGAACCTCCACCCCGAGGTTTGGAAGGAACTTTGGTGCCTGCCGGCGCGTATATCTGATCGGACGTCGTTGTGTGTCCGTTGCGGGGTTCAGGCGTCCTTGAGCTAGGGAAGAGCTACATCCCCTGATAGACTTCTAGTTACCCATCATGAACACGGCCGAAGCCATACGCATCGCGTTGCAGTCGCTCTGGGCGAATAAGTTACGCTCAGTGCTGACGCTGCTTGGAGTAGTGATTGGCGTATCGGCGGTGATCGCAGTTGTCACTTTTGTTGCCGGCATCAACGGCTACGTAGCCAACAAGGTGTTCGGTCTTGGCGCGGACGTGTTCATCATCGGCAAAATGCCCGGGGTGGTCACCGATATTGATACTTACCTCGAGGGCCAGCGCCGCAAAGATCTGAAGATGGACGACTATCGCGCCGTGGCCGAAGGCTGTAAGCAGTGCAGCTATGTAGGAGCTTCGATCACGAACACCAGCGGTCATGTGCGTTACGAGAACCAGGCTTCGTCGGATACGATCGTACGCGGTATGACCGCCTCCATGATGACCATCTATGACACTGAGATCGTGTCCGGCCGCGGCATCACCGAAAACGACGTGGAG
>Ga0070679_100005571_pt1 | contig 11671 bp, 10 predicted proteins | sample KBSC63BmetaG_FD_65652 | JGI IMG/M metagenome (GOLD analysis project Ga0070679, IMG submission 65652) | Corn rhizosphere microbial communities from Kellogg Biological Station, Michigan, USA - KBS C6-3B metaG | ecosystem: Host-associated > Plants > Roots > Rhizosphere | place: USA: Michigan... | reverse complement strand
ACGAGCGCCTGTATCCGAACCATCGTCGTGCCCTTCAGTTCCGCAGCGCGGTCAGCAGGGTCGGTATCGCCTCGCCCTGGAAGTCGACGTCCACGTCGAAGTCGTTGATCATCCCTTCCAGCACCAGCAGCGAGACCAGCGGGAAGACGAACTCCGGCGCCGCCGAGATGCCCGAGCGACGCTGCAGGTCGAACAGGCGGGCGGCGAAGGGAGCCAACCGGAACTGCCCGGCGGTGCGTCGGTGGTTCTGCTCGACCAGTTCCGCGATACCCTTCCGGAAGCCCTCCACGTCGCAACCCTCGGGCACGTGCTCCGCGCTGCGCATCACCACCTCCGCGCACTGGGCGCCCCGGCCCAGCGACATGTTGAGGAAGAACTCGGCGAACAGCCGCTTCACGGCCGGGCTGAGCCGCACCACGAACCCGGCGTCCAGCAGCACCACGTCGGAGGTACGGGTGAGGTAGAGGTTGCCGGGGTGCATGTCGCAGTGCACGAGCCCGTCAAGGAACAGCATGCGGTACACGCCCTGGAGGATCCGCCGCACCACCTCCCGGCGCTGCTCGCGGGTGAGGTCTCCGGGCCGGAAGCGGCGCAGCCCCTCGACGTACTCCATCACCAGCACGCCGTCGCCGCTGAACTCGGGCACTGGCGCGGGGATGTGGATGTACCCGAGATCCGCGAGGTTGCGACGCAACTCGTCGAGCGAGGTTGCCTCGTGGGCCAGGTCGGCCTGCGCCATGACGGCGACCGCGATCTGCTCGACCATGCGGCGCATCGGCACCCGCCGCAGTGCCGGTACCCGTTGCAGCGCACCGGCTCCCGCGGCCAGCAGCGTGAAGTCTGCCCGCATCTGGGCGAGTACGCCGGGCCGCCGCAGCTTCACCGCGACCGGCCGGCCGTCGTGCAGCCACGCCCGGTAGACGCAGGCGATGCTGCCGCTGGCCGCCGGTCTCCACTCGACCTTGCGGAACGGCCAGGATTCGGCGGTCGGGTACGCCGCGGCGAAGGCGCGTTCGGTGTCCTCCCGCGACATCGGCCCGACCCGGTCGTGCAGCCGGCCCAGCGCGTCGCACCACGCGTCGGGCAACACGTCCCGTCGGGTCGAGAGCAACTGCCCGCCCTTGACGAACGTGGGGCCGAGCCGCACGAGCATCGCGGGGAGCCGGCGCCCGGCGACCGGTTCGGCGACGCGACGCCGGGCCGGCCACAGCCGCCCGAGTGCGGAACGGGTCCACGCGGTCGCCGCGCCGGCGGCGTAGCCGGCGATGGCGACGGTCCAGGTGACCAACCGGCGGACCGGCTGTAGGCGCCGCAGCGGCTGCGCGCCGGCGGCGGACTCGACGATGACGGCCATGGGCACCCCGTCCTCCCGACCCGGTACTGCTTGAAAAATATACAGCGAACGTCGCCTCCACCCAAGGGTCAGTGTCCGCGTTTGCCCTGCGAAGGTGGCGTGGGTACGAAAAGCTAGGAGAAGGATCCGCTATAGATCTCATGTAGCGTCGACGCATCGGTCCCAATTGATACTGTGGGAAAGGATCCGCGATGGCCATCGACCTGTGTAACAAGTCACCCGCGTCCCTGGCGGAGCGCGACCCCGGTCCGTGGAGCGAAGCGGTTCCCGAGGCGCATGTTCTGCTCGAAGACCTCGGTACCGATCAGCACGCCGCACTGAACTTCGCTTACCGCACCACGCTGAGCACCGTCGACCCTCGGTTCGTCGCCGGCGACCCGGCCGCGTGGTCAAGCGACTTCGGCTACGCGCTGGACCGCGTGGCAATCCGCCTGGACAACCGCAGCAACGCAGAGCTGCGCCAGCAAGCCCTGGAGCACCCGGACCCGGCCATGCGGGAGCAGGCGCTCTACGAGTACGCCGACCGCGACCAGGCCGACGCGATCGAACTGTTGACGCAGGCGGCCCGCGCCGACCGCAACCGTGAGGTTCGGTGGGACGCGCTGTGGGCGATCGAGAAGCTGGGCGGCCCCCAGGCGGTCGCCGCGCTGCGCAGCTTCCTCGCCGACAGCGACCCGGAGATCGCCGAGTGGGCGAAGCTGTTCATCAGCGAACTGCAGACCGGTGACCCGGCGTTCGACGCGCGTGCCGGCCGGTACACGCCCGGGCGCACCTTCGACGAGACCATCTACCTCTTGATCCACTGCGACCTGTACGTGCGGCTGGACGAGACCAACACGCACTGGGGCAAGATTTCTCTTGCGCCGCAAGGCCTGGCGCGCATCTACGGCCAGGCGCACGCCTGCCCGAACGTGTCCACCAGGGAGCGCCAGCTCATCATCGCCAAGACGATCAGCGGCCTGCACAAGGACGGTTCGCCGCACTGCGACAACTACCTGTTCCGTGGGTTCACCGACCGCACCCGGCGCGACCGTGGCAACTTCTTCTTCGAGTCGCTGGTGCCGCGCACGTTCTTCAAGTCCGGTCGGGCCGACGACCCGGGTCAGGGCGTACGCCAGGCCAACATCGGCTTCGCCCGGTACGGCACGTGGCACCTGGAGCCGAAGTTCCAGATCCACGACGAGGCCGCGATCCGGTACGTGCGTGGCCGCTTCCAGGGCTGGGGCTACGTGAACCTGGCGAACATCGCGGGCCGGTCGCTCGAGGAGATCCTGGTGCCCGGCAACGGCGTGCTGTCGACACTGCACGACCCCGAGGTGGGCAAGATGACCAACGCCTTCATCCTCGGCACGTTCAAGGGCAAGCTGAACGACTGGGACGGCGACGGCGTCATCGACCTCAACTCCCGCGACGTCTACTCCACTGTGGACGGCGAAATCGACTCCAACCAGGACGGCATCGCGGACCAGGCCGGCCTGACGTGCTGCGACTACACCGCGCAGCTGCCCTGATCGTCGGCACCAGAAGCACCGGTATAGGAGAGAAGAGATGACCACAACGACATCCCGGCCCTCGGTGGTCTACGGCCGCCCGGTCCCGACCAAGGACGTCCCGAACCTGTACGCGGGCACGAAGGTCGTCCCGTGGACGCCGCCCGAGCCGGGCATCGACAACCTCGGCATCAACTCGATCGACACGTTCGCCGTGCCGGGCGTCGGCGAGTACACGGTGGCGTTCGAGGGCTACGTCCGGGTGGTGCGCTCCAAGCCCACCTCTGAGGAGTGGGCGACCGCCGAGGTCTACACCAACCTGATCGAAATGAAGATGGTCGGCGAGTGCGAGGAGCTCGGCCGGATCACGGTCACCCTCAACCCGGACTGCCTGTCCACCGGCCAGATCCGCACGCCCTTCGACCCGTACGCGGGCGAGGGCCCGTCGGCCAAGGCATGCCGGATGGCGGTCGGCGCGATCTTCGACATGCCGAAGTTGGGTTTCCAGCTCATGAACAAGGAACCCATCATCCTGACGATCGACGATGTACGGCAGATCCCGCCGGCCGGCGCGCCCGGCAAGGGGCAGATCTACCGCATGCTTCCGCTGCACGACACCAGGACCCCCGACGGTGAGCCGGTCGCGTACGTGACCAGCCTCCGGTTCAACATGGGCGGCTACCTGGCCAAGGAAGCGATGTAGGCGACATCGAGGGCAGGCCAGCCGGTACGCCGGTCTGGCCTGCCCGGGTGCCGGCACGAGAGGGCAGGAGGTCAGCCATGGACAGGTCCGAGCACGCGGTGGGATCGGCCCCGGCGGTTCGGGTACGGGCCCAGGTGCCGGACGGGCTGGATCGGGTCTGGCCCGCCATCACGGAGCCCGTGCAACTCGCCCGCTGGTTCGGTGCCGCGGACTTCGGTGCCGCGGACCTCGCCGGCGAGGCCGGCAGCGGCGGCCGGTTCGACTTCGACGACGGTGACTTCTTCGTGGTGACCGGCCGCCGGGTGGTCGACCGGCAGTTGGTCGAGTTCGACTGGTCGTTCCTCGGCGTGGGGCCGGTGCAGCGCATCCGCTGGTCGGTACGGGAGGTGCCGGGCGGCACCGAGGTGTTGCTCGAAGACGACGACCCCAACCGGTCGCCGGCCGAGGCCGACCAGATGCTCGCCGGCTGGACTGACTTCGCCGGCCGGCTGGCCAGGTACCTGTGCACGGGCGAGGTGAGCCGGTACGACTGGCGCGAGGAGATCGACGGCGGCGTCGACCTCGCCGGTGGCTGGCACCCGTTGCGCCTGCCCGAGCTCTACCGGTGGCTGCCGGTGGCCAGCGACGGCTTCCGCCCCAGGTGGTTCTTTGTCGTCGATGAGGACGGCCCGCGCCGCTTCGAGCTCTCGGACTGGAAGCTGCACGATAATGTAGCGCTCACCTTCTCGCTGGTGGTCCCGGACGCGATCCGGCACACCTCGTGCATGGTCACGGTGGAGCCGCTGTTCACCGGCCAGCGGCTGCGCTTCTCGCACACCGGATGGCGGGCGCTCGGCCTGCCGGACAGCCGGGCGCGGGCACTGCGCCGCAGGTTCGCCGCGGCGTGGACACACTCGCTCGACCATGCGCGCGGCCTGTCGACCGGTCACAACTGAGCCACCACCCCAGGCCATGGACCGGCATATGATAGTCAAGCAAATGGGTCAGGGTGGGGAGTCGGCGATCATGAAGATCGAGCAGGGCAGACGCAGCTACGACCAGCAGTGCGCGCTGGCCTACGCGCTCGACCTGGTCGGCGAGCGGTGGACGTTGCTGATCGTGCGGGAGTTGCTCGGTGGCCCCCGCCGGTACCGGGAACTGCTGGACGCGCTGCCGGGCATCGGTACCAACCTGTTGGCCGAGCGGCTGCGCATGCTCACCGCCGCGGGCGTGGTCGCGCAGGGCGCGCCGGGCCGCCGCACCGCCGGGTATGTCCTGACGGAGTTGGGCAACCGGCTGCGGGAGCCGGTGATCGGGTTGGCCCGGTTCGGGCTCGGCCTCGCCATCGCGCACCCGCCGGCGCCCGGTGGGACGGTGCGCCCGTCCTGGGCGGCGCTCGCCGTCGAGGCGATGATCGATGATGAGCGCGCGGGCGACGTCACCGAGACGTATCTGTTCGATGTGGACGGTGAGCTGTTCTACGTCGACGTGGCCGGCGGCCGTGCGCGGGTGGTGCGCGGCGCCGTCGACGAACCGGACCTGACCGTGCGCGCCGACGCGGCAAGCTTCTTCCGGCTGGGTCTCAACCAGTTGGACCCGATCGAGGCACTGGTCGGCGGCGAGGTCTCGGTAGCCGGTTCGCCGCCTGCCGTCACGCGGTGCCTGCGCCTGCTCGGCCTCGGCGGCAACGCGCCCGCCGAGCGCATACGCGCGGAGGGCGCCGCAGCGGACGGAAACACTACGGCGGTGGCGTGACCTCGCGATCCGAGGCAGAGCCACGGCAGGAGGGGAAGCCATGCGGCCGGACCGGACGATACCTGGCAGGCAACGCCTCGACGGCGGGATCGGTGACACCGCTGCCGGTGCCATCGGACCGGAGATACACGCGGAAGCGGTGGCGCGGGCGATCCGGTTCATGCGCCAGCGCCTCGGCGAGCCGCAGGAACTGCGCGACATGGCCGAGGTGGCGTTCCTGAGCCCGTTCCATTTCCACCGCGTCTTCCGCGCCACCACGGGCGCTCCGCCCGGGCGGTTCCTCACCGCGCTGCGGATGGCGACGGCCAAGAGCCTGTTGCTGGAAACCAAGCTGAGCGCGACCACCGTCAGCACCGCCGTCGGGTACTCGAGCTTCGGCACGTTCACCACACAGTTCACCCGGCTGGTTGGCGTGGCGCCCGGGCGCTTCCGGGCGTTCACCGCGCGGGTGGGCGACCTGTGCGCCGGTGACCTGGCCCGGTTGATGCCCAACGACCCGGATACCGGCGCCCAGGTGCGGGGCTGGGTCGGCGAACGCCCGGACCAGTCCAAGGGTGTCACGCTGATCGGGCTGTTCGTCTCCGGCATACCGCAGGAGCGGCCGCAGAGTTGCACGTTGACCGTCTCGCCCGGACCGGTCGCCCTTCCGTGCGCGCACCTCAGCGGTGACTTCGCGGCGCTCGCGTTCAGCGTGCGGTGGGACGCCACGGTACGCGAGACCCTCATCGAGGACAGCGCGGCGGGCCTGTACGTCGGCGCGCACGCCACCGGGGTACGGGTGAGCCAGGGCCGGGCCAGTGACGGATTCTCCATCCCGCTGCGGGCGATGCGCATCACCGACCCTCCGGTGTTGAGCGCGTACCCGTTGCTTCTGCTGGCCGGCCGGGACGAGTTGCACGATGGTGGTTTCGGCGAGCGGCTCTCCGGCTGAGCCGCCTCGCGCATACACACAGCGTCGCCGCAAGAGGCGAGAACTACGGCCGTGGACATCGGGTTAGGTTGCAGAAACAACATGCATCGAATCCCAGCCGGTCTCTCGCGCTCAGGAGTTCGCCATGTCGGCAGACGTCAACGCCACCGCAACCTCGTTCGAATCCTGGCCAGACTTCAAGGACCTCGTACCGGAGGCCGCGCGGCTGCGCTTTCCGCCGCTGAACGCCTTGCAGGCGCGGTCGATCGTGCAGGACCGTTGGGAGCGCATCGTCGCTGAGATCGACATCCCGCACGCGGTCGACGCCGTGTGGAAGACACTGACCTCGGCCGAGGACATCGGCCATTGGCTCGCGGTGTGCCGCGGCCCGGTCACCGAGGCGGGCGCCGACTTCATGCTCGACTTCGAGGACGGCGAGTTCTTCTACTGCCGCACCGAAACGGCGCGCCCGCCGGCGAACGGGAAGGCGATGCTCCAGTACCTGTGGCGGTGGGTCGGTGTCGGGCCGGCCACCCGGGTCACCTGGGAACTGAAGGACATGGGCGACTCGCGGACCAAGGTGACCGCGACCGAAGAGGCGCTGAACCCGCCGTCGGACTGGCGCGCGTGGAACGGCAACGGCTGGCCGGGCATCCTGGACCAGCTCGCCGGCTACCTGCGCACCGGAACGACCTGGCGCTGGCCGTGGCGGAGGATGGGCCCCTACGTGCAGATCGAGCTGGACGCCACGCCGTACGACGCGTGGGAACTGCTCGCCAAGCCCGAGTCGCTGCGGTACTGGCTGCAACGGCGGTACGGCAGCTTCACCACGGGCGACAAGCTCACACTCGTGATGGGCGACGCGAGCGGCATCGTGGAAATGGCCGTGCACCGGCACGTGGAACCCAACCAGCTGTTCCCATCGTACCTGCCCTGGCTCGAGTTCGGGCTCAAGCGCGCCAGCTGGCCGGTCGAGCTCGGCGGCAAGCTGTACATCGAGCCGACCAGCCTCGACCACAGCCTGTTCCAGATCTTCGTGGACAACTGGGAGAACCTGCCGGCCGACATCCAGCGGGACGAGCGGCGCATCATCGCGGGATTCTTCCGCGACTCCATGGTCCGCGCGCAGAACATGCTGGGACCCCGCCCGCAGCCGTCGCACCAGCACGGCTGGTCGTGAAAGGAGGACCGGCGATGACGGCTGGACAGCAGACCGTACCGTCGGCGCAGGCCGCCCCGGACGTGTTGGTACAACTGCTCACCCCGGCGGCCCGCGACAACCCGTACCCCATCTACGGCTGGCTGCGCGACAACGCGCCGGTGTACCGCAGCACCTTCGGTCCGCACCTCATCAGCCGGTTCTCCGGCTGCGAGTACGTGCTGAAGAACGCCGAGCTGTTCCCCGGCGCACCGGAGGACACGTTCACCCAGATCTTCCCGCAGGCCGCGCAGCACCAGGCGTTCCAGATCCTCATCACCTCCCTGGTGGGCAGCAACCCGCCGAAGCACACCCGCCTGCGCCACCTGGTGGGTCGCGACTTCACCATGCGTCGCGTGGAGAACATGCGCCCCGCCATCGAGCAGCTGGCCGACTGGCTGCTGGACGAGGTCGCCGAGCGGCTCTCCGCCGGCGAGGTGGTGGATCTGCACAGCAGCCTGTCGCTGGCGATGCCGCTGCACGTGATCGCCGAACTGGTCGGGGTACCCGAGGAGGACCGTCGCGAGCTGGCGGTGAACGTACCGCAGATGATGAACGTGGTCGACCCGACCGCCACACCCGAGGCGGTACAGGCCGCGGACGAGGCGTTCGCCCGGCTCGGCGCGTACTTCGACGGCCTGATCACGCTGCGGCGCGCGCAGCCGCGTGACGACCTGGCTTCCGCGTTGGTGTCCGCGCACGACAACGACAGCGACCGGTTGACCGACGAGGAGCTGCGCACCCTGCTGTTCACCCTGTGGTCGGCGGGGTTCGAGACGACCGCGACCGCGATCGACAGTGCCGTGGTGACCCTGCTGACCCATCCGGAACAGGGGCACTGGCTGAAGGATCCGGAGGGCGCCAAGGCGTTCGTCGAGGAGGCGCTGCGCTTCGACCCGCCCGTGCAGGTGGCGCCGGGGATCCGGTTCGCGGCCAAGGACGTCGAGGTCGACGGGTGCCAGGTGCCGGCGGGGGCCCAGGTCCGGCTGCTCATCGGTGCCGCGCTGCGCGACCCGCGCGCGTACCCGGATCCGGACCAGTTCGACCCGTCGCGCTCGGGCCCGCAACCGCTGAGCTTCGGTGCCGGAATCCACTACTGCCTCGGCGCCGGCCTGTCCCGGCTGGAGATGGCGATCCTGCTGCCGAAGCTGCACGAGCGGCTGCCCGGGCTGCGACTGGCGGGCGAGCCGGCGCGACGCCGGTCCATGCCGCTGCGCGACTTCGACGCGCTGACCGTGACGCTGCAGGGGTAGGTGGACCGAGCGTGGCCGACGTCATCAGCGAACCCGTCGCCGCGGCGCGGAGGCTCCGCAAGCCGCCGATGCTCAAGGGTCTGCCGCTCGTGGGCAACCTGCCCGACTTCCTGAAGCACCAGGACGCGATGTTCCACCGCGGGTACGCCGAGCATGGCCCGATCTTCGGGGTGCGCATCGGCCCGCAGCGCGGGGTCGCGCTTGTCGGTCCGCGGTACAGCGAGATGTTCTTCCGCGAGGTGGACAACAAGCTGTCCATCCCGGAGCTGTACAAGTTCGTCATCCCGATGTTCGGCGAAGTCATCATGTCGGCCCGGGACGGCGAGACGCGGCGCCGGCACGTCCGGTTGCTCCAGTCCGCCTTCCAGGGCCGGCGACTGTCCCGGTACATGGACGACATGCGGGCCGAGACGACCGCGTGGCTGGACTCGTTGGGCGACAGCGGGGAGTTCGAGGTCTGGTCGGCCCTGGAGCCGTTGAGCATGCGGGTGGCCGCGACCGCGTTGATGGGGCCGGAGGTGCGCGCCCGGATCGACGAGTTCCGCCCGCTGCTGGTGGACCTGGCCCGCGGTATGGAGTTCGTGCTGCCGCCCAACCTCCCGCTGCCGAAGTTCCGGCGGCGGGACCGGGCGCGGCGGCTGCTGACCGAGATGATCCGCCCGGTGCTCGCCGAGCGCCGGGCCCATCCCGGGCGCGACCACGACTTCCTGCAGACGCTCGTGGACGACCCGTCGCTGCGAAGCGCCGAGGGGGAGGACGACGCGGCGCTGGTCGGCATGGCGCTGGGCACCATCTTCACCGGGTACATCACCACCGCCGCCCAGATGTCCTGGGCGCTGGTGAAGCTGCTCGAACACCCCGACTACGCGCGGACCGTGGTGACGGAGATCGACACGGCCCGCGCCAGCGGCGAGCCCACCTGGCGTACCCGCCTGTCACGGCTGGACTGGGCGGTACGCGAGGCGGTGCGGCTGCGGCCGGTGATGAGCCACTACGCCCGGCTCAACACGGTCGACTACGAGGTCGACGGGTACCTGTTGCCGAAGGGCTGGCTGACCATCATCTGCCCGTCCGTGGCGCACCGGCTGCCCGAGGTCTTCACCGATCCGGAGGCGTACGACCCGGAGCGGTTCTCGCCCGAGCGGGCCGAGGACCACCGTCACCCGTACGCGATGATCGGGTTCAGCGGCGGGTTCTACCGGTGCCCCGGATCCGCGTTCGGCATGGGCGAGATGAACGTGGTGATCGGGATGCTGCTGGAGCGGTTCGACCTGGCACTCGCGACGCCGTCCCCAGCCACCGACTTCGATCTCGGAATCATCCGGCCGGCACCGCCGTGCGTGATCCGGTATCGACGCAGGCCAGCTGCCTGACCCAGCACAGGTACCGCCCGCAGGGTTCTTCCAGCTTGCTGTTTGTCACTCCTGAAAATGCGCGTGTCGGCTTTGCCGTCCTAAGCTATGGGGCGTACCGATTTCGGATTCGTGCGCCCGCAAGGCCGAACCAGGAGAGGTCGCGCAATGGTCAGTCAATCGCCACCGCAGCAGGCCATGGCAAGCAGCAAGAATCCATGGGCCGCGCTAGCCGTTCTGTGTATCGGATTCTTTATCGCCGTGATGGACACCACGATCATCATCATTGCGATTCCGAACATCGCCGGTTCCGTGCACGCGGGCCTGGACCACGTGGTCTGGATGATCAACGGGTACGTGCTGGCCTACGCCACGCTGTTGATTACCGCCGGCCGCGTCGGCGACCGGTCCGGCCACGGTACCCTCTTCATCGTCGGAATGTCGGTGTTCGTGCTGGCCAGCGTCGGCTGCGCGCTCTCTCACTCGCCAGACGCACTGGTCGCCTTCCGGTGTATCCAGGGAATGGGTGCCGCACTGCTGACGCCGCCCACGATGACGATTATCGCTTCGGTGTTCCCGCCCGACAAACTGGGCACCGCATTCGGTATCTGGGGCTCCATCGCCGGCCTGGCCGGAATTGTCGGCCCGATTCTCGGCGGTGTACTCATCGATTTCGCGAGCTGGCCGTGGGTCTTCCTGATCAATGTGCCGCTGGGTGTCGTCGCCATCATCGGGGCGGTTGTCGCGGTACCGAACGTCCGACCGCCGTGGCGCCAGCCGCTGGAACCGCTGGGCGTCGTGCTCTCCGGCGCCGCCCTGTTCCTGCTGAACTACGGCCTGGTCGAGGGTTCGCGCTACCACTGGCGCACCATCTCGGGCGTGTTCAGCATCCCGCTCGTGCTCGTGGTCGCGGTGCTGCTGGGCGTGGCCTTCGTCCTGTGGGACCGCCGGCGCCCCGGTGCGCTGGTACCCGCGTCGCTGGTGGGCAACCGGCGGTTCAGCACCATGGCCATCACCAGCGGGCTGGTCTCCGTCGCCGTGTCGGTGTTCTTCCTGTCGCTGACCCTGATGCTGCAGCAGACGCTGCACTACTCGGCCGTCAAGACCGCGTACATCCTGCTGCCCCTCGCGGTGCTCGGCATGCTGACCGCGCCCGTGGGCGGCAAGCTGGTGCGCAAGCTGGGCCACAAGCTCGCCGCCATCGGTACCGCCCTGGGTGGCCTCGGGATCCTGCTGATCGTGCTGATGCTCAACATCTCGCACAACCCGTGGATCCTCACACCGGGTCTGGTCGTCGGCGGCCTGGGCATGGGCCTGACGCTGGCTTCGATCTCCACCATCGCGATGCGGAACATCCCGATGCAGCAGAACGGCGCGGCCTCCGCGCTGCTGAACACGCTGCGCCAGGTGGGCTCGGCGATCGGCGGGGCGGCGGTGGCGATCGCGGTCAGCACGATGACGGCACACGCCTTGTCGCAGTTCGAGGCGCTGCGCCTCACCATGATCGTTTCGGTGGTCTCGTTCCTGCTCGGCTCCGCGATCGCGCTGCTGGCGGGCGGCCGGGGAGAGCCGGCGGCGGCACCCGCGATGGCGCGCAACGCGGCGCCGGCGGCCGGGCCGCGGTAGGCCCGTTCAGGGCGCTGGCGGGCGCCGGCGGCGCGGGCAAGCAGTAAGAAG
>Ga0070679_100005570_pt1 | contig 11672 bp, 4 predicted proteins | sample KBSC63BmetaG_FD_65652 | JGI IMG/M metagenome (GOLD analysis project Ga0070679, IMG submission 65652) | Corn rhizosphere microbial communities from Kellogg Biological Station, Michigan, USA - KBS C6-3B metaG | ecosystem: Host-associated > Plants > Roots > Rhizosphere | place: USA: Michigan... | reverse complement strand
CCGCGCCGAAGTTGGCGTCGAGCTGCCAGCGCGCGCCGTCGCCGAGCATCCACTCGACGGCGATCGCCCTGCCTGCGCTGCGATGCGAGCCGGCGCCGAGCGCGCCGCCGCCGAGGCGCGGCCAGAGGTGAACGCGCCGCAGCGCGAGCAGCTCGCGCACGAGCGCGAGCCGCGCGGCGTGCGCGGCGTCGTCGCGCTCGTTCCAGCGCAGCTTCGAGGCGAGGAACGTCGTGACCGCCTCCGGGTCGGGAATGCGCTCGCGCGCCGCCTCGTCGGCGAACGCCGCGAAGCGGGCGAATTCCGCGCGGCGGCCGCGCGACACCGCCTCGGCGAGCTCGCCAGCGAAGTCGCAGAAGAAGAGAAATGGCGTCGACGCGGCGAACTCCTCGCCGGCGAACAGCATCGGCACCTGCGGCGAGAGCAGGAGACACGCGAGCGCCGCGTCGATGCGTGCGGCGTCGGCGAGCATCGAGAGCCGCTCGCCGAAGGCGCGATTGCCGACCTGGTCGTGGTTCTGCAGGAACGAGACGAAGGCGCTCGGCGGCAGCGTCGTGCTCGGCTCGCCGTGCGGCGCGCCGCCGCGCAGTGCCGAAGGCTGCCCCTGGTAGACGAAGCCCTCGGCGAGCGCGCGCGCGAAATCGCCCGCGGGGTCGGCGGCGAAGTCGCGGTAGTAGCCGTCGCGCTCGCCGGTGAGCAGCACGTGCGCGGCGTGGTGCAGGTCGTCGTTCCACTGCGCAGTCGCCTCGCACGGCACGCCGCGCTCGTCGCGGCCGAGGCGCGACGACTGGTTGCGTTCGTTCTCGAGCACGAGGTGGACGGCGCGCTCGCCGCCGGCGAGACGGCGGAGGTCGTCGGCGATGTCGGCGACGATGTGGCGCGGCGACTCGTCGCGGATCGAGTGCACCGCGTCGAGGCGAAGCCCGTCGAAGTGGAACTCGTCGATCCACGTGCGGGCGTTCTGGCGGTAGAAGTCGCGCACCGGCGCGTTGCGCGCGCCGTCGAAGTTGATCGCCGCTCCCCACGGCGTCTGGTGCGCCGGGTTGAAGAACTCCGGGCAGTAGGCGTGCAGATAGTTGCCTTCGGGCCCGAAGTGGTTGTAGACGACGTCGAGCAGCACCATCAGCCCATGCGCGTGCGCCGCGTCGACGAGCGCCTTGAGCGCATCGGCAGTGCCGTACCGCGGATGCGGCGCGAACAGCAGGACGCCGTCGTAGCCCCAGCCGCGCTCGCCCGCAAAGGCGGCGACCGGCATCAGCTCGACCGCGGTGACGCCGAGCGCCGCGAGGTCGCCCAGGCGCGCCGCCGCGGCAGCGAAGGTGCCCTCGGCGGTGAAGGTGCCGACGTGCAGCTCGTAGACGACCGCCTCGTGCCACGGCCGGCCGCGCCAGCCGCCGTCGTGCCATTGGTACGAGCGCGCGTCGACCACCTCGCTCGCGCCGTGCACGCCATCGGGGTTGCAGCGCGAGGCCGGGTCGGGAACCGCGAGGCCGCCGTCGACGACGAAGCGGTAGCGCGTTCCGCGCGGTGCGTCGCCGGCGACCAGCGTGTGCCAGCCGTCGCGCGCGCGCTGCATCGGCCGGCGCTCGGCGCCGTCGCTGCCGAGCGCGAGCAGCACCTGCTCGCAGCTCGGCGCCCAGAGGCCGAACGCCGTTCGCCCCGCGCCGTCGAGCGCGGCACCGAACGGCGTCGCGTGTGCCGTCACGGCGGCGTCGCCTCGCGTTGCAGCACCACGAGCGAACGCGGCGCGAGCGGATACGCCGCCTGCGCCTCGAGCCATCGCTCGCTGGCGACGCCGGTCGCCTTGGCGGTGTCGAGGACCGCGTTCCAGGGCGCGCCGGGAAGCGACGGCATGCGAAACGGCTTGCCCTCGCGGTCGGCGTTGAAGAGGATCAGGAAGTCATCGTCGACGATCGGCTTGCCCTCGCGGTTCACCCCGCCGATCGCCGAGCCGGCGAGGTACATGCCGAGGCAGCGCGCGAACTCGTGCTCCCATTCGGCGTCGTTCATCTCCTGGCCGTCGGGCTTGAGCCACTGGATGTCCTTCATGCCGCTGCCGTGCAGCGGCCGCCCCTCGAAGAAGTCGCGCCGGCGAAAGGTCGGATGGCGGCGCCGCAGCGCGATCAGCCGGCGCACGAAGGCGAGCAGCGTCGATCGCTCGGGAGTCATCGACCAGTCGGTCCAGCCGATCTCGTTGTCCTGGCAATACGCGTTGTTGTTGCCGCGCTGGGTGCGGCCGATCTCGTCTCCCGCGAGCAGCATCGGCACGCCTTGCGAGAGCAGCAGGGTGGCCAGGAAGTTGCGCTTCTGACGCTCGCGCAGCTCGATGATCTCGGGGTCGTCGGTCGGACCCTCGACGCCGCAGTTCCACGACAGGTTGTGGTCGTTGCCGTCGCGACCCTCCTCGCCGTTCGCCTCGTTGTGCTTCTCGTTGTAGGAGACGAGGTCGTGCAGCGTGAAGCCGTCGTGCGCGGTGACGAAGTTGATGCTCGCGTGCGGGCGCTTGCCCGAGCGGCCGTAGAGATCCGACGATCCGGTCAGACGCATCGCGAACTCGCCGATCAACCCGCCGTCGCCCTTCCAGTAGGCGCGCATGCCGTCGCGGTAGCGGTCGTTCCACTCGGCCCAGCCGAGCGGGAAGTTGCCGACTTGGTAGCCGCCGTGGCCGAGGTCCCACGGCTCGGCGATCAGCTTGACGCGGTTGAGCGTCGGGTCCTGGCGGATCACGTCGAAGAAGCCGCCGAGGTGGTCGACGCGGCCGCGCTCGCGCGCGAGCGCCGAGGCGAGGTCGAAGCGGAAACCGTCGACGTGCATCTCCTCGACCCAGTAGCGCAGCGAGTCCATCACCATCTGCAGCACGCGCGGATGCGCGAGGTTGATGGTGTTGCCGCAGCCCGTGAAGTCGTCGTAGTAGCGGCGATCCTCGGCGAGGATGTAGTAGGCGGCGTTGTCGATGCCGCGCAACGAGATCGTCGGCCCGAGCTGGCTGCCTTCGCAGCTGTGGTTGTAGACGACGTCGATGATCACTTCGATCCCTGCCGAATGCAGGGTCTTGACCATCGTCTTGAACTCCTTGACCTTCTGCGACCTGGAGTAGCGCATCTCGGGGGCGAAGAAGGAAAGGGTGTTGTAGCCCCAGTAGTTCTGCAGCCCGCGCTCGGCGAGCGCGCGGTCGTTGATGAAGGCGTGCACCGGCATCAGCTCGACGGTCGTGATGCCGAGGCGGCGCAGGTAGTCGACCGCCGGCGCGGACGCGAGCGCGGCGTAGCTGCCGCGCAAGGGCGCCGGGATCTCGGGGTTGAGCATCGAGAAGCCGCGCACGTGCATCTCGTAGACGATCATGTCGTGCCAGGGAACGTCGGGCCGCCGGTCCTCGCCCCAGGTGAACGCCGGCTCGAGAACACGGCACTTGGGCAGGAACGCGGCGCTCGGTCGCGTGTCGAACGAGAGGTCGCCGTCTTCGTGGCCGACGGTGTAGCCGTAGAGCGCGTCGTCCCAGCGGAGCTCGCCGACGAAATCCTTGGCGTACGGGTCGAGCAAGAGCTTGTTGGCGTTGAAGCGGTTGCCCTCCTCGGGGCGGTACGGCCCGTGGACGTAGTAGCCGTAGGTCATCCCGGGCCGCGCCTCGGGAAGGTAGCAGTGCCAGACGTGGTCGGTCTGCTCGGGCAGGACGATGCGCTGCAGCTCGTGCTGCCCGAGCTCGTCGAAGACGCAGAGCTCGACCTTCTCGGCGTTCTCCGAGAAGAGCGCGAAGTTGACGCCCTCGCCGTCCCAGGTCGCGCCGCGCGGATACGGGCGGCCCGGCCAGACCGCGTTGATCTCGGGCGCGACGCTCACCGATGCTCTCTCGGCGTCGTGCGCTCCGCCCGCGGCAGCTCCGATCTCGAGGCGGGCCACCAGCGCTCGAGGTGCGCCGCGGCCCACTCGCGCCCGCCGAGCCCGAAGGCGAGCGCGAACGCGAGCATGACGCCGCCGAGCACGATCAGGAAGGTGGTGCGCAGGATGGCACCGCCGAAGTCGAGCTGGTCGACGGCGATCATGACGACGAAGACCAGGATCGCGTAGCGCGCGATGCCGGCGAGCAGCCCCGCATCGGGGATGCCGATGCTCCTGCAGTAGGCGATCACCGCGTTGCCGACGAAGCGCGCGAAGTAGGCGCCCAGCGCGAGGATCAGCAGCGCCAGGAAGAGCCGCGGCAGGAAGAACAGCACCCGTGTCAGCAGCTCGGTCACGTAGTTGAGGCCGAGGCCGTTGAAGGCGACGATGAGCGCCGCCAGGATCACGAGCCAGTAGGCGAGCGCGCCGAACAGGTCGACCGAGTCGACGGAGGTTCCGCCGCGCTCGAGGAAGCTGTCCATGCCGGCGCGCTTCGTGACGATGTGGAAGTTGATCGTGCGCAGCGCCTTGCGGACGGCGAAGCTCGCCGCCTTGGCGAGAAACCAGCCGACCAGCAGGATCACGATCGCCAGCACGATCCGCGGCAGCATGGCGCCGATCTGCGCCATGAATGCGCGCAGCGGCTCGAGCATGATGTCGACTCGTTCCATCATCGTTCTCCTGCTAGCACACCAGGGGCGGCGCGAGCTCCCGGTGCCGCGATGTCGAGCAGGCCGCGCAGCGGAATCGCCGCCCAGTCCGGCCGGTTGGCGAGCTCGTAGCGCAGCTCGTAGAGCGCCTTTTCGAGGACCAGCAGACCGAGCAGGCCGCGCTCGGCGTCGAGCTCGTCGTACAGCCCGGCGTCGCGCGTCGCGTCGGCGTAGCCGCGCAGGAACGCCGCGCGCGCCTGCGCCTCCCATTCGCGCAGCGTCGGCCGGAATCGCTCGGCCTCCTCGGCCGTGATCGCCGCTCCGCGCAGCGCGCTTTCGCGTGCGTAGGCGAACGAGCGCAGCATGCCGGCGATGTCGCGCAGCGCCGACTGCTTCTCGCGCCGCTCGTCGAAGCTGCGTCCCGGCTCGCCCTCGAAATCGATGATGACGAAGTCGTTCTTCGTCAGCAGCACCTGGCCGAGGTGGTAGTCGCCGTGGATGCGGATCCTGCGCGCGCCGCGCGGGCGCACCGACAGCTCGCCGATGCGCCGCTCGATGCCGGCGCGCGCGGCGAGCAGCAAGCGCGCTTCCTCGCGCACCGCCGGCGGCAACGTCGGCAGGCTGGCCTCGAGCCGGCCGAGCGCGACGCCCAGCTCGCTGCCGACGCGCTTCCGGTCGCGCTCGACGTCGGCGTCGGCGAGCGGCACCGGCGCGAACGCCGGGTCGTCGCTCGGCCGGCCGAGCGCGAGATGCATCTCGCCGGTGCGCCGCCCGAGCGTCTCGGCGAGCTGCAGGTACGGCAGGTGCACGTCGTCGGGAACGGGCTCGGTGCTGCGCCGCATCTCGAGATGCCGCGTCAGGTAGGAGAGCGTGTTGGTCCAGCCGTCGCCCTGGTTCGAGACGTGCGCCTGCAGGAGCGCCAGCGTCGACGTCGCGCCGTCCTTGCCGACGTGCTCGACGACGCCGGCCAGCGGCACCGCGTTGGCGAACGGCGAGACGTCGGTCAGGTATCTGCCGATCTCGACTTCCGGATTGATGCCGGCGCGAATCCGTCGGTAGCCTTTCAGGAACAGTCGGTTGCCGAGCGTGACGACGGTGTTGCTGCTCTGCGCCTGCGTGCGGCCGACCGGCAGCGACAGCACGTCGTCGCCGGCGAGCCGCGCGAAGGCGTCGGTCGGCCGGAAGCGGAAGCTGCCGCGGACCCCTGCGAGCTCGAAGGCGCGGCCGATCGCGGCGACGACGGCGCGGCAGAACGCCTCGTCGGCGAAGGCGTCGCCGAGGATGCCGACTTCCGCCTGCTGGCGCACGCGCGCGACCGCGCTGGCGCCCAGCGCGCGCATCCGCTCCTCGCTGCGGTCTTCCCAGGCGAGCGCGAGCGGGACGAAGTAGGTCGGCGTTTCGGCCGGCCCTTCCAGATCGAGCAGCTGCAGCAGCCACGACTCCTCGCCTTGCTCCCAGATCGCGTGCTCGCCGAGGCGCGCGTTGTCGATCGCCTCGCCCTTGGCCGCGTACCAGCGCTGCGACTCGATGTAGCGCGGCAGGCTGTCGCTCTCGAACTGCGCGCGCGTCTTGACCGCCATGCCGATTCGCCACGGCACGACGTGGTCGCGGAACAGGCTGTTCCAGCCGTCGAACAGCACCACCACCGGCCGATCCTCGGCGGCGCTGCGCTCCTCGTGCCAGCTCGGCACCGGGACATCGTCGGCGAGGCGGAACCAGTAGAAGCCGTGCGCGGCGACGGTGAGCAGATACGGCAGCTCGCCGATCGGCGGGAACGACGTGCGGCCGAGCAGCTCGACCGGGACGCGGCCGCGGAACGCCGAGAGATCGAGCTCCACCGGCTGCGCCGAGCGCGACAGGTTGGCGACGCACAGCAGGATCTCGTCGCCGTACTCGCGCAGGTACGCCAGGATCTTGCGGTTGCCGGGCTTCAGGAAGCTGAGCGAGCCGCGGCCGAACGCCTTGCTCGTCGCGCGCACCGCGAGCATGCGGCGCATCCAGTTGAGGAGCGACGAGGGCTCGCGCAGCTGCGCCTCGACGTTGACCGCTGCATAGCCGTACACCGCGTCCATGATCGGCGGCAGGTAGAGCCGCTGCGGATCGGCGTGCGAGAAGCCGGCGTTGCGGTCCGGCGACCACTGCATGGGCGTGCGCACGCCGTTGCGGTCGCCGATGAAGACGTTGTCGCCCATGCCGATCTCGTCGCCGTAATAGATGATCGGCGAGCCGCGCAGCGACAGCAGCAGGCTGTTCATCAGCTTGATGCGGTCCATGTCGTTGTCGAGCAGCGGCGCGAGCCGGCGCCGGATGCCGAGGTTGATGCGCGCGCGCGGATCGGCGGCGTAGGTGCTGTACATGTAGTCGCGCTCGCGGCTCGTCACCATCTCGAGCGTCAGCTCGTCGTGGTTGCGCAGGAAGATCGCCCACTGGCAGCTCGGCGGGATCTCGGGCGTCTGCGCCATGATCTCGGTGAGCGGGAAGCGGTCCTCCTGGGCGATCGCCATGTACATGCGCGGCATCAGCGGGAAGTGGTACGCGGCGTGGCACTCGTCGCCGTCGCCGAAGTACTCGCGGACGTCCTCCGGCCACTGGTTCGCCTCGGCGAGCAGGAACCGGTTCGGGTAGTCGGCGTCGATCGCCGCGCGCAGCTTCTTGATGACGGCGTGCGTCTCGGGCAGGTTCTCGTTGTTGGTGCCCTCGCGCTCGACGAGGTAGGGAATCGCGTCGAGTCGAAAGCCGTCGACGCCGAGGTCGAGCCAGAAGCGCATCGTGCGAAAGACCGCCTCGAGCACCGCCGGGTTGTCGAAGTTGAGGTCGGGCTGGTGGCTGAAGAAGCGGTGCCAGAAGTAGGCGCGCGCGACCGGGTCCCAGGTCCAGTTGGACGTCTCGGTGTCGGTGAAGATGATGCGGGTGCCGCGGTACTTCTGGTCGCTGTCGCTCCAGACGTAGAACTCGCGCTCGGGGCTGCCCGGCGGCGCGTGGCGCGCGGCCTGGAACCACGGGTGCTGGTCCGACGTGTGGTTGATCACCAGCTCGGTGATCACCCTGAGCTCGCGCCGGTGCGCCTCGGCGAGCATCAGCCGGAAGTCGTCGAGCGTGCCGTACTGCGGATGGATGTCGTCGTAGCTGGCGATGTCGTAGCCGTCGTCCTTCAGCGGCGACGGGTAGAACGGCATCAGCCAGATGGTGTTGACGCCGAGCGACTTGACGTAGTCGAGCTTGCTGGCGACGCCCTTGAAGTCGCCGACGCCGTCGTCGTTCGAGTCGAAGAACGCCTTGACGTTGAGCTGGTAGACGACCGCGTCCTTGTACCAGAGCGCCGCGTCCGCCTCGGGCGATGCGGCCGGCCCCTCCTTCGCCTCGGCGAGCAGGACCGCGCTCGGCGCCTCGGCCATCGTCGCCGACATCAGTGCTCGCGATCGAAATCGCGCTCCGAATGCAGTGCCTGCTGCACCGCGCAGACGTGCGCCGGCGCCTCGGCCGGATCGAGGATCACGAAGCCGCGCCGGCCTTGCCACGCGAACGTGCGCCCGCTCAGCAGGTCGTGCAGCTGCCAGACGTGCGCGGGGTCGATGCCGAGCCGCTCCGGGTCGACGTCGACCCAGCCGGACTGGCGGTTGTGCGGATCCAGATTGACGACGACGAGGACGGTGTCGTCGCCGGCGGGAGCGCGCTTGCACCAGGCGATCAGCTGGTCGTTGTCGGTGCCGAGGAAGGCGAGGCTGCGCAGGTCGCGAAAGGCGGCGTGCGCCTTCCTGATCGCGTTCACGGTCGTGATCAGGTCGCGCAGGCTCTCGTCGCGCTCCAGGTCCCACGCACGCAGCTGGTACTTCTCCGAATCGAGGTATTCCTCGCTGCCGGGGCTGCGCGGGCGGTTTTCCAGCAGCTCGAACGCGGGTCCGTAGATCCCGTAGTTCGGCGCCAGCGTCGCCGCGAGGACGAGCCGGATCGCGAACGCCGCGCGCGTCGCGTCGTGCAGCTGGACGTCGAGGATGTCGGGCGTGTTCGGCCAGACGTTCGGGCGGAAGTAGTCGCTGCCCGGCCCGTGCGCGAGCTCGCTGAAGTAGTCGGTCAGCTCCTGCCTGGTGTGGCGCCAGGTGAAGTACGTGTACGACTGCGAGAAGCCGAGCTTGGCCAGGCGATGCATCACCTTCGGCCGGGTGAACGCCTCGGCGAGAAAGATCACGTCGGGATCGGCCTTGCGCACCTCGGCGATCGCCCACTCCCAGAAGGCGAACGCCTTGGTGTGCGGGTTGTCGACGCGGAAGACGCGAACGCCGTGGGCGATCCAGTGGTCGAGCACGCTCTTCAGCTCGATCCAGAGCGCTGCCCAGTCGGCGCTCTCGAAGTCGAACGGATAGATGTCCTGGTACTTCTTCGGCGGGTTCTCGGCGTACTGGATGCTGCCGTCGGGCCGGGCACGAAACCACTGCGGATGCTCGGCGACGTACGGGTGGTCGGGTGCGCACTGGAAGGCGATGTCGAGCGCGATGTCGATGCCGAGCGCCGTCGCCGCGGCGACGAGCGCACGCACGTCGTCGAGCGTGCCGAGCGCCGGCAGGACGTCCTTGTGGCCGCCTTCTTCGGCGCCGATCGCCCACGGGCTGCCGACGTCGCCCGGCTCGGCCTCGAGCGCGTTGTTGCGGCCCTTGCGGTTGACGCGGCCGATCGGATGGATCGGCGGCAGATAGACGACGTCGAACCCCATCGCCGCGATCGCCGGCAACCGTGCCTGCACGTCGGCGAGCGTGCCGTGCCTGCCAGGCGCGCCGGCCGAGCGCGGGAAGAGCTCGTACCAGGCGCTGAAGCCGGCGCGCTCGCGGTCGACGACGAGCGGATATTCGGGCGAGGACGCTGCGGTGGTGCGCCGGTCGGGGTAGCGCGCGGCGAGCTCGGCGCCGGCGAGGTCGAGCGCGACGGCGCGCAGCGCCGCAGCGTCGGCGGCGTCCGCGCCGGCGTCGTGGCGAAGGCGCACCGCCCACGCCGTCAGCGCCTTGCGATCGGTGCCGCGCGCGCGGCGCGCCGCCGCCGCCGCGAGCTCGGCGCCGACCGCGAGCGCGACGCGCAGGTCGTCGAGCTCGACGCGGCGCTCGAAGTCGGCGCGCCACGAGACGAACGGATCGACCCACGCCGTCACGGCATACGCGTAGCGGCCGACCGACGGCGGCGTGAACGCGGCCTGCCACTCGTCGTTGCCGAGCGGCGCCATCTCGACTTCCTGCCATTGCGCGTCGCCCTCGGCGCGCCAGCGCAGCACGGCGCGCAGCTTGTCGTGGCCGTCGCCGAAGCAGTGCGCGTCGACGACGAGCGGCTCGCCGACCACGCGCTTGACGGCGAAGCGGCCGCAATCGACGACCGGCAGCACGGCGTCGACGATCGCGCGCGGCGGCGGCGGGCCGGCACGCGGCGTCACGCGAGCTCCTCGGGCTCGTGACGCAGCAGCAGCGTCGCGAGCGGCGGCAGCGTCAACGTGAGCGAGCACGGCCGGCCGTGGCGCGACACCGGCCGCGTCGTCGTGCCGCCGAGGTTGCCGACTCCCGAGCCGCCGTAGACCGCCGCGTCGGTGTTGACGAGCTCGCGCCAGAAGCCGTGCGCAGGAGCGCCGAGCTCGTAGCCTTCGCGCGGCACCGGCGTCAGGTTGCAGACGACGAGCACCGGCGGCGCGTCGCTCCTCGCCTTGCGCAGGAACGCGATCACGCTGCGCTCGCGGTCGTGCGCCTCGACCCACTCGAACCCGGCGCCCGCGAAGTCGAGCTCGTGCAGCGCCGGCTCGGCGGCGTAGACGCGGTTCAGGTCGGCGACGAGCCGCTGCACGCCGGCGTGCGCCGGCGCGTCGGCGAGCTGCCAGTCGAGCTGGCCTTCGTGCGCCCACTCGCGGCGCTGCGCGAACTCGCTGCCCATGAAGAGCAGCTTCTTGCCGGGGTGCGTCCACATCCAGCCGAAGAGCGCGCGCAGGTTGGCGAACTGCTGCCAGTCGTCGCCCGGCATCTTGCCGAGGAGCGAGCCCTTGCCGTAGACGACCTCGTCGTGCGAGAGCGGCAGCACGAAGTTCTCGTCGAACGCGTAGACGAGCGAGAACGTCAGCTGGTCCAGGTGATGGCGGCGGTGGATCGGATCGCGTTGCCAGAAGGCGAGCGTGTCGTGCATCCAGCCCATGTTCCACTTCATCGAGAAGCCGAGGCCGCCGTCCTCGACCGGGCGCGACACCTTGGGCCACGCGGTCGACTCCTCGGCGATCGTCAGCACGCCGGTGCCGGCGGCGTGCACCGAGGCGTTGAGCTGGCGCAGGAAGACGATCGCGTCGAGGTTTTCCTTGCCGCCCTGCCGGTTCGGCACCCACTCGCCGGGCTGGCGTGCGTAGTCGAGGTAGAGCATCGAGGCGACCGCGTCGACGCGCAGCGCGTCGAAGTGGTATCGCTCGAGCCAGAACATCGCCGACGAGACGAGAAAGCTGCGCACCTCGCCGCGCCCGTAGTTGAAGATGCTCGAGCTCCATTCCGGATGGAATCCCTGCCGCGGGTCGGCGTGCTCGTAGAGATGCGTGCCGTCGAAGAGCTGCAGGCCGTGCGCGTCGGTCGGGAAGTGCGAAGGCACCCAGTCGAGGACGACGCCGATGCCCGCCTGGTGCAGCCGGTCGACGAGCAGCATCAGCTCGTCGGGCGAGCCGTAGCGCGCGGTCGGCGCGAAGTAACCGGTGGTCTGGTAGCCCCACGAGCCGTAGAACGGATGCTCGGTGAGCGGCATCAGCTCGACATGCGTGAACCCGGTCGCGTGGACGTGCGCGACGAGCTCGTCGGCGATGTCGCGAAAGCTCGGCAGCGCGCCGTCCTTGCGCCGCCACGAGCCGAGGTGCATCTCGTAGATCGACATCGGCTCGGCGGCGGCGTCGCGGCGGGCGCGCGACGCCATCCACTCGCCGTCGCCCCATTCGTGGTCGAACGTCCAGACGCGCGAGCCCGTCGCCGGAGCGATCTCGCTCTGGAACGCGAACGGATCGGCCTTGTCGACGCTGGCGCCGCCGAAGCGTGAACGGAGCCGGTACTTGTAGGTGTGGCCGGGCCGCGCGCCGTCGGCGCGCCCTTCCCAGATGCCGCTCGCGTCGTCGCGCCGGCTCAGCGGCTCGCGCGAAGGGTCCCAGCCGTTCCAGTC
>Ga0070679_100005569_pt1 | contig 11672 bp, 10 predicted proteins | sample KBSC63BmetaG_FD_65652 | JGI IMG/M metagenome (GOLD analysis project Ga0070679, IMG submission 65652) | Corn rhizosphere microbial communities from Kellogg Biological Station, Michigan, USA - KBS C6-3B metaG | ecosystem: Host-associated > Plants > Roots > Rhizosphere | place: USA: Michigan... | reverse complement strand
AAGGGGGCCGAGCAGGTGCAGTTCGAGGCCGGCGACACGCTGCGGGCCGAGATCGAGATCACCGCCCGCCGGCCCACCACCAAGCTGGCGGTCGTCGTCGAGGCGCGCGACGAGGAGCTGTACGACGTATTCAACACGTCGACGCAGCGGCTTGGCTCCCCCTCGTTCAACCTGGACGCCGGCCAGACGTTCATCGTGGCCTTCGACCTGAAGCTGCACCTGGTGCCGGGCACCTACCACTTCGGCTGTTACCTGTATCGCTACGACATCCAGAAGAACTACGACACGCGCGTGCCGGCCGGGACGTTCTACGTCCGGGCGGACATCGACGTGCGCGGCGTGGCCAACCTGGAACCGCGGCTGGTCCGTCACGAGCTGTTGCGGTCCGAGAAGGTGGGCTGACCGCCATGGGCGGCCTGGTGTCGGTCGTCATGCCGGCCTACAACCGGGCCCACTGCATCACCCGGTCGATCGACAGCGTCCTCGGGCAGACCTACCCGGACGTCGAGGTCATCGTCCACGACGACGGGTCGACGGACGGGACCGCGGCGCTGCTGGCCGATCGCTACGGCAGCAACCCGCGCGTGCGCGTGCAGCGGGCGCCCAACGCCGGCGTGTCGGCGGCCCGCAACCAGGCGTTCAAGCTGGTGCGCGGCGATTACGTCGCGCTGCTGGACAGCGACGACGTGTTTTATCCGTGGAAGCTGGAGGTCCAGCTCGCCTGCCTGCGCCACGCGCCCCAGATCGGCATGGTCTGGACCGACATGCGCGCCGAAACGCCCGACGGCAAGCTGGTCCAGGAGCGCTATCTGAAGGTGGCCTACACCAACTGGCGCCGCTTTCCGAACGAGAGCCTCTTCTCGGCGTCGGTTCCGCTGGCCGAGCTGACCCCCCAATTCTCCAAACAGCTGGGGAGCGCGCGCCTGTGGACCGGCGACGTGTTCGACGCGATGCTGATGGGGACGCTGGTCCACACGTCGACCGTGCTGCTCACGCGCGAGCGCTTCGAAAAGGTGAAGTCGTTCCGCGAGGACCTGAAGTTCGCCGGCGAGGACTACGACTTTCACCTGCGCACTTGCCGTGAGGGCCCGGTCGGTTTCGCGGACGTCGTGTCGATCGTCTACGAGGTGGGCGCCGCCGACCGCCTGACCCGCCCCGAGTACAAGGTGCAGACGGCGCTGAATTTCCTGAACACGGTCGTCCCGATGATCGAGGCCGAGCGCGCGCGCATCCGCCTGCCCGACAAGATGCTTCGCGAGGTCACCGCCGAGGCGCACCGCTGGTACGCCGAGGAGCTGGCCCTGACCGGCCAATCCGCCACCGCCCGCCCCCACTTCGTGAAAGCGTTGAAGCTCGAGCCGAAGCTCCGCACCGCGGCCCTGCTCGGACTGGCGTTCTTGCCAGAACAGGTCCGCGGCCGTCTCCGCAAGCTCACCCACGCCCTCCGGGGCCTCCGCCCATGAAGGAACCCTTCCGTTCCGAATTCGCGGAGCTCATTCGGCGCGGCGCCGGGACGCTGGACATCCCCGACTCCACCGCGGACACGTCGTTCACGAAGGAGATCGAGGCGCCCGCCGAGCTGATCCAGCGCGAGATCGACCGCGTCGACGTCCACCGCGCCAGCCTGAACGTGCTGCTGGAGGCGCTGGTCGGCTCCGCGCGGCGGGTGCTGGACGTGGGCTGCGGAACCGGGGCCACCACCGTGGCCATGGCGCTCTCCAGCCGGCTGGGGGCGGAGGAAGTGATCGGCCTCGACCCCAACCCACGCTCCATCGAGGCCGCCATCGTGCGCGCCAAGGGGTACGACCTCGACGAGCCGCGCTGCAGCTTCCGCTACGTCCCCGCCGGCGCGCCGCTGCCCTACCCCGACGACGGCTTCGATCTCACCACCTGCGTCTCCGTCATCGAGTACGTCCCCACCGTCGAGCAGCGCGTGGACTTCGTCCGCGAGCTCAAACGGGTGACCCGCCCCGGCGGCCACATCCTGCTCGTGACCCCCAGCCCCTTCCGCCTGCGCGACTACCACACCCACCGCCTGGCCGGCGACTGGCGCCGCGTGGCCGGCTACCCCTGGGCCTCGCCCCCCTGGCAGCTCGAATCCATGTTCGACGGCTGCCGCATCATCCCCACCCGGGCCCACCAGATCCGCGCCGGCCTCGGCAAGCGCAACCTCCCCGGCGAGTTACTGCCCGCCCGCCTGGCCAACCTCGCCGGCTGGGCCCTCCCCTGGCAGAAGCTCCTCGCCCAGAAGCTCTGAGGGTCGCTCAGAAGGTCCAGCCGGCGGGACGCCGCCAGCGGACCCACTACGGGGTGCGGGTGCCCACGAGCCAGCCCACCAGGAACCAATTCGCCAGCACTGACAGCAGGACGGCGGCGGCCATGAGCGGCAGGAACAGCCACCGGAACATGGGAGCAGGACCTGTTTCGTTTTCGGGCCTCGTCATCGCGTACACGTAGGGAAGGACCAATGCAAAGTAGCTCGCCACGCCCACCGGTACCCCCAGCAGGCTTCCGGCGATCGACCACCACCCGCCCGCTCCATGAGCAGCGATCCCGCCTGCCACCCCGGAACCCAGGATGCAGACTGGAATCGTCCTCTCCGCGACGTTCATTGGCATGACGACGCGTCGTTTGGGGCCGTCTCGCCGCAGCTGGCTGTCCCCTCGAGGAACTCTCGGAGTGCCCGGAGTCGGGCGCGAATTTCTCTGTCGAGCATCCACTTCATCAGGGGTTCGAGTGCGGAGGCCAGGAGCTGGGGCCTCGCGTGAAACGAATAGATATACGTCGTGAGCGAGCGCCTTTCGCCCAGCGGTTCGTGCTTGATGGTGGCAGCGAAACTGTTGAAGAACGCCGGCCGGTTCGTCAATTTCACAGCCGCCACGCGGCCCGGTTCGAAACTGACGTACTCGGTCTCGACGGCCAGAAAGGCGCTCCTCCAGGTGCCGACGCACAGCGAGCGCACGCCCAGGCCCGCGGTGCGCGCCCCGGCAAGCAGAGTCGCCTTGCTGAGCATCCGGTCCCAGGCGAGCCGTCGCTGGTAGTCATGCACGGTGTCGAAGACGACCTGGCAGGGCGCTCCGATCTCCACCGAATGGGATGTTCGCGGCATGGTGGCGTGCCTCAGGCTGGCGGAAGCTCGCGACGCTCGGAATTCGCCCGGATGCCTGCGAGAAGGTACGACTGAAACAGGTGCAACACCGCCCTGACAGGCCGACGGAGGCATGCACCCAGAGCGCCCCGAAGCTCATACTCGCTCGTCAAACAGAGCGTGGTCCGCGCATCCGTTTGGCGCAGATCGTAGGCGCCCGAGAGGATGCGAAACGGGCCGTCAGACAAATCGAGACAGTAGGCGACCCGGAACCCACGATCTGGCGCAAACCTGAACGCGTACCGCTCGCAGGGTTGCCATTCGGTGATCTCCTGGGAAAACCGATGCCCGTTGGAGAACAGCGCGACGCGTGCGCCGCCGACCCCGGGCCGAGTCACCTCGGCGCTCAGTGGCTTTGGGATCCCGAGAACCTTCAGGTAGGCAGGATGGCGAAACGACGTGAGATCGACCTGCGTGACCTCCTGCCACACAGATGGTGCTGATGCGGCGATGTCCACGGTCTGTTCAATGCGATGCCGCTCAATCCGCATGCCGCTCCATGATAGCCGGACGATCTAGTGGCCCAGGGCCGTCACACAGGCGTCGAGGCGGGCCAGCACGGCGTCGATCTCCGCGTCCGAGCTCCCGTAAGGATCGTCGATCTCGACGTCCCCACCATCGAGGGCGCCCAGCCAGACCACCTTGTCCAGGTGGGGTCGGCCGGCCTCCGCGAGGGAGGCGTAGTTGCGGTGGTCCATGAGGATGATGGCGTCGGCCCAGGCGAGGTCGGGTTCGGTGACGACGCGGGAGCGGTGCGCCGAGAGGTCCACGCCGCGCCGACGAGCCACCTGCTGGACGTCGTCGGGCGTGGAGCGGTCGGGTTCGGGGTAGAAGCCGGCGGAGCGGACTTCGCCTCCCGGAACAGCGCGTTCGACCAGGCGGGCGGCGACGTAGGGGCTGCGGCAGATGTTGCCGTGGCAGAGGACCAGGACGCGGCGCGCGTCCGCGAACCGCTGGAAACGCTGCTTGGTCAGCGCCGGGGCGCGTTTGAGCGCGAGGGCCTTCTCCACCTTGGCGGCGATCGTCCGCGCCTCCTTCTTCGCCAGGCGCTGCAGCTCGCGCGCGAAGGGGGCGGGGTCGGTCAGGCGCGCGCCGTCCCAGGTTTCGCGGCCGGTCAGGACCCGGCCCCACTCGAGCAGGCTGGGGCCCAGGGGGCGCGTCAGCTCGAACCGCGTCGCCCGCCCCTGCCGCTTGCGCACCAGCTTCAGCCACTCGAGGTCGCGGCTCACGTTGCGCGCGGTGACGCCCAATCTCACCTGCGGCTGCGTCGGGACGCGGCCGCCGATCAGCATGTCGGCCAGCGCGCGCGGAAAGTCGACGCCGGCGAAGGCGGCCAGGGGCAGCGAGCCCCAGAAACGCATGTTGATCTCCATCAGCCAGTGGCGGCCGCTGGCCGGGTCGAAGCGGAATTCGACCATGGCGACGCCGTGCAGGGCCAGCGCGCGGGCCAGCTTTTGCGCGTCGCCGTAGAGCCCCACCGGCGGCGCGATGGTTCGCCGGTACGAGCTGCCGCCGCCCGTGAGGGGCACCTCGTGGAGGCGCTCGTGCGCGATGTGCAGCACGATCTCGCCCCGGTGGGCCAGCAGCTCGATGCCGACGCCGTGGCCGGGCATCCACTCTTGCACCTGCACCGGCACGTGGCGGACGCGCGCCGCCACCAGCCGCCGCAGCTCGTCGCGATCGGCGGCGATCCTGGTGGGGAACTCGTAGGCGCGGCCGCCGTTCCAGGCTTTCGACACCGTGGCCTTCACGACCACCCCACCCTGCGCCAGCCACCCGGCGATGCGCGGGTCTTCCAGCTCCTCGATCCGCTGCACGTAAGCGCTGGCCGGCGTGGGCACTCCCAGCTCGGCGGCCAGGCGGCGCAGCTTCTCCTTGTCCAGCGCGGTCTCCAGCGCGGCCGGCGGGTGCAGCGCCGCCTTGCCGGCCACCTCCGGCTCGTCCCGCATGGCGGCCAGCGGGCCCAGCGTGCACTCGGTGGTCGGGATGATCAGCGAAACGTCATGTTCGCGCAGCCAGGCGCGCAGCCAGTCCTTGAACGCCTCGGCGTCGGCGAGCGGATCGGGATAGAGCGCCTTGTTCCGCGCGTAGCGGGACGCGAAGGCCGGCGCGTCGTCGTTCGTCGCGCCCAGGATGCAGGCGTACCCGGCCGCGCCCAGGCTCTGCACCACCGCCAGCCCGGCGACCGAATCGGCGTCCAGGATCAGGATCGATTCGGCCACGCGGTCGGTCAGTCCCCGGCGGTCTTGCGCGCGGCGATGGTGGCCGGGTCGTAAACCAGCGCGCCCGCCTCCTCGGTGCCGTCGTTGTACATCGCGATGATGTCCTCGGGCAGCCGCTCCAGGTCAGTGGCGCGGAAGTAGTCGCGCATGGTCGTGCCGGTGCACATCTCGTCGCTCCGGGGCGCGCCCTTGCGGGCGGCGGCGTCACCCGCGTGCACCGTCCGGAAGTCGATGCTCCAGCGGGTCTTGCCCGAGGTGTTGGGGACGCTCGAGTGCATCTGCGCGCCCGAGAACAGGATCAGCCCGCCCGGCGGCACCACCAGGCGGATCTGCGGGTTCAGCTCCATGGCCTCGGCCGGCTTGGGCAGCGGGCGCGGGTCTTCTTTCAGGTACTGCGTGACGTGGCCGCCCCGGTGCTGCTGGTTCCACTGGTAATAGTTGTAGCCGCGCGAGGTGTTGGCGACGCCGCGGCCCCAGTAGTGCGGGTGGAACGCCATCACGTTCGACGACTGCGTGGGCAGGATGGGGAGCCACCAGTTGAGCTGGCAGGGCGGCGCCGAGTACCAGGTGTCGCGGTGCGGGTGCCAGGCGTAGGCGATCCCGGTGGTCAGGTACTGGTCGCTGGTCGAGCTGCGCATCTTCGGAACGTCGAAGTAGACCTGCGTGGGATCGCCGCCCAGGTCCTCGATGATGCCGCGGACGAACCGCTTGCTCTCCGGGTGGTGGATGAACTTCGGCTTGAGCTCGCCCAGGATCCGCGCGAACTCTTCCACCGGCAGCTCGTGCTGCGCCTTCTCGGGGTCCATGTTCCCGAAGGCCTCGCCGATCAGCTCCTGCGCGAACGTCACGAAGCCGCGGGTGTGTCGGGTGGGCGAATAGACGAACAACGCCCCCTCGTACAGGCGCGCGCGCCGGGTGTCGTCGTCGATGGGCTCGTCGAAGTAGATGGTGTCGTTGGGCATGCAGGGACCTCAGTCACCCTATCGGCAGGTTCAGCGCCGACCAAAAACGTGGCGCGAGGGCGCGCCGACCAGATGGTTCTCGACGCCGTCGGACAGCGCGCGCGCGTAGACCTCCAGCGCGCCGTCCACGGCTTCGATGGTGCGATCGATGTCGGCGTCGGAGTGCGAGACGCTGACCACGAACGACGGGCCGATCACGCCGCGCTTGATGATCTCTTGCAGGAACAGCGAGCGGAAGGCCTGCGAGGGGTTTCCCTGGCCGTCGCTGGTCCCGTAGAACAGGTTGCAGGCGCGCCCGACCACCGTGATCTGCTTGCCGAGGCCGCGCCGCTCGACCACCTGCCGCACGCCGGTCGCCAGCCGGTTCCCCTGCCGGTGCAGGGTCTCGACGACGGGCTCGGTCTTGTAGATCTTCATGACCGCCAGCCCCGCCGCCAGCGACGGCGTCTCGGCGCCGTGCGTGGTCGACAGCAGGAACACGTTGTCCTGCGGCCGCTCCTTGCTGCCGAGCCGCATGAGGTCGCGCTTGCCGCACAGCGCGGACAGCGAGAATCCGTTGGCCAGCGCCTTGCCGAACACCGACAGGTCGGGGACCACGCCGTACAGCTTCTGCGCCCCCTGGGTGTGCCAGCGGAACCCGGTGATGGTCTCGTCGAACACCAGCACGGCGCCTTCGGCCTTGCACAGGTCCTTGACCGCCTGCAGATAGCCGGGGGCCGGCTCTTCCAGGCGCGCCGGCTCCAGGAACACGGCCGCGATCTTTCCCGGCCGCTCCTTGAAGCGCGCGCGGAGCGACTCGAGGTCATTGTAGTTGAACGTGACGGTCTGCTCGTAGGCCCACTTGGGGATGCCGCCGTCCATCGTGGTGGTGACGAAGAACCAGTCGTCGTACGAGAAGAACGGGTGCTGGGCGCAGATGGCCACGTCCTCGCGTCCCGTGTAGGCGCGCGCCAGCTTCAGCGCCGCGCTGTTGGCCGTGGAGCCGTCCTTGGTGAACTTCACCATCTCGGCGCCGTCGATCAGCTCGAGGAAGGCGACCGCGCACTCCAGCTCGGTCACCGACGGCCGCGTGAAGTTGGTCCCCAGCGACAGCGACGCACGCACGGCTTCGACCACCGGCGGATAGGCGTGCCCCAGCGTGACCGCCCGCAGCCCCATCCCGTACTCGATGAACTCGTTGCCGTCGACGTCCCAGACGTGGCAGCCCGAGCCACGCGCCATCACCGCCGGCGCCAGCTCCGGGTACTGATCGCTCCCCTTGGCGTAGGTGTGGGCGCCGCCGGGCACCAGCTTCTGTAACTTTGCCCCCAGCTCCCGCGAACGCGAAAAATCCACGACGGCGATTATATCAGCGGCGCCAGCTCAAACGATGGGCGACTAATCGACGTTCAGCCGGCGCTGTCCCCACTCGACCAGCGCCGTCCCGAGCAGCCGGGGCGCCGACCGCAGCGCCTCGCGCCTGTAGGGGAGCTGCTCGATGTCGATCCCGACGGTGGCCAGCGCCTTGCGATGGAACTCCCAGAACTTCTCGTCGCGCCGCCGCACCCAGGCCCAGGCCAGGAAGCGGACATAGGCCGCCTGGTGCTCGGTCCGATGACGCGTCTGCTCCTCCTCCGTCAGGAAATACGGACCGTGCAGCTTGAGCTGCAGGAGGCGGGACACGAACCGGGGCTTGTAGCCGCGCATGTGCCCCCAGATCGAGCCCGGCTCGAGGCGCGTGAAGGTGAGGATCTGGTGCACGAACCCGAAGTCGTGCTCGCGCAGCAGATCGTAGACGACGTCGACGTCCTCGAAGAAGCGCGCCTCGTCGTAGAACGGCACGCGGCCGCGCACCAGGTCGGACCGGAGCAGCAGCGTGGTCGGCGATCCGAACATGTAGAGATTGTCGTCCGCCAGCACCAGGCGCGCCGCCTCGCGCCCCGGGATGAAGGCGCTCGGGTGCGGCTGCTCGTCGGGCTGCACGTGCGTCCCGTACATCCGGTAGGCGCTGACCACGCCGATCGACGGGTGCGCGTCGGCCAGCGCCACCATCTCGGTCAGGCAGCGCGGGACCATGGTGTCGTCGGCCTGGACGATCTTGGTGTACTTGCTGATGGGCGAGATGTGCCGGAGCGCGCCGTTGTAGTTCTGCACCTGGCTGACGAACGCCGGGTTCACCTCCAGCCGGACGCGCGCGTCGCGCGTCACCCACCGCTCCGCGATCTCACGCGAGCCGTCGGTGCTGTGGTTGTCGACCAGGATGTACTCGAAGTTGCGGTGCGTCTGCGCCAGCACGCTCTGGATGCACTCGTCCAGGTATTCGGCCGTGTTGTAGAACGGCGTCACCACCGAGACCAGCGGCTCGGCGGCGGTCACGGCGTGTTCCCGAAGATCTGATCGTACTGGGCCTCGACGCGGGCGCGGAAGCCGTCCACCTTGGCGCGCACGTCGGCGGCCAGCTCGGCCCGGCGCTGGGCGAGCTGGACGAAGCGCTGCCAGCCGGCCTCGGCGTCGAAGGCGTCGATCGCGAAGCAGAACTGCTCGTGGTTCATGTCGGCCATGAGGGTCGCCACCTTCCGTTCGTGCGAGATCGCCAGCACCGGGCGTCCGACGATGTGCGACAGCATCACGCCGTGCAGCCGCGCCGCCACCACCAGGTCGACCTCGCGCAGGACCCGCAACAGGTCGGCCAGCCCGCCGATCTCCGGGACGCGGATGCGCGCCCGCTCGGCGGCGTCCAGCGTCCCGTGCACGCGCGCCAGCAGGTCGTCGACCGCCAGCCGGTCGGGGCTGTCCGACGTGAACAGCACGACCGGGTGCCCGGCCCGCACCATGCGCGTCACCAGCGCCGAGACGCTGTCGATGTGGCGCGCGTACCGGGCGGCGTCCTCCTCGGGCCACGAGCGCGGATCGGCGAACGCCATCGGGCTGACGCCCACCGTGGCCGGCTCGGAGGCCGCGCGGGCGGGCTCGGGCGCCAGCGGCACGGCGTAGGCCAGATCGGGAACGATCGGATCGTCAGCGGGCGCCATGCCGGCCACCAGCGCCAGCGACTTCCGATCCCGGAACGATCGGTACGAGGCCGCCGCCAGCGCGCGCCGGATCAGCGATCGGCTGAGCGGCTTCGCCAGCCGCCCGGTGCCGACGCTGAGGAACACGAAGCGCGCGCCGGCCTGCCGGGCCAGCCCCGACCACGACCAGAGTGTGTAGGGCTGCCTCAGCGGGCCGCCGAACAGATCGTCGAGCTGTTTGCCTTCGGACACCACCACCAGGTCGAAGCCGCGGATGCGCGCCAGGACCTGCTGGCGGAAGTCCCGATCGCCCACCGCGATCGACGCCCACCGCACCGGACGCCGCAACGGGCCGATGCGCGCCAGCAGGCTGGCGCCCGGGAAGGCGTCAGCGGCCGGCGCGGGCGCGTAGGAGGCGACCTTGAAGCCGTTCAGGCGCAGGGCGGGAACCCCGTGCTCGCGCGTGGTCCCCTCGGGGTTCAAGGTGAAGCCGACGATCTCGGCGTCCGGGCGGCGACGCCGGATGGCCGCGATCAGCGACGTGATGATGGCCGCGTCGCCCAGGTTCCCGCGCCCGCTGGGGCTGATGAAGGCGACTCGCACGGACAGGTCTCGTGGGCGCATGGTACACCAGCGCGGGGCGAGATGACGTGGCTCAAGCGGTGGATCCTGATGGCGGCCGCCGTGGCCGCACCGTCGCTGGCGTGCGCGCGGCGGGGCCCCTATGCCGAGTCGACGCGGGCGCGGGTGGTGCTGCCGCCCCCCGTCTTCCCGTTGAAGCTGGCGCCTGACCGGACCCACCTGGTCGACCAGACGGGCCGCCCCTTCCTGGTGCAGGGGGACGCGGCCTGGTCGCTGATCGCGCAACCGAGCGAGGCCGAGGCCGAAACCTATCTGGCGGACCGGCAGAGCCGGGGCGTCAACCTGGTCATGGTCAACCTCATCGAGCACAAGTTCGCCGATCGCGCGCCGGCCAACGCCGCCGGCCAGCCGCCGTTCACGACGGCCGGTGACTTCTCGACGCCCAACGAGGCCTACTTCGCCCACGCCGACGCGATCATTCGCCGCGCGGCCGCCCACGGGATCGCGGTGCTGCTGGCCCCGGCCTACCTGGGATTCGAGGGGGCGGATGAGGGGTGGTACCGGGAGATGGTGGCCGCCGGGCCGGTCAAGATGCGCGACTGGGGCCGCTACGTCGGCGCTCGGTATGGCGCGTTCGACAACCTGGTCTGGCTCGAAGCGGGCGATTACCTGCCCCCGCCCGAGGGGCTGGCGCTGGTGAACGCCGTGGTGGCCGGCATCAAGGAGAAGGACGGCGCGCGCCACCTGCACGTTCCCCACTGGGACAAGACCTCGGGCACGGAGGTGGCGGTCGACTGGGCCGACGTCGACTCGACCTACACGTACAAGCCCACCTACCTCAAGAGCCTGGCCGACTACAACCGCGACCGGCGCGACGGCCGCGCGCGCGCCCACATCCTGATCGAGAGCAAGTACGAGGGGGAGTACGACAGCACGCCCCGGTCCCTGCGCGCGCAGGCCTACGGCGCGCTTCTGACGGGAGCCTGCGGGCAGATCTTCGGGAACAAGCCGGTCTGGAACTTCGGCGACGGCTGGCAAAAGCAGCTCGGCAGTCCCGGGATGGTGTCGATGACCCACTTGTGGGACCTGCTCGCCCCTCGCGACTGGCCGGCGCTGGTCCCCGACCAGACCCACCAGGTGATGACAGCCGGGCTGGCCGGCCGGACCGACGCCGAATACGCGCTGCTGGCGGCGACGCCCGACGGCCGCCTGGCCGTGGCCTATTTGCCGACGGTGAGGACGGTGACGGTGGACCTGACGAAGATGGCTGGGCCGGTGCGCGCGCGCTGGTTCGACCCGGCCAGCGGCGCGATGGTCCCGGCCGCCCCCGGCCGCTTCCCGAACCGCGGTGCGCAGGCGTTGCGCCCGCCCAAGCACAATTCCGCCGGAGATCCAGACTGGATTCTGTTACTCGAACTTTGATAGGCCATAAATGTTAAGACGGTGAACCGAGCTCTACGGCTCGGCCGCAAACTGCCGAAAAGGGGGACATGCGAAACTTCTGTCACGGACTGGCCCGCGCAGGGTTGGGCTTGGCGGTGGCGGCGGCGGCGGCGTGTTCGGGATCTTCGAAACCAGCTGAGCAGACGTCCGGCCAGGCCGGCGCCGGCTCCAGCAGCGGCAGCGGAGGCGACTCCGGAAGTGGAGGCGACCCCGGCAGCAGCACCGGTGGCAGTACCGGCAGTGGCGGGCGCGTCGGCGCCGTCGGATCGAGCAGCGGCGGCCGTGGCGGCTCGACGAACATCGGCGGCGGCGGCATGGGCAACAC
>Ga0070679_100005567_pt1 | contig 11675 bp, 9 predicted proteins | sample KBSC63BmetaG_FD_65652 | JGI IMG/M metagenome (GOLD analysis project Ga0070679, IMG submission 65652) | Corn rhizosphere microbial communities from Kellogg Biological Station, Michigan, USA - KBS C6-3B metaG | ecosystem: Host-associated > Plants > Roots > Rhizosphere | place: USA: Michigan... | reverse complement strand
TTTTGATTAACTATTATCCTAACAATAGCAAAACGTCACATTAAATATTAGTTTACTTTTTGATTTCTTCTTTATAAAATATGACAATACATTACTACTGAACATTCAAATATTATGTTTATTTTCAGCAAAATTAAAAACTGCTATTTTGCAAAGATTATCTTTTGGTGTTATCACACTTTTATATATTACCTGCCTGGTTGCATGTAATACTACCAGCGGAAAAAAGCTTGGACAAAAAAACACAAAATCAGTTGCTGATTCAATTAATGTAAAACTGGAATTAGTTTCTTATGCAGTTGGATTTCCTATTGAATTAAAAGACGCACCCGATAGTACTCACCGCATTTTTATAACAGATAATAAAGGCAAAATATGGATACTTAAAAATGATTCAGTACTGACAAAGCCATTCTTTAATATCTATACTAAAGTGGGGTTGCAGGATAAAAGTTCGATGGTCGGCACCATCTTCAGTTTTGCATTTCATCCGAAGTTTTCTACAAATGGGAAATTTTATGTGTGCTATAATGCGCCAACAAAGGTTGCCGGCAATACCTGCAAAATGGTGCTTTCTGAATTTACTTCCAATAAATCCAAGCCTGATGTAGCCGACCTTTCATCAGAAAAAAAAATATTAGAGATTGAAGCAAAAAACAGCCAGGACAACGGAGCAGAAATTCTTTTTGGTCCTGATGGTTATTTATACATTTCCATCGGCGATAATAAAGGCGCTGACCATGATTATACTTTTCATGGCCAGGATTTAAGTTCATTAAACGGGAAGTTGCTTCGCATTGATGTAAGTAAATTACCTTATACCATACCTGCAGATAACCCGTTTGTGAATACAAAAAATGCAAGGCCGGAAATATGGGCTTATGGTTTTCGTAAATTATGGCGCTACAGCTTCGATCCCGTAACACACGAGTTATTCGGCGGTGATGTAGGAGAAGACAAAGAGGAGGAAATAGACATTGTAGAGAAAGGGGCTGATTATGGCTGGCCTATTATGGAGGGTGACAGCATTTTCGCAAGAAGTAACCAGGAAAATAAAACTGCTTTAACAGCGCCCATTAACACCTATAGTCATAAAGATGGCATTTGCGTTATTGGTGGAGGCTGCTATTATGGAAACGAAATTCCCGCATTAAAAAACAAGTATGTGTTCGCTGATTATAATGGAAGCATGTTTGCCCTTTTGAAAAATACAGCAGGAACATGGGTAAGGCAACCACTAAAAATTGCCAATAAACCCAAGGACGCTCTAATTATATGCGGCTGCAATATCAATCATAATAATGACGTATTTATAATGGGCGTATTGAATGCTAAAAATTCCGAAAAGGGATTTGTTTATAAAATCGTAAAGATATAAACGGGTACAGTGATGAAAAGAAATCTCATGGTAAATAAAAAGGGCATCCTCCGGACGCCCTTAATTATTTACTGCAAACCTGTAAGCCGGATTCTGTATCCCGATATTATCGGAAGGTTATCATTTATCTGGCTGTTACATTACTGCAACAATCTTGCTGCCTACCCTTCAGCTTGAACGAGCAGCTCTTTTCCGGTTCAAAACCGAAGCGCTGATATACGTGGCATTGCAGCACACAAGGTTTACCCTCCCGATTTGTTACCACATCGGGACGTGAGCTTTTACCTCACATTTTCACCCTTATCCCAATAAAATAAATTATAAGGACGGTAATTTTCTGTGGCACTTTCTTTTTGATACTTCGGCAAGCCTGGTATCAAAACCGGCCGTTAACCGGTGTGTTGCTCTATGCTGTCCGGACTTTCCTCTCTGATCGTAATCGGAACGATAACCCGGTTTGCAGTAGCGCAAAGATAGCAATAGTGTGTGGTGAATGGATAGTCGTGAATAAAATATTGACACCTTGCATAAGTCTCCTAAAACCCATCGCAATTAACAATTAACACTAATATTGAAAGAAAATTTCCGTAGCTCCAAATCCGTAATTATGATGATATTGATTCACAAAACTTTTCACTTCAGGCTTTAGCTTTAAGATCTCGTGAATCTCTTCTTTTAATTTTCCTTTACCTAGGCCATGCACTACAATTAAGTTTGGCTGGCGATGCGCTACCGCAAGGTTATAATACTTTTCGAATACGCCTAACTGTAAGGTGAGGATTTCAAAGTTGCTCAGGCGCTGCCAATCGGAAGATAGCTTTTCAATATGCAAATCAATCATAGAACGTGCCGGTTCCAGGTTTTCTTTTATAGCTGAAGCATTATAAAGCTTTCCATGCGTATTTACATAATCAGGTTTTATATCTTCTTCTTTATCCGGATAATGTTCAAATAGCTGGTATGAAAATGTGGGTTCATTTTTCATTTTCATTTCTTCAATTTTTTGAAACAATTGCTTTGCTTTCATTTTTACTGACGCTTCAAAATGGTCGGTTTTATTTTTCTTTTTATTTATTAAGGAAAAATCAAATTCCAGCTTTGGAGAATCATTCATTTGCTCAAACGGAACATCATGCAAATAAAAATCTGAGAATGATAAAATTTCATTGTTTAATTCAAAGTCCGTGTAACCGGCAAAATTAATCTTGTAAGTAAAATTATATGTCTCATCTGTTTGATTAATTAAATAAATCTTGAAGCCTTCAACTATATCATCATCAAAAACATCTTTATCAAACACCGGTAAAAAAGCCACCCATACTCCTTCGCTTACTTTATATTTTGAAGTGGGTTTTTCTTTTTTAATATTATCGATATGGACTTTATTTTTTTTGGGTTCAGAATTACGTTCATCAAAATATTTCTTCTCTGTAAATTTTTTAAAATAAGGAAAATCAATCTGGTCCATATACACAGGAAATCGTACACCATCTACATCTATCAATACCATTTTATCATTGATGATATCCACCACTTCGCCTTCTTCATTGGAATGAAGCACTAACACTTTATCGCCCAACTGGTATTTCATTTTGCAAAGATAAAAGGATTGAATGTTTGATGCCACGCAAAGGCGAAAGAAAGTAAAGGCGCAAAAATGTTAAACATTCCGGCTTTATGATACCGGGAATTTTCCCGTAAAAAAACAGTACAAATACCCTTTGATTTAATAAAAATAATGTCAATCTTTGCAGTATTAAAAACAATGAGTTTGTTGCTCAAAAATATAACCCTGAAGATATCTGCAATAAACAACACTCACACTAATTAAGGCATAACGATCAATTAAGTTTTAACTCCTGGATTAAGAATTACTCTTTTAATATCCGCATTATCTCTGGCATTCATAAGAAATATTCATTCATTTTATTGCCTTATACTGACTGGATATAATTACACTCTTATACTTTTTAAGATTGCTTTTGGCTGATAATTCCTGATTAAAAAGCTTGCGCAATAATTTTTTAATGGCTATACCTCTCGCCATCCGATAACTATCGGATTTAGAAAAAGATCAATTGATTTTTCAAGAGAAGAATAAAGCATATACAATAATTCATAAAGGAGGAAGCTGAAAATCCTTTCAAAGAGTAGGTAATTTTAAACATAAATATTATGACAAGTTTCAATTTAGTTCGCCATTCCCTAAATAATGTGGATGACGTCGCCGGGCGCTGGCAACATGAAGGCGGAGAAGTATTTACAAAAACTAGAAGAGTTGGCTACTATGCAAGCACAAAAAGGGTAATATGGGGCGGCACTGATGCGCAAAATACTGCTATGCTTACGCTTACTATTTTCCTGGAGAAAAGCAAAACAGGAGGCATAGAAAACATTACGCTGCAAGGCTCTCACGACTTTAATACTGGCAACGAAATAGGAAGTGTGAGTGCAGCTTCCGCAGCACACGCTTCATTAAGAGGAAAAACATTTAACCGCGTTGTAAATACGGTGAACATCGGTTAAACAATTGCTTTCGTTGAGAATAGAATATTCATAAACCCACATTCAATTGATAAAATTAATTATTAAAACAATTAATACCCATATCTGGAAAAGCTATGCACCGGAAGCCGAAAAGGTAATAGAGTAGGCAAAAACTTTTAAAATTAAATTTTATGGCAAACATTGTTGGAACCTGGCTTATCACAACAGATTGGGGTTGTGATGGCAGTATTACAGGTACGTTTAATCAAACTTTCAATGCAGATGGTTCATGGAGTACTACTCCATTTATTCATCACGGTAGATGGTACCAGGTTGAAGGGTTAGTTGTGTGGACATTTAACGACACCCCGAACTTAGTGTATGCAGTAAATCTTTCAGGAAGCTGGATTGCGGGGGTACAGGGCTATGAGAGTGCAGGCGGCGCTAAAGGTTGTTGTGGTGGACACAGATCGGGAGTTGCGGGGCTTACTGCGGCTAAGTCAGCACAAGGTCACGATGCCGTTTTAGGTAAATAAATGCATCCGGATTGTAAAATTGAAGAAGTACAGGAGAGAAAGTAATACTCCTGTATTTCTTTTGTCAACGGCGGAACGAATCTTTTAACGCCGTTAATCCAATCTATAAAAGAACTTATTAATTATTCTTCAAACAACAAATTTAAAAACAAAAATTATGAAAAGAAGTCTTCAGCGGCTTGCCATCCAGGTAAGCTTCGACCAACCCCCGGAAAGAGAAGCATCCTTTATTGGATTTCTTTTTTTATGCAATGGCTTATTGTTGCAAAAGCAGTATGTAAAAGAAAATCTCCTTGAATTTAATTTGGGAGATTCCCCGTCTGCGAATGAACAACAGAACATTGATCCAAAACAGCTTCGGCTTTTCATTGCGCCCGCTAATGATAAGAATATTCAAAACGTGGCAAGCATTGAAGAGTTGGAAGCTTACAAACCTTATGAACCAATTTTGCAAACTAACGCCGATGGCAATTTTTCAATATTGCCTGTGCCTGTGGCTATTTCTCAATTCTGGCCTTTCTGCAATTGTCGTGTAACCGGTAAAGTATCAAAATGGTTTCATGTTGGTAATACCTGGGTTGATCGTTCTGTATGCAGGGCGAGAGTTCATATATGCGAAATAGATTCCATTTTCTATTGGATATATCGCATACCCGATTACATTATTGCAAAAATCCCTCAATTCATTTTGGATCCTAAACAGGTTGTTAAATTTCCCATTCCTATTCCTGATCCTCCCCCGTTTCTAAGAAACGCAGCAAACGCTGTCACAACACAGCAAATGCAAAATATATTCAAATCAACTTCTGCAGAGGAAATGCAAATGGTTACTGCAGCCTCTTTGCCGGAGTTGAGTATGGATATAAGGCAAAATTTAGCATCAGGTAATTTGAATCTTATCAGGGATACGATTGTAAAAAACTATGCGATTCTACATCCGTGGTTTTGCCTATGGCCCCGCTTCTGGCCATACTTTTACCGCTGCCGCGAGCTGGCGGTTTTATACACAGATGCCAACGGAAGATTTGATACCAATGTTTCTTATTTATGCTTTGGTGATAAGCCTGATATTTATGTGTGGGTTGAATATATGATTAATGGCGTCTGGACAACTGTGTATAATCCACCCGTGCCTTGCAATACATTTTGGGATTATGCCTGCGGCACTACTATTAATATTCACATAACTGATCCACGTGTTCCCGGAAATTGTTGCTGTGATTGTCCAATACCGGGCGAATTAGTTTGGATAAGATCGGTAGGTTCCACAAGCGTAGCGCATATTAACCAGTCAAGTTATTTGCAAGCTCCACCAGATCAATCTGTTCAATATGACCGCATTGGATTAACCGATGCTGCTGCAATTTATGATGGCTTTTTTGCTACCCAAATTGGTGACTTCAAGCGTCCTTTTGGTGGAAGCCCTTCGCTGTATATGGGTTTTGGAAGTGATCTTCCCAATACAGGTATATATTATTACCGCTGGAGATACAGGCAGATTTCAGATGCAGATTTGAACCCCGTGGGCGATTCTTACAAAGCATTAGAGCCAATAAACGGTGTTGTAAATAAAGGTTATGAATATACATATACTGATTCTCATGGCGACACCCAGTTTGGAGCCAACAGTGTAAAGCTTGGGCCTTTTACAGTGGGGGGTAATGACAATCTTTACATCATTCCTCCTGTACAGCCTTATATGGCGCCGTTCTCTGTTCCCGAAACAAGCCCGTTATGGCACGAGCAGACTTATAACATGAATACGATCAGTTTTGATTCAACTCAATTAAAGAATGGAACAATGTCCGGCGGAGACGGCTTATATGAATTTGAATTGCAATTATTTGACCAGGCAGGAAATCTTTTGAGCAACATTCCAAAAGCAACTTTCAAAATACCTGATTATAATAATGCCGATTTTAGCGTAAATGCGCCGGATGGATTGCTGGAAAATGTTACAGCAGTTACTGCTAATGCATTTAATATACTGATGCGTATTGATAATGGTCAATGCAATGCAGGTATATATACTGCAAAAGTAAATGGTAATCCTGCATCCCTTGATTGTTGCGGATTTGCAAGCTACAGGCCTGATGGTGTAGACGCAGATATTGAGCTTTCATTCCTTGCAACGCAGCCTACCAACTTTGCAGTGTTTCAGTTTAATGTTTACAAAGGAACGTGCGGAGATGTTGGTATTGCAGATGCACATGGAATGGTCATCGACAGCGCATCTGGTTATACTCTCAGTGGCGGAATTTATGACAAGCATTTTAGTCCGGCCGATTTGCTGGGAAGCTGCTATGCGGATGGAACAGGCAAAGCGGCATTTGCTGAAACATTAAGTGTAATATCCACTGCAACTGACGGAACGTTCCGCGTAAGGAATGATGCCAATGGTGTTGCGGCATTTGCTCTTGAGCCTTAAGAAATATAAGCTATGGCATCAGTGATGCCATAGCCTTCTTAAAATCATTTACTGTAAACTTCAGATTCATGTATTCATGGTTTATCGTTATCTCTTTAGCTACCTGGCGTCTCACTCATTTATTCTCAAAAGAAGACGGGCCTTTTGATATTATATTTTTACTGAGAAAAAAAGCAGGAGCAGGTTTCTTCGGAAAACTGCTCGACTGCTTTTATTGCACCAGTATATGGATAGCGCTGCCTTTTGGTATATGGCAGGGAAACTTATGGTGGCAAAAATTATTATACTGGATGGCATTTTCAGGCGCAGCTTGTTTATTGGAACAGGCAACAGCCGGCAAAAGAAATGATAACGACATTCCAGATTATAAAGAAGATTAAAAAATTAAAATTATGTGCAACTGCGGAAACAAAAGAAATGAATTTGCATCTCAGCAATCATTTAAAGCAAATGATGATATTAAAAAGCAATTATTGCAGAAAAAAATGTGGCCGGATGTGTCGTTTGAATATAAAGGCAAAACTGCGCTTACGGTAAGAGGAAATATTAGCGGTAAAAATTATCGCTTCAGCAAACCGGGCGATATTCAGCAAATAGACTATCGTGATGCTCCCTCAATGATGAGGGTTGGCACATTGATGAAGTTGAATAACAAATAGGTATACTCTCAACGCCATATTGGTTAGCCGCATATCTGGCTTCAGGCATGACGTATGTCCAATGAATATACGTGCAATAGCTTGCAAAAAAGCCTTCACAATATTATATACACCACGCCTTTCATCAATGGCGCATTATTTTTTAAATCGATAACATATACGTATGCGCCGGAAGAAAGTTGCATCCCTTGGAATTTTCCATTCCATGAAATATTTTTTCCATGATTATCAAAAACCATTTGGCCATACCTGTTATAAACTTTTACTTCAGCGCCGGGATAGGCGGCTAATGTTTCAATAACCCAGTTATCGTTTACGCCATCACCGTTAGGCGTAAACGCATTTGGAATATATAGTTGATGATACACTTTTACAAGCATTGTATCGGTTGATGTGCCGCATCCATTATTTGATATAACATGTAAAATATATGCCTGGCTTGCTTGTGGCCTTGCAACAGGAGTAAGCGTGTTAGACGCTTCAATGTTATTGGCAGGCGTCCATAAATAAGTAACATTGGTACCGCCTGCACTTCCGTTCAGCATTATCGTTTGGCCTGCAATAATTATTTTATCGGGGCCCGCATCAGCAGAAGGAGACTTATCAATTGTAATTTGTAATGAGTCAGATATTTTGCATTCATGGTTAGCCACAGTAAGAATGTACAATGTTGTTTGCTGCGGCGAAGCAATTGGGTTTGAAATGGCTGGATTAGAAAGGCTCGCAGAAGGATTCCACTCATAAGAGGTGATGTTAGTGCCGCTTGCATTCAATTGTACGGAAACGCCTTCACAAACTTCAGCATCAATACCTGCATTTACGGTAGGCCGTATTGTAAGATTTACAACTGTCGAATCAAAGCTGGCGCAGCCTTTCGTAGACGTAACTTTCACATAATAAGTGCCGCTGTTGCCCGCTGTAGTTACTGGAATTACCGGAGATTGCTTAGTGCTTGAAAAACCTAAAGGCCCTTTCCATGAAAACAATGTCCCGTCATTTGCATTCAGTAAAAGAGAATCCCCGGTACAAATGCCACGGTTAGACGCAGATGGAACAGGATATTTATTTACGCTTACAGATACCACGTTAGACAAAATAGAACACGTAGAGATATTAATGTTATCTCTTTGAGAAACCGCAAAGCGATATAAATAAAGCCCTGGAATTATTATCGGCTGCCTAACATAGGTAGTGTTGGTAGCACCGGTAATATTTGTCCAGGTAGCACCATTATCTTTACTAAACTGCCATTGATAAACCGGGTCATTATAACCGGCTGACACATTTGCCAGTAACGTAAACACGGAATTATCACCTGTGCATACATCTACAGAATCTGCAGCGCCGCTAATGTTAGCAGTTACTAACGGGCCGCATGCACGAAAAGTAATATCGTCTAATAGCAAATCGTTACCGCAGCCTCCGGGAGCATTGTTGGTCATTCTTATAACCACTGAATTAGTTGCTGCATTTGTCGAAAAAAAGAAACCATATTGTTTCCACAAGGGAACATCGCCGGCTGGTATATCACCGGTCTTATAAGTTTGCAATACAGTACCTGAAGTAGTTTCAATATTGAAAGTAACATTTGGTTTAATCGGATTTCCATTGCAGGCGCTTAATTTGGTAACATTCAAAATCCAGGCAGCAAATTCATAAGTTGTATTGGAGCAAAGGCCATCAACAGTTTTTACAAAAAAATCTCCGGGCTGGTAGGAAGCGTTTACAACCATCATGTATCCTTTTATGTTTCCTGTATGATCCTGCGTAACATTGTGCCAGGTAGAGCCGTTACAATTTTGCGTGGAATTTTCTATAGCATAACTTCCATCCTGTGGGCAGTCAGAGGAAAGATAAGTGTAATTAGTTAAGCTGCTTATAGAAGGGCCGGGATTGGTGCCAGAGCCAAAGGTTATATTTACAACAGGATCGCCAAGACTTCCCTGGCATAGCTGCGCAATTGTATTGGGTAAATAGATAAAAGAAAATAGTAACGAAGCAAATAAAAATTTTATTTGTTGTTTTCTTACATTTTTCTCAATAAGCGTTTTCGTCATGTTTCAATTTCAACCAATAACTATAGCAACCTTGTATTTAAAAAAAGAAACCAAGGAAGGGAAATTTACTTGTTCTTCTTTAGCCGATAAAGTTAAAAGATTAAATGAAAAAGATTATTTAAAGATTTTAAATGAGACGCCTTAATAGCCATATACTTCAAAAATACTTTCTTTGACTATCTTCATGTGCTTTGAGTTTTTTAATTTTGTATTTTCATTCTAACAGATGAAAACTAAGAGGAAATTCCGGTAAGACTTTTAATTCAAAGCGGAATTATTAGCAATGACACTATCAAATACAATCACAAATTCTTTATAACCTACACAGCTAAACGCAATAAATAAATTATGAGTTATACAGCAAGCAAGCACCGCTATGAAAGAATGGCTTATCGCCGCTGCGGAAATAGTGGTTTAAAACTCCCAATGATCTCATTAGGGCTTTGGCACAACTTCGGCGAGATCGATGATTATGAAAATTGCAGAAAGATTTTGCACACTGCTTTCAGTCACGGCATCACTCACTTTGATCTTGCTAATAATTATGGGCCGCCTGCGGGCGCTGCCGAAGAAACATTCGGGAAAATATTTAAAAAAGATTTTAAACCTTACCGCGATGAATTAATTATTTCATCAAAGGCAGGTTATAAAATGTGGGATGGGCCTTACGGAGACTGGGGCTCAAAAAAATATTTAGTCGCCAGCCTTGATCAAAGCTTGCAAAGAACGGGGCTCGATTATATGGATATATTTTATCATCACCGGCCCGATCCAGAAACTCCTTTAGAGGAAACAATGGCTGCGCTTGATTTAATAGTTCGCCAGGGTAAGGCTTTATACGTTGGTATATCAAATTATAAGCCTGACGAAGCGACAAAGGCATTTGATGTTTTAAAAAGAATGGGAACTCCTTGTATCATTCACCAGGCAAGATATTCCATGTTTGACCGTTGGGTTGAAGATGGATTGATGGATGTTTTAGGAAAAGAAAAAGTGGGTTGCATTACTTTTTCTTCTTTAGCACAAGGCATGCTTACTGATAAATATTTAAAGGGCATTCCAAAAGATTCAAGAGCAGGAAGGCATCTTGAAAACGGCGCTATTACCGAGTCGCAGCTAACGGATAAAGTTATTGCTAAAGCGAAAAAACTCAATGATATTGCCTCAGATCGCGATCAATCTTTAGCACAAATGGCTATCGCATGGATTTTGAAAAATGAAAGAATCACATCGGTAATTCTTGGAGCCAGTAAACCAAAGCAGGTAACCGACGCGATCGGAGCGATTAAAAATTTTAATTTTTCAAAAGAAGAACTGGAAAGAATTGATGGGATATTGAAAGGATAAATTTATTGGTTACATCCGGTTGTTTTATTTCATCCTGGCCGAAACTTTTTTTCCATTGTATAAAATATGTGCATCATATTTTTTATCAAAATTTAATTCAACAGGTTTGTCTTTTGTTATCCAATAAATATTAAAAGTTCTCTTTTGCAACATGCCAGAAAAATTTCCTTTTCTGTTTTCAATCGTTAATTCTTTTGCATGTTCATCATAGTTAAAAGTGATGGAAGCATACTTTCCTTTTTCATAATTATAAGTGGTATCATCATCTTCATATAAAGTAAAAGATGCATTTTTACCTGTATAAACATACAATGAAATGTTATCTGCTTTTTTCTCCATTGCATATTGCATTGTGGGACCAAAAGGAATTATAGAACCTTCTTTTACAAACACAGGCATCCTGCTAAAAGGTGCATCAGCATTAATTATAGCGTTACCTTCAAAATATTTTCCAGTATAAAGATCATACCACCCGGTACCAGCGGGCAAATAAACCTTCCTGTTTAAAGCGTTCATTTCATACACAGGATTTATTAAAAAACTACTTCCAAATAAATATTCATCATTAATATTTGTTACGTTTCTATCATTTGGAAAATCCATTATTAAACCACGCATAATAGTATAATTATCAAAATAAGATTTTGCCGCGATGGAATAGATGTAAGGCATTAACCTGTACCGAAGCTTATCATAATATAACATGGTTTGATAAGCAGGCTCATCAGTAGAAGAAACATTGAAAATTTCACGATAAGGAAATTGACCATGCACACGAAACAA
>Ga0070679_100005566_pt1 | contig 11677 bp, 7 predicted proteins | sample KBSC63BmetaG_FD_65652 | JGI IMG/M metagenome (GOLD analysis project Ga0070679, IMG submission 65652) | Corn rhizosphere microbial communities from Kellogg Biological Station, Michigan, USA - KBS C6-3B metaG | ecosystem: Host-associated > Plants > Roots > Rhizosphere | place: USA: Michigan... | reverse complement strand
CGTTTCTTGAATTCGAGCCCCGTACAACGCATGAAATGCTGGATTGGCCTTTGCTTTTGCTGGCAGCGAGTGGTGTGCTTGTCTGCTGTGTCCTGCTGGTTCGTGCCGGCTGCCTCATGCTCTCTACCCGGCGCTGGCTGCGTGAGCGGAAGAGTGCGCAACAGCTGCCCTCGTCTTTCCCGCACGCGGAGATCTATCGCACTACTGACCCAAGCTCACTCCTCGCCGTCACAGGAATCTTCCGACCGACGATCCTTGTCAGCGCAGATATTACGGATGCCCTCACCCCCCGGGAACTGGATGCTGCTATCCGCCATGAACTCGCCCATGTTCGCTCGTGGGATAACCTGAAGCAGTTCGTCCTCAAGGTTACTCACCTGCCGTCCTGGATCCGGCCACTCCATGATCTGGATCACGCCTGGATTCAATCCTCGGAAGTTGCCGCCGACGAAACGGCTCTCGCTACCGGTGCTCCTCCCCTCGACCTCTCAGCTGCCCTGATCAAGGTCGCCCGGTTGGCAGCCGGCGAATCGAATTTCGGATCGGTAGCTGCCTCTCACCTTGTTCCCTGTGAGTGCAAATCCGCCACCGCTACGCGCGCCGCGCGGCTGCGGCAAATTCTTGAGTCCGGGAAGCTTCCCCATGGAAAGAAGGACTCTCATCCCTTGCGCGCTGCTGGCTTTCTGTTAGCCGCTTGTGCCCTCTATCTCGTCTGCCTGGGCACTATGCTGCCAGCCATGCATGAAATTCTGGAAATCCTTGTTCGCTAACCGGCTCCTTGTAATCTTCTTTTTCGCCGTTCAGGCAATTCTGTTTTCTCCAACCGCGAACTCACAGGCGACAGCGGCGAATGCAACCATCACCGGAGTTATTGTTGACCCGCAGGGCCGTCCCGTTCCGAACGCGAACGTCAGCATCAAGAGCGCTGACTTTTCCTCTACCCGAACCTTGACTGCCAACAGCGAAGGTCAGTTTGTCGCTCCGTTTTTGCCGAGCGGCTCATACGTACTGCAGGCGCAGGCTCCCGGTTTCGTGATGAAGAAACCATTGCGAGTGACGTTGAGCGCGGGTGGGAGCCTGAGCGTCAGCTTGCAAGTCTCGATCGCGACAAAGCCGGAGCAGGTCACCGTCAGTGGAAAAGGCGCCACAGTGGAAGGAAACACCGCAGCACCGGAGGCAAACCTGACTGAGGCGCAGACGGGAAACCCATTTCCCGGGCTGACGGTTACATATCTTCCAAGTAGAAATCGCGATTTCACCGACTTTGCTCAGCTTACTGCTGGCTCAACTAGCACTGATTCAGGCGTCTCCATAGCCGGCCAGCGTCCTGAATCAACTCAGGCTGCGGTCGACGGCGCCGACTTCAGCGATCCACTTCTCGGCGGCCAGCGAGGCGGGCATGATACCGGTCCGTTCTTCCCGCAGACCGTAGTGCGCGAATTCCAGGTGATTCGCTCGGGTGCGGAAGCTGGGATCGGCGGTACGAATGCCGGATTCATCAACATTGTCACAAAGGAAGGGAGCAACAAACTGCACGGCGAGTTCTTTTACATCGGCCGGCCCTCCGCGCTGAGTTCGTCGGACGCATTTGGCCACTCGCTCAATAATGCCCAAAACCAGTTTGGTGGTTCCATCGGTGGCCCCCTCCGTAAAGACAAGGCATTTTTCTACGGCGGAGCAGAGCAGGACTTGCTCAATGTGCCGTACTGGACACAGTTCGCTCTGGCGTCGGACCTGGCGCTCCTGTCCCCGCAAATCCTCGCCACGCAGCAACAGAACGTAGAGAAGAGCTCACCTACCGCGCTCTTTGGGCGCGCAGATTTGATCCTGAATACCGCAAACACGGTCAACCTGCAAGCGAACTTTAACCATATCCACGCGACTGACATCAGCGAAGGCAGCACGCGTACGCTTGCTCCCGTCGGGCACAGCGCCGATTTCTCCGGAGAGAGCTACTGGTTGCGCGGGTCGCTGAATACAGTCCTGCATGGCGGCGTCAATCAGGTGCTCGTTCAGTGGGCGCGCGACCGCCGCACCCACACTGCAAATGACCCATCCCCGGAACTCGTGATCAACGGTGTTGCCGTGCTCGGCGGAAACGGGTTGCTGCCGGCACACTCGCTCTCGCAGCGCGTCCAGATCGGTGACGATCTTGCACTCACGTCACATACTGGCCTTCTGCACATCGGCGCGCAGTTTGCCTACGATCCGTTCCGCAGCCAGCGCGAGCCATACCTGAACGGCCGCTTTGATTTCAACTCTGTTGCGACCTTCAACGCGAGTCTTCCGCGGCGTTATCGCCAGACTTTTATCACAGGTGATCCGCAATTCCGCGGCAGTGGGCGACAAATTGGGCTTTATGCCTCGTTCAAATTCAATCCATCTAAGTCGGTAGCCATCACGGCGGGCGCGCGCTGGGATGGTCAATGGAACCCGCATCCGCAGCATCCGAATCCGCTTATCGCCGGCACGCAAGCCGTGCCCAATGATCTTGGCCAATTCCAGCCGCGCCTTGGCTTGGCCTGGAACGCCCGGAAGGGGCTTGTGATCAGAGCATCGGTGGGATTGTTCGATGCTCCCACTACCGCTCTCACATTTCAGCGCGCCTTCACCGAAAACGGTGTGAACTCCGTCACTTTGGACAGTTATTTCGATCCTGACCTTTTGCCGCTGGTCACCACTGGTGGTCTTCACGCTCTCAGCAGTCTTCCCGCCGCTCGCAATGTGCAATCATCCACGGTTTCTGCCGTAGACCCGGACTTCGTCAATCCGAGATCGTTTCAAGCCGCAGCTAGCGCTGAAAAACAGTTTGGCTCAAAAATGACATTGAGCGCCGGTTACATCCACGCATCCACCTGGCGTCTGCCGGTTCAGCTTGATCGCAACCTGCTTCCTCCGTCGAACTCCATCGCAGGTGTTCCGGTCTTTCCGGCGAACCGTCGGCTCGCCGGCTTTGGCCAGATCTTCAATGTTGTCTCCGGCGCGCACTCCAGCTATCACGCAATGCTGCTGACCTCGAGTTGGCAGGTCTCGCGCCGTACTCAGATCACCGCGAATTACACACTCTCCCGTACACGCGACGATGACGCCGATTTCGGGCCGTTCTCAGAGCCGCTCGTGCTAAATCCCTTCGACCTTCCGGCAGAGAGGGCCTTTTCAACATTCGATTCGCGGCACAACTTCAACGTGAACGCCATCGTCAATCTGCCCTGGGGATTCAAGTGCAATCCAGCACTGCTGGCACGCTCTGGAATGCCGTACACGCCCATTCTCGGGTTCGATCAGCAAAACGACGCCAATGACCTTAACGATCGCGCACTGTCAACTCAGGCTCTGGCCTCGCCCAACATCTTCTGTTAGCCGGCATTCTTCAATCTTGACCTGCGGTTCGTGAAAGATTTCACGCTAAAGGGAGAGGGCCATCACCTGGATCTGTTTTTGGACCTCTTCAACTTGACCGGCTCCAGCAATCGCAACTTCGGACCTGAAGCCTTGAGTTTCTTCGGGAACCCAGCATTTTCGGTCGCAAGCGCTGGCCAGCCGCTTTTTGCTCCCGATATTACCCGGTTTGGAAGTGCGCGACAGGTGCAGTTTACGGCTCGCATGGTTGCCTTTTAGCTCCTCAGGCTGCTTTTTGCCCAGGAAATCTCTTTATACTTGCTTTGACGCACTCTCATGCTCCGCTTTTCGGGAATATCACTATGTCGTTGCCTGCTGTTGCTGGTCCTGCTCGCGACCTGCGCGCAGGCACAAAACAGTATTCCCACAGATGCTCAGGAGCGATGGGAAAGAGCCAAGGCTCTGGCGGACGAAGGTAAATCTGATGAGGCGCGCAGGATCCTGGAGCCACTGGCGGCTGAACTGCGTCCGCGGGGCGCCAGCGTGCTGTTGTGGAACACCCTCACCAGCCTCACTGATCTCGCAAATCTCGCAGGCGAATACGATAAAGCCGCCGCTATTGCACGCGAATACCTCCAGGTTTGCCTTAAGCTGCACAACCGCATCTGCGAGGCCCGTGCCCACAATGATATTGGACTCGCTCGTTCAAACGCCGGGAACTACGCTGACGGAGCACTCGAGCTTGAGGCTGCGTTGAAGCTTGCCCCTGAAGCGAACGAGCCCGCAACCACCGTCATGATCCTCAACAACCTGGGGAACGTCTATTACTACCAGGCCAAATACACCGAAGCGCTTCGCACGTACGAAGAGGCAGCCGGCGAGGTGGAGAAGAATGCATCAGAAGCGTGGGCTGTCGCCTATCGGGACATCACGCGCTTGAATCTCGCAACACTTTACCAGCGCGTCGGCAATAGTCAGCATGCGATCGACATCTACCGCAACGTAATGCACTCGCCGGCCAAACCACTTACCGCACGCGAGACGGCGCACGTCTATGCCAACCTTGGAATCCTGTACCGCCGGCTGGGCGACGCCGAAAATGCACTCAAGGCTTATCACGACGCTGAAAACTGGTACGCGAAGCAGAAGGATTCTGATGGAGAGATCGGTGTGCTCAAGAACGTCGGCATTCTTCAGGCGCTCGATCTTGACCGGTTGAAGGATGCTCTTGCCACGTTCGATAAGGCTCTGCAACTTGCAAATAAGACCGGCAATCAGCGCGAAGTCATGCAGATTGAGCTGTACCGCGGAGAGACGCTCGATCGCATGGGCCGGACGGAGGACGCCGCGACGGTCTTTCACGTCGCGTTGGATGAAGCCGTGCAACTCCAGACCGTCGAAGAACAATGGAAGGCCGTATACGGGCTGGGGCGAATCGCCGAGAAAAAAGGCAACTTGCCACTGGCCGAAGAGAAGTATCGAGAGGCGATCAACAAGATTGAGAGCCTGCGCTCCAAGCTGCAACTCAACCGCCTGAAGACTGATTTCTTCTCGAACAAGCGTGACGTTTACGATGCGCTCATCAAGCTGCTGCTGGGGCGGAACGATCTGGCAGACGGATTTGAATTCATGGAGCGTAGCCGTGCGCGCTCATTCCAGGACCGGTTTTTTGGACAGAACGCCGAGCTTGGTTCGCTCAGCGTTGCCTCGCTTCGCGCTCGCTTGTCCGAAGACACGGCCCTGGTTGAGTTTTGGATTGGAGCGGACGAAGTAGCAGCACTTTGGATCACTCGCGATTCGCAGGGCGTTGCTAAGAAACACTTTTCTTCGCAGGAACTAGAAGATTTCGCCGAACTCGTCTCCAGAATGCCTGGTAACCTTGGCAACGACTGGCGCAAAGGGTTCGAGAAAATCGGAGCGCTCGCTCCGCCGGGCATTGTCCCATTCAGTGAAGCCGGTTATCGTCACCTCCTGATCGTGCCTGACAGTTTTCTGAGCATGGTTCCATTCGAACTCATGCCTGCGGGCTCGGGCCGCCTGTTGCTTGAGGACCACGACGTCACTTATCTGCCCAGTGCTGTCCTCCTGTTGCGCGGCGCGGTTCCGAACTCGGTTGCACTCGGCATGCCCTGGCAGCGTCAACTGGTCGCCTTCGGCGACCCCGCAGTCGTGGGCTCGGGCGAGAGCTCCGTTCTTGCGGCAACCCGCAATGGCGGAGACGCTCCGTTTGGGTCATTGCCAAGCTCCAGGGTGGAGATCGAGGGAATCGCCAGGATGGCTCCCGGGCGCGCAGCACTCTTCCTCGGTGCGCAGGATCGCAAGCGGGAGTTCTTCGATTTCACGCGTTCACGCGCTTCCATTCTGCATGTCAGTACTCATGCCATCGCCGACATGGACAACCCTGAGCGTTCGCGGCTGTTGTTTTCTCCCGATCGGCCGGGTCAGCCCAACAACTTTGTTTTTTTGAAAGAACTTTATGACGAGAGCCTTGATCTTCGCGGTGTGAGCCTGGCTACTCTTTCTGCATGCGACACCGAACGCGGACGTCTCGTGCCGGGTGAAGGTGTGCAGGCGTTCAGCCGGGCATTACTTTCTGCCGGTTCAAGGTCGGCGCTCACAACCTTGTGGCGCGTGCCGGATCAGCCGACCTCAGAATTCATGCAGCAGTTCTATTATCAGCTGCTCAAGAAACACAAGGACAAGGCCGAAGCGCTGCGCCTGACGAAACTTGAATTTCTCAATTCCGGCGGGGAACTCAGCCATCCTAAATACTGGGCAGCATTCGTGATCAACGGTGACGGCAACGCACCGGTTCCTCCATTTATTCCCTGGCAGCTATTCTTGCTTGCTTTGATACTGATCGCGGCAGTTGCGATCGTGATTGTGCAGTTGCGTGACCGTGCCCGGTCGAAAAAGCAGCTGGCGCGTCCGGTGAGTGTTTAAGTAACGGCTATACCCGAAGTTAACTCCTACTTCTCTGACGCCGGTTTCTTCACTCGGAAACGGCCCTCCCCGCGCGCCAGCTCTTTTCCGGATGCGTCGAGCGCCGTCACTTTCCAGTCCAGAGGCTTTCCTGGTTTCATTTTTGCCTTAAGCTCCGGAGTAACAGTAATTGAGTTCTCGTTCGACTGGCCCTTCCAGACTAATGTGTGATCCAGGTCAGCTTCCGTCACTTCTACTACGTAGCTGCTGGCGCCCTGCACCGCGTCCCAGCTCAGCTGCTCGGGAGCCTGGGTGAATTCGCCGGTCAAATGGATACTTGTATCACGATAGGGTGTAATACCGATGTCGTGGCTGATATTTTGTTTGCCACTCTCCTGATTGATGAAGAACGAAATGCCCAATCCCAGAGCGATGAACAAAGCTGCTGCGGCCGCCATGTAGGGGAGACGGAACATGCTGCGCCAGAAGGGGATGACTGGGGCAGACTTCTGAATCTGAGCGGGCTGCTGGTTCTTTGCGAGCTGTGCCGCGATCCACGCCACCGCCGCGCCTTCACCTTCCGCCGGCTCCGCGCTTAAGAAAGTCTTGAGCAAGGCAATTTCTGACTGGCAGTGCGGGCACGTTACTACGTGCTGCTGTGCCTTTGGATCAGCGGGCGCGCCTTCCATTACTTTTTCCAAAACTTCAACGCCCGGACAGTCCTTGGTGGCAGAGACTGCGTCCTGCCATATCTTCGAGTTCTCATCATTGCCGGCCATGGTGTTTCTCCCCTTCCGTCGTGCTTAAGCTTTCGCATTCCAGCGTTTTACAGCCCGGTCCAGCTTGCGCTTGGCGCTTACCAGATAAGCCTTTGCGCCGCTCTGGTTCGTCAGGTTCAGGGTCCGGGTAATCGCATCCAGCGGCATCTCTTCCGCGAAATGCAGAGTGAAAACCTGCTTTTCCGTCTCATCCAGCTCTTCATTGACGATTTGGCGCGCGATTTCAGTGAGCTGCTTGCGTTCTACGCTTTTCAGCGGGCTGTCTGATGCAAGGTCCGGAAGCGTATCGAATACCGCCTCATCTTCTTCAATCTGCGGCCCAGCGTTGCGAGACCGAATGAAGTTGAGTGAGTGGTTCCGGGCGATGGAAAACAGCCAGGTGGAAAATTTTGACTGACCTTTGAAGTACGGAAGGTTCTGGTAAGCTTTGGTACAGATCTCCTGGGCCAGGTCGGCGGCTGACTCCCGATCGCCCGTAAAACCCATGCACCAGCGGGCCACCTTTATATGATGCCGCCGGAACAGCTCGTTCAGGTACTGCTCTCCGAGCTGTTGGTCGGCCTCGCCGCGATACTTCGCGATAAGCGCCTCATCCGAAAGCTCATCCCAGTGCATTCCCGGGATTATAGCAATCAGGGTCCCCTTCCGAACTTCCGGTGAGGAGGCGCTGTTGCGTGCCGGCATCAGCGCCCGATCACCAGAGTGGAGACTCGCCACAGCGGCCCCATGAGTGTTCGAGCGATCCGGGCATGAATCCGCCCGAACGCTGTACATGTTTGGCACTGTGGTAGTCTGCGCAGCCACGTCGTGTATTTCCTCCGTACATGACTGAGACACCCTGAATATGCCTACAGAACAGGTTTCTCGTCCGGCTGCCGCCCTCCTTAATATATGCAGATCTCAAACAGGGCTCCATTCTCCTAAATCTTTCATGTCCCTGCGTTTTCAATGGCTTAGCTCGACCAGGCTTATGGGCGGCGCTGAACCCTGTTGCCGCTTTGGCATAGGCGGAACACGCGACGTGATAAGGTAAGCCTTCCCTGAGGAGTCTCTCGTGCCGTCACACCCACTGCCCGATGCTGAACGCAATCGCCTCCTTGAGTCCGCGCGCTCTGCCTTGAACTGTGCCTATGCCCGTTATTCCAACTTCCGCGTCGCCGCCGCTGTCCTTAGCGACGCAGGCGAGATCTTCACCGGCGTCAATGTGGAGAATGCATCGTATGGGCTTACGAACTGCGCTGAACGGTCCGCCATTTTTACGGCCGTGCGTGAGAGGAAGTCCTCGAAGCTCAGGCTGCGCGCTGTTGCCGTGGTCACTGGCGACGACGTTCCATGCTCACCATGCGGTGCCTGCCGACAGGTGATTTCCGAGTTCGCAGAAGACTGCCGTGTCATCTTCAAGGGCCAGGATGGTTATCTGGACATGTCTATTCAGGATTTACTGCCGTACAGTTTCCGGCTATCCTGAGCTGCAGATGCATGTCACTGAACTGATCCGGCGAAAGCGCGACGGCGGCGAGTTCTCGCGCGCTGAAATTGAATTTCTGGTCAATGGCTATACCCGCGGCGATATCCCTGATTATCAGATTTCCGCCTGGCTCATGGCTGTGGTTCTGCGGGGCAAGTCGCGTGCCGAGCTGGCCGCTTTGACCGAATCCATGCTCCATTCCGGAAAGGTGATCGACTTCTCTGATCTTCCTGCTGCCAAAGTCGATAAGCATTCCACGGGTGGGGTCGGTGACAAAACGTCGCTGGTCCTTGCGCCGGTCGTGGCTGCTGCCGGTCTTTATGTACCCATGATCTCGGGTCGCGGCCTGGGTCACACGGGCGGCACACTGGATAAACTGGAATCGATTCCGGGATTCAACGTCAATCTCTCTACCGCAGACTTCCGCCGTGTCTTGTCACAATGCGGCGCAGCCATGATTGGCCAAACCGCCGAGATCGCGCCGGCTGACAAGAAGCTGTACGCGCTGCGCGATGTGACCGGCACTGTAGAGAGCCCATATTTAATCTGTGCATCGATCATGAGCAAGAAGCTGGCCGAGGGCATTGACGCGCTGGTCCTCGATGTCAAGACCGGCAGCGGCGCTTTCATGAAGGATGAAAAAGATGCTGTTTTCCTCGCCGAATTGATGGTGGAGACAGGGCAGAGGCTTGGCAAACGCGTGGTCGCTCTCATCACTGACATGAATCAACCGCTCGGGAAGGCGGTCGGTAACGCCCTGGAAGTGCTTGAATGTCTTGACGTGCTGGAAGGGAAAGGCCCGCAAGATCTGCGCGAACTGTGCATGCTTCTTGCCGCATGGATGCTGGTCCTGGGTCAACGCGCGCCGAATCTCAAAGCCGGCCGCAGCCTTGCTAAGGAGATGATCGCCAGCGGCAAGGCCAGACAGAAATTCGCGGAGATGATCCGGCTGCAAGGGGGCAATCCGGCTGTTATGGAGGACCGCCAGCTGCTGCCGAAAGCAAAGTTTACAACTGAGATCTCAAGCAAAACTTCAGGCTATGTTACGGCCATTGCCTGCGAGCAGATTGGCACCGCTTCTGTCCTGCTCGGGGGCGGACGCGAAAAGGTAGAAGACAGGGTTGATCCCGCTGTCGGGATCATGGTTCACAAGAAACTGGGAGACCCCGTCTCTGCCGGCGACTCGCTTTGCACGATCCACTACAACTCTCAAGAACGCCTTGAGCGAGCAACGCCATTCCTTGAAGAGAGCTACACCATCTCAGCTGCCAGACCCACAGAAGAAAGAAAGCTGGTCTACCGCGTCATCGGGGACACTAGCGCTTCGCAATCGCCGGCGCAACCTCTCGTAACAACGCCTTAAACTGTCCGGCAATACGTCTTCCGGTTTCAAGTACTTCTTCGTGGTTGATCTTCTGATCCAGAATGCCCGCAGCCATGTTCGTGACGCAGGAAATGGCCAAAACATTCATTCCTAGTTGACGCGCCGCTATAACTTCCGCCACGGTTGACATCCCCACCAAGTCCGCCCCAATCGTGCGCAAAAAGCGGATCTCTGCCGGGGTCTCATAACTCGGTCCGAGCAGCCCAGCGTACACGCCTTCACCCAGTTCAATGCCAAGCTTCTTTGCCGATTGATGAGCTATTTGGCGGAAACGACCGTTATATGCGTCGCTCATGTCGATGAAACGCGGGCCGAACCGTGGATCTTCGAGTCCGACCAGCGGATTGTTACCCTGAAGATTGATGTGATCCGTGATGAGCACCAGCCGCCCCTGTCCGTAGTCGAGCTTAATTCCGCCGGCCGCATTGGTGAGGATAATATTGCGGACTCCCATGCGCGCGAACACGCGGACAGGGAAGACCACAGTCTGCGGCGGATATCCTTCGTACTGATGAAACCGGCCCTGCATCACAACCGTCGGCGTTGTCGCTATATTCCCGATCACAAGCTGGCCGGCGTGCCCGATCGCCGTCGAGCGTGAGAAGTGAGGAATCTTGCCATAGGGAAGTCGTACTGCATCGGTCATGTCGTCGGCAAAGCTGCCGAGCCCCGAGCCCAGAACGATGGCCACCTGAGGCTTGACCTTGATCTTCTTCTGGATGAACTTTGCTGCCTGCTCCGCTTGCGCGAATGCGTCATTCGACGGTTTCATTCCTGACTTTGCTGGTGCCGGTTTGCTGGCCACTGCCTCTCCCCCGAGTCTCTGCTGGTTTCAGCAACGGATTGTAAATGCTATATTGCCCGATACACCTGAATCGGAGAGGCAAAATGTTCGCGCTGAAGAGCTGTCGCTGTGTGGCCGTGCTGTTGATCTGTTCTGTTCTGGGCTGGTCACAGGCGGCAAAGAGTAATAAGAGATCATCGTCGCCGGAAGCACGGACTGCCGCGTACTTCGAGTCCATCAAGAACCAGCCCTCCCGGCTGATGGATTTTCTGCATGACATGCCGAAGGGAGCCGACCTGCACAACCACCTTTCCGGTGCGGTGTATGCCGAAAGCTTTATTCGATGGGCCGTGGAAGATGGGCTCTGCATCAACCGTTCAAGCTCCACCTTCGTGACCTGCGATCATTCCGAGACCGAGCTTCCCGCCAGCGCCGCCCTGAGTGACGTCGTGCTCTACGGCCAGCTTCTCGATGCTTTTTCCATGCGCGGATGGCTTCCGGCGCGTGAATCAGGCCACGACCATTTCTTTGCGACGTTCGGCAAGTTCGGGGCGGCTACGAACGGGCACACGGCCGAGATGCTGACCGAAGTCCGCGCTCGCGCAGCGCGTGAAAATCTCCAATACCTGGAAGTGATGTTCAATCCCGACAACGGGCAGGCCGCCGCGTTAGGGAAGCGCGTCGGCTGGACTGACGATCTTTCACAAATGCGCGGAAAGCTGCTGGCCGGTGGGCTTCCAGAAATCGTCAACAGTGCGCTGCAGGGACTTGACCAGATAGAAAGCCGGGAAAATCAGGAGCTCCGCTGCGGTACACAACAGGCCGATCCGGGTTGTGCCGTGCAGGCACGCTATCTCTATCAGGTCGCTCGCGGTCTTCCTAAAGAAATGGTTTATGCGCAGATCCTTGCCGGTTTCGAAATGGCCTCAAGAGATCCGCGCGTGGTCGGCTTAAACCTGGTGATGGCGGAAGACTGGTATGTACCCGTACATGACTTCAAG
>Ga0070679_100005565_pt1 | contig 11677 bp, 12 predicted proteins | sample KBSC63BmetaG_FD_65652 | JGI IMG/M metagenome (GOLD analysis project Ga0070679, IMG submission 65652) | Corn rhizosphere microbial communities from Kellogg Biological Station, Michigan, USA - KBS C6-3B metaG | ecosystem: Host-associated > Plants > Roots > Rhizosphere | place: USA: Michigan... | reverse complement strand
CTCTGGGAAAACGATCTGATGCGCATTGTCGTGGCAGATGAGATTTCCCCGGATTCCTGCCGGCTGTGGGACATCAAGTCGAGCGAGAAGCTGGACAAGGATCGCTTCCGTCGCGATCTCGGCGGGTTGCTCGAAGCCTATACCGACGTGGCGCGCCGTCTCGGCATCATGAGCGAGAATGAGCGGCCGCAGGGCGCCGGTCCGGTCCTGGTCAAGGGCTGACCGCGCGCGGGCGGGCGATAATCCCGTCTTTGGGCGCGAGATCTTTGAATTCGCCTCGAAATGGCGGTGGGTCTCCGCCGCCAGAGGTTGCGGGGTCGGGGAATCCCCGATATCTCCACGGCTATGAAAGCCCGCGTCACCGTCACACTGAAGACCGGCATCCTCGATCCGCAGGGCAAGGCGATTGAGGGCGCGCTGGCGTCGCTCGGCGTCAGCGGCGTCGCGAGCGTGCGCCAAGGCAAGGTCTTCGATATCGAAGTTGCGGCCACAGACCGCGCCAAGGCCGAGGCCCTGGCGAAGGATGCCGCCGAGAAGCTGCTGGCCAACACGGTGATCGAGAATTACCGCGTCGAGGTGCTGGGTTAACGGAGCGCGCGATGAAATCGGCCATCGTCGTTTTTCCCGGCATCAATCGCGAGCGCGACATGGCGCGCACGTTGCGGCTCATTTCCGGCACCGACCCAGCGATGGTGTGGCACGCCGAAACCGCGCTGCCCGCAGGCACCGACCTGGTCGTGTTGCCGGGAGGGTTCTCTTACGGTGATTATCTGCGCTGCGGCGCCATTGCGGCGCGTGCGCCGGTCATGGATGCGGTGCGGGCCCACGCGGCGCGCGGCGGCCTGGTGCTGGGCGTCTGCAACGGATTCCAAATCCTGTGCGAGGCGGGGTTGCTCCCTGGCGTGCTGATGCGCAATGCGGCGCTCCGCTTCATCTGCAAGGACGCCTATTTGCGGGTCGAACGTTCGGACACGCCGTTTACGCGCGGATACAATGCCGGTCAGGTGATCCGGGTGCCTGTGGCGCACGGCGAAGGCAATTACGTCGCCGACGACGCCACGGTCGAGCGTCTGGAGGGTGAGGGCCGGGTGGCATTCCGCTATGTCGGGCCCGACGGCGAGAGCGATCCGCGCTGGAATATCAATGGCGCGACCGGTGCGATCGCAGGCATCTTGAGCGAGCGCGGTAACGTGCTGGGGCTGATGCCGCATCCTGAAAACCACGTCGAAGCCTCGATCGGATCGACCGACGGCCGAGGTTTATTTGCCGGACTGACACAGCATTTTGCCAAGGTCGCTTGAGCCGATGTAAGGACGGCGGAGACGCGTCATGGACCACCGCATTTTCATCGGGTCCGCGATCGGCCTCGTTCTGCTTGCCTTCGCCGGATTCTATTTTGCGTTTGGCTCGCGCTCGCCGAGCATCATCCCACCGGCCCGTATGACCGCGACGCCAAGCCAGCCGACACGAGGCGGCGCGCAATCTCCTGCGGCGAAGGCTCCGTCATCCCAATCGCCCACCTCGCAGGTACCCGCGTCCCAACCGCCTGCGAAGGCCACCGCGGCCAGCGTCGAGAGCGAAATTGCGGGCACCGACAACGCTCCGTTGCAGGCGCTGCTGAAGAAGTATTTTCCGGACGAGTACAACAGTCTGATCGCGACGGCTGTCGAACGGAAAAACGAGGGTGTGTCCGACGAGGTGTTTGGCCAAGAGCTGTTTGCGCAATTCCAGGACCTGATGCGCGCCAAGCTGAAATATGCGGTAGGCGCGAGCACGGCGATGATCGATCAACTCGCCGCCAACGAGGTCAACCTGTTCCATGCGCTCGGGACCGACGGGGCGCCGTTTTGTCTCAAGATTCTTGGCAAGGACACCACGCCCTCCGAAACGCCGCCGCCGGCGAATATCCGCAAAATGATGCAATTGGGCACCCTCTATCGTTATCAGGCCATCGTGGAGGGGGGTCCGAATTCCAAGCCGATGGAGCCCTTGACCGCTGATGAGATGGGAACCTTCCAGGCGGCCCTGACGAGCGACGGGATGCGGTTCGAGGATGTGCGCAGCGGCGCGTTTCTGAACGGGGGCGGCGACGGGCCCGGCCAACCCTGTCTGATGGTGGAGAAGCTCTATCGGGCGATCGGCCGGCTGCCCGAGGGGACGCGCCGCAAGATCTACTCCGGCATGTTCTTCCTCGGTCGCGACAAATGATGGTTGTGGCCCGCGGCCGGCTGTTGCAAAACGGCCGAACCAGGTTGCAATTTTCTTGAACAATTAGGAGTGGATGCCCGGTTCCGGCGGATGAAATCCGGAGCCGTGCACGTTACATATCGCCGGTGACAGTCAAAGAACCTCCCATCACGCCCGCGCTGGTCGCCGAACACGGCCTCAAGCCCGACGAGTATCAGCGCGTTCTCGGCCTCATCGGGCGGGAGCCGAGCTTCACTGAGCTCGGCATCTTCTCGGCGATGTGGAACGAGCATTGCTCATACAAGTCGTCGAAGGTGCATCTGCGCGGCCTGCCGACCAAGGCACCCTGGGTGATCCAGGGGCCGGGTGAGAACGCCGGCGTGATCGACATCGGCGATGGGCTCGCTGTGGTCTTTAAAATGGAGAGCCACAACCATCCGAGCTATATCGAGCCCTACCAGGGAGCGGCGACCGGCGTCGGCGGCATCTTGCGCGACGTGTTCACCATGGGCGCGCGGCCGATCGCTTGCCTGAATGCACTCAGCTTCGGCGACCCCAAGCATCCCAAGACCCGGCATCTGGTGTCGGGGGTGGTCGCGGGCGTCGGCGGTTATGGCAATTCGTTCGGCGTGCCCACCGTTGGCGGCCAGGTGCGCTTCCACACCCGTTACGACGGCAACAATCTGGTCAACGCGATGGCGGTCGGCCTCGCCGAGGCCGACAAGATTTTCTATGCGGCGGCCTCGGGCGTCGGCATGCCGATTGTCTATCTCGGTTCGAAGACCGGCCGGGACGGCATTCACGGCGCCAGCATGGCGTCGGCCGAGTTCGGCGAGGGCGCCGAGGAAAAGCGCCCCACGGTGCAGGTCGGCGATCCGTTTGCGGAAAAGCTGCTGCTCGAGGCCTGCCTTGAGATCATGGCGAAAGGCTGCGTCATCGCGATCCAGGACATGGGCGCGGCGGGGCTGACCTGTTCGGCCGTGGAAATGGGCGCCAAGGGCAATCTCGGCGTCGATCTCGACCTCAACACCGTGCCGTGCCGTGAAGAGGGCATGAGCGCCTACGAAATGATGCTGTCGGAGAGCCAGGAGCGCATGCTCATGGTGCTCAAGCCCGACAAGGAAAAAGAGGCCGAGGCGATCTTTCGCAAATGGGGACTCGACTTCGCCATTGTCGGCTACACCACGCCGAGCAAGCGGTTCATCGTCAAGCACGATGGCGCAGTGATGGCCGATCTGCCGATCATGGAATTGGGCGATGAGGCGCCGGTCTATAACCGCCCCTTCGTCGAGACGCCGAAGCGGGCCATGGTAAAGGCGGCTGGCGTGAAGCCGCCGATGCCGCTTGCGGACGCACTCGAGACGCTGATCGGAACGGCGGAGCTCTGCTCCAAGCGCTGGGTCTGGGAGCAATACGACCACATCATCGGCGGCAACACCGTGCAGCGGCCGGGCGGCGACGCCGCCGTGGTGCGCGTCAACGACGGCCCGAAGGCGCTGGCGCTGACCGTCGACGTGACGCCGCGTTATTGCGAGGCCGATCCGTTCGAGGGCGGCAAACAGGCGGTGGCGGAAGCCTGGCGCAACATCACCGCAGTCGGCGGCAAGCCGCTGGCGATCACCGACAATCTCAACTTCGGCAATCCCGAGAAGCCGGAGATCATGGGGCAGTTCGTCGGCTGCGTGCGCGGCATTGCCGAGGCCTGCAAGGCGCTCGACTTCCCGGTCGTGTCCGGCAACGTGTCGCTCTACAACGAGACCAACGGCCGCGGCATTCTGCCGACCCCGAGCATTGGCGGCGTGGGCGTATTGCCCGATTTCACCCAATCCGCGACGCTGGCGTTCAAAGCCGAGGGCGAGGCGATCCTGCTGATCGGCGAGACGCAGGGCTGGCTTGGCCAGTCGGTCTATCTGCGCGACATTTGCGGCCGGGAGGAGGGCGCTCCTCCGCCGGTCGATCTGGTCGAAGAGCGCGAGAATGGCGATATGGTCCGCGCCCTGATCGGCGAGCGGCTGGTCACGGCGGCCCATGATGTATCCGACGGTGGGCTTTTGGTGGCGATTGCGGAAATGGCGATGGCGTCCGGCATCGGCGCCACGCTGGAAGCTGCGCCGGACGATACCCCCGCCCATGCTTTCTGGTTCGGCGAAGACCAGGCCCGCTACCTGATCACGGTGCCGGCCGATCGCGCCGATGCCGTGGTTCGCCGGGTGCGCGGCGCCAGCGTGCCGGTGCATCGGATCGGCACGACGGGCGGTGCGACAATGGTCCTTCCCGGGGAGCGGCCGATTCTGATAAAGGCTCTCACCGAGAGATTTGAAGGATGGTTCCCCAGCTATATGGCCGGTGGCCCGTCTTGATCGGATTTCCGCGGCACGGAGGCCGCGCGCCATGCCGATGAACGCCAATGACATCGAAAAGCTGATCAAAGCCGGCATCCCCGATGCCGAGGTCACGATTCGCGACCTCGCGGGGGACGGCGACCACTATGCCGCAACCGTGATTGCCGAATCGTTCCGCGGCAAGTCGCGGGTGCAGCAGCACAAGCTTGTTTATGACGCCTTGAAGGCCCAAATGGGAGGTGAGCTGCATGCGCTCGCCTTGCAGACCGGCTTGCCGGAGAGGTAGTTTCGAGTACGACAATCGCGTTCGGGTCGGGTACAAATCAACCTCCGCGCGAAAAGGATCGCGAAAAGGATAACGTCATGGCTATCGACCAATTCATCGCCAACGAAGTGAAGAGCAACGATGTGGTGCTGTTCATGAAGGGCACCCCGCAGTTCCCGATGTGCGGCTTCTCCGGGCAGGTGGTGCAAATCCTCGATTATCTCGGCGTGCCCTACAAAGGGCTCAACGTCCTGGAAAACGACGAGCTGCGCAACGGCATCAAGACCTACTCGAATTGGCCGACCATCCCGCAGCTCTACGTCAAGGGCGAGTTCGTCGGCGGTTGCGACATCGTGCGCGAAATGTTTCAGGCCGGCGAGTTGCTGTCGCTGATGAAGGAAAACGGCGTGCCTGTGAAAGACAGCGCGCCAGCGGCGTAAATCGCTCTTCTATCTGCGTGTGAGGCCGTCGTATCGGCACAGGCCTTCGGCGTCGCTGCTTCAAGCAGCGACACGCTAGAGTCGCTTGGCCGCCGCCTGCACCACCAGTGCAATGTTTCCAACCAGCGTTTGACGGTGAATTCCCGATTGCAGGATCGCCCGGATATTTCCGAGCGGCGATGAACGCCGGGCATCGATGAAATGCGCCAGGACGGCCCGGCTATCGGGCGTCAGCAGATCGGCGCACGCGCTCAGCCCTGCGATATTCTGAGTGCTCCATGCGGAGAACCGTCCGCCGAACATGCGGACGACCCGGTCGAATTTTGCCCTGAAGGTCACATTCTCCCCGACCAGATTTGAGCCGTGCTGACGATAGGCGATGTGCGACACGGGATCGTAAATGACGTCGCCGCCGGCACCGCTGACCATGAGATAGGCCCACCAGTCATGGCTGACGAAGCCGGTTCGGCGCGCGCTTTCGGCAACGAGGGCGAACGCTGGCCTGTTCATGACGATTGTGTTGCCGCCGCCGATGCTTTGAACGATCGCGTTCCGGAAGGAGGGTGCCTTGGTGAAGAGCGGCGAATATCCGCGGTGCGTTCCATCTTCGCTGACATATTGCGTTCTTGAGCAATAAAGAGCGGGGCGCGGATGACCTGACAGCGCACCCACCGCAGCCGATATCTTATCGGCCTGCCAAATGTCGTCCTGATCGCAGTAGGCGACATAGGCCGCATCGATCGTTGTGTTCGTGAGCAGACTGCGGAAGTTCTCGGCGAATCCGCGGCGCGGTCCTTCGACGATGTCGAACCGGCCCTTGGCCCAGTTCCGTCGCCAACGCGCCAAAATGTCGAGCGTGTCGTCCTTTGAACCGTCGTCGCTCACAAGAATGTCGATAGCGCCCCATTGCTGGTCGGCGAGCGACTGCAGTTGCTGGTCGAGAAAACGGGCGCCATTGAATGTCGCCATCAGGATCGCTGCGGTCTGACGTTCGGACGCCATCATTTAACCTTCTCAACGAAGCAAAACCGAAGGGGCCTTGCCCTTCGTTCGGTGCTTTTCAATCGCATATCCCAGGGTTCCTGTGGCGTCGCCGCGAAGCTTGGCTCTGAACAAAAGACGGGGGGCGTTGCGGCCCGCATGGAATAACCCTAAAGCCCAGGCGGTGCATGGGCTCGAGGGCGCATTGTTGCTCCGTTTTAGTATGAATATTATATTCTGTTTCTAGAAGTGCTTGAGCCTGGACGTTCAACCATCTTGAAGGTTTTCAGTGAAATATTTCGTGACAGGTGGGGCCGGGTTCATCGGGTCGGCGGTGGTCCGTCGGCTGATCGAGGCGACCCCCCACGAGGTGCTGGTTGTCGACAAGCTGACCTACGCCGGAAACCTTGAATCGCTAGCGACGGTTGCTGCCGATCGACGCTACGCGTTTCTGAAAGCGGACATCGCCGATATCGCCAGGATGCGACGCGCCGTGGCGGATTTTGCCCCCGATGTGATCATGCACTTGGCGGCGGAGAGTCACGTCGATCGATCCATCGACGGTCCGGCGGAGTTCATTCACACCAATCTGGTGGGCACATTCTCCCTGCTGCAGGCGGCGTTGGATTATTGGCGCGGCTTGCCGGACGCCCGGAAACAATCCTTTCGCTTCCAGCATATCTCGACCGATGAGGTGTTCGGTTCGTTGCCGGCGGACGGATTATTTTGCGAAGATTCGCCTTATCAACCCAACTCGCCGTATTCCGCATCCAAGGCGGGCTCCGATCATCTCGTACGCGCGTGGCATCACACCTACGGTTTACCGGTGGTGTTGACCAATTGCTCGAACAATTACGGTCCCTATCATTTCCCCGAAAAGCTCATTCCGCTCGCGATCATCAACGCCATGCAAGGACGCAACATTCCGGTGTATGGGACTGGCGCAAACATCCGCGATTGGCTCCATGTCGAGGACCACGCCGAAGCGCTCCTGTTGGTTGCGAAGGCGGGGCAGAATGGCGAGAGTTACAACATCGGCGGCCGCAGCGAACGAACAAATCTTGCCGTGGTCCAATCGATCTGCGCGATACTCGATGAGGTTGCGCCCGATGCAACGATTGGGCGGCGTGCCAGCCTCATCACGTTCGTAACGGATCGCCCCGGCCACGACGCACGTTATGCCATCGACACCTCGAAGATCGAACGATGCCTCGGCTGGAAACCGCGCTATGATTTCGAAAGCGGACTGCGCGAAACGGTCAAATGGTACCTCGCCAATGAACCGTGGTGGACTCGCGTGCAATCCGGCGTTTATCGCGGCGAGCGACTTGGCGTCGCTGTTTAACCGAACCGATTACGACAGACAGAATTGATGCTGACCGTTATACCGACAGCCATTGAGGCGATCAAAGTCGTTGTGCCGAAGTCGTTCGGCGATCATCGCGGCAGCTTCTCGGAAACGTATCATCGCGATCGGTTCGTCGAGCACGGAATCGCGTTGGAGTTCGTGCAGGACAATCAGTCGCAATCTGTCGTGGCCGGGACGTTGCGGGGGCTCCATTTTCAGCGACCACCGGCCGCGCAGGACAAGCTTGTCCGTGTGCTGCGCGGGCGTATTTTCGATGTCGCGGTCGATCTGCGGCGCTCTTCTCCGAGTTATGGCCGTTGGATTGCCGAGGAGTTGTCGGCCGAGAACGGCAAGCAATTGTTGATCCCGGTCGGCTTTGCGCATGGGTTCTGCACGCTCGAACCGGACACCGAGGTCCTTTACAAGGTGACGCGTTATTACTCGCCAAGCGACGATCTTGGCATCGCCTGGAACGATCCGGACCTTGCGATCAATTGGCCGGTCGCCCCCGGATCGGTGGTGCTTTCCGATAAAGATACGCGGTTGCCGTCCTTCAAATCGCTGCCAAGCTATTTCGAGTAGAGGCGAATGAAGATCGTCGTCACCGGGCGCGAAGGCCAGGTTGCCCGCTCCCTGCGTGAGCGCGGGCACCTTGCGGGGGTTGACGTCGTGTCTTTGGCTCGACCCGAGATCGACCTTGACGACCCCGACTCGATTCATGCGCCGTTGTCTTCACTTCGTCCTGATGCCGTCGTTAATGCTGCTGCTTTTACGGCGGTGGACCTGGCGGAAACGGAAGCGGAGCGCGCGTTCGCCGTCAACCGTCGCGGTGCAGGCGCCGTCGCTGCGGCTGCGGCACGGTTGGAGATTCCCGTTATTCAGCTTTCGACGGATTATGTCTTCGACGGTGCGCTTGATCGTCCGTACCTCGAGAGCGATGTGACGCATCCTCTGACGGTTTACGGCCGAAGCAAGCTTGAGGGCGAGAGAGCCGTTGCGGCCGTGCAGCCCAATCATGTGATTTTGCGCACGGCCTGGGTCTACAGTCCCTTCGGCAAGAATTTCGTTCGTACGATGTTGTCGCTGGCAACGCAGCGTGCGGAGGTTTCTGTCGTTGCCGATCAGCACGGATCGCCGACCAATGCATGGGATATCGCGGATGGGATCCTTGCGGTCGCGAAGCAAATGACGGAGTGCCCTGAGACTTTAGCGCTGCGTGGGGTCTTCCATCTGGCGGGTGGCGGCGAAGCGACCTGGGCGGAATTCGCGGAAGCGATTTTTGCCGAGTCCCGCGCCCTGGGCGGCCCCTCGGCTCGCGTGGTGCCGATCCCGTCATCAGCCTATCCGACAATCGCGCGGCGTCCGTTGAACTCTCGTCTTAACACCGACAAAATCCGGGCCGTTTATGGTCTGCAACTTCCGGCTTGGCGACAGTCTCTGGCGATCTGCATCGGCCGGCTTCTAGCCGATGGAATGACGGAGCCAAGGCTGACGGTGCCGGGTGAAGAGCGGCAGAATCCAGAACACGGGAAAACGCGTTGATCGCCGGCGGGAGCCGGACGTAGGTTAGCCGGCGCATGGGAGCGTTTGCATTGTCGCTCGGCAGGACGGCGTGTGTTGCGCCATGCAGGTGAGGGGGACGTTTTGAAGGGCATCATTCTCGCCGGCGGCAGCGGCACCAGGTTGTATCCGTTGACCCTGGTGACATCGAAACAGTTGATGCCGATCTACGACAAGCCGATGATCTATTATCCGCTGAGCGTTCTGATGCTGGCGGGTATCCAGGACATCCTGATCATCTCGACGCCGCACGACTTGCCGCAATTTCAGCGGCTGCTGGGCGACGGCACACGCTGGGGCCTTTCGTTTTCGTATGCGGAGCAACCCAGCCCGGACGGTCTGGCGCAGGCGTACATCATCGGCGCGGACTTCGTGCGCGGCGAGTCTTCGGCGCTGGTGCTGGGCGACAACATTTTTTACGGACACGGGCTGCCCGAGTTGTTGCAGACAGCGTCGGCGCGCAAGCGAGGCGCGACGGTGTTCGCCTATTACGTCGAGGATCCGCAACGCTACGGCGTGGTCGAGTTTGATCGGTCAGGTCGCGCGCTTTCGATCCAGGAAAAGCCCGCCGATCCACGCTCCAATTGGGCGGTGACGGGACTTTATTTTTATGACGAGCAGGTCGTGGACATCGCGGCGAACCTCAAGCCGTCGGGACGCGGCGAGCTGGAGATCACCGACGTCAACAAGGCCTATCTGGAGCGCGGGCAGCTCAGCGTGGAACAAATGGGTCGGGGCTTTGCCTGGCTCGACACTGGCACCCACGATAGCCTGGTGGAGGCCGCAACCTTTGTGCGCACGCTTGAGCGGCGCCAGGGCCAACGCATCGGTTGTCCCGAGGAGCTTGCATTCCTGAAGGGATTTATCACTCGGGACCAATTGATCGATCTTGGCGAAAGCCTCGGCAAAAGCGCGTACGGTCAATATCTCATTCGGATCGCACACGAGCGAGGGTAAAACCCTCTCGGTCGCGCCGCCCGGCCAATTGCCACCGGGAGGAAACTTCATTGGCTCGGATGAATTCGTGGCCAGAGCTTTGCCACGACGATGGCGGGAGCGCCGAAGTGGTGGGAGACCACTTGGGCGTGCGCCGACTCGCCATCGGTGCTGCTACCGAAACGGGCGTTTGTTCCAAGTCTAGGCGAAGCAATTCGAACGGCTTGCCTTCAGCTCGGTTGATAAAGGCGAAGTCACCGTTGGGAAAAAGCAGCGCGTCTCGCGTCAAACGGATTAGCGAAAAATACTTTGCTAATTGGCACGATTGAAGCAATGGCGAGCCTCCTTCAGAAGCCTCGCCAGCAGCATTCGTATTGCAGGTCGAGCGTGCCACCACATGGTGGCTGTGTCGATCAAATTCCTTCGCGACCTGCGCGCATGAGCGGAGACGGCTTTTATATCGAGGTCCCTCATCGCGTCCACGAGCATCGCTAACGCCTCGTCGCCGAGCGGCGCCGGGATGTCGTTACGGTCGTGGCGATTAAAAAACGAAGATCCATAATCTTGACGGGACAGCGACGCGCTTCCGCGGCTTGCCTTGCGATCATATTCGGCGCGCGATTTTACCACATAGTGGCGGATTCGCGCGTTGATCCAAGATACCTGTTGGGTCAATCCAAACTGCTGAGCATCGAATAGCATCGGCAGGCCGTCGTGCGAGTAGCGCGAGGCTTCAGTCATCAGGCCATGAGGATTGAGCATCAAATGACTGAAAATTCCACTGCCCAATGTACGGGCGACCTGCGTTACATCGCAGAAAGACTTAAAATGACGATTTGTGTCAAACTTGATCGGAGCCGAGCCGATGAAACGTTGCGTGACCGGCTCCGGCGAAATATCGATCAGATTCGAACTGCCGAACGTCATCCAATTGAATGCCAATGCAAGAGCGTTCGTCTGCGCAAAAAGTCTCGACACCAACGTGGCACCGGCACCTGGCGCGACAGCCACGCTGAGCGGTTCGAAGAACTCGTCGGCGTCGAGAAAGCCGACATAGCGAACTCCCGTCCGCCGCGCTAATCTGAACATTGCGTAATACGCTAACACTTGCGGAGCGCGCGTAAACATGCGCGCGTCGATGTAGCTGATGAGACCGGCGTTTGCCAAATTCAGCAATAATTCGCTTTGTCCATCGTTGCCGCCGTTGTCAGCGATCATGATGTCAAAACCGAGCAGCCGATGCCACGCTACCCATTCAACAATATAGGGCTGTTCTTGTTTCATGACGGCCGCGATGCAAATCGAATCGGCCGCGGGCATAAAAAGTACTTTTAAAAAAGTGATTAAATCTTGAATCAGAATATCAAGTGAGAATGCTTGCTACAAGTTGTAAGGGCAGCAAACCGGTTGTTTTGGAAATCGCCTGCACGGTGCACCGGCCGGGAGTGCAGCGCATAGCAGATCGCGGCGTGACCGATGCACCCGACACGGCGGGCGACGTACCGAACAGGTCCGCACGCCACGCTTCGGGTGAGGCGAGGGACTTTTGCCCTAGGTTGTTAGCCGTCTTTCCTACTCGAAAAGCTTTTCCACGATCGGCAAGTCCGAACGGCCGCTA
>Ga0070679_100005564_pt1 | contig 11678 bp, 9 predicted proteins | sample KBSC63BmetaG_FD_65652 | JGI IMG/M metagenome (GOLD analysis project Ga0070679, IMG submission 65652) | Corn rhizosphere microbial communities from Kellogg Biological Station, Michigan, USA - KBS C6-3B metaG | ecosystem: Host-associated > Plants > Roots > Rhizosphere | place: USA: Michigan... | reverse complement strand
ACGAGCAGGTCGAGGCGGCCGAGCTCGCTGCGGATCCGCGCGGCGGCGGCTGCGATCGATGCGCGATCCGTCACGTCCAGCTGGATCGCGCGCGCGTCGCCGCGGAGCTCGCGCGCTGCCTCTTCGCCGCGCGCGAGGTTGCGCGACCCCACGAGAACCGTGACGCCGCGGGCGGCGAGCTGCTTTGCGACCTCGAGTCCGACGCCTTGATTTGCCCCGGTGATCAGGGCGACGCGCTTGTCATGCATGGCTGCACGATGGCGCCAGCGCGGCCTCGCGCATTGGAAGAATGGGACATGTTCGCAGAGGCGGCTTGATGAAACGCCAGGCAGGCGGCACAGTGAGACGGTATGAGCCCCGTGCGGAGTTCGGCGTGGTTGACGCGCTTCATCGAGCACGTCGACGAAGTCGGGAAGGGCGATACGCGCCGGCTCGATCGCCTGCCCGATGGCAGGACCTTGCTGATCTTTCGCGCGCACGACGCGGGGCACGGCGACCTGACGCTCACGGGGCCGCGCACGCGCGCGATGTTCAAGGCCTCGTCTGGCGTCGCGGCGGTGATCGTGCGCTTCAAACCCGGTTGGTCGAGGGCCTTGTTCGGCGTTGCCGCGAGCGAGCTGACCGACCGATACGTCTCGCTCGACGATGCCTGGGGCACGCAGGTCGATGGGCTGTGTGAGGAGCTCGTCGCGGCGCGCGGCGCGACCGAGGTCGTGAGCCGGCTATCCGACGCCTTCGCGCGTCGGGCGCGTGATGCGAGCGAATCGATGTCGGCGTCGCTCGCACGGCGCGCGGTGCGCTTGCTCGAGAACGAAGAGGATCGCGTCGATCGCGTCGCCGCACGACTCGGGGTCACGGCACGCCATCTGCGCCGCGCGTTCGTCGAGAGCATCGGCGTGGGACCGAAGGAGTACGCGCGGAGCATCCGGCTGCATCGCGCCTTGCGTCGGGCAGAGACCTCGAGCGACTGGGCAAGGATCGCGACCGATACCGGCTACTACGACCAGGCGCACCTGATCAGCGAGTTTCGCCAGCTGATCGGTCTCACGCCCGTGGAGTACGTGAATGCGATGAGCGGCGACCGAAATGGCGTCGCGGCCTGCCGCTGAGGTACATCTGCGGCGGTGAATCCTCGTTTCTTGCTGCCGGTCGTCGCGCTCGCGGCCTGTCACTCGCACACGCCGGCGGCGCCGCCGCCAAGCTCGACGACGAGCTTCGGCTACTACTTGCTCGCGATGACCTGGTCTCCCGCGACGAAGGATCAGTGCACGCTGCCGCCGGCGTTCACGTTGCACGGCCTGTGGCCGAACTATACGGAGGCGCAAGCGGTCGGCCAGCCGCAGGCGTGGCCACAGTTCTGCGGCGCGTTCGCGCACTGCGCCGGCCGCGAAGATGCGAGCTGCGCACCCGGCGTCGCGGTGCCGGCGGACCTCGCGGCGTTCGCACCGGCGTACGTGACCGGCACGCTCGCGACGCACGAGTGGTCCAAGCACGGCAGCTGCACGCGAATGGCGCCGCGCGAGTTCTTCGCGGCGGAGCTCGCCGCGATCCACTCGATCCCGCACGATGCCAACCCCGATGCCGTTCGAGCCGCCGCGGGTCACGACCTCGCGCTCGACGAGCTGCAGCGCGCCTTCGGCATCTCGCCCGAGTCCGTCGTCCTCGGCTGCACCGCAACCTGCGAGCTCTCGCAGGTCGCATTCTGTCTCGGCAAGGATGATCGCGATCGACCGACCGGCGCGACGCCGTGCACGAAGTCCGTGACGGCGTCGGATTACGACAACGGCTGCGTCGTTCGCCACTGCGAGCGCGTCCGCATCCCCGCGCCTTGCGCGCCGTAGGGGAAGTACAGATCTGGATCACCTGTTTCACGATCACTTGAGGCCGTGGCGCCAGAGCAGGCGGTAGAACGTCAGCCGATCGAGCCCGGCGGAGCGCGCGGCCGCGCTGACATTTCCTTCGTGGTGGCGCAGGCTGAGCTCGAGGTACGCGCGCTCGAACGCATCGCGCGCGGCCCGGAGCGGAACGGCGAGATCGATCTGGGTCGGTGATTCGGGCTCGCGCGCGCCCGCCGACAGCCGTGCGGGCTCGCCGAGGGCGAGCGAGCGCTCGAGATAGTTGCGGAGCTCGCGGACGTTCCCGGGCCACGGGTGCAGGGCGAGCTGATCGAGAAACTCTTTGCGGCCCATCCACGGCGGCGTGGCCACCCCGAAGCGCGAGACAAGGCGCTCGACGAGCTCGGCGAGATCGTCTCTGCGCTCCCGCAACGGGGGAAGGCGGATCTCGAGGACCGCGAGGCGGAAGTACAGATCGGACCGAAACCGCCCAGCCGCGACCTCCTGCGCGAGGTCGCGGTTCGTCGCCGCGATCACGCGCACGTCGATCGGCACGGCGCGGTTGCTCCCGACGGCGCGAACCTCGCGGCGTTCGAGCGCGCCGAGTAGCTTCGGCTGCAGCTCGAGCGGAAGCTCGCCGAGCTCGTCGAGGACGAGCGTCCCGCCGTTCGCGGCCTCGAACAGGCCTGCGCGGTCGGCGACCGCACCGCTGAAAGCGCCGCGCTCGTGGCCGAACAGCTCGCTCTCGAGGAGCTCGCGTGGGATAGCGCCGCAGTCGACGACGACGAACGGGCGATCGCGGCGTGCGCTCGCGCGATGGATCGCCTCGGCGGCGACCTGCTTGCCGGTGCCGGTCTCGCCTTCGAGGATCACGCTTGCATCGGAGGTCGCCGCGCGCTCGACGAGCGCGATCACCCGGCGCATGGCAAGGGATCGGGCGACCATGATCGGGCACGGCGAGGGCGGAGGGGCGAGGAAGGGTCGCATCGCCGGCCCCGTCGTGCAGCGCGCGAACCGCGCCAAGTGGCCGAGACCACACCCGCGAGGCGGCGGTTCGGTGGACCAACTGTCCCAACTCTGGTCCAATCTGCTGCCGGTGGACGACCAAGATCGACTCGGCGCCGCGCCGACGCTCCCCGCGACCCCGTTGGAGGGAACCGCGGGCGAGGGGAGGGTCGCGGTCGGAGACTGCCTGGGCCGCTACACCGTGAAGGCGCGCCTCGGCGCGGGCGGCATGGGCGAGGTCTACGTCGGTCACGATCCCGAGCTCGACCGCGACGTCGCGCTGAAGGTCTTGCGCCCGGGGTTCGCCGGGCCCTCGCCGGAGAGCCGCGCAAGGTTTCAGCGCGAAGCGCAGGCGATGGCCAAGCTCAACCATCCCAACGTCGTCGTCGTCTACGACGTCGGCGCGATCGGCGAGCAGGTCTTCATCGCGATGGAGCTCGTGCGGGGCCCGACGCTCGCGAGCTGGATCGCGGATGGTCCGCACGGCTGGCGCGAGGTCGTCGACGTGTTCGTCCAGGCGGGCCGCGGGCTCGAGGCTGCGCATGCGGCCGACATCGTCCATCGCGACTTCAAGCCGGCCAACGTGATCCTCGGCGACGATCGCGTGAGGGTCGCGGACTTCGGGCTCGCACGCTCGTTCGGGGAGAGCGATCCTGCGACGAGGCAGGCCGCCGGCACGCTCCTCGATCAGACGCTGACCCAGACCGGTGGTGCGGTCGGCACGCCGAAGTACATGGCGCCCGAGCAGCGCGAGGGTCGCGCGGTCGGTGCGCTCGCCGATCAATTCGCGTTCTGTGTCGCGCTCGACGAGGCCTTGGTCGGCGCACGCGTGCCGCGCTCGATCAGCGCACTGGTCGCGCGTGGCATGGAGCCCGATCCCGAAAAGCGCTTCCCGTCGATGACCGCGCTGCTCGCCGAGCTCGGGCGCGATCGTGCGCGTCTGCGGCGCTTCGCGTTCGCGACGCTCGGCGTGATCGCGCTCGCGGGCAGCGGTGTCGTCGCGATGCGCCTCTCGCGCGCGGAACCGTGTGCGGATCCGAGCGGACGGATCGCGGCTGCGTGGGATCCTGCGCGCAAGGCCGCGGTCCACGCCGCCTTCATCGCGACGAACGTGCCGTACGCAGAGGATAGCTGGCGCACCGTATCGGGGGTGATCGATCGCTACGCCGCATCGTGGATCGACGAGGCCGACGCCGCGTGTCGCGCGACCCGCGTCGAGAGCCGGCAGTCCGACACGCTGATGGACCTTCGCATGGCGTGCCTCGACCAGAAGAAGGCCGTGCTCGCCGATCTGACTGCGCTGTGGAGCCGCGGCATGGATGCCGCCGCGATCGAGCAGGCGACCGCGGGCGTAACGAAGCTTCCGTCGCTCGCGCCGTGCGCGGATGCCCGCGCGCTGACCGAGCAACCGAAGTTGCCCGACAATCAAGTCCAGGCCACGCAGGTGCTCGCGGTCCGCAAGCACCTGGAGGCGATCCAGGCGCTCGTGATCGCACATCGCACCGCAGACGTGAAGCGCGAGGCCGAGGCCGCGCGCGTCGAGGCCGCCGCGACAAACTGGCCGCTCGTTCGCGCGGAGGTCGCGTTCGAGGAGGCCAGGGTGCTGAACGAGATCGCCGACAGCGATGCCGAAGCACGCCTCGACGAGGCCGCGCGGTTTGCTGCCGAGGCGAATGACGAGCGCCTGCGCAGCCATGCGCTCATCCTCCTGATCGAGAACCTCGCGCGGATCAAACACCAGGGCGAGCGGGCGCTGACGATCGCGGACATCGTCGAACCAGCGGTCCATCGGCTCGGCGATCGGGTACTCGAAGCAGACTATCTCCGTGCACGCTCGGACGCACTGATCCAGCTCGGCAAGCTCGCCGAGGCGCGCAAGGCGCTCGACCGCGCTCGAACGCTGTTCCCCGCGGACGATCCGCAGACGCTATCGACGATGCGGCTGCTCGCGGATCTCGCCGAGTCTCAGGGCGACTACGCGGCGTCCAAGAAGCTGGGGCAGGCGACGCTCGAGCTCGCGATCAAGCTGTTCGGTGCGAGCCATCCGCGCGTCGGTCGTGCCTTGGTCACGCTCGGGAATGCAGAGGCCCAGCTCGGCGACTACGATGCGGCGATCGATCACTTCCGCCGTGGCCTCGCGATCGTCGAACGGCAGTCCGGCAGCGGCGGTACGCAGGCCGGGCAAGTCTTGATGGGGCTCGGCGGTGCGGAGTTGATGCGCGGTCGCGCCGAGGATGCGCGCGTGGACCTCGAACGCGCTGTCGCGATCCTCGAGCAGACGACCGGATCGGATAGCGTGCTCGTCGCGGGCGCGCTCGACAACCTGGCCGAGAGCCGCCTCGAAGACGGTCGGCTCGGGGACGCCATCGCCACGCTCGAGCGCTCGCTCGCGATCAAGTCCGCGCGACTCGGCCCGACCCACGGCGATCTCTTGCTTTCCCTCCAGAACCTCGCGATCGCCGTCGAGCGATCCGGTGACGTCAACCGCGCGACCGCGCTCTACCACAGAGCAATCGACATCGCGCGCGCGGCGCTCGGCGCGGACCATCCCCAGACCTACGCGATCGAGGGCGGGCTCGGCGCCGTGCTCGCAAGGCAACACCGCTGCGCGGAAGCGAAGCCGTGGCTGACGAAGGCGATCGCGAAGCTCGGCGCCGCCGAAGAGCCGCTGCAGGACCTCGGTCCGATCCTCGCGGGAGCTGGGAACTGCGAGCTGACCGCGAATCCGGCCTCTGCGCTCGCGCTACTCGATCGCGCGCTCGGCGTCGTCGAGCCGATGAAGCTCTCCGGCGACGAAGTCGGCCCGATCCGCTGGCTGCGGGTGCAGGCGTTGGCCGCGCTGCATCGGTCGGACGAAGCACGCAAGGCTGCGCGCCAGGCCCGAACAGAGCTGGCGGAGAGCAAGATCACCGCCGGCGAGCTCGCCCAGGTCGACGCGTGGTTGGCGAGGCAGCCGTGACGAATACAACCCTCACGCTGATCTCGAAGTCGCCCGGGCCGAGCGCTCGCGGTGAGGCGTGGGCGCTGTGCGTCGCGCTCGACTGCGACGATCTTGCCGCCACACCGGTCCGGCTCTCGCTCGCCGGCGTCGACGAGGTCGAAATCGGTCGCGGCGACGCGCGCGCGTTTCGCCGCACGGGCTCGAAGCTCCGGATCGACGTCTCGAATCCCGGCGCGTCACAGGTGCACGCAAGGCTCTGCGCGGACGGAGATGCGTGGGTGATCGCGGATGCGGGCTCGAAGAACGGAACGTACGTCGGCACGGCCAAGGTCGATCGCGCCGCGCTCGGCGAGGGCGACGTGCTGGAGTGCGGCGGGAGCTGCTTCGTCCTGCGCCGTGCGCCGATCACCGGCCGCGAGATCGACGAGCCGGATCCGCGGCTCGGCGCACTGCGCACGTTGTCGCCGGCCCTCCAGCGGGAGCTCTCGATCGTTCCGAAGCTCGCACGCTCGAAGCTCGCGATCCTCGTCGGCGGCGAGTCCGGAACGGGCAAGGACGTCGCCGCGCAGACGATCCACGAGCTGTCGGGACGCCGCGGCTCGATCGTCGCGGTCAACTGCGGTGCGATCCCACCGACGCTGATAGAGAGCGAGCTGTTCGGGAGCAAGCGCGGCGCGTTCTCGGGCGCGGAGGATCGCCTGGGGCTCGTGCGCGCGGCGGACGGCGGCACGCTGTTCCTCGACGAGGTCGCCGAGCTTCCGGCGCCGGCTCAGGCCGCGTTGCTTCGGCTTCTCCAGAACGGCGAGGTCATGGCGGTCGGCGCGAGCAAGGTGATGACGGTCGATGTTCGGATCGTCGCGGCGACGCATCAGCGCCTCGACAAGCTGAGCGAGGGCGGCAGGTTTCGCCGCGACCTCTACGCGCGCTTGCGCGGGCACGAGCTCCGGTTGCCGCGCCTCGCGAGCAGGATCGAGGATCTCGGTCTCTTGATCGCGGCGCTCCTCGTACGGATCGAGCCGCACGGTCCGCGGCGTAGGCTGGCGCGCGCGGCGGCCCGTGCCCTGTTCGCGCATCCATGGCCGTTTCACATCCGCGAGCTCGAGCAGACCCTGCGCGGCGCGGTCGCGATCGCCGAGGGCAGCCAGCTCGCCGAGGAAGACCTCCGGCTCTCGGTTCCCGACGAGGCGTGGGGACCGGAGCCCGAGCGCGATGTCCTGATCGCCGAGCTCCGGCGCCATGACGGCAATCTGAGTGCCGTCGCGCGCGAGCTGGCGACGTCGCGCTCGCAGGTCCGACGGTTGCTGGAGCGGCATGCGCTGACCGTGGACATGTTCCGGCGGTCGAAAACGTAATCCGCGGGAGCTAGCCCTGCTTCGGGCCGTTGCCGGCATCCGGGGTCGGCGCTGCCGCGTAGATCGGAACGCCGCCGGCGTCGTCGATCACCGAGTCGGGCTTCGCATCGACGGGCGGAGTGCGCGCGACGATGTTGTCGCCACAGCCGGCGGCGACGGTGAACGCGAACAGCGCGGCGCGCCCGAGCCGCACCGTGGGCGCTGACCGTGTGGGTGCCGCCAGATCGGCGAGCGGTGCCTCGCAGAACGGGCACGCGGTGTCGCTGATCTTCACGTGACGCTGGCAACGCGGGCAGGGCGCTAGCTGCATGACTCTCCATCCCTTGGTTCGACGACGAGCTCGAAGATACCGTGATCGAAAGGCTCGCCGGGCGCGGGCTCGCGCAGTACGAGCCGCTCGCGCAGCCCCGCGCGATCTCGCTCGAGCGCGCGGTGATGACAGTACGGATTGTCGCCGGGCTTGCCGAACAGCACCGACGATGTCCACGTGCAGCCGGCACGACAGGTGTCGGCGTAGTAGCAGGTCCGGCAGAACCCGCTGAGGTCCTCGACCGTGCGATCGCGGGTGTAGCGCAAGGCAGCCGCCCGCTCCCACAGCTCGACGAGCGCGTGCTCGCGGATCGTCCCGCCGCCCCAGTCCTGCGAAGGGAGCGATGGACAGCCCTTGATCAAGCCATCCGACTCGATGCCGAGCGTGTTGCGGCCCGCACCGCAGCCGGTCGCGTGACCGCGCGGTGTCGTGCCGCGCAGGCGATGCTCGTACGGACCGAAGTAACCGAGGTTGTTGCCCGGGTAGAACCGGATCCCGTGGTCGCGGCAGCGCGCGGCGAGCGCATCGATCTGCGGGAACAGCGCGAGCAGGTCGTACGGCTGGAGCAGCAGCTCGGGCTCGTCGGCCGCACGACCCATCGCGACAGTCAGCATCACCTGCCAGGCTTCGGCGCGCTCCGCGATCATCAGATCCAGGATCGCGCCGAGGTCTGCCATGCCGAGCCGGTTGATCTGGGTGTTCACGGTGACGCGCACGCCGGCGTCGCGCAGTGCGCGGAGCGCCGTGATCGCCGCGCGGTGCGAGCCCGCGCTCCGCAGGCGATCGTGCACGCTCTCGGCGCCGTCGATCGAGATGCTCGCGCTGACCAGCCCCGCACGCGCGAGGTCCTCGGCCATCTCGCGATCCAGGCCACGCCCACCCGTCGTCATCGTGCAATGCATGCCGCGCGCGCGGATCGCGCGGATGATGTCGACGAGATCGGGCCGCAGGTACGCTTCGCCGCCGATCAGCGTGACCTCCATGACGCCGAGCTCGGCGAGCTGGCGCACGAGATCGAGGCACTCCTCGGTCGTCAGCTCGTCGGGCCGCGCGACCGCCGCGCGCGAGCCGCAGTGCCGGCACGCTTGATCGCAGCGCAGCGTCACCTCCCACACGGCGTGGCGCGGTCGCGTCTTCTGATCGAGCGGCCGCGCCTCGAGCAGCGGCAACGACGCGCGGCGCGGCTTCAAGATCGGCAGAGCCGCGCGCGGGCGCTTCTCGGGCAGCACCTGCGGAGGAGACCACACTTTCAGCCGACCAGCGCGATCATCTCCGGGTAGTGATAGACGGCGGTGGCGGCCGGCGGCGCGAGCGACGTCGCCACCATCGCCTTCGCGATCTGCTGGGCCGAGATCGAGCGCAGGTTCTTCGGCGTCACGAACGAGAACACGGGCAACACCTTCTCGAGCAACCACGGCGTGTGCTGCGAGCCGATGATCATGCCCGGTCGGAAGATGCTGACGACCTCGGGGCCATCGCGCTTGACAGCTTCCTCGGCTTCGCCCTTCACGCGATTGTAGCGCGACATGCCGGCGGCGCCGGAACCGGTCTCCTTCGCGGTCGGGTTCGCCCCGGCTGCGGTCATCAACGCCAGGTGATGGACGCGCCCCGACGCCTTCAACGCGCGCGCGAACGCCGCGTTCAGCTCGACATCCACCGCGCGATGCTCGGCGAGCGTGATCTTCCCGGTGCCCGCGCCGATGCCGAGCACGCTCAGGCCGACGACGTCCCCGTCGAGCGCCGCGACCGCCGCCGCCGTCGCACGCTCCAGCGCGGCTGGCTCCATCGAAGGCACGACGGTCTCGCGCAGCTCGATCCCGGCCTCGCGCGCCATCGTCGCCTGGTCGGGCAGCGCGCGGCGCACGAGCGTCACGATCGGAGCAAACCCACCGTTCCGGATCAGCTCCGCGATCACCGCGTTGCCGACCGAGCCTGATGCACCGAGAACCACCGCAGCCTTCGCCATGCGGCGAGTCTACTCATCCTCAGGGCGCGGTGCTCACAACGAAAAAGCCCCGGCTCGTGGCCAGGGCTTTCAACGTCAGTGCAGTGCGGGTCTTACTCGATGACGACGAACACCTTGTAGGCGCCGTTCGTGATCGACTGAAGGAACGTCGATGCCTGGACGCAGACTGCGCGCGTGCCGGCCGTGAGCGACGCGGTGACGATGTCGTCGCCGTAGTCCGCATCGGTGCTCGCGTTGATCGGCGCCGGCGTCGTCAGATCCGTCTGGGTCGCGTTCGCGAAGATCTTCACGATGCTGTCGGTCTTGCCATCGTCGTCGGTCGTGTAGACGTGGATCTTCTTGTTCGCGGCCGTCGTGACCTTGAAGCAATCGATGTCGGTCTTGTCGGTCAGCGTGCCATCGAACTCGGCCGTGGTGCCCGTGAGCGCCTGGGCCTTCGCCGGCGTCGCGTTGTCACCGGTGTCGGCGACCGCGGTGACGCCCGTGAGCGCGATCGTCTTCGCGTTGAACGTCGCCGGGTAGCCCGGCGCGCCGAACAGGCCGAGCTCGAGGCTGACGACGTAGAACTTGTCGCCGGCCGCGACGACGCGGTTGTCGAGCGCGAAGTCATCGGTCGGGCCATTGAAGTTCTGGTGGACGACGATCAAGTCGGACCACTTGCCGCTCGCCGGGAGGAGCGCGAAACCGGGGTTGTTCGCCATCGCCGTATCCGTCGTGGTGAGCTCGAGGTTGAGCAGGCCGGCCGCGTTCGCGGTGACCTCGAGCAGCGAGCCATTGCCGGCGACCGTGAAGTTCGCGGGGGTGCCCGGCGTGATGACCTGGGCGGTACGCGGCGCAACCGCCACCGCGGGAACAGGCGACTTCAGCGTTCCGCTCTGGATCATGATCGCGCCGGTGGTGGTCGCGTTGACGTCGATCAGCGCGTTCAGCGTGATCTCCGCGTCGGTCACGTTGGAGACCGAGAGGGTGACGCCCGGATCGGTCGACATCACGGTGACGCCCGTGAAGTTGCCGTTCGCGTCCGTCGTGGTGTCGAACGGGTGCAGGAGGTCGTTGTTCTCGATCGTGATCGAGCCGAGACCGCCTTGCTCGAAGCTGTCAGGCGGCATCACGTCGACCGCCGCATCGAGCTCGAACGCCTGCGGGAGCGAGATCGCCTTGCCCGCAGTCGTGACCGAGACATCGACCTTGCCGAGTGCCGCGGTCGGATCGATCGCGAGCGTCGCTTCGAGCGAGTCCGGACCGGTCACCTTGATCGCGCTGACCGTGATGCCGGGGCCGAAGCTGACCGTCGACGACATGTCGAACGTGGTGTCGTTACCCGCGAGAACGACCGTCATCGTGCGGCCGACGTAGCCCGAGCTGGGGAACACATCGACGAGCGCGTTGGCACCCATCGTCGTGTCGTCACCCTTGTCGTCGCTGCTGCACGCAGCCGTGAACATGATTAGCGAGAGCGAAAGCGGAAGGAGAAGGCGCATCAGTTACCTCGTGAAGGGAGCTAGTTGTGAGAACGCGGCACCCTACACGAACGCACATGTCGCTGTTGCAAAAATCAGCGTGGTACGCCGATCGTGCTCCTGTGACATTTCAGCGGCTTAGCGGCTACCACGCGCCGCAGCGGACCGGGCCGATGCGGTCATCGTCGTCCAGGCGGTCGCGGATGAGGGCGCCCATCCGGGTCGTCGAGACCAGCGACGTGCCGGATCCCGGCGGCGCGATGTCCGCGGTGCGATTGCCGGCGGCGATCGTCGCGGCGACCGCGTTCTCGACCGCGCACGCTTCGACATCGAGATCGAGCGAGTGGCGGAGGAGCAGAGCGGCGCTCAGGATCGTGCCGATCGGGTTCGCCGCACCGGTGCCCGCGATGTCGGGTGCCGAGCCGTGGATCGGCTCGTACAGGCCGCACCGACCATCGCCGAGCGATGCGCTCGGGCACAGGCCGAGCGAGCCCGCGAGGACAGACGCCTCGTCACTGAGGATGTCGCCGAACATGTTCTCGGTGACGATCACGTCGAACTGAGAGGGCGCGGTGATCAGGCGCATCGCGGCGGAGTCGACGAGCTGGTGATCGAGCTTGACGTCCGGATAGCGCACCGCGACCTCTTGCGCGATCTGGCGCCACAAGCGCGACGACTCGAGCACGTTCGCCTTGTCGATCGAGGTGACGCGCCGGCGCCGGTTGCGCGCGAGCTTGAACGCGAGGTCGACGACGCGCTCGATCTCGAGGTCCGAGTACTCGAGCGTATCGACCGCGTGGCGCCGACCG
>Ga0070679_100005563_pt1 | contig 11680 bp, 5 predicted proteins | sample KBSC63BmetaG_FD_65652 | JGI IMG/M metagenome (GOLD analysis project Ga0070679, IMG submission 65652) | Corn rhizosphere microbial communities from Kellogg Biological Station, Michigan, USA - KBS C6-3B metaG | ecosystem: Host-associated > Plants > Roots > Rhizosphere | place: USA: Michigan... | reverse complement strand
GAGATCCATCGGTCCTAGTGGATGTCAGGGGCCCCGCGCTCGCCAAACATCCAGACGAGCTTAAGGATTGGATCATTAGCCTCAACGACACCGATCCGCGTGTGCGGCTCCCCAGTCACGGATCCCTTGGCGGGGAGGAGCCCGAGGTCGAGGAGTACCTCGATCGCAATACCGTCGCAGGAGGCGATCGGCGCGATCTCGCACCCGTCGGAGAAAATCTCCCACAGCTCGGTCAACGCCGCCCCCAGGTCCTGGCCGGCCGTAGCGTCCGCCTTGAGAACGTGAGCTATCATCTGGAGAATCTCTCGCTCGCGATGTTCGAGCCTGATGGCGGGTCGACCCGAAACGAGCTCGCGCGCGAGGTTTGGCAGTGCCTCATCGACAGCATCAAGTGCGAGGGTGACACGCTCTTCCGAAAGCGTCGAGCCAGCCGCCGCCTTGAGTTGGCCGTCGACCACGTCGACGAGAAACGGGATGCCGGCGGTTCGTTCGTAGATGGACGCGATCGCGTCGGATCGGACGAACTCGAAAGCACGATTGCGCTGAAACCACCATGTCACTCGGGCAGGCGAGAGACGTCCAACGCCATGAACTTCAAAGAATAGGTCGGTGGAGTTGCGCCGATGATGGAGCGCCCAGCGGTAGAGGTCGATGCCGCCGATCAGAACGGGCCGCGCTGTGGCCGTGCGGATCTCACCGAGAAGGTACTCCGCGCTTGCGGCATCGACGTGGCGAATGACGCGTGCCGCAGCAGCGTTTCGCTGGTCGTGGAGAATCGTGTGTGCGTCAATGGTCTCGTCGCTAGTCGCTCCAAGCCTATCTGGGATACCGCCAGAACGATCGTAGGTGCCGGTTGGCCAAAGCGTGCCGACAACAGCTATCGCCTCGGAATTGGGTTGCGCTGCCTCAGCCAGATCGCGGAGCACGCGCGCTGGAACCAAGGCGCGTTCAATCTGATCGAGGGAAGTTCCCGTGGTGCGCGCCCGAAGCCGCTTGATTTCTTCCCGCAGTGTCGAAAGGTCCGCGAGCTCCGACAGTACTGTCAGGTGGTGAGGAAATCTAAGCGTGTACGAAGGCGCGCCGCCAAGACGGCGGTCGCGAAGAAGGTTGCGTTCCACGAAATCCGAGAGGAAGCCGCGGACGACCTCGATGCCATCGCCGTCACGCTCCAGCCATCCGAGATCCGAGTCGATCGCACGGAGGCGTTCGACCAGACACTGCGGCGCGTCCTGCAGCGCCTGTCCCGGCGGAAGCTCCAACAGCTCTCGTAGCAGTGCGCCAAACACGATCATCCCGGTGGGGTTCCCCTCGAAGTTTCCGCGTGCGATTGTCCTAATCTCCTCATGGACGCGCTGATCATCGAGGACTTGGGAGAGGTCAGCTTTCGTGACAACGTAGCGCTCGTTCGGGCGATAAGGCTGGCGATCCAGATGATCCATGAGGCGCTCGCCGAATCGCAGGAGGATCGCTGGCTGATAGCCGCAACGATAGGCCACCTCATGCGCATGACTTCCGAGATCGATGCCCATGACGGCCAGCGGCGCCGCGATGAGGCGGGTTGCGTCGTCCGGTTCGAGCGGGTCGAGCGACAGGACCCGCCCCCAGTTCGACCAGGCCCCCCGCGAACGGTTCGTGACGCGGTACCCGGCGAACACAAAGCGGACGCGCGGGAGACCCTGCTCATCGGTAGCCGCGGTGAATCGGCTGCGCATCTGGAAGCTGAGGCACTTCTCACGGTATTCCTCGTACTCTGCTAGCTGGCGCTCAAAAAACACGTCGGCCTCGTCCAGCACCAACAGCAGACTATCGAGGCGATGCTTTTCGAGGTACTCGTTAAGTAGCTGGCCGAGCCGATCAGAAGGTTCTCGAACTCTGGGTTGTGGGAGCTTCTCGCCGAGCGTGGACTCCAGGCTTGCGTGAATCGCGTCGACCATCGCGGTTTCCGATTCAATTCCGGCCGCCGGTACGTAGACGACACGAAGCACATTGCCGGAGGGCAGCTTCACGCCGCCCTCGGTTCGCTCCATGAAGCGCAAGAGCGCACTCTTTCCGAGCTTCCGGCCAGAGAAGAGTCTGGAGAAGTTTGCGGTGCGAGCGAGTTCTCGCGCCTTATCCTTCCGACCGACATACATCTCCAATTTTACGAGGCTTCCCTCGGGGAGGTCGAATGGCGAGAATACAGAGCGACGCTGTTGCTCGAGCGCGATCTCCAGGAGTCCGAGTAGCTGATGCGGACGCTGCCCTCCTGGGTTAAGAAGACGCAAGAGATCGACATCGTCGAACACCGCGGCGTTTCCACGTCGACGGATCTCCGTGAGGAACTCGCCTCGGCGAATCGACGACAGTCTCGGGGTCAAGAAGACGACGAAGTCCTGCGCGAACGTCGCCGCGTGACTCAGTGTGGCGGCTCGAAACGATGGCTGCTCCGGCGATACCGGTGGCGTGAGTAGCACGAGTCGTGCAAACCGCGAGAGCTGAGGCATCCACGTCGGCATCAGCTGGTCTCGTGCAAGCTGGTCCTTAACCGCAGACATTGGGAAAGCGAGGTACGCCGGCGCGCTATCGCGGCTCATGTCCCGCCCGTCCGTCAACACGCGGGCGAACTCCGTCCTCAGCGTGCGGTCGCTGCGCGTGGGGTCCGCTTTCAGACCGATGCGCCAGGCATCCAACAGCGCCTTAAGCTTTGGATCGGTGGAGGCATAAAGCGCTCGCGTCTGCGCCTCTCGGTTCGCCTCAGCAGTATCCCGCCATTCGGTCTGACGGGTCGTGCGGAGATCCGTCCCGGCGTGGCCGCGCAGCAAACGGATCGCGCGGAGGTAGTCCCGTCGCGTCAGCGCGGTATGGATGTCCTCGCGTTCATCTCTGCGGTCCGCTTCGGTTGACAGTGCGTGCACGTGATCAGCGACCAGATGAAGCCCATGGTCAATTAGGCGCTCCAGCCATCTCTCCATAAGAGTCGTATCGAGCCGGATGTCATCAGTCTCGATCAGCGTGCGTGCGTGGTCGCGGACCGCGCGCAGTGATGACGCAAACGGATTGCCGAGCTGTGAGAGGTCATCGACGAGCTGTGAAACCTGCGACAGAGCCGCCGAGAGTCGTCCAAGCGACTCCGTGCGCTCTGCATGCACCTGCCGCTGAAGTCGATCCTGCAATGTGTGCACGAACTGACCGAGCAGCGCGCTGCGTTGCGTGCGCTCCAGCCGGGAGATGAGTGCCTCGAAAGTCGCTCCCTCGGTCGGTTCTGGTGTCCGCACCACGATAGCGGCAGCGCGGACGGGTTCATTGATGTCGTCCGCATAAGCGAACGCTTGCTCAGGATGTCGAAGAGCATCAACTGACTCGCGCGGAACATCGCGGATCACGCGCAGGAGATTCGGCCACTTGCAGAGGTCGGCGATAGTGATCGCGAGCGGGTGCAACTCAGTCGGGCTGTTTGAGGTGTGGCTCAAAGTTCGCACGAGAATTTGGCGGGCGAACTCTTCCTCGATGCCAACGCAGGTGCTGTTACGGAGCTGGTCAAGCTCCAGACTGGGGATAGTGGTGAGCGGTCGCTCGCCGTCATCGACGTGTTGGAGGCTTCGGCGGAGATCAATGACCGTCCGTGCGGCGTCAGCGATCTCGGTCGCGGTTCTCACCATGCGACGCCTATCATCGAACTTTGCGCCGTGGCGCTCGCACGCTAAATCCAACGTACTCAGATAGCTGTCCAGTTCCTTCGCGGCAGCGGCGGGCGTCCAACGATCGTCCCCTCGGGGCGACGGATAGAGTCTAGTCAGCGATGGTTGAATTTGCTCGACGAAGTCACTCCAGGCGCGGCGGCAATGTGTTCGCTGCACCTTTCCGCCGGCCGCACTCCACACGCGGGTGACTAGGGTCTGGAGATTTCGACGAGCGGAATCCAAGTCCCTGGAAAGTTCGCCGCTGCTGCGCGCTTTCGCACGCTGCGCGCGTCGAAGAAGCTCCAGTGGCTCATGTCCGTAAGCGCTGGTCGTGAGCAGCCATGTCACGACGACCCGAAGGGCACCGGAGTCAAAATCCGCCTGATCGAGCAGAATAGAGATCTCATGCGCAAGGAGGCGTCGCTCGGCCGAAGGGCGAAGAGCTTCCAATACCAGCGAAACGCGCTGCCGCGCAGTGCCGAAAGCAATCTGACCGGTACGCAGGCGCTCCGATCGATCGGAATCGAGCCCCGCGCTGGGCGATTCGGGCGACCACCATAATGATGCGGCCGACCGGACCTCGTCCGTCCCAATGAGAGGCGCTTGCCCGAGAACCTCAAGCGCTCTGCCAACGGTCAGCAGGGCCCATGTGCGGCTGGGTCCATAGGACAGCAAGGACGACGCTGCATCGGCGAGGAGATCGACGAAGGAGGCTTCCCGCCACGGGGCGCTCTCCACGCCGGCAGCGCCGAGCCAGAAATGCTCCCGGAATCGAGCGTAGCTCGTAATTTCCTCGGGAAGCTCCAACAGAGACGACACGGACCGATCCGGCGTCTCAGTCGAGGGAACCGCCGAGGCACTGGCGATATGCGGTGCGCTTGTGGGGGGTGACGGCACAGGCGCCGATTGCGGCGGTGCTTGCGTGGCCCCATCCCGACGCGCGACTGAGGTTCGGCGCCGTTCACTGCGCACGTCACCTTCGAACGTGGATGCAGCTTCTTCCGCTTGATCCGCGTCCGAGTTGAAGCTTTCGACGGTTGGTGCGGTAAAAGAGGATAGCGGGGGCACGCCGTCGGCGTCGGGGATCGTCCCAATTTTGGCTAAACTGCCGGCGTCGCTCGCGGCCGCTCCATCAGCGACCTCCTCCGCAGCACCTGGCCTAGTCGACGGTGTTGCATCCTGCTTAGGAGATGTCGCTGCTTCCATCGCGGCCCTGGCACCAGGCTCAGCGCGTCGAAGCGCCGGACCGAGCGCGGCGACCAATGACAAGATCACGCGCTTTGCGCGCTGGCGTTCAGCGGTGTGGCGCTCAAGATCGTCATCGTCTGAAGCCTGGCGGGCCCCGAGTCTCGCCTCCTGATGGGCCTTGACGGTCGTGAGGAGGAGATCGAGTTGCCCGGGCGTAGCGCCATCGAGCGTCGAGCCATGTGGATGCCAAGACTCGCACTCGTCCTGCACGCGAAGGAATCCGAGCTCTTGAAGATACTCAGGCGACTGCAGTGTTGCGAGTGCCGTCACGATCTCGCTCCGCACAGCGAGCGAAGACCGTTCCTCGACCTTCTGCGAGCGCAGCAGGCCCACTTCCTCGATGAAGGCCGGGACGATGTCCTCCCAAATCGCACTCGACGATGGCACAGTGCGAAGATGCGAGATCATAGAAGTGCATAGCGCCGCGATCGAAGATTCGGATCCAGCCGGCTGTTTCGGGTTCGTCCCTACCTCGCAGACAGTGGTCGCGCGATCATCGGGCGACTGCCCGCGGAATGCCGCGGCTCCCTCCTGGCCGGAAGCTGACGAAGCCATCCCGGTGGGACGATCGGCCGCCTCGTCTTCGAGAGCATCGCCGTCGGGAGCCGTACCGCCATTTTGGAGTCGGGCGATGACGCTGCCGAAGCGAACCTGGAACAACGCGAGCAGGACGTCCTGGCGCGTCCGTTGGGACATGCGTGCCGCGATCCTGGGAAGTGCGGCGACGAGGGTCGCCCATTCTGCGTTGGCGAGGTCCACCTCCGGAAGCGCGCTCGTGGCGACGGCCGACGCTTCTTCGGGGAGTCCTGCCAAGATCTCGACCCAGAAGCGAAACAGGCGCCGGAGGAGCCATCGGTCGAGGTGTGGTTGCTGTTGCGCGTAGGCAAGAGCGGCGTTGAAGGGGGCTTTCCCTCGTCGAAATCCCGGGACCGCGAACGAACGGAGGATCCGATGGACCTCAGTTCGATGGTCCGCCGTGAGGTCGGCAAGGCGGTCGACCACCACGCGGAAACAACGCGCCGTAGCTCTTTCGGCCTGGAGAGTTCCGAGCGCCTCTTCTAAGGCGGAAACCTCGAGGTCTTCACGAGGCGAAGGCTTCACCGCTCACAATTCCCGGCACGGACTACCATGGTAACACGCCTTCGCAGCAACGTGGAACAACGGACGACGCAACACGAAAGGTAGTCACCTCGCATGGCTACCGCGGCGGTCGATTGCGCCGATCTGACTGGCGAAGCGACTTTGGAGAACTTCGACGAACTCGCAAATCTTCCGAAGTTCCGCTCGTGTGATCGCCTTGCCGCCGCCAACTGGCCCGCGGGTGATCTGGTCGCGCCGGTGCGCATCAAGCCATTCCAGGGCGTCAGCAGCCAATCTGACCGGTGCTCGCAACGCATTTCTGAGCCCGAGTGGCTCGTGCGTTGTGAGTTCGAGGAAGGCTGCAGCCCCAAGCCACGTGCGCGGCTCGTCCGGGTCCCTCTGCCAGTCCAGAAAGACGCGATGCTCGGCGTACTTCCGGACTCCCTCGAACAGCTCACTCACCGATCGAGGACTCGCACCAATATCTTGGCCAACGGAGAGCTTGGCCGCCTCAGCGCGCCCAACTGGAGTCAGGCTATAGTGGTTCTCGCGGACTCGTTTTAGAAATCCGCGGACAACGGGGTTCCGAGGAGCCGCCCCCATAATCTCCTTCATCACGCGCTTGTGGTCAGGATGCTCGGCCTCGAAGCCACGCATGCCGAACTTGCTCTTGTCACGCTTCCACGTGGCAACCGTGAGTTGCCACTCGCTAAACTCGGTAGCCCCGGCCAAGGTCAAGTCGTTCGCGGCGAGAACAATCAACTCGGCGCCCGTCACCTTCTTCTCACCGGGCGTCACTCTGGCTCCAGCTGTTCAGCGATCCCGAACGCCACGTCGATGAACGGTGCGCAGCGCATCTCCGCCTCCGCAAACGTCTGTCGGAACTGCAATTCCGAGGCGGGGATGTCTTTCAAGATCTGGCGCACGTAGAGGCGCTTCAGGATTTCGAAGCACTTCATCGCGAGGAACTTCAGAAACGTTTCCGTGCCGATGCTCGCACTGCCCCGCCTGCCGCCGCGGTTGCGGCGCATCTGCGCGGCCTCCTTGCTATCGGGATTGATATATATGACGTTCGGCTCGAAGAGCGGCTCGTAATCAATGATCGTCGGCAGAAGGTCGGAGGCCTTTATCGTTCGCTCGTTCTCGGGGTAGTGATCCATGCCCGGAGCGTCGACGCCACACATGAGGATATGTGGGACGTCGGCCCCCTTGTTCCCGACATCCCTTGAACGCTTCCTCACCCGATCGGGCCCGACCCGTAGTACGCCGGTAGATGTGTCCACGGGGCCAGGCCCGAACCGCACGCGCACCGTGGCGGTGCCTTCCTGTCCGCCCGCTGTGAACACGCCATAGCGGTCGACCCATCCCACGTTCGGCTCGTCGACGGTTGCGTCGACCATGAGGTCGGCGCGCGACTCGACAAGCGAGTCCGTCTTGGTCTTCCGCGCGGTGGTAAACAGCACCCGGAGGTTCACCTCCTCCCCTTGCAGCAGCGGGCGGGCAGGGATCTCCTGGATCGTTGCACCGACGGCGTTTACGATCTCGATCTCAACGCGGTTCGACTCGACCCCCGTCGCGGCGTCACGAAACCAGATCGTCACTCTGCCGACGTTCTCGGCCCGCAGACTGCGCCTTCCGACCATCGACGTGAGGGAAGGCGGATCCGAGACGATATCGAGCTGTACACCACGCACCCTCAGGCGATCGCCATTCGGCGCAAGGTCGTACGCTCGCACCACTAGCGGGACGGTAGTGCCTTTCGCGAGCGCGAGCGCCTGCGCGCCGTGCTCTAGCACGATCTGGCGGACGATCGTCCCAGGCAGCGGCGGCTGCGGTGGTTCGCCATTACCGCCGCCCTGCCCTTGGGCCGCCCTCTCCAGAAACTGGCGCATCGCCTCGCGCATCTTGCGCAGTCCGTCGTTTGCCTTGTCGATCTCCTGCGGCTTGTGCTCCTTAGAGATCGCCCTCTGGATCTTCGCGGCTAGGTCCGCGACCTGCTGTGCGGTCCAGGCTTCGAGCGCTCGAACCAACGGCGAGTCCGCGAGCGCGATGCGGTCCGCGCCGATTTGATGCTCGGATCCCATCGTTGACATGTGAAGAACTCCGTAAATGTACGCAGACGACGACTGCGCGCATAGGTCGGCGACACTCCAGTTACCGATCACGTTGCGCGCATTGCGCACCCTGACGACATTGATGGCTTTGTTTCCGGCCATCCGGAGTGATTGTTTACTGGTGGCTAGACGAAGAATGTGACCCGTTCGCGCGTCGGATGATGGCGCCTCGGAGGCGCCGGTCTCGATCATCTCGTCCATTCGCGGGTCCTTCAGCTCCGCAGGAACGCTGAGCGTGATCTCGGTCTCGAACCCGGGCATCGGCTCAGGAATGGTACGAACCAGCGGCGTCGCCGGGGTCGGCGTGCCATCGACCACGACAAAGACGCTGCACGTCTCGATGGTGAGGGCTGCCTGCGCGTGGCTCATCAGCTCGCCACCTGTGGCGGTCATCATCTGCACCGCGGAAGCGCGGCGGCCTGCCCAGTCTCGGACACCGTTCAACTGAACGAGCGAATATGCCTGGCGCTTCTCAAACATGGATTTTGCCTGTTCCGGCAGCTCGTCGTAAGTTGCCGCGAGCTTGGCGAGTGCGGTGTCGAGGTGCTTGCGGGGGCCCGCAGACTTGACGTTGTCGAGCTTCTTGCCGTCCTCGCTAAAGAACGCAGGGAAATAGAGCCGGTCTTCCACCGTCGCCGAGTACCCCATCTTGGTCCGCAGGCCATCGCGGCAGGACTCGAAGAACGAGTCCTCCTTCGAGCCGCGAACCATGAAACCCTTTCCGCCATTTCCGTGGCCTCCTTCGATGTCGTTCACCCCGGCACCACGGTTGGCATTGGCATCGGCCCAGGTCACCCAGTGCCGAAAGTCTGTGCGTGTAGCTCCGCCGAAATCGAGCACGCCGAGGCACCGCCTATGAGTGTTGATCAGTACCAAAATCACGCGGTCGGTCCGTTCGTTGATCTCGAGCCGCGAGTAGTGATCCTTGGAGTTCTTGATCAATTCAGGCAGACCGTCGCGAACAGACTGGAATCGCCCCAGTAGCTGGTGTAGCGCGCTCGAAACATTGATCGGGATCTCGTCGAAGAATTGCAGGTCGGACATGGTGCTCCTCATTCGATCGCGTAGATGGTCATATACCCGGTCAACGTGACCGGCCGCGTCTGCGCGTCGCTCGCTCGAGGGGGCCGTTCGTCGCGAGCGCGTAAAAGCCGCGCCTCGGGCTGACGATTCCCTCGCACCGGGACAGGTGAGCAGTTAGATTCGCGGGACGTCCTGCGCCCGGAACTTGAAGCCCACTGGCGACGAACCGACGGTGAATGTCGTTAATGTGCATCGGTCCATCCGCAGCCTGCAGGATCTGGATGACGTTGGCGCGAACGTAGTCGAGCACAGAGCCTTGCAAGGGCGGACGGCTGAGCGCCTCGGGCGGCTCGTTTACCGGCATCTCGCTGGCGGGCGCGTACCTGGGCGGCCCGTCGAATGACTGTAGCAGCTTCACGAGGAGGATCTCTCGTTCGCGCAAACGCCCCTGCTCGACGAGCAGCGGCTCGATTTGCGCTTGTAGCCGCTCCTGTTCGCTCCGAAGCGAGGTTAGCCACGCTTCGACCTCGGGCCGTCCAGGCGTCGGTTCCATAGGTAGCAAATCCACGTCATACCTATACACTGACAGCCCGGCCGGAGTCAAGCTGTATCTAGGCGATAGCTACAAGCATTGCTATCACAGGACGGATAGGCCCATCTAGCTACGCCCTGCCTAGCGTGCGAAACCCGGAGAGCAGCCGTAGCCCCGTCGTCTTGGGATCGAACCGCCCGACCGAGCCGTCGAGGTATTCATGGCGAAGCTCGCTCGTGACCCATGCGCGCCCTAGCACCTCGGCAACGGCCCCAGTGACGTTGCTGCCGCCAAAAGGATCGAGTACCAAATCGCCTGGCTCCGTAAGAAGCTTGATCAAGAACTCGGGCACTTCAGGCGGGAACCGCGCCGGATGAAGTTCTAATTCGTGTTCCCTGCAGTAGTCGTGGTAAGGCCCGCGTGACCCAGTGTTGCCGACCTCGATGAGATTCGGAGGAATCGCCCCTCCGTTGTCTTGAGTGAAACGCTCTCCAACGTTCCACCCGGACGGTCGCTTACCGCGGTTATAGCCGCCGCTTTCAATGAGTTTTGTCATGCTCGGGCTATAGGGCCGAAGCACGTTTCGGTTATTTGCCTTCGGCCTATTCGACTTGCTTAGCCACCAGATGACGTTGACCGCGTCTTTCACGCGGACGCGGTCGATCGTCACCCACTGCGCCGGACTCGGAATCTTGGCTCGGTTGAACCAGTACAACTCTTCCGCGAGAAAGAAGCCGGCGTTGCGCACCAACTTCACGAGGAGCTCGAAGTGGTAGATTGAGCGAATCGGAGAACCGGGCATCCAGGCGCCACCGAGCTCGATGGCGAGGCTACCGTCGTCGGCAAGTACTCGTTTGAACTCGTCAACGAAGCTCATAAACCAATCGATGTACTCGTGCTCCGCGCGGTTACCGTAACGCTTCTTCGTTCGGAGCGCGAACGGTGGTGAGGTGACGATCGCTTGCACGCTTCTCCTGTCAAGGCTTTTGAGAACGTCCAGAGCGTCGCCAAGCCAAGCCGTTCCATGCTTCGTCTTGTAGTACCGAACCGGTTTAGATGGCTTGTCCTCTTTCGCGGTCTTCACACCCAGCTTCGCGCCTGCACCGGGCTCGTAGCGGCGGACCACTCGTCTAGGTACAGTTGTGGACTTCTTATTTCCGGAGCGCATGCCGTCTCTCATCGAAAAACTATCGATATCAACATATGTTGATATGTCAACGTTGTGGGGGGATCGTTGATCATCATGACAACCCGAACGCCGTCCGGAGGGCGCAGAGAGGTCGACCCGCGAAGCTCGGCGAATTTCGTCAGTTCGCATTGCGACTCCCGCCGAAGTTGCACCGGCAGCTGCGGCACTACGCCCTCGATATGGAGATTTCACTCAACGACCCGATCGTTCGGACCGTCGAGCATCGGTGGGCAGGTGTTCCGGAGCGGACAACCTGCGAACGCCTGATCGATCCCTCGGCACGCGAAAGGTCGTCGTAGTTGGTGCGGTCGATCTCGGCACAAACGTTTTGGCGATCGGCAGGCGACAGCTCGGACACATAGCGTATTCTGAATGTGTTCGTCCCTGGGACTGACCTAGCCACCTGTATTCCGCTGCGGGCGAGGTCGGCTCGGAGCCGACTGGAAATTGACTTCCCCGGTCCACTCGGTTGCACTTTGAGCGTAAGCTCGCCGCGGGCGTCTGGGCAATGGTGGACAAAACCGACGAGCGTCGCACCTAAGTGGCTAAGATTACTGTGGAGGCGCCGGGAGTCGAACCCGGGTCCGGAGGTGCTCCGTTTATGTCACTACGTGCGTGTCCGGCGATTTAGTTTTCGTCGCTGGGGTGGCCCACCGGCGGGGCGTCCCGACGCTTAGCTTTCCCTGTGTCTCATGATCGCGCCGGAAGGCGCTGTGCGATCACCAGCCTGCTAGATGACCGCTCGCTGAGGTCGCAGACACCTCCTCAGGTCGCGGCCTGGTCCGTTCTTTAGGCGGCCAGGGCGAACGCGTTATCGTTCGCAGTTGTTTTTTTT
>Ga0070679_100005562_pt1 | contig 11680 bp, 9 predicted proteins | sample KBSC63BmetaG_FD_65652 | JGI IMG/M metagenome (GOLD analysis project Ga0070679, IMG submission 65652) | Corn rhizosphere microbial communities from Kellogg Biological Station, Michigan, USA - KBS C6-3B metaG | ecosystem: Host-associated > Plants > Roots > Rhizosphere | place: USA: Michigan... | reverse complement strand
GCGCGCCACGCCTATTTCGGCCATGAGGAATGGGCCGCGCTGGCGCCCGGACTCAAAAACATCGACGATGCGACCCGCGTGCGGCGCAAGATTCTCACCGCCTTCGAGCGCGCCGAGGACGAGCCCGACGAAAGCGAGCGCCGAAAGCTGATGACCTTTGCGATCGTCGGCGGCGGCGCGACCGGCGTCGAGATGGCCGGGGCGATCGCCGAATTGTCGAAAGTCGCGCTCGCCAAGGATTTCCGCGCCATCGACACCACCATGTCGCGCATCATCCTGATCGAGGCGGGCCCTCGCCTCCTCCCCAGTTTTCCCGAAAGCCTCTCGGCGGTGGCGAAAGCATCGCTCGAGAAGCTCGGCGTCGAGGTTCGGTTGGGCCACGCCGTCACCCAATGCGACGCGGACGGCGTGGCACTCGGCGCGGAGCGCATTGCCTGCCGCACGATCATCTGGGCGGCGGGCGTCGAGGCATCGCCGGCCTCGCAATGGCTTGCCGCCGCCCACGACAAGGCGGGGCGCATCCTGGTCGAGCGCGACCTGACACTGCCCGGACATCCCGAGATTTTCGTCATCGGCGACACGGCGCTGGTGCGCGATTCCAAAGGCAGGCCCCTGCCCGGCATCGCCTCCGTCGCCAAGCAGGAAGGCAAATACGTCGCGAAAGCGATCGCTGCGCGCGCCTCAGGCAGGCCGGCGCCGCGCGCCTTCCGCTATCGCGATCTCGGCAACCTCGCCACCATCGGCCGCGGCCATGCCATTGCCGATTTCGGCCGCGTGAGGCTCAAGGGACGGCTCGGTTGGCTCGTCTGGAGCGTCGCGCATATCTATTTCCTTATCGGCTTTCGCAGCCGCATCCTCGTCGCGATCAACTGGCTGTGGTCTTACGTGACCTTCCAGCGCGGGGCGCGGCTCATCACCGCGGGCACGGTGGATCGGGATCGGTGATTGGCAGGCGTGGCAAGCGCGCGGCGCCGTGCTAAATAAACGCCGGCTGCCGTTTCACGAGGAGGAAAAAATGAACGCCGACGCCAAGAAGACCGCGCTTCGCATGATCCCCTACGGGATCTACATCATGACCGCCGATGACGGCAAAGGCGGCATCGCCGCGGCCACCGTCAACTGGGTGACGCAAACCGCCTTCGCGCCGCCGCTGGTGGCGGTCGGCGTCAAGACGGACAGCGGCGCCTATGCGCTCGTCAAGAACACCAAGACCTTCGCGCTCAACATGCTGGGCAAGGACCAGAAGGGCTTGGCTTTCACCTTCTTCAAGCCGGCGCAGCTCGCCGACGGCAAGATCAGCGGCCAAGCCTTCCGCAAAGGGGCGAATGGCGCGCCAATCCTCGAGGCCGCGGCCGCCGCGGTCGAGTGCAAAGTGACGAGTATCGTCGAGCAAGGCGATCATCACATCGTCGTCGGCGAAGTGACCGAGGCGCATCTCGCCAAGCCGCCGGCCGGCCGCCCCGACGCCGCCATCCTCGAGATGAAGGATCTGGGTGACAACGTCTTCTATGGCGGCTGATCCGGGCCCCGTATCCCGCGCGAAAATGTCGCGGCAGCGGCGCAAATTCCGCAAGGCCCCGCCCTAGGAATAGCCCGCTCGCGACTTACGTTATAGGGGTGCGCCCTGCACAGGGCGTTCCTCCCTAAACTTGGGCCGCGGCTTGCCGCGGCCTTTTTCTTTGCGCCGGCTTACCGCAAGCTGTCGTTGAGCTTGTCGAGCGCGGCCGAGCCCGGCACGAGATCGGCGGTGTCGAGCTCGTTCAGCGGCCGGGCGACCGTGTTGAGATAATCGTGCAAATCCTGGCCCTGCGGATCGACATAGAGCAGGCCGGTGACGATCTCGCCGGCTGCCGCGCGCTCCTGCAAATAGGTCATGGCGGCGATGCGGTCGCTCGGGTCGTAATGCGGCGCGAGCTTCCGCAAGCGCAGCACCGAGCCGTCATGTTGCGTCACCAGCTCGACCGTCCCCGGCGCATAATCGGCGACGATCGGCTCGTGTTCGACCATCACGTCGAGATGATTGACCGTCTCATTGTGCTCGCGGACATAGTCGAAGCTCTTGGTCGAGCCGACATGATTGTTGAAGGCGACGCAGGGGCTGATGCAATCGATGAACGCCGCGCCGTGATGATTGATCGCCGCTTTGATCAGCGGCACGAGCTGCGCCTTGTCGCCCGAGAAGCCGCGCGCGACGAAGGTCGCGCCCAGCTGCAGCGCCATCGCGATCATGTCGATCGCGCTGTCATTGTTGGTGGCGCCGTATTTGCTCTTCGAGCCGCGGTCCGAGGTCGCCGAGAACTGGCCTTTGGTCAGGCCGTAGACGCCGTTGTTCTCGACGATATAGAGCATGTTCACGCCGCGGCGGATGCTGTGCGCGAATTGGCCGAAGCCGATCGACGCGCTGTCGCCGTCGCCCGAGACGCCGAGATAGATCAGGTCCTTGTTGGCGAGGTTGGCGCCGGTCAGCACCGAGGGCATGCGGCCATGCACGGAATTGAAGCCGTGCGAGTTGCCAAGGAAATAATCGGGCGTCTTCGAGGAGCAGCCGATGCCCGACATTTTCGCGATGCGGTGCGGCGGCAGATCGAGCTCGAAGCAGGCCTGGATGATCGCGGCGCTGATCGAATCATGGCCGCAGCCGGCGCAGAGCGTCGAGACCGAGCCTTCGTAGTCGCGATGGGTGAAGCCGAGCTTGTTGGCCGGAAGCTGCGGATGGTGGAGCTTGGGCTTCGGAATGTAGGTCATGGTTCGGACTGTCCTTTACCGGGCGACTTCGCGTAACGGCGCGACATTGCGCGCCTTCAAGAGGCCGCCGACCTTGTCGATGATGAAGCGCGCCGTGATCGGCGTGCCGTCATAGTGCAGAACCGGCACGATCCGCGCCGGGTCGAGATTGGTCTCGGTGATGAGCAGCGTCCGGAGCTGAGCGTCACGATTCTGCTCGACGAGGAAGACCTGCTCGTGCTCGAGGACGAAGTTCATCACCTCCTGCGCGAAGGGGAAGCCCCTCACCCGCAGCGCGTTGAGGTGAATGCCCTGTGCGTCGAAGGCTTCGAGCGCCTCGTGCATCGAGGGCGTGGTCGAGCCGAAATAGATGACGCCGTATTTCGTCTTGGCCTTGGCGTCGCGCCGCACCGGCGCCGGGATCAGCTTCTTCGCGGTCTCGAACTTGCGCAGCAGCCGTTGCATGTTCTCGACATAGACCGTGCCGTTTTCGCTGTATTTGGCGAAGCGGTCATGCGAGGACCCGCGGGTGAAATAGCTGCCGCGCGTCGGATGCGTGCCGGGATAAGTGCGATGGCCGATGCCGTCGCCCTCGAAATCGGTGTAGCGCGCGAATTCCTTGCCGGCTTGGAGGTCCTCGTAGCTCAACACCTTGCCGCGATCGAGCTTGCGCTTGTCGTCCCACTGGAACGGCTTGGTCAGCCAGTCATTCATGCCGATGTCGAGATCGAGCATCAAGAAGACGGGCGTCTGCAGCCGGTCGGCCATGTCGAAAGCGAGCGCCGCCATCTCGAAGCATGCATGCGGGTCTTCGGGAAATAGCATCGGATGCTTGGTGTCGCCATGCGACGCATAGGCGGCGCTGATGAGATCGGCCTGCTGCGTGCGCGTGGGCATGCCGGTCGACGGCCCGCCGCGCTGCACATCCATCACCACCGCCGGGATCTCGGCGTAATAGCCGAGGCCCAGGAACTCGGTCATCAGCGAGACGCCCGGGCCCGAAGTGCAGGTGAAGGCGCGCGCGCCGTTCCAGGCGGCGCCGATGACGATGCCGATCGAGGCGAGCTCGTCCTCGCCCTGGACGATCGCGTATTTCGCCTTGCCGGTTTCCTTGTCGAGCCGGTATTTGCGGCAATAGCGCATGAAAGCTTCAGCGAGCGCCGTCGAGGGCGTGATCGGATACCAAGCGCAGACCGTGGCGCCGCCATAGACCGCGCCCAAAGCCGCGGCGCTGTTGCCGTCGATGAAGATGCGGTCGCCGACCGCATTCGCCGTCTTGACGCGCAATCCCAAGGGCGCCAGATGCGTCTTGGCATAGTCGATGCCCATATGCAGCGCCTTGACGTTGGGCGCGATGAGCTTGTCCTTGCCCTGGAACTGCTCGCCGATCAGCTTTTCGATCGCCGCCACATCCATGTTGAGGAGCGCCGCCAGCGCGCCGACATAGATGATGTTCTTGAACAGCTGGCGCTGGCGCGGGTCCTTGAACTCGCGGTTGCAGATTTCAGTCAGCGGCACGCCGACGACATTGATGTCATCGCGGAATTTCGACGGCGGCATCGGCTTGGTCGAATCGTAGAAGAGATAGCCGCCCGGATCGATCTCGGCGACGTCCGCCGCCCAGGTCTGCGGGTTCATCGCCACCATCAGATCGACGCCGCCGCGCCGGCCAAGATGGCCGGCCTCGGAGATGCGCACCTCGTACCAGGTCGGCAGACCCTGGATGTTCGAGGGGAAGATGTTGCGCGAGGCGACGGGCACGCCCATGCGGAGGATCGAGCGGGCGAACAGCTCGTTGGCGCTCGCCGAGCCCGAACCGTTGACGTTCGCGAACTTAACGACGAAATCGTTGATCGCTTCTATTTGCTTCGGCATGCGGCTCCAGCCATCGTCATATCGAGAAGGAATTTCTGCATGTCCCAGGCGCCGGTCGGACACCGTTCGGCGCAAAGACCGCAATGAAGGCAGACATCCTCGTCCTTGGCCATGATGCGGCCGGTCTTCAATTCGGACGAAACATAGATGTCCTGGGTATGGTTCTTCGCCGGCGCGTTCAGATGCTGGCGCAGATGCGCTTCATCCTCGTTGCCCGTGAAGGTGATGCAATCCATCGGGCAGATATCGACGCAGGCATCGCATTCGATGCAAAGATTCGGCGTGAACACCGTCTGGACATCGCAATTGAGGCAGCGCTCGGCTTCGGCATAGCCGAGCTTCTGATCGAAGCCCAACTCGACCTCGAGCTTCACGTCTTTGAGGGCGACGACTTTCTCCCGGAGCGGCACGCGATAGCGCTGATCGTTGGAGATGTCGTTGTCGTAGCTCCATTCATGGATGCCCATCTTCTGGCTGATGAGCGCGACATCGGGCGGCGGGCGCTTCTTCACATCCTCGCCATGGCAAAGCTTGTCGATCGAGACCGCGGCGTCATGGCCATGCGCCACCGCCCAAATGATGTTCTTGGGGCCGAAGGCCGCATCGCCGCCGAAGAAGACGTTGGGGATGGTCGATTGCATGGTCTCGGTATCGACCACCGGCATGTCCCATTTGTCGAATTCCATGCCGATATCGCGTTCGATCCAGGGGAAGGCGTTCTCCTGGCCGACCGCGACCAGCACGTCGTCGCATTCGAAATGCTGATCGGGCTCGCCGGTCGGCACCAGCGAGCGCCGGCCCTTGTCGTTGTAGACCGCTTTGACCTTCTCGAAGAGCACGCCGGTCAAATGCCCGTTCTTATGCGTGAACTCCTTGGGAACGAGCATGTTGAGGATCGGAATGTCCTCATGCATCGCGTCTTCTTTTTCCCAGGGGCTCGCCTTCATCTCCTCGAAGCCCGAGCGCACGATCACCTTCACATCCTCGCCGCCGAGGCGCCGCGAGGTGCGGCAGCAATCCATCGCCGTGTTGCCGCCGCCCAGAACGATGACGCGCTTGCCGATCTTGTCGGTATGGCCGAAGGAAACGCTCGACAGCCAATCGATGCCGATATGCACATTGGCCGCGGCTTCCTTGCGGCCGGGAATATCGAGCTCGCGGCCGCGCGGCGCGCCCGAGCCGACGAAGATCGCGTCATAGCCTTCGCCGAGCAGCTGCTTCAAACTATCGATGCGCTGCCCGAGGCGCAGCTCGATGCCCATATCGGTGATGTAGCCGCATTCCTCGTCGGTCACGGTCTCGGGCAGGCGGAAGCGCGGGATTTGCGTGCGCATCATGCCGCCGGTCTTGGGATCGCCGTCGAACATCACGAGGTGATAGCCGAGTGGCGCCAGATCGCGCGCCACGGTGAGCGAGGCGGGCCCGGCGCCGATGAGCGCGATGCGCTTGCCGTTCTTCGTCTGCGGGATGACCGGTAGGCGATCGTGGATGTCGTGCTTGTTGTCGGCGGCGACGCGCTTCAAGCGGCAGATCGCGACCGGCTCCTTCTCGACCCGGCCGCGCCGGCAGGCCGGCTCGCAGGGCCGGTCGCAGGTGCGCCCGAGAATTCCGGGAAACACATTCGATTTCCAATTGACCATATAGGCGTCGGTGTAACGCCCGGCAGCGATCAAGCGGATATATTCCGGAACCGGCGTATGCGCCGGACAGGCCCACTGACAATCGACAACTTTGTGGAAGTAATCGGGGGCCGCGATATTGGTGGGCTCCAAGCCTATTCTCCTCGCACCGCTTCGTCCCTGCGCCGTACTCGCCGCTTGCGACCGCGGTCCGTCATTTCACTCCCGCCCCATGCGCGTGCAACGACCGGAAGCACTCGACAAATCCCGGCCGGGACACAGGCGGTACCGAACCATGCGGGGCGCGTAACTCTGCCTCATCGGGGGTGAATCCGCAACTGCCGCAAGACCATAAGTAGGATATGGCTTCTTCGATGGAAGCACGCCGAGGACGCGCCGACGATCAAATTTCCGCGGCGATTTGCTGCGCCGCAACAGCAGAATTCGGCGTTGTCCAGACCAGCCCTTGACAGGCATGGCAAGGCATTGTTCTTCCTCTCGAAATGAAAGCTGTCCGAAAATTCATGCCGGGTTCGGCAACGCCGCGGCGCACATGATCCTCACCCCGATCGCGACAAGCGAGCTCCCGCTTCTGCTCGAGCGCTTTGCCGCGGCGCTCGCGCCGCCGGCGCGCGCCGTCTTTGCCCGCATCGCAGACCAGCGCAAGGCGCATCGCGCGCAAGGTGCGGCGGCGGCTGCGCATCACCGCGCTGCGCTCGATCTCGCACGCAGCTTCGGCATGGACATCCTGCCGGGGAGTCCGGCGCTCGATTTTGCCTGGAATGGATACGCGCTGCGCAGCGCCACCGAGGCCTATGTGCTGCTGCACGAGGTGGCGCATTTCCAGATCGCGCCGCCCGCGCGCCGCGCCCTGATCGATTTCGGCCTGGGTGCGGGCCCCGAGACGGGCGATCGCGCAGCGGCTGAGCGCGCGGCATGCGTCTTCGGTATCGCGCGCGAGAGCGAAGAGGCCATGGCGTCGCTTTTGGGCGTGCTCTGGGAGGTCGAGCTTGGCCAGCCGGGCCTGGCCTCCTTCCTCGATCAAAACTGGCTCGAAGGCGCGGGCCGGCCGCAGGCGGCGGCGCATTTCACCGCGGTTCTCGACCGGCTGCGCGAAGCGGGGCTCGTCGACGAGGCCGGGCGGCCGCTGCCGGGCCGGCTTGCCTTTGAGCCTTGCCTGGCGCAACATCCGCTCGCCGGCTTTTGAGCCCCGCGCGGAGGACATCATGGCACAGCAAACCGCAACCCTGAGCGCATCCGAGCGCGCCGACGCGCTCGAGCATCGCATGATGATGGAGATGGAGCGCGTGCCGTTGCGCTCCGTGCTGTTCACCTCGGGCGACCGCGATCCGACCGGCCCGATTCAGGATCCGGTACCGCCGGGCAAGCATGTCGTGCAAGGCCCCGATCCGCGGCTCAAGCCGATGCCGGAAAAGCCGACGCTGATGGATTTCTTCAGGCTGCGCTTCGGCAGCGCGACCAATCACCTTCTGCAGAGCGCCAATCTCGCCAAGAAGGCCGGGCATGACGAGAAAATCATTCTCGCCTGCCTCCTCCACGATATCGGCGTCGTCGGCTTCATCCGCTCCGATCACGGCTATTGGGGCGCGCAGCTGATCGCACCCTATGTCGATGAGGAAGTGAGCTGGGCAATCCGCGCACATCAGGCGCTGCGCTTCTTCCCGGATGAATCGGTCGGCTACAAATACCCCGAGATGTATGTCCGGCTGTTCGGCGAGGATTTCGAGCCCGAGCCCTATATCAAGCGCGACTACGCAAAAGCGCGCGCGCACAAATGGTATATGACCGCACGGCTCATCTGCGTGAACGATCTCTACGCCTTCGAGCCCGGGGTCAATCCGCAACTCGAAGAGTTCACCGATATCATCGGCCGCAATTTCCGCCAGCCCGAGGAAGGGCTGGGCTGGGACGACACGCCCGCCTCGCATATGTGGCGGACGATCATGATGCCGACCCGCGCGCTTTAAGCGCGCGCGAGCCTCACGGCAAAAGGAGCGCGGGGCAAGCGGCCTCGCAATCCTCGATCAGCACCGGTTCGAGCCCGGCGCCGGCGGCGCTCGGATAAAATTCAAAGATGAGATCGTGCGAGTCGACCAGCTCGCCGCCGAGATGCAACTCGGCTTGTTCCAATAGACGCCGCGGCTTCATTCTTCGGACCTCCCCGAACGAGATGGGTCCCATTCGGTCGCGCTGGCAATATGTAGCGCCAGACAACGGTGAAAAAGCGTCGGCGCGGGCCGGCGCATCAGGCGCGCGAGCCAGGACCGCTTGGGCAATTTCGGCGGGCTCGCCGCTCGCGCCATGGGCGAAGGTGATCGGACGACCTCGCCGATATCTGCTGTAATACTTGCACGCATGGCCCTAACCCCCTGGGAAGGTTCGAATCTTATCCACAAGGCTGTTAGGAATGCGAGAAGAATGGTTAACGAAGGCTTAACGGCCCCGCGCCGGCGACTCGCGTACGACTCGCGATTTTGGCCAAAAGCCTCAAAGCGCCAGAGCGTTAGCCCGAAGTATCGATTCTCGGAGCGTCACGCGCCGATCGCTCCGGTTTCGCGGGCTCCAGCTCGATTTCGCGGCGATTCGCGATCCCGCCGGCGGTTTCCGGCTAAGCCGCCATTCGCCCCGGATGAACCGTGCCGCAGCTTCGGCAGGTGCGCTGATCGCCGCTGGCGTAGAATTTCTCGAAGGCCGGCACCAGATCGCGGTCGATATCGCGCACTTGGGTCTCCACGCGATGAAGCAGCGCATGGCAAGAGGGGCAGAACCATTCGAATCCGTCGATGACGCCCTCGGGACGCTTGCGCTCGATGACGAGGCCGATGCTGCCGGGCTGCGGCCGCTGCGGCGAGTGCCGCACATGCGGCGGCAGCAGGAACATTTCGCCGGCACGGATCGGGATGTCGCGCGGCCGGCCCTCATCCATCACCCGCAACACGATATCGCCCTCGATCTGATAGAAGAATTCCTCGAAGGGATCGTCATGGAAGTCGGTCCGGGCATTGGGCCCGCCGACCACGAACACGACGAAATCGCTGTCGCTCCAGATTTTCGCATTGCCGACCGGCGGCTGCAGCAGATGGCGATGCTCCTCCACCCATTTTCGGAAATCGAGCGGCTTGGAATAGAGATTCATTACCTCCTCCGCTGTCGCTGTCGCCGGTCCGCCCCGCTTCATTCGCGACGCTGCGCCGGCCTGACATTCTGGTTCATCCGGAAGACATTGTTCGGATCATAGCGCGCCTTGAGCGCGGCGAGGCGCGGATAATTCGCGCCAAAAGCCGATTTGACACGCTCTTCGCCCTCGTCGCCAAGGTTGTTCGCATAGACACCGCCGGTCGAGAACGGACGGATCGCGTCCCAGAGCGCGCGCGCCCAGCGGATATTCGCCTCGTCCGCGGCCGGATCGTCCCAGATCGAGATCGGAAAGCAGTCATAGAGTGCGTCGCGGTTGACATAGGGCGTCGCAGTTGCGGGCACGCGCGCGATCGCGCCACCGACATGCTGCAGCACGAGCATCGAGAACACCGACGGAGCGCCCGGAAATGCCGCCAGCATGGCGTCGATCGCGTTCTCGCCGAGCTCGCGCAGGAATTGCGCCTTCCAATAATAGCGGCGTCCGCGCGGAAAGATCGGATCGCCCGCCGCCTGGATCTGAAGATAGGGGATGGGCGCGATCCGATCCTCGACCGGCCTGCCGAATGTCCGCAGCGGCTCGACAGCGCGCCAACCTTCCTCGATCGATCCGGCATAGCAGGCCGAGATGCCGAAGAAGCGCTCGCCCGCGGGCGTCGTCACCAGCGCCGCATCGAGGCTCAGCGCATCGGGCGCCGCGCGCGCGAATTCGGCAAGGAAGCGCAAGGCATCGCGCGCCTGGGCGTAAGGGTAAACGACCGATCCCGCCAAGAGCCTCGGCCCGACCGGATGAAGCCGGTACTCGAAAGCGGTGACGACCCCGAAATTGCCGCCGCCGCCGCGAAGGCCCCAGAACAACTCGGCATTCTCGACCGTATTCGCCGTCAGTAGTCGGCCATCCGCCGTGACCACCTCTGCCGAGACGAGATTGTCGCAAGTGAGCCCGTACGCGCGGCCGAGCTTGCCGAAGCCGCCGCCGAGCGTCAGCCCGGCAATGCCGGTGTCGCTGTTGACCCCCATCGTCGTGGCGAGCCCGTGAGCCTGCGTCGCCGCATCGAATTCGCCGAGGCTCAAGCCGGCTTCCGCACGAACCACACGCCGCACGGGATCGACCTCGAGCCGCTTCATGCGCGACAAGTCGATCACCAGACCGTTATCGCAAACGCAAGCGCCGGCGACGTTGTGCCCGCCGCTGCGCACTGCGGGCTGAAGATTCCGCGTGCGGGCGAATTCAATTGCCGCGGCAACATCCGTGGCGCCGCCGCAATACGCGATCATCGCCGGGTGCTTGTCGATCATACCGTTCCAAACGCGGCGCGCCTCGGCATAAGCGGCATCGTCCGGCAGGACCAGATCGCCGCGAAATTTTTGCTTGAGGCGTGCGGCATCGGACCTCGAGATCGGCGCCGCGCCCTGTGTCGTGACCGGATTGGTCGTGTCCATGATTTTCTTGCGGTCCCTCCGCGCTCGCGCGCCGCGCATGACCTCGACGCCTGCGGAAGCATGCTCGCACACCCCCGCAACGGCTGACAAAATCGAATATCTCAGGTGTCGGATGAATTGAATTCAGCTATGCTTTTTTAATGCGCAAGCTTCCGCCACTCGCTTCTTTGCGTGCCTTCGAGGCTGCGGCGCGGCATTTGAGCTTCGAGCGAGCCGCGGCGGAGCTTGGCGTCACGCCCACGGCGATCAGCCACCAGATTCGCCTTCTCGAAGCCGCCTGCAAAGAGAGCTTGTTTCGCCGCCGCCCGCGCCCGCTCTCCCTGACCGCCGCGGGCGAACGACTCTTCCCCGTGTTGCGAAACGGGCTCGACGCTTTCGCTGCCGCCATCGAATCCTTATCGGCGAAAACCGAATTTCGCACCTTGCGCATAACCACCCCCGAGGCTTTCGCCAGCCGCTGGCTCGTTCCCAGGCTGCCGCTCTGGCGCGCGATTCATCCCGCCATTCCGCTCGAAGTGATCGGCACCAACGGCGTGCTGGACTTGAGCGCGGGCGAGGCCGATGTCGCGATCCGCAACGCGCGCAGCATGCCGACGGACCTGACGGCGCAAGAGATCATGCGCGAGAGCTATTTCCCGGTATGCAGCCCGGCCTTGCTGGCCAAGGGCAAGCCGATCCGCCATGCCGCCGATCTGCTCGATTATCCGCTCATCCAGTTCGAATGGCTGCGCGCCGACCCGTCGACGCCCGATTGGCGGCTGTGGATCGCGACAGCTCGCTCGGTCGATCCCGGCTTCCCGAAAGCGACGAGGCTGTGGGATTTGAGCTTTCGCGAGGAATCGCATGCGATCGAGGCCGTGATC
>Ga0070679_100005560_pt1 | contig 11682 bp, 8 predicted proteins | sample KBSC63BmetaG_FD_65652 | JGI IMG/M metagenome (GOLD analysis project Ga0070679, IMG submission 65652) | Corn rhizosphere microbial communities from Kellogg Biological Station, Michigan, USA - KBS C6-3B metaG | ecosystem: Host-associated > Plants > Roots > Rhizosphere | place: USA: Michigan... | reverse complement strand
GGCGCTGCACCACCGCGAACGTCGCGCACGCCAGCGGCAGCTCCAGCACCAGCGCGCCGCTGTAGTCGGCGATGCCGCCCATCACATCCAGGCGCCCGGGCGCACGGCCGATATGGAGCGGTTCGGTCGCGCTGAAGAAATGGCGGATCGTCTCGTCTGCGTCTGTCGCCAGCGCGCGAATCCGCTCGACGGCCCGAGCGAACCACGCCCGCTCCAGGTCACCCGCTTCCGCGAGCGCGCGGACCCGTATCGGGTGCGTCACGCGTCAGGCCGGTCTGACGGGGAGCAGGCCGCGCGAGCGCAATATCGCCAGCAGCCGCGGCTCGATTCCCGCACGGATGTCCTCGTTCGCGTAGCCCACCCACGCGACGTCGGCGTCAATGTCGAACGGCGCGTCCACCGCCGTGCCATCGGCCGCGGTGAGCACCACGCCGGCCTCCTCGGCAATGAGCGCCGTGCAGAGATCGTACGGATGGCAGCACAGACCGCGCGGCAGCCCGCGCGATGCGACGAGCGGCTGGACGAGCGGTCGAAGGTCGGCGATGAACCGGTCGTGACCGGCCATGAGCTCGAAGAGCTGTCCACCCGTGCTCAGATACTGGTCCTCGAAGCACGGAGCTTTCCCTTCGTCGAAGGGGCCCAGCATATCGAACATCAGGGCATCGTCCAGCGCCGCCAGCTCATCGCGTGCTCCGGGAAAGAAGCGCACCACGCTCGCGAAGCCGTGTCGCAGCGTGTGCGCGCGAGAAGCGTGCAGCGTCACGGGGCTCGTGGTTCCCGCAACGCGATCGGTGCGCACGGCGTGCATGCCGCCGCCGCGCCGCGCCCAGAGTTGATCGCAGAGATGCTGTTTAATCAGCGGGATCTCCGTCTGCACCGCGAGCACGATGTCACTGAGCCGCGTCGCCGGCCCGCGATTCGGTGCGACGCCCGTGAGGATCCACGCGCTGCGCTTCTGGTACATCAGCCCGCGCGTGCCGTCGATGGGATCGATGAGCACGCGCCAGCGACAGTCCGCCTCGAGCGCGCCCCGTGGGAGCGTCACCGAGCCGCCGGGAATTCCTTCCGCCACGAGACAGAGCGGTTCCTCGCGCGCGAGCGCCCCGAACGCGTCGAGCAGGACACCCTCGCTCACCCGGTCTACCGCGTAAATGGTGTCGCCCGGTTCTTCCGAGGCGACCGCGGACAGGCTGTCGGCGGACTGTCGCTCGCAAGCGCTCACCACCGCATCGCGAATCCGGTCGTGGATGGCACGAATGAGATCGAGCAGCGCCGCGGCGTCAGCCATCATGCCCGAGGGTCTTGTAGTGCAGCGCGGATACGGCGCGCAACTCGGCGGCTTTCTCCTCGGGGGACGTGTCGTTGAGGAAATTGCCGCCACCGATCTCCGGACCCGCGAGGTACTTGAGCAGCCCCGGTTTGCGCAGCGGCGGATGGATCTCCACGTGAAAGTGAAAACCGGGATGCCGGGCGCCATCGGTGGGCGCCTGGTGCAGGACCATCACGTACGGGAAGGGCATGCGCCAGAGGTTCTCCATGCGAATGAGCGTCTCGCGCACTGCGGCGGCGAAGTCGTCCAGCTCCGCCGGCGACAGCTCGGCCACGCTCGCATGGGCGTCATGCGGGGCGACATACGTCTCGTACGGATAGCGCGCGAAGTACGGCACGAACGACAGCGCGGCGCCGCGCTGCACGAGGAGCCGGCGCCCGTCGTCGACTTCAGCCGCAATGATGTCCTGCAGCAGTGTGCGCCCATGCTCCGTGTGGTGCTCCGCGCATGCCTGCGCTTCCAGCTCGATCGTGCGGAACACGAAGTTCGTCGCGTACACCTGACAGTGCGGATGCGGGTTGCTCACGCCAACCACCTCACCCTTGTTCTCGAACACGAGCACGTGTCGCACGTCGGGGCGCGCGCCCAGCTCGCGATACTGCTCCTGCAATTCGCGCAGCAGCTCCACGTATCGCGCGTGCGGGAGTTCGGCGAGCGTGACATCATGGCGCGGTGAGAAGCACACGACGCGCGATGCGCCGCTGGCGGACCGGTTCCGGTAGATGCCGGGCGGCGCGTCGAGCGTTGCCGGCGCGGCGGGTGACACGCAGGGATGATCGTTGTCGAAGGTGTACACCCCGGCGTAGGCGGGATTGCGCTGGCCCGAGATGCGCTCGTTGCCCGGGCAGAGGTAGCAGTCCGCCACATAGTAGGCGAGAGGCGCGTCGCCGTTCGCGCGACCGACCCGTTCCCCGTGCCAGGGCCGGTTGTCCCGGTGCGATGTGATGACCACCCATTCGCGGCGCAGCGGATGCCAGCGTTCTTCCCAGACCATTCGGTATCGTGTGAATCGCGGGTATCGGCAAGCGCCGGAAATTCGTACGTTAGAGTACGTCATTCCCCGAACGTGTGTCAAACCGCTCCCGGCGCGCCGGGCCGAATACCTTGATGCTGCCGATGCGGGCACTGATCGTTCTCTGCGCGTGCGCGATGCTGCCGCTTGCTGCTCCGGGACAGACGCCGGGTTCAGTCCCGGCGCCAACGGCCGATTCCATGGCGCTCCCGTTCCAGGATACCTCGCTGTCGTTCGAGGCGCGGGCACAGGATCTCGTCGGGCGATTGACGCTAGACGAAAAGGTCGCGCAGATGCAGGACCGTGCGCCCGCCATCCCGCGGCTTGGCATCCCCGCCTATAACTGGTGGAACGAAGCGCTGCACGGCGTCGCGCGGTCCGGTCTCGCCACGGTGTTTCCCCAGGCGATTGGCCTGGCCGCCACATGGAACGACAGTCTGATGTTCCAGGTGGCCACCGTGATTTCCGACGAAGCGCGCGCCAAGCATCAGGAATACGTACGGAACGACAGCCGCGCCCGCTATCAGGGTCTCACCTTCTGGTCGCCCAACATCAACATCTTCCGCGACCCGCGCTGGGGGCGCGGACAGGAGACGTACGGCGAAGATCCATTTCTCACGGGAACGCTCGCGGTCCAGTTCATCCGCGGCATGCAGGGCGACGACTCGACGTACCTCAAGACGGTCTCGACGGTGAAGCATTTCGCCGTGCACAGCGGGCCCGAGCCCGATCGCCACACCTTCAACGCCGTCGTGAGCGAGCGGGATCTGCACGAGACGTATCTGCGCGCGTTCGCGATGGGCATACAGGACGGCCCGGCCTACTCGATCATGTGCGCGTACAACAGTCTGTACGGCAAGGCCGCCTGCGGCAGTGATCTCCTGCTCGGCGATGTGCTGCGCGACCGCTGGGGATTCAAGGGCTACGTCGTGTCCGACTGCGGCGCGATTGACGACATCTACGAGCGCCATCGGATCGTGCCGACCGCCGCCGAGGCCGCCGCGCTCGGTGTGAACACGGGGACGGATCTCGAGTGCGGCGATACGTACGCGAGCCTCGTGACCGCGGTGCAGCAGGGACTCATTACCGAGGCGCGCATCGACACGGCGGTGACGCGCCTGTTCCTCGCGCGCATGCGACTCGGCATGTTCGATCCGCCCGACATGGTGCGCTGGGCGCAGATTCCCTTCAGTGTGCTGGATGACTCCGCGCACCGCGCTCTCGCGCGCCAGGCCGCGCGCGAATCCATCGTCCTGCTCCGGAACGAGCATCACACGCTGCCGCTCGGCAAGTCGCTGCGCACCATTGCCGTGATCGGTCCCGATGCCGACGAGCCTCGCATGCTGCTCGGCAACTACAACGGCGAGCCCGCGGATCCCATCACACCGCTCCGGGGAATTCGCGAGGCACTGCCCGGCGCGCGCGTGATCTACGCGCGCGGCGCCGATCTGGCGGCGGGGTATTCCGGTGTCGAGGGCAACTCGGGGAGTGTCAGTGCGGCGTCGGACAGCCAGTCGGCACTGGCCCTCCAGACGGCAGCCGTGCAGGCGGCCGAACAGGCGGATGCCGTCGTGCTGTTCCTGGGTCTCACCGCGAATCTCGAAGGCGAGGAGATGCGCGTCGACGTCCCGGGCTTCAAGGGCGGCGACCGTACGAGCATTGATCTGCCGGCGCCCCAGAAGGCGCTGCTCGAGCGGATCATGAAGCTGGGCAAGCCGACTGTGCTCGTGCTCATGAGCGGGAGCGCGCTGGCGGTCACCTGGGCGCAGCAGCATGTGCATGCGATCGTCGAGGCGTGGTATCCGGGACAGGCGGCCGGTTCCGCGATCGCCGATGTGCTGTTCGGTGACTACGATCCCGCCGGCCGGCTGCCTGTGACATTCTACAGGAGCACCGCTGATCTTCCTCCCTTCGACGACTACGCGATGGCCGGGCGCACGTATCGCTTCTTTACCGGCAAGCCGCTCTATGCCTTCGGATACGGCCTGAGTTACACGACGTTCCGGTACTCGCACCTCACCACCAGTGCGCGGACGCTCTCCGGATCGGACAGCATCACGGTCTCGGTGGATGTGAAGAATGACGGAAAGGTCCGCGGCGATGAGGTCGCGCAGCTCTACGTGCGCCATGAGAACTCGCGGGTGCCGAGGGCGCGTCTGGATTTGCGCGGCTACCGGCGCATCACGCTCGATCCGGGCCAGTCGCAGCGCGTGAATTTCACGCTGCGCGGTGCGTCGCTGGCGTACTGGGACTCCACGGCACAGCGCTGGACCGTGGAGCGCGACCGGGTCCGCCTGCAGGTGGGCGGCTCGTCGGACGCCGATCGTGCGCACACCACCATTTCCGTCGTGCCCTGATCCGTTGTGAGCCGCATTCGCGCTGTCATCCGGCATCTGCTCGGCTCGCAGGAGACGGGGCTCTCGCTCGTCGTGCTGCTGCTCGCTGTCGCGCTCACCGTACTCGCGGGATCGCACGTGGACCGGCGCACCGGCGAGCTGGTCAACAACTTCCTCAATTCCAACACGCTCATCCAGACGGCCACCGACGCCAGCTTCTTCGCCATCATGGCGATTGGCGCCACGGTCGTCATCATCTCCGGTGGCATCGATCTCTCTGTGGGTGCCATCTACGCGCTCTCGGGCGTGAGCATGGCGCTCACGCTGCGCGCCGCGGGTCCGCTCGGGAGTGGTGCCGCCGTGGCGCTGGGACTCGTCGTGGCGCTCGGCGTGGGACTCCTCTGCGGCGTGCTCAACGGCGCGCTCGTGGTCGGGCTCCGCGTGCATCCCTTCATCGTCACACTGGGCACGATGTGGGTGCTGCGCGGCGTCGCGTTCGTCATCACGCACGCCGAGAGCCTGCTCGTGCCGAGCGCGCTCACGGCGGTCACGAAGGCGTCGCTCGGGCTGGGCGGCGGGCTCTATCCGGTGCCAATGGTGTGCATGCTCGTGATGACCGCCGCCGGAGCGATCTATCTCACGCGAACGGTGATGGGGCGCCACATCTTCGCGTTCGGCGGAAATCTCGAAGCCAGCCGATTCGCGGGCCTCCGGCTGGACCGCATCCAGATCGGCGTGTACGCCGTGTCGGGGATCACCGCCGGACTCGCCGCGTTTCTCGGCGCGAGCTTCTACGGATCGAGCTCGTCGGCGGACGGCCAGGGCTACGAGCTGTACGTCATTGCGGCCGCGGTCGTGGGTGGCGCGAGCCTCATCGGCGGCAAGGGAAGCGCGGTGGGCGCCATGCTCGGCGCCATTCTCATCGTGCTCATCCGCCAGTCCATTCGCACGCTGCACTTCGATCAGAACTATGAATGGATCGTGATCGGGTGCGCCATCATCATCGCGGTGGTGGTGGATCAGTGGAGCACGCGGCTCGCGGCGCGCCGGCTCATGCGCGCCGGTGCGCGCACGCAGGCGGCGGCGTGACCGAATTCAATCGGGAGAGAGACGAATGATCATGGGAACCGTTCGGCGGATGTCCGGGGTGATGGTGGCCGGCCTGGCCGCTTTGGCCGTCACGGCCACGCTGGCGTGCGGCCACAGGGAGAACGCGCCGGCGGGTGCAGCGGCGGCGAAGCACTCCAACAAGATCACCATCGCGATGATCGCGAAGAGCTCCACGAATCCGGTTTTTCTCGCGGCGCGCACTGGCGCCGAGGCCGCGGCGAAGGAACTCTCGGCACGGGACAGCATCGACGTGGAGGTGCAGTGGCTCACGCCGCCCGAAGAGGACGGTCAGGTGCAGGCACAGCGCATCCAGCAGGCGGTGAACGGCGGCGCGGACGCCATTCTCATCTCATGCTCAGACGCCAGCAAGGTGACCGGCGCGATCGACGACGCGGTAAATCGCGGTGTCGTCGTCATGACGTTCGACAGCGATGCGCCGCAGTCGAAGCGGTTCGCGTACTATGGCGTGGACGACATGAAGACCGGCCAGACCACGATGGCCGAGCTGGCGAAGTTGATGGACGGGAAGGGAAAGGTCGCGATCCTGGCCGGCAACCAGAACGCGCCCAACCTGCAAAAGCGTGTGCAGGGCGCGAAGGATGAAGCGGCGAAGTATCCCGGCATCCAGATCGTCGGCACCTTCAATCACATCGAGACGCCGCAGGACGCCGCAGCCGAGGTCACGCGCGTGGACAACGCGTATCCCGGGATTCAGGGGTGGGCGATGATCGGCGGGTGGGCGCTGTTCACACGGTCGCTGCTCAGCGACCTCGATCCGGCGCGGATGAAGATCGTGTCGGTGGATGCGCTGCCGGCGCAGCTCGCGTACGTGGACAAGGGGATCACGCCCGTGCTGCTCGCGCAGCCGGTGTACAAGTGGGGCTACGTCGGGGTGACGACCATCGTCGAGAAGCTGCACGACGGCAAGCAACCTCCCGAGATCATTCCCATGGATCTGGTGCGCGTCACGAAGAACAACCTCGGTCCATGGGCGCGGCAGCTCAAGGCGTGGGGATTCTCCGACGTGCCGCAGCAGTATCTCGACATGAAGTAGCGCCGTGAGCGATCCCGCCGTCGTGTTTTCGGGAATCACGAAGCAATTCCCCGGCGTGCAGGCGCTGGGCGACGTGTCGTTCGCGGTGGCCGCCGGTTCCTGTCACGCGCTGTGCGGCGAAAACGGCGCGGGCAAGAGCACGCTCGGCAGAATTCTCGCGGGCATTCACGAACCTGACGCGGGGCGCATGCAGGTGTTCGGCCGCGCGGTGCGCTTCGCCGGGCCGCGTGATGCGCTGGCTGCCGGCGTGGGGATGGTGCATCAGGAGCTCGCCTTTTGCGAGAATCTCTCGGTGGCGGAGAATCTCTGTCTGGGCGCCCTGCCATCGCGACGTGGTCTGGTGTCGCGCAGCGAGATGGCGCAGCGGGCGCGCGCGATGCTGAGCGAGATCGACGATGGCGTTGCTGTCGGACGGCGTCTGGGCGATCTCACGATCGCGCAGCAGCAGGTGGTGCAGATCGCGGCCGCCGTGGGGGGCGGCGCGCGCATCATCGTCTTCGATGAGCCCACGAGCAGCCTGAGTCAGGTGGAAGCCGATCGCCTCTATGCGCTGATCGGACGGCTGATGTCACGGGGTGTGACGTGCATCTACGTGTCGCACCGCATGCCGGAGATCTTTCGGTTGTGCGATACGGTGACGGTGTTGCGCGATGGCTGTCACGTCGCGACGCGCCCGGTGGCGGGACTGTCCGAGGGCGAGCTGGTGCACCTGATGATCGGTCGCTCGTTGTCGGACTATTTTCCCAGTCACGTGTCGGCCGCGCCGGGCGAGGAGCTGCTGCGGGTGGACGGACTCTCGTCGCCGCGCAAGTTCAGCGACATCTCGTTTTCGCTGCGTGCGGGCGAGGTGGTGGGGCTGGCCGGCCTGGTGGGCGCGGGACGATCGGAGCTGGCTCGCGCCATCTTCGGACTGGAACCGCCGGCGCGCGGGCGCATCACGGTGCGCGGGCGCGAGGTGCGAATCGCGTCGCCGGCGCAGGCGATCCGGCTGGGGATCGGACTGGTGCCCGAGGACCGCAAGCGCGAAGGACTCGTCCTTCCGGCGAGCGCGCTGCACAATACATCGCTTCCCATACTTCAGCGGCTGTCGCGATTCGGCTGGGTACAGCGTACGCGCGAGCGGAGCCTGGGCGTGGAGTACTTCGACAGGCTGCGGGTGCGCGCGCCGAGTGTGGATGCGGTGGTCGCGGGACTCTCGGGCGGGAATCAGCAGAAGATCGTCGTGGCGCGCTGGCTCGCGGCGGCATCGCGCATTCTGATTCTCGACGAGCCCACGCGTGGCGTGGATGTCGGAGCGAAGGCGGAGATTCATGCGCTCATCGACCGGCTGGCGACGCAGGGCACCGCGATCCTGCTCATCTCGAGCGAGCTGCCGGAGGTGTTGAGTCTCTCCAGCCGGATTCTCGTGTTGCGCGAGGGTCGGCTGGTTGGTGAAGTGGGGCGGCAGCAGGCTACCCAGGACGGCCTGCTGCGACTGATGGCGGGCCTCGACGGTTCATCAATTCACTGCCAATGAACGAGACGACAGAACACAGGGACAGCCCATGGCGCAGCCCTTGTGTTGCGCCGGCGTCACGCAGGGGCTGCCCCATGGGCTGCCCCTTCCGTGCCGTGACGATCGCCATTGCGGCGGCCGTGTTCGCCCTTGCGCCGGGCGCCACGCTCGCGCAGGAACCCGACAGCGTTCCCGTCGCGCGCCAGCAGGCGCGAGAGTGGTACCAGAACGCGAAGTTCGGGATGTTCATCCACTGGGGCGTCTACAGTCTGCTCGGACAGGGCGAGTGGGTGATGCAGAACCGTGAGATTCCGGTTTCGCGGTACGAATGGCTGGCGTCGACGTTCAACCCGGTGAAGTTCGACGCGCACGAATGGGTCTCGCTCGCGAAGGCGGCCGGCGTGAAGTACATCACGATCACGTCGCGCCATCACGATGGCTTTTCGATGTTCGCGACGTCGGCCACGAAGTACAACATCGTGGACTGGACGCCGTTCCATCGTGATCCCATGAAAGAGCTGGCCGACGAATGTCATCGCCAGGGGATCAAGCTGTTCTTCTACTATTCGCAACTCGACTGGCACAATACGGACTACTGGCCGCGCGGCACCACCGGGCACAACACGGGGCGCCCGGAATCAGGCAACTGGCAGCACTATCTGGATTTCATGGACGAGCAGTTGACCGAGCTGCTCACGCACTATGGTCCGATCGGCGGCATCTGGTTCGACGGGATGTGGGACAAGCCGGACGCCGACTGGCAGCTCCCACGGACGTACGCGCTCATTCACCGGCTGCAGCCCGCCGCGCTCATCGTTCCCAATCATCACGAGGCGCCGCGTCCCGGCGAGGATGTGCAGACCTTCGAGCAGGACCTGCCGGGCGCGAATACCGCGGGGTTCAACACGAAGACTATTGGCACGCTGCCGCTCGAGACGTCGTTGACGATGAACAACGCGTGGGGATTCAACATTTCGGACCAGCACTTCAAGTCCGTGCCCGAGCTCATTGGGTATCTCGTCCGCGCCGCCGGCAACAATGCCAACCTGCTGCTCAACATTGGCCCCCGTCCCGACGGAACCATTCAGCCGGAGGCGGTGGAGCGGCTGCGCGCCATCGGCGACTGGCTGCGCATGTACGGCACGTCCATCTACGGCACGCGGGGCGGGCCGGTTGCGCCGCGTGACTGGGGCGTGACCACGCAACGCGGCGATTCGATATTCGTGCACGTGCTGCACTGGCCGGATCGCCTGCTCGCACTGCCGCCGCTCCCGGGAACCGTCAGGCGTGCGGCGATGCTCGACACGCGGTCCGCGGTGCCGTTCCGCCAGAGTACCGCGGGCGTGTCGCTCACCCTGCCGCCTGCCGCCGATTCCGTGGACCGCGTGGTCGTGCTCACCATGACGAAGGAACGGTGACCCCAGGTTGCTGAAGGAAGGCTGGGTCCAGTTCCGTTTGACCGAGCGCCGTACTGCTTCGCTGGTAATGGCGAGGCAGGATTTCAGAGTAATCCGATGCGTGAGTTGCGGCGGGCGGCCTGCTCGGCACCAGCCAATGACTGGACAAGATTTACAGGATTGCCAGGACTCACACGGATTTTCACCATGCTGTTCGCATGAGTCGTTGCCGTCAAACAGCGAATGGACTGAAACTGTGAGACTCCGCGCCTGGCAATCCTGTTAATCCCGCAAGTCCTGTAAATCCTGTCTCAATTCCGCCCGTCTTGTGACGACCGTCTGCTGCGCGGGCTCAAAACCACGCTCCGCCGGCCTCCGCACGCATCATCAATTCGGGCCTGACTCCAGTGTCTCGCTGCCGGCAAACAGCGCGACGCGCACGGGTTGCGGCGTGGCCGCGGCGTCATCGATCGAGAGCCGGACGCGCCGCACTCGCGCGGGAGCAAACCGGTCCAGCTTGCGATAGCCGATGGTCGTTCCGCGCGCGAGGACCTGCCAGTCACCGCCGTCGGCACCGGCGAGCGTGTAGCGCGCGACCGCCTGGCCACGCGCAATGTCCTCACGCAGATCCGCCATGGACACGAGCGCCGCGCGCCCGAGATCGATGTCGAGCACCGCGGTCCGGGTTCCCGTCGCGCGCCAGACCGCCTTGTGATGGGCCGCGAGATCGGTAGCAAAGAGCCCGCGCAATTGCGTGTGCATTGCACCGAGATTCGCCACGTCGCCCTCATGCAACAATCCCGCGCGCGTCGGCGGCACGTTGAGCAGGAGCTTCGAGTTGCGGCCGACCGACGTGAAGTACAGCTCCACCAGCTCGGCGTGAGTCTTCACGCGGGAGTCCTCCTCCGCGTGATTGAACCAGCCGGGGCGAATGGAGACATCCGTCTCTCCGGGCCGCCACACGCTGCCGTGTGGATCGCCATGCTGCAGCATCTGCGTCACCGCGTCGCCGCTCGCACCAGGGTATGGTACCGCGCCGGGATCCACGGTGGACCAGTCCGGATCGCCGGCGACGCCGCGCTCATTCCCGATCCATCTGATGTCCGGCCCCGCGTCGGAGAAGACGACGGCCTCCGGTTGCAGCCGACGGACGAGCGCCCAGACGCGTGGCCAGTCGTACACCTGCTTTCGTCCGTTCGGCCCCTCTCCATTCGCGCCGTCGAACCACACCTCGTGAATGCGGCCGTACTGCGTGAGCAGCTCGGTGAGCTGCGCGCAGTACAGATCGTTGTAGCGCGGTGAATCGCCGTACGACGGCTCGTGCCGGTCCCAGGGCGAGAGATAGAGTCCCGCCCTCAGCCCCTCCGCGGCACACGCGTTCACGAACTCGCGCACGACATCGCCCGCTCCGCCACGCCAGGGGCTTCGCGCAACGCTGTGCGACGTCGTCTTCGTGGGCCAGAGGCAGAACCCGTCGTGATGCTTCGCCGTGAGAATCATGGCGCGGAAACCCGCACCGCGCGCGCTCCGTGCCCACTGCCGCGCATCGAGATTCGTCGGCGCGAACAGCGCCGGATCCTCCGTGCCGTCGCCCCATTCGCGATTGGTGAAGGTGTTCATGCCAAAGTGCACGAACATCGCCAGCTCATCGCGTTGCCACTGGAGCTGCGCCGGCGTCGGCCGCGGCCGCATGCTGTAGCCGAGACGCGGCGCGACAAGCGCCGCGGCAACGGCGGTGAGGAACTCTCTGCGGGTGGCAGGGATGTCTGAAGAGGGAATGGGCAAACGGGAATGGGGAATCGTGGGAATGGGAAATGGGGAGGTCAATTGGCCGTATCAGAATTTTTGTGTGTGAGGGTGGTGCATTAGGTATACCGCGGCTCGGGGTGAAAGCGATCGGGGAACAGAATCGCGAAGTGGACGAGGGCTGCGTGCCAAGCGGGCGCGG
>Ga0070679_100005559_pt1 | contig 11682 bp, 10 predicted proteins | sample KBSC63BmetaG_FD_65652 | JGI IMG/M metagenome (GOLD analysis project Ga0070679, IMG submission 65652) | Corn rhizosphere microbial communities from Kellogg Biological Station, Michigan, USA - KBS C6-3B metaG | ecosystem: Host-associated > Plants > Roots > Rhizosphere | place: USA: Michigan... | reverse complement strand
AGACGCTCGGCGTGCACTTGCTCCGAGGACGCCTCTGGCCGGCAAACACGACCGGGGACAGCACGCCCTTCATCGTCGTGAATCAGACGCTCGCGGCGAAGTACCTTCACGGCCGCGACCCGCTAGGAACGCGACTCAAGATGGGATGGGGATCGGCGGAGATCATCGGAGTCGTGCGCGACACCAAGGTCGGCGCGCTCGAGGAATCCAAGCCGCAACCCGAGATATACCTGCCCATGGAGACTCAGCCCGGCTGGCACCAGTACGAGCTGTTCGCGCGCGTCGTTGGCGATCCCGTTGCTGCGACGGGGTCCCTCCGGCACCAGATCGCGACCGTAGATCCCGACATCGCCGTGGGATCGGTTCGCGCGCTCGGTGGCATCGTTCACGACTATCTGTCGCCCTGGCTCCTGATGGTCATCCTGCTTGGCAGCTTCGCGCTAATCGCACTCGTCATCGCTGGAATCGGCATCTACGGCGTGGTGAGCTACTCGGTGTCGCAGCGCACGCATGAGCTTGGAATTCGGATGGCACTCGGCGCGCAGGGGCGAGACGTGATTCGCCTCGTCGTTCGTCAGGCGCTCGTCCCCATGCTGGTCGCGCTCCCCGCCGCACTCGTCGGTGCGTGGATGGTCGCGCGACTCCTGAGCTTCATGCTCTATGGCGTGGGGACGGCGGACGTCCCTACCTACCTCCTGGTCAGTTTCTGCCTTTTCGGCATCGCGTTCGTTGCCTGCCTCGTTCCCGCCCGACGCGCCGCCTCGGTCGCGCCTTCGGTGAGCCTGCGCTATGAATGACGTCATTCACGGAGACATCCCATGATCGGCTTCACCCGCGATCTCCGCTACGCACTTCGCATGCTGCTGCGCAGTCCCGGCTTCGCTGCGACGTCCATCCTCATCCTCGGCCTCGGGATCGGCGCCGCGACGGCGATCTTCACCGTCGTCAATGGCGTGCTGTTCCAGCCGCTTCCCTACCCACACTCCGATCGCATCATGTGGGTGCGCGAGCTGAGCGCGAAGGGGCATCCGAACGCGGTCGCCGGGCCGAACTATCAGGACTTTCGCGACCAGAGTCACAGCTTCCAGACACTCGCGCAAACGAGTGGGTCATACCCGGTGTCCGTGATCGGCGGGGTTGCGCCGGTTCGTAGCAAAGCGATTGCCGTCTCCCGCGACTTCTTTCACGTCATGGGAGTCCAGCCCGTGATCGGCCGAGCGTTCGCGCCCGATGAGCAGCAGGTTGGCGCACGTCCCGCCGTTATCGTGAGCAACGCCTTCTGGAAGAACGTGCTCGGTGGCGGCAGCATCGCGGGACGCACGCTGACGTTCGATCAGCGTGTCTACTCCGTGGTGGGCGTGATGCCGCCGGACTTCACCTACCCCGGCAGCACCGATCTCTGGACCCCCGCCGAACTGGAGCCGCCGAACCTGAGCCGGACGGCGCACAACTGGGCCGTCGTCGGACGGCTCGCAGACGGAGTCTCTGTCGAGCACGCGCAGGCAGAGCTGAGCGCAATCGCGCGCCGACTCAAGGCACAGTACGGCAGCGACATCGACATGGCCGACGCCTCGGTCATCCCGCTCCGAGACGAGATCGCCGGTGATGCGCGGAAGCCGTTGCTGATCTTCCTCGGCGCCACCGGAGTGCTCCTCCTGATCGGCGTCGCGAACGTCAGCAACCTGCTCATGGCGCGACTCGCCATGCGGCGGCAGGAGATGGCGGTGCGCGTCGCACTCGGCGCAGGATTTCGCTCGCTCCTCCGACAGTTGCTTGCCGAATCGCTGGTGTTGAGCGTGGCGAGCGGACTCGTCGGCGTGGCGATCGCACGACTCGGCACCGCAGTGCTGCTGGCGTTCCATCCCGCATATCTGCCGCGCATGGACGAGGTCCGCGTCGGCGCGCCCGTCCTGATCTTCGCGCTCGGCGTCTCGCTCGTCGTCGCGGTCGCGCTGTCGCTCCTCGCGGCGCTCAATGGCATGCCGAAGGACGTGCGTGGCGCGCTCGCCGGCGGGCAGCGCACGCTGGCGGGAAGCGGCTCCGGACATGTCACGCGAGACACACTCGTCATACTCCAGACCGGACTCGCGCTCGTGCTGCTCGCGGGCGCGGCGCTCATGACGCGGAGCATCCTGCACCTGCTCGCCGTGAATCCGGGCTTCCGCACCGACCACGTACTCGTGATGAATGTTTCGGCAAGCTCGCCCAACGACAGTGCTCGCGTGCGTGATTTCGACGATCGACTGCTCGCGCAGCTGCGTGCACTTCCGGAAGTTCGTGCCGTCGGCGGCGTCAGCGACTTTCCCATCCAGGATCAGGGCGCCAACGGCACCTATCTCCTCCTGAACAGGCCGGACGAGATCACCAACTTCGAGCAGTTCGATGCGATGAGCAAGATTCCATCGCGAGCGGGGACGGCGAACTGGCGCGTCGCGAGCCCGGGATACTTCTCGGCGTTGGGAATTCCGCTGCTGCGTGGTCGCCTCTTCGGCGATGGCGACGCGCCGGATGCGCAGGTCAATGCGGCCGTGGTGAGCGAGTCGTTCGCGAAGCGGCAGTGGCCCGGCCAGGATCCCATAGGGCACCTGATCCAGTTCGGGAACATGGACAGCGACATGCGCGCGCTGCGTGTCGTCGGGGTCGTCGGGGACGTGCACGAGTTCTCGCTCGCGGACCCACCCAGCCCCACCCTCTACGCGTACTATCGGCAGCGCCCCGGAGACGCCGGACGCTTCCACATCGCGATCTGGACGCGCAGCGAACCGAACGCGCTCATCCCGACTGCACGCCGCATCCTGCACCAGATCGATCCGAACGTGCCACCGACGTTCAGCACGGCGAGCGACGTCATCGGAAGCTCCACCGCGGATCGGCGCTTCAACTTCGTGCTGCTCGCTGCCTTCGGCGTCACCGCGCTCGTCCTCGCGATTGCGGGAATCTACGCCGTCGTGTCGTACCTGGTGACGCAGCGGACGCGTGAGATCGGGGTGCGCATCGCGTTCGGCGCACACAGCGCGGACATCGTGCAGCTCATCACTCGGCGCGGCGCGACGCTCGCGCTCATCGGCATCGCGCTCGGCCTCGTCGCGTCGTTCGTATTGACGCGGGTATCGGCGAGCATGCTGTACGGCATCACCGCAACCGATCCGGTCGCGTACCTCTCCGGCGCGCTCCTCCTCGCGGCAGTCGCCGTGGTGGCGAGCTATGTCCCCGCACGCCGTGCATCGATGCTGGATCCCGTGGAGGCGTTGCGTGCGGAGTGATGAATGACCGATCTTCCTCCGCGATGATCGCCGCCCCCGCCGTCACCTTCGACCCGCCCGCCGCCGCGAGCGGGGCGCGCCCCTGCATCCTCGTCGCCGACGATCAGCCGGACGTCCTCGCCGCGCTCCGCCTCCTGCTCAAGGATGCGGGCTACCGTGTCGAGACTGCGCGCTCGACCGCGGCCATCCTCACGGCGATCGAGGCGCAGCCGATCGACGCGGTCCTGATGGACCTGAACTACACGCGCGACACGACGTCCGGGCGTGAGGGGCTCGATCTCCTGCACCACATCCGCGCCATCGACGACCTCCTCCCGGTCGTCGTGATGACCGCGTGGGGAGCATCGACGGCGCGGTGGAGGCGATGCGCCGCGGCGCGTCGGACTACATCGAGAAGCCATGGGACAACACGCGGCTCCTCACGACGCTCAAGGTGCACCTCGATCTGGCGCGCGCGATCCGGACCGGTCGGCGCATGGAGAGCGAGAATCGCTCGCTGCGCACGAGCGGGCTGCCGCAGCTCGTCGCCGAGTCGGCAGTGATGCAACCGATTCTCGATCTGATGCAACGTGTCGCGCCGTCGGATGCGAACGTGCTCATCACCGGTGAGCACGGCACCGGAAAGGAAGTCGCGGCGCGATGGCTGCACGCCGCGTCGTCGCGCGCCAACGCCTCGTTCATCGCCGTCAACATGGGCGGACTCTCCGACGGGATCTTCGAGAGCGAGCTGTTCGGCCACGTGAAAGGGTCGTTCACCGACGCACGCGCCGATCGCACCGGGCGCTTCGAGCTCGCGGACGGCGGCACGCTCTTCCTGGACGAGATCGCGACCGTGCCGCTGCACCTGCAGCCCAAGCTCCTCCGCGCGCTGCAGACGGGCGAGATCGAGCGCGTCGGATCGTCGCACCCACGCCGCGTGAACGTGCGCGTGCTCTCCGCGACCAACGTCGACCCCAATGCCGAAGTCGCGGCCGGACGTTTCCGCGAGGATCTCCTCTTCCGGCTCAACACGATCGAGCTCCGGCTCCCGCCGCTGCGCGACCGCCGAGAGGACATTCCGGTGCTCGCCATGGTCTTCCTGCGGCGACACGCGGCTCGTTACGGCAAGGCCATCACCTCCTTCGACCCCGCGGCCGTGCAGGCGATGCTGGATCACGCGTGGCCCGGCAACATCCGCGAGCTCGAGCACACGGTCGAGCGTGCGGTGCTGCTCGCGCATGGCGAGACGATCCGCACCGCGGACCTCGCACTCACGCCACGCGGCAGCGCAGGTGCAGCGGGGACGCCCGCGCGCTTCGAGGAGTTGACACTCGACGAGGCAGAGCGCACGCTTATCCAGCGCGCGCTCGCGCGCCACGACGGGAACGTTCCTGCGGCGGCGCGCGCACTCGGCATCAGCCGCAGCGCACTGTATCGGCGCATGTCCCAGTACGGGCTCTGAGCGCGATCCTCGCGTGGCACGTCCTGGCTCGCACGACGCGAGCCGCCTGACCCCGAGCTCCGACCGCACATTTCGCGCGATGGTCCGCTTCGAGAGACGACTCATCGGCTTCGCCGCCGCGCTCGCATTCCCACCCGCGATCGTCGCGGCGGTGCTGCTGTGGACGAGCGGCGTCGATTGGTCCACGCGCATCACGCTCGGCGTCGCGCTCCTTCTCGTCTGGGGAGCGACCGCGCACGCGCTGTACGGTCACGTCGTGCGCCCGCTGCAGACCATCGCGAACATGTCGGCGGCGCTCCGCGAGGGCGACTTCTCCATGCGCGTGCGCGGTGGCGGGACCGACGACGCGCTCGCCTTCGCATTCTTCGAGCTCAATCGGCTGGGCGCGGCACTGCGCGAGCAGCGTCTGTCCGCACTCGACGCGACTGCACTCGCCCGTGCGGTCATGCGGGAGATCGACGTCGCCGCCTTCGTCATCGACGACGCGGGTGTTCTTCGACTCGTCAATCGCGCGGGCGAGCGGTTGCTCGGCCGAGCTGCGGAGCGCATGATCGGCCAGCGCGCGGAATCGCTCGGGCTTGCCGCGGTGCTCACCGGAGAGCCCACGCGCACGCTCGACGCGTCGTTCACCACGGGCGGCACGCGGTGGCAGCTTCGCCGCAGCGCATTCCGCCAGGGCGGTCATCCACACCAGCTCATCGTCCTCGCCGATCTCAGCCGCGCGCTGCGCGAGGAGGAGCGGAGTGCGTGGCAGCGGCTGCTCCGAGTCCTCGGCCACGAGATCAACAACTCGCTCGCGCCGATCCATTCCATCGCCGCGACGCTGCGCGAGCAGCTCGCGCGTCCGGTGCGCGATCCAGAATGGGAGGAGGATCTCGCGAGCGGTCTCGAAGTGATCGGAGGGCGTTCGGCCTCGCTCGCACGCTTCATGGCCGCGTACACGCGCCTCGCGCGACTCCCCGATCCCACGCCTGGTGAAGTGAACGTCGCCGACTGGATCCATCGCGTCGCGAGAATGGAAACGCGGCTCGACGTCGAGATCGTCGAGGGCGCGTCGGTCACGCTTCACGCAGACTCCGATCAGCTCGATCAGCTCCTGATCAATCTCGTTCGCAACGCCGCGGATGCGTCACTCGAGACGGGTGGCGGCGTGCGCGTAGGATGGAGCACATCCGACTCGATGCTGGACGTCTGGATCCGCGACGAGGGACTCGGTCTTCCCGACACCGCCAACCTGTTCGTTCCCTTCTTCACGACGAAGCCCGGCGGCTCGGGGATCGGTCTCGTGCTCAGCCGGCAGATCGCCGAGGCGCACGGCGGAACGCTGACGCTGACGAACGGCGACGGATGCGAGGCGAGGGTGCGACTCCCGTTGTGATGTGGAGTGTGCTTCAGCGGTGCCGCGTCACACCCACCTGCTCGCAGTACTCCAGCACCGGACACGTGCTGCACTTGGGAAGCGTCCCGGTGCAGATGTGCTTCCCGAACGGCACCAGCAGCCGGTTGATCTCGATCCAGTACTTCTTCGGGAGCTGCTTCTCGAGCGCGACGCGCGTCTGCTCCGGCGTCTTCGTCGCGACGTAGCCCCAGCGATTGGTGACGCGGTGCACGTGGATGTCCACGCTGATGCTCGGCTCGTTGCAGGCAACGCCGAGCGCCAGGTTCGCGCACTTGGGCCCGACGCCGCTGAACGATGTCATGACGTCGAAGTCGCACGGGAGGTCGCCCTCGAACTCCTCCGTCACGCGTACCGCCATGTCGCGGATCTGCTTCGCCTTGGACTCGTGGAAGGTGGCTGGATGAATCAGCTCGTCGATCTCGCGCGCCGACATGCGCGACATCATCTCGGGGTCGGGGGCGCGCTCGAGCAGACGCTGCGCCGCGGGGACCGACACCTCGTCGCGTGCGCGGATCGAGATGATGCACCCGACGAGCTGTTGAAACGCCGTTCCAAAACCGAGGTTGCGGAGCGCGAACATCCCGGCATCGGCGAACGGCTGGACCGACTTCCGGATGCGGCCGAGGACGACGCCGATGTTGAATGGTTTCTTCTCCGTCGGGCGTCTCGTTGGCGGAGCCTTCACGCGGGCGGGCATGCCGTACTCCAGCGGCAGCAACGGTGCCAGACCGCGCCCGGTGCGTGAGCGAACCCGGCTGGATTGGCGTCGCGCCCGGACCGTAGATTCTACCGCATGCTGATCTCCGACCCAATCGCCATCGATCTCTTCATCCCGGGCGTCCCGCTGCTCGAGAAGGTGGTCCGCACGGTCGTCGTCTACGGCGCCATGATCGTGCTCCTCCGTCTCGCGGGAAAGCGCACGCTCGGCTCGCTCAACTCGTTCGATCTGGTCGTCCTGCTCCTGCTCTCCAATACGGTGCAGAATGCGATCATCGGCAACGACAACTCGCTCGCCGGGGGACTGTTCGGCGCGGTGATCCTGATCGCGATCAACTACTTCGTGGTGTGGCTCCTCTTCAAGCACCACAAGGCCGAGCATGCGATCGAGGGTGGCGCGACGATCCTCATCCGGCACGGCAAGTACGTGGAGGAGAACCTCCGCAAGCAGCTCATCACGCACGCGGAGCTGCAGGCCTGCGCGCGCAAGCAGGGGATCTACAAGATGAGTGAGGTCTGCACGGCACGCCTGGAAACGGGTGGTGCGGTGACCTTCGACCTCGCGGTCCCTTCCGAGGAGGACCGGCACTTCCAGGAGCTCTCGGATCGGCTCGCGCGGATCGAGGCGGCACTCGGGCGGATTAACGGCTCCAGCGAGGCGGCGTCTACCGGAGTGTGAGCGCCGATCGTGGCGCCCCGAGCGCCGATCGTCGGCGCATGGACCTTGCACTCGAACCTTGCACTCTGGAGATACGCACATGACCCGCATCCTCACGGCCGCATCGACGGCCATCGCTCTTGCACTCGGCGCCGCGGCCTTCAGCCCGGCTGGCGCCCAGACCGTCGTCCCACCTGCGGGCACGACCGCGCGTACGGTATGGTGCGCGGCACACAGGGATCGGTGCAGCGATGCGCGCGACATCCGGCGCGACACGCACGAGATCCGGAGCGACAAGCGTGACGTGGTCAGCGATCGCCACGAGCTGCGACGCGACATCCGCCAGCGCGACAGCAGCGACATCCGCTCCGATCGCCGGGACCTGAAGCGCGATCATCGCGACCTGCGCGCCGATTCGCGCGATCGCGTCTCGGACCGGCGTGACCTGCGCCGCGATCGACGTGGCAACGACTGACTCGATGACCGATAGCTCGCACGAACGTGCCGGAGTCGCATGAGAATCTGGCATCATCGGCACGCCGGGCCACTCCTCACGCTGTGGGGGGTGGCCGTTGCGATTGCGGCGGGGCTGTACTGGATGGAGAACGATCAGCCCGCGCTGCGCGAGATGATCGACCCGCTCTACTACATCATCCTGATCGTGATGCTGATCACGACGTGGCGCTGGTTCCGCGTGCGCGGCCGCAAGGACAGGCGCCGCAGCGATCGCCGTCACACCGACCGGCGCGGCACCGACGACGAGCCCGCGGCGTCCTGAGGGGACAGGGGAGGGACAGGGCTGCGAGGTTTTGGTACAGGCTCAAAGCGGGTGGCAACGCCCGATTGCGAGGTAAGGCGCATCTTCGAGCAGGACACTCGACTCGTCGACCGCCACGTGGTATCGACGCGGATCGCCCCCCAACCAGACCAATGCCTCGCCAGCCGCGCTCTGTCATCCCCGAGGTTCCGCTCCACATCACCCAGCGCGGCGTCAACCGCGGCGCCACGTTCCTCGACGAGAAGGATTACGGAGTCTACCTCTGGGCGCTGCACGCCGCGGCGCCGAGGGCGCGGTGTGCGATTCACGCGTACGTTCTCATGACCAACCACGTCCATCTGCTGCTGACACGATCCGATCCGCGCGGCCCGGCGACGCTGATGGGACTGCTGGGAGCATGGTATGTCCGTTACTTCAACGATCGCCGCAGCCGGACAGGCCCGCTCTGGGAAGGGCGATATCGCTCGAGAGTGGTCACAACGGGCAGCTACTTTTTTGCGTGCAGCCGGTACATCGAGCTGAACCCGGTACGCGCCGGCATGGTGGACGAATGCACCGCGTATCCGTGGTCGAGCTTTCACCACAACGCATGCTGTCAGGCGGACCCGGTGCTCACGCCGCATTCGCTCTATTCTGCTCTCGGAAGCGATCGCATCTCGCGTTGCTCGACGTACCGGGCCCTCTTCGCTGACGAAATCGACACGCGAGTCGCGGCTGAGATTTGCACAGCGCCGCTCGCGCGCAGTCGCCTGTCCATGAGTGCCTACCAGGAAGTCGCCGCGGAGCCATTCGGTCAGTCGGCAGCGGTGGCTTGCGCGACGGTCGAGGGGCAAGCATTCGATCCAGATACTTCGGTTGGCGGGACCGCGTAGCCGCAGGTAGGGACTCCACCATCGGTTGGCCGCACGCAAGACCGTAGCGATTCCTTGCAGCCCTGTCCCTCCCCTGTCCCTCCCCTGTCCCCCTACCCCCGCCGGAGCAGCGTGTACACCGCGGGCCCCAGCAGCACCGCCACCGCCGCGCCCATGAGCGCGGGCCCGGCATACTCCCCGTCGCGTACGCCGAGTGCGATGACGATCGCGAGCACGACGACGGGGAGTAGCGCGAGCGCGATCACACCGCCCGTCCCCACCGGAATGCGGAACGCGCCCCGCAGCTCAGGCTCGCGCCGGCGGAAGTGCACGAGCGCCGCGAACTCCAGGAAGAGCGCGAGCGAGTACAGTACCACGTCGGCGACGACGAGATCGGCGAACGGCGCGAGCGCGAAGACGGAATAGAAGATCGCGCTCACGATCACCGCGGTCCGCGGCACGCCACGCTCGTCGGTGCGCCCCAGCACGCTCGGCAGCGTCCTGTCGCGCGCCATCGCGAACGGGATGCGCGAGTACGTCATCAGCAGCGCGTTGAACAGCGCGATCGCGCTCACCATCCCGCCGACCGCGAGCAGCACCGCGACGACGTGCCCGAATGTCCCGCCGATCGCCGCGCGCGCGATGTCGGGCCACCCACCGTCGTGCCACTGCGTCCAGTCGCTCGCGCCGAGTGACGGGATGAGCGGGACGAGATACGCGAGCAGCACGAGCGGGAGCGCCCGCGCGAGCGCGGCCGGATAGCTGCGCCCCGCATCGACGATCTCGCCCTCCACCGTGGACGCGTTGTCCCACCCCACGTAGTTCCAGAGCGCGATCGACAGTCCGACACCGAGCGAGCCGACGACGTGCTTCCCGGGCGCGACGAACGGAATCCACGGCACGTGATGCACGTGCGGCGCGGCGCCGGCTGCGAGAAGGAGGAACGCACCGAGTACGAGCGCGCCGGCGAGAATCGAGGTGAGCCCGACGCGCGCCGCACCGCGCAGGTTGATGAACGCCGCGCCCCAGATCATCACGAGCGAGACGGCCCACTGTACCGGCCGCGCGAGATCGGGGAGGAAGTATCCGAGGTACTGGTTCAGCAGCACGGGATAGATCGCCATGTCCACGAGCGAGTACATCCACGTGCACCAGCCGTTCTGGAATGCCCAGAACGGTCCGAACGCGCGCCGCACCCACGCGTAGTAGCCGCCTTCCTCCGGCACCGCACTCGCCAGCTCGGCGACGATCAGCACTTCCGGGACGGACCAGACGAGCGGCATCGCGACGAGGATCAGGAGCGCGAGCCCGGGCCCGACCTCGACGACGAGCGACTCGAGCGAATAGGCGCCGCCCGAGACGTTGAAGAACATCACGAACACGAGCGGAAGCGTCGTGAGTGCGCGACGCAGCGTCGCGTCGCGTGGCGCCGTCGTCATGCGAGCATCACCAACGTGCGTGCCGTGCGTGGCGTGCACGGCGTGCGCACTTGTCGCTCACGCGCTGAGACGCGCGTACACTTCCACCCACGGCGCGCGCCACCCGCGCTGCACCGCGCGCTCCACTCGCTTCACCACGCGCTCCTCCATCGCGCCCTTGCGCGTGGTCCACTCGTCGGCGATGGGGACGAGCGTGTCGCCAACGGTGCGCACGATCTCGAAGCCGCCCTCGCGCAGCAGGCGCGTGAGCGAGTGGCGCGTGAACCCCTGCCGGTACGGGAAGCTCAGCAGGTTGTTGTGCGCCAGCACGCGCTCGGCGATCCCGCTCCACGCCCCCGTGAGCCGACGCCGCCAGTGCATGTAGAAGCCGCCATTCGGAACGCGCACGACGAGCACGCCGCCGGGTGACAGCAGTCGGCGCGCGGTTGCGACGGCCTGGCGCGAGTGTGGGAGCTGCTCGAAGGTGTTCCAGATCGCGACTGCATCGAACGGCCGCGATGCGCGCACGGTGTCGATGGTGCCGTACGTGACGCGGAGCCCACGCCGGGACGCGAACGCCGATGCACGCTCGCTCACGTCCACGCCCTCGAACGCCCAGCCATGCACGCGCGCCGCGGCGAGAAAGCCGCCGACGTAGCTCCCGACCTCGAGGCCGCGCCCCGCCTTCCCCGCGACGCGCGTCAGCCGCGCGGCCTGCGCCGCGTACGCGGCGCGCTGCGTCTCGAACAGCGCCTCGAGCACGGGGTCTTCGGGCGCGGCTTCGTCGTACGCGGCCGCGAGCGATTCGGTGCGCTCGAGCGGATTGCGGTAGAGGTGCGTGCATACGCGGCACGTCGCGAGCCGGATCGGTGGATCCTGCGAGAAGGCGACGCGATCGAGCAGGAAGCGTGGCGGGACGCCGGTCCGCAATCGATCGCCGTGAAATGCCCAGAGTCGCTCCACCTCCGCTCGAATCGCATCGCGGTCGGCGATCTCGGCGGCCTCCGGCGAGTCACACACCGGACACCGCGTGAGCTCGTACCTGGTGCGGGTGCGTGTCACGCTCCGGGCTCCGCGCCGCGATCCGCGGCGCGAATCACGCGGCGGCGCTCTCCTTCGCGAGCGCGAGCTGCTCGTTCACCCAGGTCAGCGCCTTG
>Ga0070679_100005555_pt1 | contig 11683 bp, 9 predicted proteins | sample KBSC63BmetaG_FD_65652 | JGI IMG/M metagenome (GOLD analysis project Ga0070679, IMG submission 65652) | Corn rhizosphere microbial communities from Kellogg Biological Station, Michigan, USA - KBS C6-3B metaG | ecosystem: Host-associated > Plants > Roots > Rhizosphere | place: USA: Michigan... | reverse complement strand
GGGTCCTCGCCTCCGAGCCGGTCGACCACTTCCCCGGCGTCGCCATCCCCGTTGCCGTCGCCGTTCGAGCGCGGCGCCTCGAGCGACACGCTGTCGTACGCAGTGGCCGCCTCCATCGCCTCGAGCACCTCCTCCAGGGCGAGCTCGGTGAACTCCGCGATCTCCGCCGGGGTGGGGGAGCGGCTCAGGGTGCGCGACAGCTCGGACACCGCGCGGTTCACCTCGAGCGCGCGTTCCTGCATGCCGCGCGGCACGTGCACGGCCCAGCCCACGTCGCGGAAGTAACGCTTGAGCTCGCCGAGGATCGTGGGCACGGCGAAGCTCGAGAACGCCGTGCCGCGCGAGGGGTCGAAGCGGTCGATGGCCTTGACGAGCCCCATGCTCGCGACCTGCAGCAGATCGTCCAGCGGCTCATCCTGCCGCTCGTAGCGGCGCGCAAGTTGGCGCGCCAACGGCAGGAAGCGTTCGACCAACGCGTCGCGCGCGGCTTTATCGTCCTCACGGTGATAGCGCTCGAGCAGGCGCAGGTCCTCTTGGATCCGCGCCCTGCCGCCGCGTCTCGCCGAAGCGGGACTACGATCCCTCACCGTCGGTGACCCGTTGCTAATGCTGATATGTGCGCCCCGAAGAACAAACCGAACCTGGAACAAGAAGGGCGCCAGGTCTCTGGGGCGCGAATTGGGGCGGCGGGCTACTGGGCGTTGCCCCAAATGGAAAATAGCAACCGGAAATGAGTGAGAGGACCGCCGCGGAGGGGCTGAAGGTGCTCGTGGCCGATGAGGACCACGACGCGCTCGACGGCGTGGCCGAGCTACTGCACGGCCTGGGTCACGAGGTGATCGCGAGGGCGGTCGGGGTCGCGGAGGTATCGCGCGACATCGACGAGTCCGAGCCCGACGTCGCGCTCGTGAAGTTGCACGACGACGACGACCATGCGCTCGAGCTGATCGACGAGATCACGGACGAGGCTCGCTGCCCGGTGCTCGCGCTTATGGAGGTGCCGGAGCCGGACTTCATCAGTCGCGCAGCCAAGCGCGGGATCTACGCCTACGTGCAGCCCGTGACGGCCGAGACCGTGCAGGGTGCGCTCGAGATCGCGCTGCGTCGCTACGCGGAGGTCGAGAAGCTGAGCAGCGAGGTGGACCAGCTGGAGGGCGCCATCCAGCGGCGCGCGGTGATCGAGCGCGCCAAGGGGATCCTCATGGAACGCAACTCAATGGACGACCGCGCGGCGTTCGAGCTCCTGCGCTCACACGCGCGCGCGAACAACCGCAAGCTGGTGGACGTGGCCCGCGCGGTGGCGGACGGCCACCTGCCGCTACCCGGCGGCTCCTAGCGGCGTCTCGTCGAGGCGCTGGCGCAGCTCCTCGACCGACTCGAAAACGGCGCACGCCCCGGCCTCGGTCAGCTCCGCCTCGGCGAAGCCGCCGGTCACGACGGCGATCGTCTCCACGTCTGCCCGGGCGGCCGCCTCCACGTCCCACGGCGTGTCGCCCACCATCACCGCGTCGCCACCCCCCGCCTTCTCGCGCGCGGCCTCGACCAGGTCGGGCGCCGGCTTGGTGGATTCGACGTCGGCCGAGGTGGTCCAGTCGTCCGCCAGGTCGCGGGCGTCGAGCAGGTCGAGGTAGTGCTCCACCTCGTCCTCCTTGGCGGACGACGCGAGCACGACCGTGTGACCGCGGTCCTTGAGATCCGCGATCAGCTTGCGGGCCCCCTCCATCGGCTCGACCTCCTCGATCAGCGCGAGGTAGAGGGCCTTCTCCGCGGTGCGGATGTCGTCGCCCTTCTCGTCCTCCACCTCGTCGTTCGTGAGGGCGGCCACCAGCTGGTCGCCTCCCATGCCGAGGTGACGGTGGATCCGCCAGACCGGCAGGATCACATCGTGCTGGCGGAACGCCCGGTACCAGGCGACGGCGTGCTGGTAGTTGGTGTCGACGAGCGTGCCATCGATGTCGAGGATCGCGATCAAGCGGCTTTCTCCAGAGCCGGGGAATGCATGTCGTTTGCAATCAGGTCGATCACCGCTTCCTCGACAGCGCCCTGAAGCGACGCGTTGTCCGCCTCCACTTCCTCCACGAGCGTGGGCAGCACGCCGCCGATCGTTACCCCGCCCTGGAAGCGGTCGAACACGCGCGGGTCTATATAGGACGCGCGGCAGACCGCGGGCGTGTTGCCGAGGTAGCGCGCCACCTCCTTCACGGCGCGTGTGATCGCGCGCTTGCGCCCAGTGGGCGGGAGCTGCGCCTGGCCGGACACGGCCACCGCCACGGCGGCGAGCACGGTGGCATTCCAGGTGCGGAAGTCCTTGGCGGAGAAGTCGCCGCCCGTCACTCGCTTCACGTACTCGTTGATGTCCGGCGACTTGACGTCACGCCAGTGGCCGCCCTGCTTGTACGCGAGCAGCTCGTCGCCGCCTCCGCGGCGGCGCTTGAGCTGGCGCACCACCTCGAGCACGTCGTCGTCCACGAGCGACTGAACGCGGCGCTGCCCGCTCTTGGCCGGGTAGTCGAAGGTGATCGCGCCGGAGCGCTCCACGGTCACGTGCTCCTTGCGCATGGTTGCGAGGCCGTAGCTCTCGTTCTCGACGGCGTAGTCCTCGCCGCCGACGCGGAAGAAGCCGCGGTCGAGCAGGCGCACCGCGCAGGCGAGCACGCGCTCGCGCTCCATGCCCTTCTTGGCGAGGTCGCGCTGCACGCGACGGCGCATCGCGGGCAGGGCGCGCGCGAAGTCGATCATCTCGTCGAACTTCTCCTGGTCGCGCCGGGTGCGCCAATGCTCGTGGTAGAGGTACTGCTTGCGCCCGGCGGCGTCGACCCCCGTGGCCTGCAGATGCCCGTTCGCGTGCGGGCAGATCCAGACGTCCACCCATGCGGGAGGAATCCGCAGCTCCGCGACGCGCTGGAGGTCCTCAGGGTCGCTGATCTTGTTGCCGTCGTCGTCGCGGTACTCGAAGCCCTTGCCGCGCTTGCGACGGCGGATCCCGGGCTCGGAGCAATCGACCTTGCGAAGTCGGGGCATAGGACCGGAATCATTCCCCCGGACAGCGCGGGAAAACCCTGTTTGAGGGACATGGCCGCGGCGTATCCTTCGCGACGATGCCGAGCCCGCTCGACGGACTAGCCGCTGCGCAGCGCGAGGCCGTCTCTCACCCCGGCGGGCCGCTGCTCGTGCTGGGCGGCGCCGGCACGGGCAAGACGCGCGTGCTCACCCGGCGCTTCGCCTGGCTGGTGGGGAAGGAGGGCTTGCCCGCCGAGGCCGTGCTCGCGCTCGTGTTCTCGCCGGCCGCCGCGGCCGAGATGCGCGAGCGAGTGGAGGATCTGCTGGGCGCGGCGGGTGTGGACCTCTGGGTCGAGACCTTCCACTCCTTCTCCACGCGCCTGCTTCAGGACGAGGCGCTCGAGGCCGGCCTCGATCCGTTCTTCTCGCCCGTCACGCCGGCGGACCGGCTGGCGCTGATGCTCGATCGCATCGAGGACCTGACGCTGCGCCGCCACGAGATTCGCGGCAACCCTGCGCCGCTTCTCGCGAGCTTCATCGCGCGCATCGACCGGCTGAAGGACGAGATGGTGAGCGCACACGAGTACGGGGCCTGGGCGCGCAAGCTCGAGGAGCGCTGCCGCGATGCGGACGACGCGGGCCGCGTGCACGCCGAGCGCGAGCTCGAGTTCGCGCAGGTGTACGCCGACCACGACCGGCTGCTGGCCGAGTCCGGCTCGCTCGACTTCGGCGACCTCGTGCTGCACGCGTTCCGGCTGCTCCACGAGAAGCCACACGTGCGCGTGCGCACGGCGGAGCGACTGCGCCACGTGCTCGTGGACGAGTACCAGGAGATGAACTTCGCGCAGGGCGCGCTGCTGCGGCTGCTCGCGCAGGAGCACCGCAACATCACCGTCGCGGGCGACGACGACCAGGCGATCCACCGCTTCCGCGCGGCGTCCCGCAAGAACCTCCTGGACTTCGAGCGCGAGTACGAGGACGCGAAGGTGGTCAGGCTCGAGCAGAGTCACCGGTCGGGCAAGCCGATCCTCGAGGCGGCGGCCGCGGTGGTTGCCGGCGGCGGCGAGCGGATCGAGAAGCGCCTTCGCGGCGGGCGCGGCGGAAGCGTGTCCTTCTGGCGCTGTCGCTCCGAGCGGGCGCAGGCGCAGGCGGTGGCGGCGGAGTGCGAGCGCCTCGTGTCGCAGGAGGGCGTGCCGCCGGAGGAGATCTGCGTGCTGGTGAGATCCGTCCGCGACGAGGGCCAGACGATCGGCGCGGCGCTGGAGGAACGCGCGGTGCCGTTCCGGCTCACCGGCGGCGCGGCTTACTTCCAGCGAACCGAGGTGCGCGACGTGCTGGCGTGGCTGCGCCTCCTGGCCGACCCGGGCGATTCGGGCGCCGTTGTGCGCGCCCTGTCCCGACCGCCCATCGAGCTGCGCTCCGTGGACATCGCGCGTCTGACCCAGCACGCGCGCCGCCGCCGGCTCGACATGGTTGCCGGGGTGGTCGCGGCCTGCGACGGACCGCAGCTCTCGCCCGAGGGGCGCGACCGCGCGCAGGCGTTCCTGCGGCTGTACCGGAGCGCATCGGTGGCGTTCGAGGCGATGCGCCCGGACCAGTTCGTCCACCGGCTGATCGAGCGCATCGGCCTGCGTCGCCAGCAGGTGTTCGCGGCGCAGGCGGACACCGTCGAGCGGCTCGTGAACATCGCCAAGCTCAGCGAGCTGGCCAGCGCCTACATGCGCCGCCAGCCCGACGCCACGCCGCGCGACTTCGTGCGCTACGTGGCCGCGATGGCGGAAGCGGGCCTGCGCGAGGAGGAGGCGGCGCCGGAGGACCTGCCTCCCGCCGTGCAGGTGATGTCGATGCGCTCGGCCAAGGGGCGGGAGTTCGACTTCGTGCTGGTGGCGGGATTGAACGCGGCCCGCATGCCGGGCACGGCCCGCCGTGGCGCTGGCGACGGCATCCCGCCCGAGCTCGTGAAGGAGGAGCTGCCCGGCGACGGGCGCAACGCCCACGAGGACGAGATGCGGCGGCTGCTCCACGTGGCGATGACGCGCGCGCGCAAGGGCCTCGTGCTCGCCTGGGACGAGGGCGGCGAGCGCTCGCGGCCCTCGCCCTTCTACGAGGAGGCCCGCGCCGCGCTGCGCGCGGGGGAGGAGCTGCACGAGGAGGAGCTGTTCGGCCCGGCCGAAGGCCTCCACTCCACCTTCCGGATGCTGCGCGACGAGCTGCTCGACTCGGTGTCGAGCGTGGGCGCGCGTCTCAGCGAGATGCGGCTCGACACCTACCTCGACGTGTCCCAGTCCGTGGTGCGCTACCTGGAGCTGCTCAAGGTGGCGGCGCTGATCGAGCGCGAGCGCGAGGGCCAATCGCTCGCGCAGGCGCTGCCCGAGGTGAACGAGCTCCTGCTTCAGGAGGTCACGCCGGTGGAGCGCGAGCTGTTCTTGAACTCGGCGCTGGACGACTACCTGGCGGACACCGAGCGCGACGAGCGGCGGCGCGCGGAGGCGATCTCGGGCGGCGGCGACCAGTCGCTCGAGACCTTCATTCCGCGCCGCGGCGACGGCTTGATGCTGTCCGCCTCGGACATCGAGACCTACCGGCTCTGCCCGCTCAAGTACAAGTTCGCGCGCGTGTTCCGGATCCCGCAGGAGCCGACGATCAACCAGCGCTTCGGCATCGTGGTGCACCAGGTGCTCGAGCGCTTCCACCAGGCCGGCGGTGGCACGCTCGAGGACCTGATGAACCTGTTCGAGGCGAGCTGGCGGCGCAGCGGCTTCGGCGACTCGAACGACGAGCTGCAGTTCCGCGAGAAGGCCGTGGCCGCGCTCAGGCGCTACTGGGAGCTCGACCTCTCGCGCGACTCGGAGCCGGTCTGGTTCGAGCGAAGCTTCGCGTTCAAGCTCGGGCCGCATCTGCTGCGCGGGCGCGTGGACCGTGTGGACCGCCATCCCGACGGCCGCTACGAGCTGATCGACTACAAGACCGGCAGGCCCAAGACCGCCGAGGATCTGAGCGAGGACATCCAGCTCTCGCTCTACCAGATGGGTGCGCGCGAGTCCTGGGATCTGCGCACCGCGGCGCAGAGCTACTACTACGTGCTCGACAACGAGAAGGTGCCGGTGGAGCACTCGGAGGAGGAGCTCGAGCGGGTGCGCGGCACGGTCGGCACGATCGCGGAGGGCATCCTGGCGCAGGACTTCGAGCCGACCCCGTCGCCGGAGATCTGCTCGTTCTGCGACTACCGCATCATCTGCCCGGCGGCAGAGAAGTAACTCCTCGCGGCTGCAAACCTTCACTGGGCGGCGTCGTCGCTCGACCGCGGGCTATCGCCCTACGGTCTCCCTGCGTCCTTGCCCAGCTCGGTTTTCGCGGGCGAGGAGCTACTTCTTCTACGACAGCCAGGGCGGGGAGGACGGCGAGTCGTCGTCGTCATCGCGGCTGAAGCGCGGGCCCTCGCTCACGGGAGGCGGCGCCGGAGGTGACTGCTCGGGCACGGGGGGCTGCTGCTGTTGCTGCTGCGCGCGCACGGCGTCGTCCAGCACCGGCTGCTCCAGCGTGTCGGCCAGCTCGCGCGCGCCACGGGCGAACTCGGCGGACCAGCGCTTCGCCGTCGCGTACGCGTCGAGCAGCGCCGCGTTCTGCGTGCGCAGGACGTCGACGCGCTTCTGGAGCGTGGCCTTCTCCTCCTTGAGCGCCTCGTGCCGCTCGGTCTCCGACGCGAGCTTCGCGCGCAGGTCGCGCTCTGTGCTGGCGTGGTGCTCGCGCTCGTTCTCGAAGTCGCGGCGCATCTTCTCGAGCGTGGCGTGCGCCTCGCTCACCCGCCGTTCGGCGGACTCGATGTCGGATGCCCGAGGCGCGCTCTCGGCAGCGCGGGCCGCTGCTTCGGCAGCCTGCACCGCCTCCTGGCGCGCGACGTCCGACTCGGCGCGCGCCTGGGCCAGCTCCTCGCGCAGCTTCTCCTCGCCGGCCAGCTTCTGGCGCAGCTCGGCCACCGATTGCGCGTGCTTCGAGCGCTCGGCGTCGAGAGCGGCGTTGGCGGCGTCGAGCTCCATGCGCGCGCTCGCCAGCTCAACGCTCAGGTCAGGGACGGGCGGGGGCGGTGGGGTGTCGGGTGTCGGGTGTCGGGTGTCGGGTGTCGGGAAGGGCTCCGGCGGGGGTGGTGCGGGAGTGGGCGTTGGGTAGCTCGAGCCGCTGCCCTCTCGCACTGGGAGCGGGAGCTCGCCCACCAGCGCCTTGATCAAGTTCTCGGCGGCCACCGAAGCGTGGACTTCGAGGCCGGTCATGAACGCGATGTCCGTGAGCGCGAGCGAGTCGGACGGGTCGGCCATGGCGACCACCAGTCCGCCGTCGGACTCGAACCCGATCGGCACGGCGTGGTAGCGCTGGGCCGCCTGGGGCGGCAGCAGGTTGGCGGCGGCGGGGTCCACGTCGAACTCGTCGAGGTCCACGTGGTTGAGCCCGTACCGGGCGGCGAGAGCACGCGCGAGCTGGTCCTCGCTGAGCGCGCCCTGGCGGACGAGGATGTGGCCGACGGTCTCGCCCGACGAGCGCGCGGCCTCGACGGCGGCCTCCACGTGGGCCGTCTCGGCAAAGCCGAGCTCGATGATCATGTCGCTGAGGAAGACGGGAGCGCCCTCGCGGGGCTTGTATGGGGTCACGCCCCGGCGGGGCTCGACGGTCATCATCCGGCCGCCCCCACAGGCTCGGCGCCGAGCGCATCCTCGGCGCGCTCCAGCGCGGCGACGGCGCTGTCGGCGTCGCCCAACCGCTCGATGCCGCAGATCAAGCTGACCTCCTCGGGGCGCTGCGCCATCACGCGCTCGAACGAGGCCTCGAGCCGGGAGCGGAACGCCTCGGCTCCCTCCACGCCCTTGCAGCCCACGAGGATCACGCCGAACACGTCCCGGCCCACGCGCCCGGCGATGTCGCTGCGCCGCACGGCGCGCGAGACCACCTCGGCGGTGTTCTTGATCAGCAGGTCCGCGACGGCGTCGCCGCTCGTGGCGCGAGCAGCCTCAACGCCGAGTGGCTGGAGGGCCAGCACGTACGACTCGGTGATGCCGCGCTCGGTCAGGTGCCACTCGCGGTCGAGCTGCTCGAGGAAGGTCTCGCGCACCGGCAGGCCGGTCAGCGGGTCGCCGGTGAGATCGCGCTGCAGCTGCGCCAGGCGCCTCAGCTCGCCCTCGCGCGTCACGTGCTCCCACTCATAGCCGATCAGACGCGCCGCGATCGTCAGCAGCGCGAGGTCGCTCTTGCCGTAGCGGTCGCGCGCGGGGCTCATCGCGCAGACGCTGCCCACGCGCGTGCCATCGGCCAGCTCGACCGGCGCGGCCACGTAGCTCTCGATGCCGGACGATTCGCGCAGCTCGAGCTCGCCGTACACGTCGTCCTTGGACGCGCGCCCGATGAGCGCGGGCGCCTCGTCGCTCGCCATGTGGATGCAGAACGACTCGCGCAGCGGCAGCCGCGTGCCCGCCGTCAAAGCGTCCACGCCCTCGCCGCGCGCATCTAGCACGCGGTACTCGTCGGTGTTGTAGTTGAGCTCGCCAAAGATCACGCGGCCGTCGGGAAGCTGGTGCTCGAGCAGCGTGAGCACCGAGCGCACGGCATCGCCAAGGCTCGCGAAGCGGTCCGCGCAAAGCCGGGCCAGTTCCGACAGGGCGGCGTCGGCCATACCTATTGTTCGGTTCCGGACCCCGCTGACTTGAGCGAGGAGCTGGTCTATTCGTCCGGTCGTTGCTGCCGGAGGAAGCGCTGAAAATCGCGCGCGATGGCGTCGGCGGAGGGGAGATCCTGGCCGAACGGCTGTACCTCGTCGGCCTCGTCCATCGTTTCCTCGAGCTTTTCGACGAACGCCTTCACGTCAGGATCGCTCGCCACGGCGGCGTTCACCTGCCGCTCGTAGTCCTCGGTGGCCTCCTCGAGCGCGCTGCCGTCCACGGCCACGCCGGCGATTCCCTCGAAGCGGCGGACGAGCGCCAGGGCCGCCTTGGGGTTGGGGGCGGCGGCCACGTAGTGGGGCACCGCCGCCCAGAGGCTGGCGGACGGGAGGGTCGCGCGCGAGCAGGCGTCGTGCAGCACGCCGACGATGCCGGTGGGGCCCTCGTAGGTGGTCCGCTCGAGCCCGAGGCGGTCGATCAGGGCCTGGTCGGAAGCCAGGCCGGAGACGTTGACCGCGCGCGAGTGGGGAACGTCCGCGAGCAGCGCGCCCAGAGTGAGCACGAGCTTCACGCCCAGGTCGTTCGCGGCCTGCGCGATCGCACCCGTGAAGGTGCGCCAGCGCAGCGAGGGCTCGACGCCCTGCAGGAAGACCAGGTCGCGCTCGGCGGCCGGGATGTAGGCGGCGCTGATCACCGTGGCCGGCCAGTCGATGGCGCGGCTGCGGCCCTCTGTCAGTCGCACGGTGGGCCGCACGGCCGTGAAGTCGAAGAACTCCTCGGGGTCGATGCGCGCGACCTCCACGGCGTCGAAGCTCTCGACGAGGAAGCCGACGGCGGCCGTGGCGGACTCGCCCGCGTCGTTCCAGCCCTTGAAGGCGGCGACCAGCACCGGGTCGCGCAGCTCCGGCTTGTCCGTCCAGATCAGGGGCTCCATCCGACATCCACCGTAGCGGAGCCGCCTGAGACCGGCGAGCGTCCGATCCGGCGCGCAGTATTGGCGGCTGTGGAAGCGAGCGTCCGCACGTCCATCGCCGAGCTGCGCGCAGGTACCGAGATCGAGGGAGTGTTCGCGTGCACGCGCAAGGAGCGCCTGACGGCGCGCAATGGCAGCGGCTACCTCTCGCTCGAGCTGCGCGATCGCAGCGGCGCGATCGCCGCGCGCGCGTTCCGCGAGGCGGACTTCCTGGCCGGCCAGTTCGAGCGCGGCGACCTGGTGTGGGTGAGCGGCCGGGTGGAGCGCTTCCGCGGCGAGCTCCAGCTCGAGCTCCGCGCGATCCGCCGCGCGGACGCCGAAGGGCTCGACGCCGCCGACTTCCTCCCGAGCGCGTATCGCGACCTCGACGAGCTGGACGGCTTCCTCGAGCACCTCGCGCGCGAGGTGTATGACGCCGATTACAGGTCGCTGGTTGCGGAATTGCTGGGCGATGCGGAGCTGCGTGCGCAGATGCGGCGCTCTCCGTGTAGTCGCTCGGGACACCATGCGTATCTCGGAGGGCTGTTGGAGCACACCGTCGCGGTCGCGACGCTTGCGCAGGAGACCTGCGTGCTGCATCCACGGCTCAACTCGGACCTGCTGATCGCGGCGGCGATCGTGCACGACATCGGCAAGACGCGCGAGTTCGAGCTCGGAGCGGAGATCAAGCTCAGCGAGGAGGGCCGGCTCGTGGGCCACGTGGCGCTCGGGCAGCAGATGGTGGCCGAACGCGCCGGCCACGACTTCCCCGCGGACAAGCTGCTCGCCCTGTCGCACTGCATCCTCACCCACCACGGCCCGGACGGTGTGCCGTCGCGGCGGTTCGGGTCGCCCGAGGCGCTGGCGCTGTACCGGCTCAATGTCCTCGACGCGACCGTGAAGGGCGCCCTCGAGCACGGGCTGGCCGCATGAACGTGCGGAGCGCCGAGCCGCGCGACTTCGACGCCGTCGCCCTGCTGCTCGAGGAGCTGGGCCGGAAGCAGGTCACGGACGATACGCGCGACCGCTGCCGCGAGATCTACGCGGCGCAGATCTCCGATTCGGCGAGCGACCACCTCGTGGCGGAGAACGACGAAGGCGAGATCGTGGCGTTCTGCTCGCTCCACTTCCGCAACCGCCTCAACCAGCCGACGCCGCAGGCCTGGGTGCCGGATCTGATCGTGACCGAGAAGCTGCGCGGCAGCGGGGTTGGGAAGGCGCTGCTCGAACACGCCGAGCACCGGGCGATCGAGCGCGGGTGCTGGGAGATCACGCTGGAGTCCGCGCACCATCGCCGCGAGGCGCACCGCTTCTACGCGAACTTCGGCATGCGCGACGCCGGCCTCTTCTTCCGCAAGCTGCTCGGCTGACGGCGGTCTACATTTCCCGGCGGAGTGGCATGGGCCTGGTGGCCCATCCGGTCTTCAAAACCGGCAGGGCGGAGCAGCCCTCCGCTTGGAAGGTTCGATTCCTTCGCCGCTCCGTTCGCATTTTGGGGGGACGACTACCTCCGAATGGGGAAATCAGCGCGGATCCGTCCGATGGCCTGGTAACTTCGCTGACACGTCGTGGCCGTCCCTTCCACACGACGCGGGGCGATTTCGTGGCTGCTCGTCAGCGCGCTTGCTCTCGCCATGCTGCTCCCGTCCTCCGGCCTGGGAAGCAAGGGCCCTGCCCGCGGCACGGTCGACGTAACGCACGCCAAGAAGAAAAAGAAGAAGAAGAAGCGCCACTGCAAGAAGGGCTACGTGCTCAAGCGCGTGATCCGCGGCAAGGGCAAGCACCGCCACTACGTCATGCGCGGCAAGGGCAAGCACCGCCACTACGTCCGCCGCTGCAGGAAGGTGAAGAAGAAGAAGGCGCTTGTGCCGCCGCCCGGAGTCAACCCGGTGGGTCCCAGCCAGACGGGCTTCATCGTCGGTATGGCGTCGGGTCCTGCGCCGGCCTGGGAGGCGCAGGTGATGCCCTCGCTCCGTCCGCGCGTGGTGCGCTTTTCGATCTCGATCGACGCGTCGCTGTCAGATATCGGCGGGGCGGTCAGCGGCATGGCCAAGTACGGGACCGAGGTCATTCCGGTCGTGATGTT
>Ga0070679_100005553_pt1 | contig 11684 bp, 2 predicted proteins | sample KBSC63BmetaG_FD_65652 | JGI IMG/M metagenome (GOLD analysis project Ga0070679, IMG submission 65652) | Corn rhizosphere microbial communities from Kellogg Biological Station, Michigan, USA - KBS C6-3B metaG | ecosystem: Host-associated > Plants > Roots > Rhizosphere | place: USA: Michigan... | reverse complement strand
GGATCGGCGGACAACTTCCAGTCATCGACCAAGTGCGGCTTGAGCCCGAACGCCCGCCAGATCCGGGAGACCGCGGTCTGGTTCAAACCCATCGCCTTGGCCATCGACCGTGTCGACCAGTGCGTGTCACCCCGCGGCGAAGTCTGCTCCAACGTGGCCACGACCACCGCCTCGACCACCTCGTCGCTGACCTTACGCGGAGCACCCGGACGCGGTTCGTCCGACAGGCCTTCCAACCGCTTGGCCACAAACCGCGACCGCCACGTGCCCACCATGGCCCGAGACACACCCAACTGCTCGGCCACGTGCGTATTCGCCAACCCGTCAGCACACAACAACCCGATCCGGCACCGCAAAGCTAACGCCTGCGACGACTTCGCCCGTCGTGACCACCGCGTCAACGTCTCCCGCTCATCAACGGAAAAGCACCAAAGAACCCTGCGCTCGACCAGCCACCCAAGAAGTGTAAGCGAATCAACGACTCAGGACACTAGGTGTCTGGTGTGAAACCCCGCTTCGTACCGGTGTGTCTGCATCGATAGGCGGTGATTCCACGTTAGGTTGAGGCGTGGCGTTGGGTGTTGCATCGCAGCAGTTGGACCCGCTGGATCCGGTGCCAGCCGCCGTTTCACACCAGATACCTAGGCAGTATCTGGCGTTCACGGCGTGCCTGTTGACGGATGATCAGGGGGTGGCGGGGCCGGCGGCGGCGCCGGTGTGGGCGGGGATGCAGGATGCGTCGTTGGCGACTCGGGCCAAGGTCCAGTTCCTACCGGCGGTTGCCGCGTCAACGCCGGACGCGGTGGCGCCCTACTTGGCGAGTTTGCTGGGGCGTCGATGCGATCTGGTACTGGCGGTGGGTTCGGCGGAGGTTGGTGCGGCGAGTGCTGGCGCGAAGAGTCATCCGAGCGTGCGGTTCGTGCTGGTGGGGGATCAGTCCGGGTCACCGAACGTGACGGCCTTGGCGTGGTCCTCGGCGTCGCAGGTGCGGGAGTCGGCCCGCCGAACAGTGGTGTCGGCGGTCCGGGGAACGGGCGGCTGACCGCATCGGTGGCACTCGTCGGGTTGCGTACGGGGTGTCGGTTCCCACAGCCGCCGCGAATTGCCGTGTTCAGGGCATCGGCCCCTGTGCAGCATCGATGCATTCCTAGCTGTAAGTAACTGGATGATCGACTGATGTCGATCATGTAGGGGGCTGTCGGACGCTTCCGAACGGCGGGTCAGGTATTGGCCTGAACGGGTGGAGGCTCCGATGCGCACAACGCGGTCGCGTATGTCGGGTTCGCTGGGTCGTCGCGGGGCCGGGAGGTGGGGCGGTCGGTTCGCCGCCGTCCTCGTCGTAGTCCTGCTGGTGACGCTCGCCTCGCCGGGGGCGAACACCTCCCGGTTCGGCCCGGTGCACGTGCATTGGTCACGCCTACTCGGCTGGCTGACCGCGGCGCCCGGGTGGGCGCTGCCGCCCTCGCCGGCCACCCCGCGGCAGGAGTCCGGTTCCGCGGCGGGCAAGGGCCACTACGTCAGCGCGGACGCGACCCGGGCGCGGCGCGGCGCGGGCGGACCGGCCGGCACCGGCGCAGGGCAGGTACCCGAGTACAAGACGCTGGCGCCGAACCCACCGAAGCTGACCACGCCGCCTGCGACCGGGGTGTTCGACCCGGCCACCAGCCGGCGGATCGCGACCGAGTCAACCGCGACCCAGGACATTTACCAGAACGCGGACGGCTCGTACACCCGGCAGGTGCACGGCGCGCCCATCAACTACAAGGCGGCGGACGGCTCGTACCAGCCGATCGACACGCACCTGGTGCGCAACGCCGACGGCCGGCTGCACGAGAAGGCGAACGTCCCCGCGGTGGACCTGGCCGGTACCGGCAGCGACCCGGCCCTGGTTTCGGTACCGCTGGACGCTGCGCACAGCGTCGCGTTCGGTTTGTACGGCGCGGCGGCCGTCACCCCGACAGTGTCCGGGAACATCACGACCTACCCGTCCGTGCTGCCTGACACCGACCTGGTGGAGCAGGCAGTGGCCGCCGGGCTCAAGGAATCCATCGTGCTGCACTCGGTCGCGGCGGGCAACTCGTGGGTGTTCCCGTTGCGGTTGCAGGGGTTGACCGCGCGGATCAACACCGACGGCGGGGTCGACCTGGTCGACTCGGCCGGTACCGTGCGCGGCGCCATCCCGCACGCCCTGATGCAGGACTCCAATGTGGACCCGCGATCGGGCAATGCGGCGGAGTCGGGGGATGTGACCTACCAACTGACCACTGTGGACGATGCGCCCGCGCTGCGGGTGACCGCCGACCAGGCGTGGCTGAACGACCCCCACCGGGTGTACCCGGTGGTGGTGGACCCGTCGGCGAACTTCGACGCGACCGTGACCGACTACGCGCAGACCGGTAACGGTACCGACCACTCGGGCGAGGCGACGATCCGGGCCGGTACCTGGGACGGCGGTACCGACAAGGCGACGTCCTACCTCGCGTTCTCCGGGTTCGCGACGAGCTTCGCCGGGGACAAGGCGACCGCGGTGTCACTGCACATCTTCGACGTGTGGGCGTACACCTGCACCGCCAAGCCGTTCAACGTGGCCGCGGTGACCCAGTCGTGGTCGACGTCGACGGTCACCGGGTACCCGGGACCGTCCTACGGCTCGTCGATCGGCTCGGTCACCGCCAACCCCGGTTCGGCATGCACGAACACGTCGGTCAACCCGGAGGTCGGCACGTGGATGACGGTGAGCCTGTCCACATCGACGTTTGTCAACTGGGTGACCGGCGCGTCGCCCAACTACGGGCTGGCGGTCTACGCGTCGGCGACCGACTCGACGCAGTGGAAGAAGTTCGACGGGTACAACACCGACAAGGACCCGTATCTCGCGGTGACGTACACCCCGGACGTGCCGCCCCAGGTGACCGCGGTGTACCCGCCGAACAGCTACAACGCCACCTCGCTGACGCCTGAGCTCGCCGCGGCGGCGACCGACTCGGACGCGTTCCCGAAGCCGATCACCTACACGTTCACCATCTTCGACGCGAGCACCGGTACCCAACTCGCGACCTCAGGCGCCATCTCCTCCGCCGACTGGGTCGTACCGTCCGGGAAGCTGGCCTGGTCGAAGAACTACTACTGGACAGTGTCCACATACGACGGTTACAGCCATTCGGCGACCGTGCTGTCATACCTGAACACACCGGTACCCCAACCACTCGTCACGTCGGGGCTGTCACAGAGCTCGGACGGTCCAGGCTTCGACCCGTCGATCGGCGACTACACCGCCTCGGCAACCGACGCCCAGGTCGCCACGGTCGGGCCGGAGTTGGCCGTCGACCGCGACTACAACAGCCGCGACCCGCGTACCGGCGGCGCGTTCGGCGCCGGATGGTCCAGCCTGTTCGACGCCCAGGCCACCGAGTTGCCGGCCGGCGCGCCGCAGACCGTCGTGGTCACCTATCCGGACGGTTCCGAGGTCGGCTACGGCCGCAATGCCGACGGCAGCTACTCGCCGCCGCAGGGCCGGTTCGCCACCTTCGCGCCGGTGACTGGCGGCGGGTACAGCCTGACCGACAAGAACGACACGGTCTACAAGTTCACCCAGAGCCTGGGCAACGGCGAGTACGGGATCACCTCGGTCACCGACGCGAACGGTCACGTCGAGACGTTCGGATACACCGGCGCCGCCGTCACCACAGTCACCTCCGCGTCGGGGCGGGCGCTGCACCTGACCTGGTTCACCCCGACCGGCGCAGCGTCCCCGCACGTGGCGACCGTGGCCACCGACCCGACCACAAGCGGCGACCCGACCAGCGTGTTGACGTGGACCTACAGCTACTCCGCCGACGCGCTGACCAAGGTGTGCCCGCCGACGTCGACCACCGCGTGCACGACGTACGGGTACACCACCGGCACCCAGTACCCGAGCGCCGCGCTGGACGCCGGGCCGCGCTCGTACTGGCGGCTCGGCGACGCGGCCGGTGCCACCACGGCGGCGGACTCCGCTCCGGCGCAGGAGAACAGCGACCCGGCACCGCTGCACAGCGTGACGCTCGGCGTGCCCGGCGGGCTGGCCGGCTCGACCGCGACGGCCGGGTCCTTCAACGGCACCGGCTCCTACCTGACGCTGCCCAACGGGTTGGCCACCGGCCGGATCTACCAGACGTTGAGCCTCTGGTTCTCCACGACGTCCCCCAACGGCGTGCTGTTCTCCTACCAGAAGGACCCCATCACCAACGCGTCCACCGCCGGCAACTACGTACCGGCGCTCTACGTCGGTACCGACGGCAAGCTGCTGGGCGAGTTCTGGCCGACCACCCGGGTCATCTCCGCCGGCGTGGTCACCGACGGCGCCTGGCACCATGTGGTACTCGCCGGGGCCGGTACCAGTACCACGATGTGGTTGGACGGTGCGCTGGTGGGCACCGGAACCGGGACCATCACGCCGCCGCAGGACCTCGGCATGAACAACGACTACATCGGCGCCGGCTTCGTCGGCGGCACCTGGCCGGACGAGCCGCACCAGAACGCCACCGCGGTACCGATGTACTTCAATGGGGCCATCTCCGATGTCGCGTTCTACGACCGGCCGCTGAGTAGCGCGGAGGCGTCGGTCATCTCCAAGGCCGGGCACCGCGCCGCCAGCCCGCTGGCCACCGTCACCCGGCCCTCGGGCCGGACCTACGCGCAGGTCGTCTACAGCGCCGTGACCGGACTGGTCACCCAGGTCACCGACGACAACGGCGGGATATGGAAGCTGGGGGCGCCCGCCGTCGCCGGCTCCAGCGCCGCCTACGTCGGATCCGTCCTCGGCACGGGGCCCAAGGACTACTGGCGCCTGGACGACAGCGGAGCGTCCGCGGTCAGTACGGTCAAGGCGCCGGACGGCACGTACAGCAGCGTCACGCTCGGCGCGACAGGTGCCTTCGGTACCGGCGACGACGCGGCCGCCTCGTTCAACGGCACGTCCTCGTCCCTGCAACTGCCCACCTCGACGATGTCGGTATCCGGCGCGATGTCAGCCGAGTTGTGGTTCAACGCGACGACCGGCGACGGCGTGCTGTTCTCCAGCCAACTCGACCCGATCACCGCCAGCACCACGACGCAGTACAACCCGGACATCTACCTGGGTACCGACGGCAAGCTGCGAGCCGAGTTCTGGGGGTCCGGCGGGGGCAGCGCCCCCATGACGACGGCGGGGTCGGTCACCGACGGCAAGTGGCACCAGGCGGTGCTCACCACGACCGGTACCGCCCAGGTGCTGTACCTGGACGGTGCGCAGGTGGCGACGAAGACGCTGACCAACACCGCGCAGGGCGGCTACCAGTACCTCGGCGCCGGGTTCATCGGCGGCTCGTGGCCGGGCTCCTCGAAGACGGGCGGGGCGGTCGCGGTCTCCCCGTTCAAGGGCACCCTCGACGACTTCTCCTTCTACACGCACACCCTGTCCGCGACGGACGTCGCCGACCACTACGCCGCGTTCAAGTCCTCGGCCGGCGTGGCACCCACCCAGACGGTCGTCGTGACCGACCCGGGCAACAAGAACGTCACGTACAAGTACGACGTGCTCAACGGCAACCGGATCGTCTCGCAGACCAACGCGCTCGGTCAGACCACCCGGTACGGCTACGACTCGGCCGGGTACCAGGCGACCGTGACGGACCCCAACGGGGTGGTCACCACCACCGGCCACGACATGCGCGGCAACACGGTGTCCACCACGACCTGCCAGGACCAGGCGGCCGGCCGGTGCGCCACCTTCTACTACACGTACTACCCGAACGACACGGCCATGACGCTCACCCCGGACCCGCGCAACGACCAGTTGCTGACGATGCGTGACCCGCGCTCGTCCGGCCCGACCGACAACACGTACCTCACCTCCTACGGGTACGACGCCACCGGCAATCTCACCACCGTCACCACCCCGCCCGTGGCCGGATCCCCGTCCGGCCGCGTGACCACCACCGCCTACACCGACGGCACCACCGTCGCCGCCGTGGACACCGGGTTCGCCCCCGCCGGCCTGCCGCGCACGCAGACCACCCCGGGCGGCGCGGTCACCTTGATGCGGTACTTCCACAACGGCGACCTCGCGCAGATCACCGACGCGGACGGCCAGATGACCAGCTACGCCTACGACGGTGTCGGCCGCGTGCTCGCGAAGACCATCACGTTCAACAGCAAGGCCGACGGCACCGGCACGGCAAGCACCCTGACCAGCAGCTACGGCTACGACGGGCTCGGCCAGGTGACCAGCCGGACCGATCCGGCCGTCACCGACCGGGTCACCGGTGCCGTGCACACCCCGGTCACCGCCAACGGGTACGACACGGACGGCAACCTCACCTCGCAGACCGTCGCCGACGCGACCGGCGGGGACGCCTCGCGCACCACCACCGCCACGTACAACGGGTTCGGCCAGCAGGCGACGCAGACCGACGCGGCCGGCGACACCTTCTCCTACGGCTACGACGCGTACGGCAACCGGACCACCGTCACGGACCCGGCCGGCAACGAGACCGACTACGCCTTCGACGCCGACGCCAACCTGCTGACCACCACACTGCGCCGGTTCACCGGCGACCCGGCCAATCCGTCCGCGCCGGCCGACGCGGTGCTGTCCTCGCACGCCTACGACCCGGCCGGCCGGCTCGCCTCAGTCACCGACGCGATGGGCTTCGTGACCAGCTACACATACACCGACGACGGGCTGCTCGGCGCGGTCACCCGTACGGATCCCGCTCACGGCACCTCGTTCGTCAACGAAACCGACACTTACGACGCGGCCGGGAACCTGGTCACGAGGGTGAGCAACAACGGCTTCACGACCACCACGTTCACGGTCGACGCGGCCAGCCGCACCACTCTCGCGGTACTGGACCCGACCGGGGTGAACCGCAGCACGACGTACGTCTACTCCCCGGACGACCGGGTCACCAAGCAGACCGTGACCGGGGCCGGCGGCGCGAGTACCACCGACGCCACCTTCGACCCGGCCGGCAACATGGCGTCGCGGACCGTGGAGAACGGCACCAGCGGGAACCTCACCACCACCTGGTCGCTGGACCAGCGCGGGCTGCCGACCTCGATGACCGACCCGAACGGGAACACCACCAACTACGCCTACGACGAGGGCGGCCAGCTCGCGGTCACAATCGCGCCGACAGTCAACACCGAGGTCGGTGGCGGCGCGCCTGTGGCAACCCGGCCGGTGACGATGACCGGCTACGACACGTTCGGCGACCAGGTCGAGTCCTCCGACGCGGACGGCAACACCACTACCTACGCGTACGACGCGGCCGGACGGCTGCTGTCCACGACCCTGCCCGGGTACACCCCGGCCGGCTCGTCGACGCCGATCACAGCGGTGGCCAGCCGCGGGTACGACAAGCTCGGCGAGGTGGTCAGCGAGACCGACCCGCTGGGCCGCGTCAGCACGCGCGCCTACGACCAACTCGGCCGGCTCGCCACCACCACGGCACCCAACACCGGTGTCAGCCACTACACCTACGACCTCGACGACGACCAGCTCTCCGCGACCGACCCGACCGGGGCGCAGACCCAGGCGACCTACGACTGGCTCGGCCGCACGCTGACCTCGACCCAGCTGGTACGCCAGCCCACGCCGGCCGCCTACACCACCACCTACGGGTACGCGGCGCAGGCCGGGTGGCTCACCTCGACCAGCACGCCGGACGGCAGCGTCACCTCGATGGTCGCCAATGCGGTCGGCGAGACCACGTCCACCACCGACGGCGCCGGCAACACCACCAGCTACCGGTACGACTACGCCGGCCGCCGGGTGGCGACCGTGTTGCCCGACGGCACCTCCACCACGGTCACCTACGACCCGGCAGGGCGCGCGGTCGGCAACGCGTCGCTGGACGCGGCCGGTGCCACGCTGCTAACCACCTCCGCGGGCTACGACTCAGCCGGCAACCTCGTCACGTCCACAGACGCGCGGGGCAACACCATCACCTTCGGGTACGACGCGTCCGGGTTGCTCACCTCGCAGGTGCAGCCGGTCGCCGACGCGAAGACCATCACCACGTCGTTCGGGTACGACGCGGCTGGCAACCGAACCCGCTTCACTGACGGGCGGGGCAACCGGTTCCTCACCACGTACAACACCTGGAACCTGCCCGAGTCGCAGATCGAGCCGGCCACCGCGGCCTACTCGTCACCGGCGAACTCCACCTTCACGACCGCCTACGACGCGGACGGCGACCCCGTGACCGAGTCGGCGCCGGGCGGGGTGAGCGTGTCGAACACGTACGACACGGTGGGGAACCTCGCGGGCCAGACCGGTATCGGTGCGGACGCGCCCACCGCGGGCCGTACCTTCGGCCACGACCTCGCCGGGCGGCTCACCTCGGTATCCGCGCCCGCCGGCACGGACACGTTCACGCTCGACGACCGCGGGCTGCTGCTGTCGGCCACCGGCCCGTCCGGCTCCTCGTCGTTCGCCTACAACGGCGACGGGCTGCTGTCCTCCCGCACAGACGCGGCCGGCACCACCGGATACACCTACGACCCGGCCGACCGGCTCGCCACCGTGGCCGACGCGTCCACCGGCACGCAGCTGACCTACACCTACAACGCGCTGTCCCAACCGAACCACGTCACCTACGGGTCGCTCGGGGACACCCGCACCTTCGGCTACGACAGCCTGCACCGGCTCGCCTCCGACACGGTCAACACGGCGGGCGGGGCGACGATCGCGTCGATCACCTACGGGTACGACAACAACTCCAACCTCACCTCGAAGACCACCACCGGGTACGCCGGCTCGGCCGCCAACACGTACACCTACGACTTCGCCAACCGGCTCACGTCGTGGAACAACGGGACGGCCACCATCTCGTACGGGTACGACGACTCCGGCAACCGCACCCAGATCGGCGCGCAGACCTACGCGTACGACGCCCGCGACCAGCTCACCTCCGGCGGCGGCTCGACGTACTCGTACACCGCGCGGGGCACCCTCTCCTCGGTCACCACCGGTGGCACAACGACCAACGCGACGTCGGACGCGTACGGCGACCAGCTGACCCAGGGCACGCAGAGCTACGCGTACGACGGGTTGGGTCGGGTGGTCACCGCCAGCGGCGCCGCCTCCTACCACTTCGCGTACTCGGGCTCGGGTGCCACGCTGGCCGGCGACGGCAGCGCCACCTACAGCTACGACCCGGACGGCAACCTGACCGGCGTCAAGGCCGGCGCCACCGGGGTACTGGCCGTGACCGACCAGCACGACGACGTGGTCGGCCAGTTCACGTCGACCGCGAGCGCGCTGTCCGGGTCCCGCGCGTATGACCCGTTGGGCAACGTGCTCGGCGGCACCGGCATGGTGGGCAACCTGGGCTACCAGTCGGGCTGGACCGACCCGGCCACCACCCGGGTAAACATGGCCGCCCGCTGGTACACCCCCGGGCTGGGCCAGTTCACCAGCCGGGACCAGGTGGCGCAGGATCCGGTACCGAACCCGGCCGCGGCCAACCCGTTCGCCTACGTCGGGGACAACCCGCTGGACGGCACCGACCCGACCGGACACTGGGGGATCGGCAGCCTCTGGCACGCCGCCACGCACGCGGTGTCCAGCGCCTACCACGCCGTCACGCACGCCGTGTCGACCGCGTGGAACTTCGTCGCGTCCACCGCGCACAGCTTCTACGACGACGCGATCAGCATCGGCAAGCGGATCTGGCACGCCGCGACGACCGTGGTGGCCAAGGTCGCGCACGTGGTCAAGAAGGTCTACCACTACGCGCAACACGCGGTCTATCAGGTGGTGACGCACATCCGGCACGCCGCGACCGCGATCCGACATGCCGTCGTCCGCACGGTCCATCGCGTCGTCACGGTGGTCCACCACGCGACCGAGGTGGTGGCGAAGAAGGTCGCCGACGCATACCACAAGACGATCGCCAAGGTGAACGCGGTCTCGCACGCCGCGGTCAAGTGGGCCGAGAACCACGCGGAACTCGTCGGTGCTATCGCCGGCGCGGTGGCCGGGGCCGTGGTCGGCGGCGCCTGCATCATCGGCACCTGGGGCGTAGGCACCGCCGGCTGCATGGTGCTGGGCGCGATGGCGGCCGGCGCCGTCAACGGCGCCGTGACCCACGGGTTGCAGGTCGCCAGCGGAAAGGCCAGTGGTGGCCTGGGTGGCTGGCTGGGCGCCATCACCGAGGGCTCTTACAACAGCGTCAAGTCGCTGGCCCTGACCCCGGTCGACGCGATCATGCAGGGCAAGAACCTGGTCACCGACATCGCCCACGGCAACTGGAAGGGCGCCGCGTTCGCCGGTGTCGGTCTCGGCATGGACGTGGCCACCATGGCCGGTGCCGGTGTCCGTGGCGGCGCCGGGATCAGCGCGGAGGTCGAGGACAGCCTGGCCGGCGCGCGCGGCAGCGGCGGCGACTTCGTCGACCTGTACCACGGCACGGGCCGCTCCGGCGCCGACGCCATCCGCAGCAACGGGATCGACCTGTCGGTGCAGCGGCCGGACAGCGACTTCGGGCGCGGCTTCTACACCACGCGCGACGCCGACCAGGCCGCCGAGTGGGCCGGCCGCAAGCCCGGCGGCGGCGCGGTTCTGCACTACCGGATGCCTGTCGACGAGCTGGCGAAGCTCCGGACGCTGAAGTTCCCCACCGCGGACGCGGACTGGGAGAACTTCGTGCTGCACAACCGGTCCTTCGGTCCGCTGCACGACTACGACGCGGTCGACGGCCCGATGCTCCTCAACCCCGACCACGCGCTGGACGGTAAACCGATCGTCGCCGGCGGCGACCAGCTTTCCTTCCACAGCGACCGGGCGGTCTCCATGTTGAACCGCTACCTTATGCCGTAGCCGCGATGGCCACCGGACGGAAGGGGTACAGGTGAGCGTATGGACCTGGTGATGCGCACGTCGCCGAAGGCGAGGGCCTTCATCGACGAGATCGTGACGCAGATGCTGCTGCTCTTCCCGATCACCCGCAGGGAGGCGGTGGGTCGCATCAACGCGGCGTGGGGTCACCTGGAGTACCTCGGCGACGACGACCTGATCTTCCACGAGAGGGCCACGTACTGGGCCAAGACGATCTACTACGGCGCGGACGCGCACTGGTGGCTGGGCGAGGAGGGGCTGAAACCGCTGCCGTACTGCGAGTAGTTGCTGCCCGCGGGCTTCCGAGCCGACGATTTGCGTGGCGGTGGCCCTGGCTCCGCCAAGGCCACCGCCACGTCTTTCAAACCCGGGTACAGGCGACGATTCCGCCCGCAGCCCGGGCGAGGACGATGGCGAGCATCCGTCGCATAGGCCGAAGTCCGCGAAGTCCTTGGTGTTGAAGGTCGTGAGGGCGCCGTTGCGTTGGCAGATCGATAGACGCGGTTAATCCCGGACTGGCTCGGGTCAGATCGCTTGGACGAGTTCGGTGAATGCGGCAGCGACCCGCGCCATCGGCTGGAGGCCGATCCCGAGTTCGTAGTGTCCACGTCGTAGGTTCTGCATGAAGGCGTGCCCGGAAATGATCACTTGCGCTGTTCTGTCGGTGCGTAGCCCGCGCATCGGTCGCAGCCGGTGTTTGAGTCAGCCGTGGTCGGCCTCAATCGGGTTGTTGGCGTACTGCTCGACGTGATGCCAGGCGGACGGGACCAGTTTGTCCAGTACCGCGGGGTAGACCGGCGCGGCGTCAGTGATGACCTCG
>Ga0070679_100005550_pt1 | contig 11688 bp, 11 predicted proteins | sample KBSC63BmetaG_FD_65652 | JGI IMG/M metagenome (GOLD analysis project Ga0070679, IMG submission 65652) | Corn rhizosphere microbial communities from Kellogg Biological Station, Michigan, USA - KBS C6-3B metaG | ecosystem: Host-associated > Plants > Roots > Rhizosphere | place: USA: Michigan... | reverse complement strand
GTACGACGTGATCCCGAGCCTGGCCCGCGCTGGGGTGTCGGCGTACGCCGGATCGTCGGCCGCGTCGGCGGTCGAGGTCGGCGCGCCGGCCAGCAGCCGGTGGCAGAAGGAGTCGGCGCGCGGGAAGCGCGCGCCCTCCTCGACCCCCGGCAACTCCCCGGAAACACGCTCGAAGGAGAACTCGTCGTCGGTCAGCCCGGCAACGAATACCGCCTCCATGCCGATGAGCCGCGCGGCCGCGGCGAGAACCGCGTCGACGGCAGGATGATGCAAATCGCCCCCGTGCACCCCACCATGGTGGCTCTTTCCCGCGCTCCGCGCAGGACGTTCGGGGCGATTCAGCGCGACGGGGTCTGAATCAGGCGGCCGGACGGGCGGCCCGGTCAGGCGGCGCGGTCAGGCGGCGCGGACGGCGGAGAGCAGCTCGGGGAGCGGGGGGTTGGTGAGGGCGCGCCCGTCCGGCAGCAGCACGGTCGGGACGGTCGCGTTGCCGCTGTTGACGCTCATCACGAAGTCGGCAGCGGCCGGGTCCTGCTCGATGTCGACCTCGTCGAACTCGATGCCCTCGCGCTCCAGGGCTCGCTTGAGCCGGACGCAGTAGCCGCACCACACGGTCGTGTACATGGTCAATCGGGGCACGATCTCCACAACTGTCCTGTTACCCGAGTTCTTCCCGGCGCCCCGACGAAGAGTCGGGGGGTGCTGACAGTATCGACGGTGATGCCTGCGTCGATGGGGGATGGCGCCCCGCCACCCGAGCTGCTGGACGCGCTCGACCCGGAGCAGCGGGAGGCGGCGGAGGCGACCCGTGGGCCGGTCTGCATCCTGGCCGGCGCGGGGACGGGGAAGACGCGCGCGATCACCTATCGGATCGCCGCGATGGTGGCCACCGACGTCGCTGCGCCGGGCCAGGTCCTGGCGGTGACCTTCACGACCCGGGCCGCCGGTGAGATGCGCACCCGGCTGCGCGCCCTGGGGGCCGGGGGAGTGCAGGCGCGCACCTTCCACTCCGCCGCGTTGAGGCAGCTGCAGTACTTCTGGCCGCGGCTGTCCAGCGGTCCGCGGCCGAGCATCATCGAGAGCAAGCTGCCGTCGATCCGCGCCGCCGCCGCCCGCGTCCGGGTCACCGTCGACCCCGCGTTGCAGCGCGACCTCGCCGCCGAGGTCGAGTGGGCCAAGGCCGCGCAGGTCACCCCGGACACGTACGCCGCCGCGGCCGCTGCGGCCGGTCGGGTGCCGCCGCTCGACGCCGCGATCGTGCAGAAGCTGTTCGCGGCGTACGAGGACGTCAACAGCGAGCGCGGCCAGTTCGACTTCGAGGACATGCTCGTGATGGCGGCGTACGCCATCGAGGAGCACCGCGACATCGCCGCGGAGGTGCGCGGTCAATACCGCCACTTCGTGGTCGACGAGTACCAAGACGTCAACCCGCTGCAGCAGCGGCTGCTCGACGCCTGGCTCGGCGACCGCGACGACCTCTGCGTCGTCGGCGACCCGCACCAGACCATCTACTCGTTCACCGGCGCCACCCCCGACTACCTGCTGCGGTTTCCCTCGCGCTACCCCGGCGCGCAGGTGGTCCGGTTGGTGCGCGACTACCGGTCCACCGAGCAGGTCGTTGCGGTCGCGAACCGTCTGATGCCCGATGCACGGCTGCAGGCGCAGGGGGGAACCGGGCCCGAGCCGTCCGTGGACGGCCACGACGACGAGCCGGCCGAGGCAGCGGCGGTCGCTCGACGCGTCGCCGCCCTCGCGCGCGAGGGGGTGCCGCTGCGGGAGATGGCGATCCTCTACCGCGTCAACGCACAGTCGGAGGTCTATGAGCAGGCGCTGGCGGCCGCGGACCTCCCGTACGTCGTCCGCGGCGGCGAACGCTTCTTCGACCGCCCGGAGGTGCGCGAGGGCATCGTGCGGCTGCGCGGGTCGGCGAAGGCGGCGAACCCGCCGGAGGGGCCGCTCGTGGAGGTCGTCACGGAGGTTCTGGCCGGCGTGGGGCTGACGCCTGAGCCGCCCGGCGGCGGGGGAGCCGCCCGCGAGCGGTGGGAGACACTGCGCGCGCTCGTCGGGCTGGCCGAGGAGATGCCCGACGCCGGCTTGGACGAGTTCGTCGAGGAGCTCGCGCGGCGGGCCGAGGCGCAGCACGCACCCGCCGTGGAAGGCGTGACGTTCGCGTCGCTGCATGCGGCCAAGGGGCTCGAGTGGGACGCGGTGTTCCTCGTCGGGCTCGCCGACGGGACCGTGCCGATCACGCACGCGACGACGCCGGCGCAGATCGAGGAGGAGAAGCGCCTGCTCTACGTCGGCGTCACCCGCGCGCGCCGGCACCTCGCGCTGTCGTGGGCGTCGGCGCGGGCTGCTGGTGCGCGCCGCAGCCGCAAGCCGAGCCGCTTCCTCGACCCGTGGGTGGCGAGGTCCATCCCGGCCAAGCAGCCGGCCCGGCAGCGGGCGCTGTCCGACGACCCGCTCGTCCAGAGGCTGCGCGACTGGCGGCTGGAACGCTCGCGCACCGACGGGGTGCCGGCGTACGTCGTCTTCGACAACAAGACGCTCGAGGCCATCGCGGAAGTGCACCCGCGCGACCGTGTCGAGCTGGCGTCCGTTCCCGGCGTTGGGCCCAAGAAGCTCGACCAGTACGCCGACGAGGTCCTCGCGATCTTGCACGGATAGATTGCGTCGGTGGGAAGCCCGCTCGACGAACTCGTCGACCTGCTCGACCTCGAGCCGATCGAGGTCAACATCTTCCGCGGGCGCAGCCCGGACGAGAACCGCCAGCGGGTCTTCGGTGGGCAGGTCGCCGGCCAGGCTCTCGTCGCGGCGGGCCGGACCGTGGATCCCGAGCGGCACGTGCACTCGCTGCACGCCTACTTCCTGCGTCCGGGCGACCCGGAGATCCCGATCATCTACGAGGTCGACCGGATCCGTGACGGCCGTTCGTTCACGACCCGGCGCGTCGTCGCGGTGCAGCACGGCAAGGCGATCTTCAACCTGTCCGCGTCGTTCCAGATCCGCGAGCCGGGCATCGACCACCAGGGGCAGATGCCGGCGGCGCCCGATCCGGAGTCGTTGCCGACGATGGCCGACCGCCTCGAGGCGGCCGGGCTGCCGCGCGACGAGTTCTGGTCCCGGCCGCGCCCGATCGACGTCCGCTACACCGACCTGCCGCCGTGGCTGCGCCCGGACGGCGAGCCGCAGGCGCGGCAGATGGTGTGGATGCGGGCGGACGGGACGCTCCCGGACAACCCGCTGGTGCACGTCTGCGCGATGACCTACGCGAGCGACATGACGCTCCTCGACTCGGTCCTGATGGCGCACGGCCTGTCCTGGCAGAGCGGGCGGATCAACGGCGCCAGCCTCGACCACGCGATGTGGTTCCACCGGCCGTTCCGGGCCGACGAGTGGCTGCTCTACGTCCAGGAGTCGCCGACCTCCAGCGGTGCCCGGGGCCTGTCCCGGGGCGAGCTCTGGACGCAGGACGGACAGCACGTGGTGTCCGTCGTACAGGAAGGTCTGCTGCGGGTCGTCGAGCCGAGAAAATAAATTGCTGAAATAAATGCGTTGCCTCGCCCCTGGGCGAGGCCTTATCGTCCCCCGCAGTTGTCCCTACGCGCGAGGAGGTGCCCGATGCTGATCAACCACACCTGGGCCGCCGCGCGCACCCGTATGACGGGGATCCCGAGCGCGTTCGGCGCTGTCGCCGCGTCTGCGGGCACCGGTATGTCCACGTTCGTGGCTGCCGGGGTCGCCGTCACGAAGCCGGCGACGCTCGATGCCCGCGACGGCGTCCAGGGGAGCCCCCCGGCCTGGAGTCCACCGGTCTGAACATGAGACGACCGGCGACATCCAGGCCGCGGCCCCCCACAAGGGAGCCGCGGCCTATTTGTTTGCCCGACCGGTTCCGTCTAGCCCCCCACAAGGAGGTGGAGCGCCAAATGACACTGCAAGCAGTGGTCGACCTCGACCTAGGGCAGGCGCTGCCCTGTCACCTGGTCGACCCAGACCTGTTCTTCGCCGAGTCGCCGGTCGACGTCGAGCGCGCCAAGGCGCTCTGCACCGACTGCCCGCTTCGGGTCAGCTGCCTGGCCGAGGCCCTCGAGCGGCGCGAGCCGTGGGGCGTCTGGGGCGGACAGCTCGTCCTGCAGGGCGTTGTCGTTCCTCGCAAGCGGCCCCGTGGCCGTCCGCGCAAGAACGAGATCGCCGCATGACCCGGCGCACGCTCATCACCGTGACCATGACCTCAGGAGATCTCGCCATGTATCTGCTCCATGAAAGCCTCGCGCGTGAGCGAATGCGCGAGCACGAGCGGCTCGTCGCCGACGCCCACCAGCGTCAGCGCCTCAGCCGCCTCGCTGCAGCCCGCCGGCTGCAGCGCCGGGCCGAGTCCGCGTCGCGGCGTGCCCGGACCCTGATGCTGTCCCTCTAGCATTCGCGGCATGACCGTGACCGGCGACGGGACAGCGCTTCGCCGAGCGAGGGATCGCGCAGCCGACGTGCTGTGCGATCCCTCGCTCGCGCATGTGGTGGACCTGATCGCGCACCCTTCCGGTGATGGCGGCATCGTCGTCGCGAATGCCGACGGCGCGGCCGTGCTTCGTGCCGACGGCACCGAGCTGCTGCACGGGCGCAACCCCGTCGCGGACCAGGACCCGCTTGCCTTTACGCCGTTGACGGCGGAGCTCGCCGATCCGTCGCCGGCCAACGCTGACAACGCCTACCCGTACGCCTTCGAGCGGCTCACCTCGCTGTTCGCCGCCGCGCACGCACCCGACGTCGCCGTCGTACACACCGGAAAGCACCACTGGCCCGACCAAGGCGGTCACCTCGGCGAGCACGGGTCGCTGAACGTCGTGCAGTCGCGCGCGCCGCTGATCCTGTCCGGTGCCGGTGTGACCGAGCGCGGCGTGCTCGCTGCGAGCGCGCGGGTGGTCGACGTGGCACCGACGCTGTCGTGGCTCGCCGGCGCGCCGCTGTCGTCGCTGGCCGACATGGACGGCACCGCGCTGGTCGACTTCCTGGTGCCGGAGTCGCGCCACGTCGTCGGGCTGCTGTGGGATGGCTGCAACTCCAACTCGCTGTATGCGCTCGCTCTCGCCGGAGAACTGCCGAACATCGCGCGGCTGCTGATGAACGGGTGCGCGCTGCGCGGTGGTTCTATCGCGGAGTTCCCGTCGGTCACCCTGGTCAACCACACATCAGCCCTGACGGGTGTTGGCCCCGGGCGGCACGGCATCGTCAACAACGCCTACTTCGACCGGGGCAGTGCGGTGCAGGTGCTCACCAACAACGCGGCGACGTGGCATCGCTGGTCGGAGTGGCTCGCGCCCGGCGTGCGTACGGCGTTCGAGCGCATCGACGGACCGTCGGCGTCGGTCAACGAGCCGGTCGACACCGGCACGGCGTACTCCACGTTCCGGTTGGTGCGCGAGGCGGGCAAGAGCGACGGCGCGAAGTCGATGATGGACGACTTCCTGCCCGACCCGAAGGCCGATCCGTTGGCGACGCAGGAGTTCGTGCTGTCGAACAAGGACTATGCGTGGGCGTCGTCGGTTGATGGGATCGGCGTGCAGCAAGTGCTCGATCTCTGGCCGTCACGGTCGGAGGCGCCGCGGCTGATGTGGTGGAACACGCTGCTCACCGACACCGGGCACCACGAAGGTGGACCGCACTCGCCGATCGCGCACGCGTCGATGCGCGATGCAGACCGCCGGCTCGGCGTCTTCCTCGACCACCTCGAGCGGATCGGCGCGTTGGAGCAGACGACGATCCTGCTGACCAGTGACCACGGGTCGGAAGGCGCGGACCGGTCGTGCACCGGCGACTGGGACGAGCCGTTGCGCGACGCCGGGCTGGAGTTCCGCGACGAGGCCTACGGCTTCATCTACTTAGGGCATTCGTAGCGTTTCGGCTACTCGTCGGCGAGAACCTGCGCTGCCGGCGCGGCGGGTCCGAAGAACAGTCCTTGCCCGTAGTCGCATCCGAGCAGGCGCAGGATGTCCGCGACCTCGGACGACTCGACATACTCCGCGACGGCGGTCTTGCCGAGGCCGTGCGCAGTGTCGATCATCGCCCGGACGATCAGCTGGTTGGCGCGGTTCGTGGGCAGGTCACGAACGAACTCGCCGTCGATCTTGAGAAGGTCGAAGGGAAGCTCGCGCAGGTAGTAGAACGACGACACCCCGACGCCGAAGTCGTCGAGGGCGAACCCGATACCCCGCGCGCGCAGCCGGCGAACGGTCGTCGCCGCCAACGGCAGGTTCGTGATCGCCATCGTCTCGGTGATCTCGAAGATCAGGTGGCGCGACAGCACACCATGACGCTGCAGGACGTCCGCGACCCAGTCACTGAGATCCGACTCCGCCAGCGAGGCGGACGACAGGTTCACCTCGAGCCGCGGCCGACGATGTCGAGGCAGTCCCGCGAGCAGCCGGACGGCCTGCTCGACGACGTACCGGTCGATGGTGACCATCAGACCGAGCCGTTCGGCATGGCGCAGGAAGTCGGCCGGAAGCCAGAGCCGGTCGCCGTCGCGGAGCCTTAGGAGCACCTCGTACTGCGGCTCGTGCGCGCCGGCCAGGGCCACGATCGGCTGGAGGTGCAGCTCGAAGCGCCGTTCCGCGAGTGCCCGTCGAATGCGTTCTCCCCACGCGAACCCGGTTCGGATGTGCTCGGCGTGCGCGCTGTCGCCCGAATGGATACGGACATGCCCCGGGCCGGCGTCCTTCGCCTCGTACATCGCGAGGTCGGCCGCGGTCAGCAAGCGGTCGGCGTCTGCGAACGCCGGCACGAGCGCGGCACCGATGCTCGCGGTGGCGTGCACCGCGGTGACCGCTTCTGCGGGGTCGGTCGGCAGTGCGATGTGCATGCCCGCGACCGTCGCGAGGATCTCGTTGGCCGTGCTCTCCAGCTCCTCGGACGTCTGCGCCTCCGGGAGGAGGATCGCGAACTCGTCTCCGCCGAGCCGGGCGAGCACGTCGCCGGCGCGGAGCACCGCTGCCAGCCGGTCGGCGACGTGGCGCAGGACGACGTCGCCGATCGCGTGTCCGAGGGTGTCGTTGATGTACTTGAAGTGATCCAGGTCGAGCAGGAGCACCGCGCCGGCCGGGCCATGGCGATGGACGCCCAACAGGTGTCGCCGCAGCTCTTCTTCGAACCGGCGGCGATTGAACAACCCGGTCAGGGGATCGTGGTCCGTCAGGTACGCCGCGTGCTCTTCGGACTGCCGCTGGGCGCGCAGATCGACGAGGTGGACGATGACCGGGATGCCGTCGTCCGTCGGCATCCGTGCCACCGACATCGACACCGGCACCGGATGTCCGCGTGCGTCCAGGAGCCTTCGTTCGACCGTGTAGCTGAGGATCGCGCCGCTCTGCAGGGCCTCCCACTGCGGCTCGTCCTGGCCGATCTCGAGGGGGTCGGACAGGCTCGCCACGGTGATCCCGATGAGGCTGTCGACCGGCCGGGCGAGCAGCTGGGCGAGAGCGGCGTTCGCGGCCGAAACGCGGCCGTCGCCGTCGGTCAGCAGGATGCCGTGCGGCGCGTGGTCGAAGGCGCCGGTGAACCTGGCACGAGCGCGTTCGAGGGCCGCGGCGACGGCACCTACGAAGACTCCGAGCGCGCTGAAACCTGCGACCCGTACGGCGACTTCGTCCCAGGTCAGGTCTGCGGTGTCGGCGGCTTCCGCGCCGGCGAAGACGGCAGCTGCAAGAACGCCCGCAGCCGCTCCGCCGTACGGGCCGAAGGCTACGGCGACAAGCGCGATAGGTGCAGCGAGCAGCGAGTCCGCCGCCTCTACGTCGACGATCTCGACGGCGCGAATGATGAACACGAACGCGAACAAGCCGCCGGCCGCGCCGACCACAACGGCCGGCCGCCGCCACCACACTCGGGAGGCTACCTGCGCGGTCGCCATGCCTGATGATGGCGAAGATGTGACGAACGTGCAGGCGGATGAGGCAAATCTGGGATGCTCTCCGGCACGATGGCGCAGCGCGTTGAGGTCGTGCCGGCGGCGGCGCCGTCGAAGCGGTGGCGGGTAGCCGCCGGGATGCTCGGGCCGGCCGTCGTCGCGTCGGTCGCATACGTCGACCCGGGCAACTTCGCGACCAACATCGAGGGCGGCGCCCGCTACGGCTACCGGCTGTTGTGGGTGGTGGTGCTCGCGAGCACGACGGCGATGCTCGTTCAGTACCTCTCGGCGAAGCTCGGCCTCGTCACCGGCTCCGACCTCGCTGAGCTGTGCCGCGACCGCTTCCGCCGTCCGGTCACGGTTGGGTTGTGGCTGCAGGCCGAGGCCGCGGCGATGGCCACCGATGTCGCCGAGTTCGTCGGCGCGGCGGTCGCGCTCAAGCTCCTGTTCCGGATGCCGCTGCTGCTGTGTGGCGCCGTGACAGCAGTCGCAGCGTTCGCCGTGCTCGGCGTGCAGCAGCGCAGCCACCGCCGGTTCGAAGCCGCCATCGCCGCCCTGCTCGTCTTCGTCGTCGCCGGCTTCCTCTACGAGACGCTGCGGATCGAGCCGGACCCGGGCAAGGCGGCGGCCGGGCTGGTCCCGGGGTTCTCCGGTGCCGGCAGCGTCACGTTGGCCGTGGGCATCGTCGGCGCCACCGTGATGCCGCACGCCGTCTACGCACACTCCGCGTTGACCGCCAACCACCGCCGCAGAGGCGTCGGCGGCACCCGCACGGTCGGTCACGAGCGCATCGACGTCGTGCTCGCGCTGGGTCTCGCCGGGCTGGTCAACGCCGCGATGCTCGCGGTTTCCGCCCGGCTGCTCTCCGGCAAGGGCGACGGAGTCGCGACACTCGTCGGCGCCCACCGCGAGCTGGCCCACCAGGTGGGCGGCCTCGCCGCGTTGACCTTCGCCGTGGCACTGCTCGCCGCCGGCATCTCGTCGTCGAGCGTCGGGACCTACGCCGGGCAGGTCGTCATGGGCGGCTTCTTGCGCCGCCGGGTGCCCCTCGTCGTACGGCGGACAGTGACGATGGTCCCAGCGCTGATCGTGCTCGCCGTCGGCACCGAGCCGACCGACGCGCTCGTCCTCAGCCAGGTCGTCCTGTCCTTCTGCGTGCCCTTCGCGCTCGTGCCGCTCGTCGTCCTCACGTCGCGCCGGTCGGTGATGGGCCGGCACGTCAACGCGCCGCTCATCGTGGTGGCCGCGAGCCTGGTGACCGCCGTCATCGTGGGCCTGAACGTCTACCTGCTGGTCGCTCAGCTTTCTTAAGGTTCGTCTTCTAGCGTGTCCGGTGTGACCGACGTGCTGGTTGTCGAGGACGACCCAGGCATCGGCGCCGCGCTCGTGCGCGGCCTCGAGCGCGAGGGCTACGAGACACGCTGGGTGACCACCTCGGCCGAGGCCACGCGGGAGAAGCGTGCCGATGTAGTCATCCTCGACCTCGGACTCCCGGACGGTGGCGGGCTCGAACTGTGCAGGCGCCTGCACGACGACACCGGGGCGGCGATCGTCGTCGTGACCGCGCGCGGGGACGAGCCCGACCGGGTCGCCGCGCTGGACGCAGGCGCGGACGACTACGTCGTCAAGCCGTTCGGTTTCGCCGAGCTGTTCGCGCGCGTCCGGGCCGTGTTAAGGCGGACCCAGCCGCAGGAGGCAGTGCACACGCTCGGCCCGTTGTGCATCGACGTGCGTGCGCACCGCGTCACGGTCGACGGCACCGACGTCGCACTGACGCCGCGCGAGTTCGACATCCTCGCCTGCCTCGCGTCCGACCCCGGCCGCGTCTTCACGCGACGGGAGATGTTCGCGCGCGTCTGGGGGGGTCACTGGTACGGCCCGACGAAGGTGCTCGACGTGCACATTGCCGCCGTACGCCGCAAGCTCGGCCGGCCTGAGCTCATCGAGACCATCTACGGGCGGGGGTTCCGACTCGCTGTCGACGCATGACGCGCCGGCTGGTCGTCGCGCTGCTGGTCTTCACGGCGTTCGTCCTGCTCGTCGCCGTCGTGCCGCTCGGCATCGCGACGGGAACGCGCGACCGCACCGATTACGCCGCGTCGACGCGCGCGCTTGCGACGTCGCTCGCGACGTTGGCGGAGGAGTCCTTCGACGACGCGCGTAAGCCGCTCGAGCCGGCTCGGCTGGCCAGCGCGGCAGGCGCCGGCGTCAGGGTCACCGTGCTGGACTCGGCGGGCGACGTCGTTGTGCGCGCCGGCGGCCGTGGTGACGTCGTGCCCGCCGCGGTCGTGCACGCCGCACAGCGCGGCCGCGCCCAGAGCGCCTGGGCAGCGGACGACGTGGTTGCGGCCGCACCGGTTGTGGCCGACGGAGTGACGCGCGGTGTCGTGGCGGTGGCGCGTTCGGACGAGCCGGTGGAACGGCGGATCGTCACGCTCTGGATCGCCCTCGCAGCGGTGGCGCTCACGGCGATGCTGCTGTCCGTCGCACTCGCGGTGGGCGCGGCGCGCTGGGTCGGGCGGCCGTTACGGCTGCTGCAGGGCTCGGCGTACCGGTGGTCCGACGGCGCGCTGCAGGAGCGGGCCGACGCGGCAGCCGGCCCACCGGAGGTGCGCGCGGTCGCGGCGGCACTCAACATCATGGCCGGCCGGCTGGACGCGTTGGTCAACGGCTCACGCGCCGTCGTCGCCGACGTCTCCCACCAGCTGCGCACTCCGCTCGCCGCGATGCGGCTGCGGCTGGAGCTGGTGCGCGGCGAGCTGGGGCGCGGAGGCACGCCTGCGCCGGTCGACGAGGACCTGACGATGGCTCTCGCCGAGCTCGACCGGCTCTCGCGGCTCGTCGACGGGCTGCTCGCGGTCGCGCGCGCGGAGGCGGTCCAGCCGCACCCGGCGCCGGTCGACATCGCCGCCGTCGTGCGGGAACGCCTGCAGGCGTGGGAGCCGGTCGCCGCCGAGCGCGGTGTCGCCGTCGACGTCGCGATCACGGCGGATCCCGCCATCGCTGCTGTGACCCCCGGCCATCTCGAGCAAGTGCTCGACAACCTCCTCGACAACTCCCTGGAAGCGATCTGCACCGGCGGCCGCGTCGTCATCAGCGTCTCCCGCGAGCGCGACTACGTGCTGGTGTCGGTGTGCGACGACGGGCCGGGCATGACTGCCGAACAGCAAGAGGCGGCGTTCCACCGGTTCGTCACGGGCCGGGCAACGGGTACGGGGTTGGGGCTCGCTGTCGTGCACCGGCTGGTTACGGCCGACGGTGGCTCGGTGCGGCTGCACAGTGCTCCGGGCGAGGGCACAACGGTCGAGCTGGATCTGCCGCTGGCCCGTGGTTGAGCCTTAGACCTCGCGCACGTCACCGTTGACGACGCGGATGTTGAGGCGTGGAAGCGGGGACGGTGGCGGCCCGCCGAGCACGGAGCCGTCGCTGGCGCTGTAGCTGCCGCCGTGACACGGGCAGACGAACTCCCCGCCCTGCAGCCCCACGGTGCAGCCGGCGTGCGTGCACACCGCGCTGAACGCGCGGAAGTCGCCGTTGGACTCGTGCAACAGCCACGCCGGGTCGCCGTTGGAGTCCGTGAACTGCACCGCGCGCCCCGGAGGTACGTCGGATGCCGCGGCGACGTGTCGACCGGGCAGGTTGGTCTGCTGGGTCTTCGGCCTCGACGCCGGCGAGCTGTCTTTCGGTGCCGGCTGGGGGTTGTTCTGCGTCGGGGTCAGAGCCGCCGTGCCGCTGCCGCTGCCGCTGCCGCTGCCGCTGTTGAGCGCACGGCCGACAGTTGCGGT
>Ga0070679_100005549_pt1 | contig 11690 bp, 10 predicted proteins | sample KBSC63BmetaG_FD_65652 | JGI IMG/M metagenome (GOLD analysis project Ga0070679, IMG submission 65652) | Corn rhizosphere microbial communities from Kellogg Biological Station, Michigan, USA - KBS C6-3B metaG | ecosystem: Host-associated > Plants > Roots > Rhizosphere | place: USA: Michigan... | reverse complement strand
TGCCTCGCAGCTTGGCAGAAGTCGTGGAGCGGTGCCTCGCCAAGGACCGCGACGGTCGCTGGGCCTCGGCGGAGGAGCTCACCACCGCCCTTCAGCTCACACAGGCTGCGCAGGTCGCCGAGGTGGCTCCGCAGGTGCGCAGCTTCCTGCGCTTCGCCGAGAACCAGACGATGGTGCTGACCATTCTCCTCTCGTTCATACCGGTCATGATCCTGGCGCGACCGACCCTGCCGGTGGTCGTCGCGATGTGGTTCGTCGCGGTGGCCGCGATGGTGGTCGCTCAGCTCCGGGGCCGTGCGGGGGTGCTTCTGAGAGATGGCTTCGGTTACGACGACGTGCGCGCCGCGCTGACGCTCGAGCTGCGCCAGCGCGCCGAGGAGCGCGAGCTGCTGCGCAGGGAGCTCGCCGCGGCCAGTGCCTGGCGCGGTGTGAAGAGATACCTGATCCTCGTTCCGGCAGGCATCGCGCTCCTCGCGCTGGGTCTCGACCTGGCGCGCCACAGCCACATCAACACGCCCCGCGGGTCGGTGGCGGTGGCGATCCTGGCAGCGGGCGTCCTCCTTGTGATAACGCCGGTCTCCATGCGCAACGGGCGCTTCCTCTACCGCGAGCGACGGAGCGGGCGAATGGTCGCGCGACTGTGGGAAGGATGGTTCGGCCGGATGATCTTCTGGCGGTGAACGGCGGGGTCAGGTTTTCGATTTCGAGCGCCTGACCCGCCGGTCACTTGACGTCAGCAACCAGCTGTCGTATCGTGACCAGTAAGATGCTTACCTATCACCACCTGACCTGAGCATCATGGCACGACCGCCGCTCGACCTCATGCAGGGTACGGTAGACGTTCTCATCCTCCGCACCCTCGCCTGGCAGCCGATGCACGGCTACGGCATCTCGCGCTTCGTGCGCGAGCGCTCGAAGGGCGCACTCGACATCGAGAGCGCCGCGCTCTACCAGGCGCTCCACCGGCTCGAGCGGAAGAAGTTGGTGCGCTCGTCGTGGGGAGTCTCCGAGACGAACCGCCGTGCGAGGTTCTACGAGCTCACCGCCGCCGGCCGCAAGCAGCTCGCCGCCGAGCGCGAGCAGCTGCGGTCGTACATCCGCGCGCTCCAGCTGGTGCTCGATCCCACCTAAGACGGTATCCGTCACGAGGGCACCACGATGTCCCGCTACTCACGTCGCCGATTCTTCCAGCTCCCCTGGCGCTCCTCCGAGCGGATCCGGGCGGAGGTAGATGAAGAGCTCCAGTTCGAGCTCGACATGCGCGCCGCGGTGCTCGTGCGGCAGGGGCTCTCGGAGGATGACGCGAAGCGCAGAGCGCTCCAGGAGTTCGGTGACATAGAACAGACGCGCCACTACTGCGCCGAGACCGATATCGCGGCGCAGCGCTCCGAGGGGCGAGCCGAGTGGCTCTCGGAGCTGCGGCAGGACGTGCGACTCGCCTGGCGCGGGATGCGGCGCACGCCCGGCTTTACCCTCGTGGTGCTCACGACGCTCGCGCTCGGGATAGGCGCCAACACCGCGGTCTTCTCGGTGGTGCGGAAGGTGGTGATCAAGCAGCTCCCATACGAGCAGCCGGAGCATCTCGTGCGCATCTTCGGCGCGACCGCCCGCAACCCGAATGAAGGCGGCCTGCTCACGCCCGCGCAGGTAGAGGACCTTCGCGAGCTGCCGACTCTCGCGGAGATCGCCCCCTTCGGCTACTACTCGGGCCACACCTACGTGGGCGACAAGCGTACGGAGATGTGGCAGGGGGTGACCGTGAGCCCCGAGTTCTTCACCACGCTCGGTGTGCGCGCGCTTCTCGGGCGAACCATCGACGCGCGCGATGTGGGCGACGTTCCCGCGCCCGTGGTGGTGCTGAGCTACACGCTCTGGCAGCGCACCTTCGGCGGCGATTCGAGCATAGTGGGGCGCGACGTGCTGCTCGACGGCCATTCGCGCACGGTGATCGGCGTGATGCCGGCCACCTTCCTCTCCCCGGAGCGCGACCCCGAGGTCTGGACTCCGCTCGATCTGCGCGCCGCGTTCCGCGATCCGGTTGCTGCACGACATACCCACTCCTTCCGGGTGCTGGCACGGGTAGCTGATGGGGTGGGGCCGACCGAGCTGCGAGCCTCGCTCGAGACGCTGTCGCACCGCGAGCAACAGGCATATCCGGAGCTGGGCGAAGGAAGCATCGTGATGGCGGTGCCTCTGCATGATGCGATCGTGGACGGCGCAGACTCGGCTCTTCTGATAGTCATGGGCGCCGCACTGCTCGTACTTCTCATCGCCTGTGTGAACGTGGCCGGCCTCTTTCTCTCTCGTGCCGTCGCGCGGAGGCGGGAGCTTGCTGTCCGTGCCGCGCTCGGTGCGGGACGAGCACGGCTGGTGCGTCAGCTTCTCGTGGAGAGCGCGATCGTCGGACTGGCGGGAGGCGCGATCGGCGTGGCGCTCGCCTTCGCGGCGAAGCACCTGTTGGTTGTGGGCGCAACGATGCTCCTCCCTACCATGGGCGACGTTTCCCTCGACAGCGGAGTGCTGGCGTTCGCGCTTGCGCTCTCGGCGTCGTGCGTGGTGGCTTTCGGTATCGTCCCAGCCATCGTCGGAACCCGAATCCGCCTCCGGGGCGCGCTCGGGGAAGCCGCCCGCTCGTCCGGTGGACGCACGAGCTCTCGTCTCGGACGGGCGCTCGTCGTCGCGCAGGTGGCGCTCGCGGTGGTACTGCTCATCGCCGCCGGACTCCTGGGCCGCACGCTGATCGCGCTATACGGCACCGGAGTCGGCTACGAGACCGGCGTCGATCTTCTCACCTTCGGCGTCAGTCTCTCGTCGCCGGCCTACTCTGACGACGCGCGCCGGCTCGGATTCTTCCACGAGCTCGAGGAGAAGACGCGAGCGCTCACGCCCGTTCGCTCCGTCGCGTCAGTAACCGTCGCGCCATGGGCCGGCTACACGACTGGCGGTCCGGATTCCATCTTCGCCTACGGCGTCACCGCCGCGACCGGCGTGGCCGACCTCGCCAGCGAGGTGACCGTCTCCGACGGATACTTCGCGACCATGGGAGTACCGGTGAGGGCCGGCCGCGAGTTCACCGAGCGCGACCGCGAAGATGCGCCGCAAGTCGCCATGATAAGCGAGAGCGTAGCGCACAGATTCTGGCCGGGACGGAATCCCATAGGGAAGCAGATCCGGCTCGGGAAACGGGACGCGCCTCTCATGGAGATCGTGGGCGTGGCCGCCGAGGTGCGTGCCCGTCCCGATGGCGACGTGATGCCCACCGTGTACGTGCCGATGCTGCAGCACCCGGTTGGCTGGACCTCCTTCGTGGTCCGCACGAGAGGCAACGCCATGGCTGTCGTGCCGGCCATTCGTGGAGCGCTGCACGAGATGGATCCCGGCACCCCGCTCGTCGGCGCTCGCACCCTTCACGACGAGCTCGCCGGGATGCTCGCCCCGCAGCGACTGATGTTGTGGCTGGTCGGCTCCTTCGCCGCGCTCGCGTTAATGTTGGCGGCGCTCGGCGTGTACAGCGTCATGGCCTACGCAGTGGGAGCGAGAGAGCGCGAGTTCGGCATCCGAACTGCACTCGGCGCGCAAAGAGGGAGCGTGATGGCTCTCGTGCTGCAACAGGGGATGACCATGTCGCTCGCCGGCACCGCGATCGGCCTTCTAATAGCGGCGTGGGCGACGCAATTGCTCGCGGGCATGCTCATCGGCGTCGCCCCGCGCGACCCCACCACCTTCGTGGCCATCGCGCTGCTCCTACTCGGCGTCAGCGTGATAGCCTGCCTGATCCCCGCCCAGCGCGCCACACGAGTCGATCCGGCCGACGCGCTTCGCGCGGATTAGGGAGGCGAGAGGGCGGAAAGTAGAAAGCAGACAGCAGACAGCAGACAGCAGTGAACGGCTCGTAAACCGCAGTCATCCCCGCGAAAGCGGGGATCCATGTTCAGTCGAGCAACATGGATCCCCGCTTTCGCGGGGATGACGACCTTTGACGTACAGGCCTCACCCCCGAGGCGGTTCACTGCTTTCTGCTTTCTGCTGTCCGCTGTCTGCCCTCCTCCTCCCCTACCTCACCCTGAACGTCAGCGGCATCTGCACGAGTTGCTTCACCTTTCTGCCTCTCGCCTCGGCCGGGCGGAACTTCCACTCGGCGAGTGCGCGACGCACCGATTGCACGAACAGTCCGTTCGTAGACTGGATGGCGCGGAACGTCGACATGTCCACACGACCCGTTGTGTCGACGACGAACTGTGCGAGGACCTCGCCCTCTACATGGCCCGACTGCAGCATCGACGGATACTCGGGTTTCGGATTGCCTGAGAGCGGCACCACCGGCTTTTCGACTTCCCACGCTGAGTAGGTGTCGGACCCGCTGTGAGATGCGGTACCGGAGGCATCTCTACTGTTATCGGTTGCAGGGCCGATGACGAAATGGCTCGGGTCGATGGGTGGGACCGAGAGATCCACCGGCGGAATCCCCGTGGGAATCGTACGCGGCACGTCGACGTGCGTCACCGGCACGTTTGGGATCTTCGGCTCGCTCGGTGCCTGCGGCCCGGCGGGAGGCGGCTGCTTGTGGGAGGGTGCGGCCTCAGCCGGATGGAAGTACACGACGTCCGGCACCGGCGCAGCCGCGGCCGAACGATCGCCGACATGTGCCGTAATTGCGGCGACGAGTGCGATCGCTACCGCGTGGACGATCACGCTGATCGTCGTGGCTCCCCTGCCCCTGCTCCGTGTGCGTCTTGATTCGATGAGCGTGCTTAGCATGCGAGTACCCTCCGGATGCGTGGCGATGGACCGAGCTGCAACTGCATCTCATCGCCACTATCGCTTCCGGAGGTGAACCCTTCATGCGCCGATCATTACGAATCGTCTACGCCCGGATTACGAAATCTTCATGGAATGGGAGCAGGAGACGATTCCAGACCTGACCCAGTCGGTAACCCCGCCGGGTACGGATACCACTCTGCCAGGTTGTGCACGCGCCCGCGATCATCGCGATACACCACGTGCTCGCGACGGATCTCGGTGGGCGATCGGAGCCCGAGGGCGGCGGCCACCGTGTACAGCCCGTGCCGACTCGCCACCACGTAGTTGGCCGCGCGATATTTCTTCTCGCCCACCACCAACGCCTGCTGGAAGCGCGGGTCAGTGGTAGCGACTCCCACCGGACATCGGTTCGTGTGACACTGCTGCGCGCCGATGCACCCCACCGACATCATGAAGCCGCGCGCCACGTTCACGAGATCGGCGCCCATCCCGAGCGCCACCGCCATCCGGTCGGGGGTGAGCAGCTTCCCCGAGGCGATGAGCTTCACCCTATCGCGCACTCCGTACCGCCGCAATGAATCATCGGCGATGACGAGCGCCGAGTGGATCGGCAGACCCACGCTGTCCGCGAGCTCCGAGTAAGTGGCTCCGCTCCCACCTTCCCCACCATCGATCGTGATGAAGTCGGGGCCTTTCCCGGTGCTCGCCATGTACGCCGCCAGCTCGTCCATCGATGTCGCATCGCCGAGTACGAGCTTCACTCCCACCGGCTTCCCGCCCTCCTCGCGGATGCGCTCGATGAAATCCACCATCCCCGGCACATCGGTGAACTCGTGGAAGCGATTGGGACTGTCCACGTCCTTGTACGGCTCGAGGCCGCGGATCTCGGCGATCTCCGGCGTCACCTTCGCACCGGGGAGATGCCCGCCACGAATCTTCGCGCCCTGCGCCATCTTCAGCTCGAAGGCCTTCACCTGCGGCATCGCCGCCTTCTTCCGCAGCTCCACCCAGCTGAAAGTTCCGTCGCGATCGCGGTAGCCGAATTTCGCAGGGCCGATCTGCGCTATGATGTCGGCGCCACCCTCGAGATGATGCGGCGAGAGTCCGCCCTCGCCCGTGTTCATCCACGTGCCTCCAGCCATGCCGAGCCCCCACGAGAGCGCGCGGATCGCGTGGTCGCCGAGCGAACCGTAGCTCATTGCCGACATCCCCACCAGACCGCGTATGACGAACGGAGTGCGACACTCCGGCCCGACCACCACCGCGTCGTCGTCGGCGAGGAGCCACGGCTCGGCCGCGAACTCCTCGCTGTGTTCCTTGCGCGTGAAGAGCCCCTCCTCCTCCGTCACGTAGCGCCGCGTGTACACGCGAGAGCTGTTGTCCACGCGCAGGTCGGTGCTGAGCGTTGGGAACATGCTGTTGCGCAGATAGAAGCCCGGCTTCTCGAAGTCGCGCTTGGAGCCGAAGCCGATCAGCCGCTCGAGGTACTTGCTCGACTTCACCACCTCCGCGAACTGCACGCGGCTGAACGGCTTTCCATCATTGTCCTCGTCGAAGAAATACTGCCGCATCTCCGGACCGATGCTCTCGAAGAGGTAGCGCAGGCGCCCCAGTATCGGATAGCTCCGGAGGATCGAGTGCTGCCGCTGCTTCCGATCGAAGAAGTACAGGTAGAACGCGATCACCGGCGGAGCGATGATCGCCGCGAAGACGACGACAGCGAGTACGATCAGGGCATACTCGACGAACACCGGCATGCGCGCGGCCTCCAGTTGAATGAGGATCGATGAGTTGGATTCCGCGCGGATGGATCGCTACTCGATCAGCTCGACCGGGCTGCCCACGCGGATGACGCCTGTGGACTGGTGAATGAGGTTCTGTCCGAACATGACGCCCTTGCCCGGTACCTGTCGATAGGTGGCGAGCGTCTGCAGCGGCTCCTTCCCCCGTTCCGCCGTCGCCTGATCCGTGGTGGTTATCGCGCAGCGCGCGCACGGCTTCACCACCGCGAATATGATCTCGCCTATTCTTATGCGCCGCCAGCCATCCTCGGCGAAGGGTTCTACGCCCGAGAGCACTACGTTCGGGCGGAAGCGGTTCATCGGGAGTGCTTCGGACATGCGGCCGTTTAGATCCGCGAGCGACTCCTCGGTCGTGAGGAGGAAGGGATAGGCATCGGCGAAGGCTACCTGGTCGCCGTCGCTCACCGCGAAGTCGCGATCCACCGCGCGCACGGCGTCGTCGGCGATGCGTACGAGGCGGCAGCTCACACCCAGAAAGTCGCTGGCCCACTCGGCAGCCGCATCGCCCTGGTCGACGGCGTCGCAGCGATCGCGCCATACCGTGACCTCACGGCGCTCTCCGCGCGCGCGCACCGGAATCGAGAGCGTTTCCTGCCCCGGCGCGGCGAGGGAGAGCACCTCCTCGGTGAGTCGCGGATCGATGAGCGCCATGCGCGCGGACTCGCGCTGCGACAGGAAGCGACCGTCGCCATTCACCAGCATGAACGAGCGATCGCCCACGATGCCGCGCGCGCCGATTACCGCCTCGAAAAGAGCCGTACCGCGGCACGACTTCACCGGATAGAAATTCAACGCGGAAACGCGAGCGGTGCTCAGGGGAGAGGCGGTCATTGGCAGATAGCTGTCGTGACGGAAGTCGCCGGGTCGCGCACTCCGGACAGGTGATTCGTTCCCTGAAAAGCGCCGGGCGTGGCGTGCGCCCGCGTCGGCCCGGCTTTTGACAAGGGACGTGCCCTGAACGTACATCCAACGCCCATGACATCCAACTTCATCGAAAAGGCTGGCCGCAAGGCTCTGATAATCGGAGGAGCGGCGATCGTCGCAACCGTCGCCACCATCGTGCTGAAGGCAACGGGGGCCGGCGACATTACCGTCTTCATTGCCTCCGCGGCAGCGCTGGCTACGCTCGCATCGCTCGTGGGCGAAGCCACCGATCAGATGGGCACCCGACTCGGCCCCGGTGCCACCGGTGTCGTGCAGTCCGCGCTCGGCAACTTGCCGGAGCTCTTCATCAGCATCTTCGCCCTGCGCGCCGGCCTAGTGGTAGTGGTGCAGACCGCCCTCATAGGCTCGATCCTCGCCAACAGCCTGCTCGTGCTGGGAATCGCCTTCGCAGTCGGCGGCCTGCGTCATGGAAGGCAACGGTTCGGAACCGAGACCACGCGCATGACCGCCATGCTGCTGGTGCTTTCCGTAGCGTCCCTCGCGATCCCTACGCTCGCGACCGCACCTGGCGCGCCCGACTTCGGCCATGCACGCGATCTGAGCATCGTCACCGCGATAGTGCTCCTCCTCGTTTTCGTGGGAAGCATCCCGATGGCCGTGAAAGGCGACATCGGCCCATCGCGCCCGGAAGGAAAACAGGAATCGGGCTGGCCACTCGTCGCGTCGCTCATCGTCCTTGCCGCGGCAGGGGTGGGCGCTGCCTTCGTCTCCGACTGGTTCGTCGAAGCACTGCGGCCGGCGATGGCGAGCCTCCGGCTATCGGAGGAGTTCGTGGGGCTGGTGATCGTGGCCATCGCCGGGAACGCCGTGGAAAACGTGGTAGGCATAACCGCCGCCGCGCGCAATGAACCGGACTTGGCGGTGAGTCTCATCCTGAACAGCAGCCTTCAGGTAGCGCTTCTCCTGGTGCCTGCTCTCGTCATCATCAGCATATTCCTCGGCGGACCCGTGCTCACTCTGGTCGCGCCGCCGCTGTTCATCACATCGCTCGGCCTCTCCGCCGTGCTATGCGCGCTGATAGTGGGCGACGGTGAGTCGAACTACGTGGAGGGGCTCGCGCTCGTGGGGCTCTACATCATCATCGCCGGGAGCGTCTGGTTCGGACCACCGCTCTCGCCTTGAGACGAGGATGGAAGCTCCTCCGGGCCCTGGGAAAAACGAGCGAGCCGCGCAAAAGCCCGGCTGACGAGCACCGCGCTTACCACGAAATCCGCGACATTCGTCCCACGATCGTGGCCGCTCGTCGCGTGAGCATTGCGCCGGGCCCGGCAGAGCCTTATCGGATGTACGTGAATCCTACTGCGCATTCTCGTTCGCGAGCGGTACTCCGCTCGCGGCCCACCGCCATACGGACGCGGTTGCTGATCGGCCTCGCGTACATCGCGGTCGCCTCGCTCTGCGTGGCGTGTGATGACGGACCCACCGCTCCCGCCGGAACACTCTCATTCCCGGTCGACCTCTCGCAGCCGTGGGTTCAGGTGGCTCCGGCCGCGGCAGGCATGGACTCCGCTGTTCTCAGGGGAGCCGCCGAGGCCGCGGAGAAGATTCCGCGCTTTCGCAGCCTGCTCGTGGCACGTCACGGACATGTGGTGCTCGAGCGCTACTTCGGCGGGGCCGATGCCTCCACGTTGTTCGATGTCCGTTCCGTGACCAAGACCGTGGTCGCAATGCTCACGGGACTGGCCCTCGCGGACGGCGCCCTCCCTGGCATCGGTGCGCACCTCGGGGACTACCTCGGGCCGCCGAACACTCTGGACGCCGACGACAGCGCCGTCACCGTACACGAGCTTCTCACGATGACGTCTGGGTACGAATGGCATGAGCTCGGTGGCGGTCCGGATTTCGCCTTATGGAGCGCGGCGCCGGACCACGTGCAGTACCTGCTCGACCGCCCTCAGTTCGGTCCACCGGGTCCCTTCGAGTACAACTCCGCGGCGGCCCACGTTCTCGGCGTGCTTCTGCAGAACGCCGAGGGGGTGCCGCTCCACGAGTACGCCACCCAGGCGCTCTTCGCGCCGGCCGGGATCACCAGCGCGCGATGGGAAAAGTTGGAGTACGGTACGGTAAACGGAGCCGCGGGGATGTCCATGACGGCGCGAGATCTTCTGCGCATTGGCCAGCTCCTGCTGCAGGAGGGGCGATCGGGCGAGCGGATCGTGGTGCCGGGAACGTGGGTACGCGCGATGACGTCGCCGCGGTTCGAATGGCGAGAGACAGTCGGTCCACAGTCCGGCGTCAGCTATGGCTACCTGTGCTGGGTAGCCGATGGCGCGCCACGCCCTGCGTTCTTCGCGTGGGGATACGGCGGGCAGTACGTGTACGTCGTTCCGTCGCTCGACCTCGTCGTAGTCACCACGACAGACTGGCGCGGGATCACCAGCGAAGAGGAATCCAACGCTCTGGGTGCGAGCGTGCTGGGAGTGATCGTGAATCGCGTGGAGGCGGCAGCACGCTGAAGGCTGCTCGCGGCTCGCAGGCCTGCGAGCCGCGGGCGCGTCGCACGCACGACCACGGTCGTACGTGCGACCGACCAGTGCCTTACTACGCGTGGACGCGGTCTGAACCGGCGATCTTCACCAGCTTGTTGTAGACCCCGAGCAGAAGAAAGGACGGAGCCCACTGGCCGACGAAGAGGCTCTCCTCCTTCTTCCCACTGAGTTGCAGTACCAGCGAGACGCCCATGGAGCCGAGCGCTGCCCACAGGTATGCGTCCGATGGAACCTTCGCCGTCTGCTCTTCGATTGTGCGCGCGACAGGCCCCTCGGCGTGTTCCTGAGCCTCCTGCGTTCTCTGCTCGGTCTCGAATGCTGTCCTGACCATTTCGAATTTCCTCCCGATAAACCGACCTAACCTCTCCCGGCGCTGACCATCAACGCCTCGTCCAACGCGAGCCACTGGTCGCGGTGGAGGCGGCCTCTCTGGCCGGTTTCATGCCACGGCCCGCGCGCACGATCGAAGTCGGACATCGAGCCATACATGGACAGCGAGCGGCAGCGTCGTGAGCATGATCAGCGACGCCGCGCGCATGCACGCTGTGCGCGTCACGATCTGCCGGGCCGTGCCGGATGGGTCACTGCGTGACCCGCAAAGCCGGCCGCGCCGACCAGGAAAATTTCAGCCACCCCCTTGCGCGATTGGCAATATGTGTTCAAATTCTGTTCACTATCTGCGCACGCTGATCCTGTAGCCGCAAACGATGGAGATTCACCGATGAGAAGTCTGCTTGCCTTCCCCGCACTCGCCGCCCTCGTGCTCGGCGCGCCCCTCGGCGCGCAGCAGAGCGCGCCCAGACTGTTCGTCGAGGGGCGCGGCGGCGCGGTGCTACCGACGTTCGACATCGCCGACGTCGCCAGCTCCGGTGGCGCGTTCGGTGCTACCATCGGCTATCAGCTCGACCCGCGCTGGGTCCTCATGGGCGAGTTCGATTACGGAATGCACGAGGACGAGCCCACCAGCAGCGTGGACATCAAGACCCTGCACTACATGGCCAAGCTCGGCTACTCCCTCACCGGGCCTCGCGAGCGGGGCTGGGAGGCCATCGTCAACCTGGGCGCGGGTGCCGTCGGGTTCGACGTCGAGGGCGCGCCCGGGAGCAATACCTACTTCGCGATCAACGCCGGCGCGAAGTTCATCTACAACGTAAACCGCTCGGTAGGATTCGTGCTCTCGCCGCAGGGTGACATCGCGTTCAGCGACGAGGACGAATTGAGCACGACCAACGCCTGGGTGTGGCCGGTGACTGCCGGCATCCGCGTCAGGTTCTGATCCTTCTCACCAACGAGGACTCTCACATGAAGCAAATCGACACCATCGCCACGCTGCTGCTGATCATCGGCGGCTTGAACTGGGGGCTGGTCGGCCTGGCCAACTTCGACCTCGTGGCCGCCATCACGGGCGCCGGAAACTTCGGCAGCAAGAACGTGCTCGGCGCCATCATCTACACACTGGTTGGCCTGGCAGCGGTCTACAAGCTATTCACGTTGGGGACCTCCCGACGACCCAACTACGCGGAGTAACCGACGCAGAAGACGCCCGGCCGGTCGCGGAGAACGTCTGCTGCGACTGGCCGGGCCCACCGCCGAAGCGATCTCGCGTGCACCACCGAAGGTCGCGATCGACGGAGTTGAGGCCCACCGGGAGTGTCGGTAGTATCCACAAGCAACCTGTGCAGAAGCTGTTCTC
>Ga0070679_100005548_pt1 | contig 11691 bp, 11 predicted proteins | sample KBSC63BmetaG_FD_65652 | JGI IMG/M metagenome (GOLD analysis project Ga0070679, IMG submission 65652) | Corn rhizosphere microbial communities from Kellogg Biological Station, Michigan, USA - KBS C6-3B metaG | ecosystem: Host-associated > Plants > Roots > Rhizosphere | place: USA: Michigan... | reverse complement strand
GGACGCCTGCCCTGGTGCTGTCCGGCACCGACGCCGACCACCCGCTCGCCCCCTGCACCGCGATCGGGATGACGGTCCGCTTCGACCACGCGGGCTTCTGCGTGATCACCCTCGTCGACGGGACCAGCAGCCGCTCGGTCCACGCGGCCCGCTCGGCCGCCCAGGCCGACGGGGACCCCGTGACCGTCCAGACGATCGAGGTCGTGCAGGACGACCAGGCCATCACCTTCACCTCGGCGGCACCCACCGACGCCGTCGTCGACGGTCCGACGTACGACGTGGCGGCGGACGCACCCGGCGGCACGCCCACGTTCTCCACCAGCAGCGCGGCGTGCCACGTCGACGGGACCACGGTGTCGTTCGTGGCGGCGGGCGAGTGCACGATCGATGCCGACCAGGCCGGGAGCCAGGACTTCCGAGCTGCTGCGACCCAGCAGCAGACCTTCGACGTCGCGGCCGCCACCCAGACCGCCCTGATGGGGGTCAGCGCGACCTCCGAGCGCCAGAACGGGAACGGCCAACGCAACATCACCGTCACGGTGACCGGCCTCCCCGAAGGCAAGCACGCCAACGTCAAGGTGACCTTCCCGAGCTCGGCTCACGTCGCCGCCCAATCCGATGCGTGCAGGCAGAGCAACGACGACGACCACGTCTACGACTGCGAGGTCACCCAGGCCGGACAGCAGTTCACGTTCGTGGTCACGGTCAACCAGGGCCGCCAGAACGTGACCGGCGTCCTCACGCCCGAGGGAGACCTCGTCCTGGACCCCCGTTCGACGACGACGTTCGAACTGCCGCTGGTGGACGACCAGAGCTCCACGTCGGCCACCCGCGCCTTCACCACCCGCACCCAGGTCTGAGTCCGGCGGGCGCCCACGGGCGTGTCGGATCGGCGGTCACGGGGTAAGAAGAACCCATGACCGCCACCAGACTGCTCGCCCGGCCGATGCTCGCGTCCATGTTCGTGATGGGCGGGATCGACTCCGTGCTGCACCCCTCCGCCAAGGTCCCGAAGGCGGGCAAGGTCACCGAGCGGGTGCCCGCCCTCGTCGAGAAGATCGCCCCGGGGCTCCCGGTGCCCACCGACGCGGCGACCCTGGTCCGGATCAACGGCGGCGTCCAGATCGCCGCCGGCCTGGCGCTCGCGACCGGTCGGCTGCCTCGCCTCTCGGCGCTGGTCCTCGCGGCGTCGCTGGCTCCCACGACGTACGCCGGCCACCCATTCTGGGAGGAGAAGGACAAGCAGGCGCGGGCCGGCCAGCGCACCCAGTTCCTCAAGAACGTCTCCATGATGGGCGGACTCCTGCTGGCCGGGGTCGACACCGAGGGCAAGCCCGGCGTGGCCTGGCGAGCACGCCGAGCCGCGCGCGACGTACGCCGCGAGGCCAAGTCCCTGGCCAAGCAGACGCGGCTCGAGGCCCGTCTCGCCAAGGCCCACCTGACCTGAGCCTGGATACGCTGCGCCGGTGACCACCGCCGCAGCGCCCCACCCGGACGAGGCCTGGGCGGCGCCGTACGCCGGGAAGCCGGTGCGGGCGACGGTCTCGCTGCCCGGCAGCAAGTCGCTGACCAACCGGGCACTGATCCTGGCCGCGCTGGCCGACGGTCCCTCCGTCGTACGGCGTGCGCTGCGGTCGCGCGACACCCTGCTCATGGCCGGGGCCCTGGGGGCGCTGGGCGTGGCCGTCGACACCTCCGGCGACGACTGGATCGTCGCCCCCGGGAGGCTCGCCGGAGGCGGCTCGGTCGACTGCGGCCTGGCGGGCACCGTGACCCGGTTCGTCCCACCTGTCGCCGGGCTGGCCGACGGACCGGTGGCCTTCGACGGCGACCCCCACATGCGCACCCGGCCGGTCGGCGAGGTGCTGGACGCACTGCGGGCTCTCGGCGTCGAGGTCGAGGGCGATCGCCTCCCGTTCACCGTCCTCGGCAAGGGCCGGGTCCGCGGTGGGCGGGTGGTGCTCGACGCCTCGGGCTCGAGCCAGTTCGTCTCGGCGCTGCTGCTCGCCGGCGCCCGCTTCGACGAGGGCCTCGATCTCCTCCACGACGGCAAGGCGGTGCCGTCCCAGCCCCACATCGACATGACCGTCGCCCTGCTGCGTGAGCACGGGGTCGAGGTCGACGACGGCGAGCCGGCCCGCTGGCGGGTGTCGCCCGGCCCGGTACGGCCGGTCGACCGCACCATCGAGCCCGACCTCTCGAACGCCGCACCGTTCCTCGCCCTGGCCGCCACCACCGGCGGCTCCGTCACCGTGCGCGACTGGCCCCGCGAGACGACCCAGGCCGGTGACGCCCTGCGCGACCTCCTGGACCGGCTCGGGAGCGACGTGGCGCGGTCGGCCGAGGGCCTCACCGTCACCGGTTCGGGCCGGATCGCCGGGATCGACGCCGACCTCCACGACGTCGGTGAGCTGACCCCCGTCGTGGCGGCACTCGCCGCCCTGGCCGACGGCCCGTCGTACCTGCGCGGCATCGCCCACATCCGCGGCCACGAGACCGACCGGCTCAGCGCGCTCGCCACCGAGCTGCGCGCGCTCGGGGCCGACGTCACCGAGCTCCGCGACGGGCTCGAGCTGCGGCCCGCCACGCTGCACGGCGGCCTGTTCCACAGCTATGCCGACCACCGGATGGTGCACGCAGCTGTGGTCATCGGCTCGGCCGTGCCGGGCGTCACGGTCGACGACGTCGCCGCGACGAGCAAGACCTTCCCGGACTTCCCGGGCACCTGGGGCCGGCTCCTGCGATGAGTGGCCGCTACAACGAGCACGACCACGAGCACTACGAGCGTCCACGTCGCCACACCCGCCCGCGCACCAAGGAGCGCCCGTCCTACGACGACGCCGTCGACGGCCTGGTCACCACCGTCGACCGTGGGCGGTTCACCCTCCAGGTGGACGGGGTCTCGGTCTGGGCGGTCAAGGCCCGGCCCCTCGGGCGCAAGGGCGTGGTGGTCGGGGACCGGGTACGCGTCGTCGGCGATGTCTCGGGCAAGGACGGCGGCCTGGCGCGGATCGTGGAGGTGAGCGAGCGGGCGACAGTCCTGCGCCGCACCGCCGACGACGACGACCCGGTCGAGCGCGTCGTCGTCGCGAACGCCGACCAGCTGGTCGTGGTGACCGCCCTGGCCGACCCCGAGCCACGCCCGCGGCTGATCGACCGTGCCCTGGTGGCGGCGTACGACGCGAGGATGAAGCCGCTGCTCTGCCTGACCAAGGCCGACCTCGCCGATCCCGAGACGCTCCTGGTCACCTACCGCTCGCTGGGAGTGCCGTGGGTGGTGACCCGGCGCGGCGGCGACCTCACCGAGCTCCGGGACCGGCTCGACGGACGCACCAGCGTCCTGATCGGCCACAGCGGCGTGGGGAAGTCGACGCTGGTCAACGCGCTGGTCCCCGACGCCGGACGCCAGATCGGGCACGTGAACGCCGTCACCGGCCGCGGCCGGCACACGTCGACCTCGGCGATCATGCTCCCGTTGTCCGCCACCGACGGCCGGTCCGGCGGATGGATCATCGACACCCCGGGCATCCGGTCGTTCGGGCTCGCGCACGTACGGCCCGAGGACCTGATCGAGGCCTTCCCCGATCTCGACGAGATGACCGAGGACTGCCCCCGCGGCTGCACCCACGGGGCCGACGAGCCCGAGTGCGGGCTCGACGAGGCGGTCGCCCGCGGCGACGCGGACCCGGAGCGCGTGGAGTCGTTCCGGCGCCTTCTCGAAGCGCGGTCACGCCCCGCGGACTGAGGGCGCCGCGACGCCCGTGGCCGTGTCCGAACGTCCCTAACCGCCCCAGACGCTCCTGGCGCCGGAGTCGCCGGTGAGGAACACGCAGTAGAGGACGACCACGCCGCCGAGGAGCAGTACCGCCGCGAGCCCGGCGGCCACGACCACACCCCCGCGCGTCTGCTGACCCCCCTTCCCCGATGCGATCGGGGTCGGACCGCCCAGCAGCCAGGCGCTCAACGCGGTGGGGACCAGGAACGCGAGGAGCACCCAGCGCAGGAAGCGACCACGCGCGGAGTGGGTCGCCAGGGAGGGCAGGGACTGGAGGTGACGCTGGGTCTCGAGGTCCTCGCCCGAGCGGACGGCGATGATCCCGGCGACCGCAGCGATCAGCGCGCTGGCCACCAACGGCCAGCGCAACCACCAGCGCCACCTCGGCACGGCGCCGTACAGGATGCCGCCCAGGCCGGCCAGGGGTGCGAACACCACGACCACGTGAATGATCAGCGGGTGGAGCGGAAGGCCGTTGAACTCCATGAACCAGATATACGGCATCGGTGTTCGACCGGTTCGAGGTCCCCACCGTCCCGGATCCTGGGGGCCCGTCGGAATAGCCTGTGCCCATGGCGACCACCGGTCCGGCCGACACTCGAGCCACGGACTACACCGACGACCTCCGGCTTGCCCACGTCCTGGCCGATGACGCGGACTCGATCACGACCTCGCGGTTCAAGTCCCTCGACCTCCACGTGATGAGCAAGCCCGACCTGACCCCGGTCACCGACGCCGACGAGGCGGTCGAGGAGTCGATCCGCCGCACCCTGTCCCGGGTCCGCTCGCGCGACGCGATCACCGGCGAGGAGCACGGCAGCTCCGGCCACAGCCAGCGGCGCTGGGTGATCGATCCGATCGACGGCACCAAGAACTTCGTGCGCGGGGTGCCGGTGTGGGCCACCCTGATCGCCCTGGTGGTCGACGACGAGGTGGTGCTGTCGGTCGTCTCGGCGCCCCAGCTCAACCGCCGCTGGTGGGCCTCGACCGGCAACGGTGCCTGGACGGGTCGGTCGCTGCTGAAGGCGACGCGCTGCACGGTGTCCGACGTACGCCGCCTCGAAGACGCCTCGCTGGCCTACGCCTCCCTCCACGGGTGGGACGAGCGTGATCGCCTCGAGGACTTCCTGTCGCTGATGCGGCGCTGCTGGCGCACCCGGGCGTACGGCGACTTCTGGTCCTACATGCTGCTCGCCGAGGGCGCCGTCGACATCGCCACCGAGCCCGAGCTCCACCTCTACGACATGGCCGCCCTCGACATCATCGTCCGCGAGGCTGGCGGGTCGTTCACCTCCCTGGACGGGACGAACGGGCCCTTCGGCGGCAACGCGCTCGCGACCAACGGGCACCTCCACGAGGCCGCGCTGTCCTTCCTGGGCAGCCTGCCCGACGACGACCACGACCCCGACTCGCCACCACGTGGTCCGGGATCGGTCCACGATCTGCTCTCGCGCCGCACCCGGGGCGAGGGATAGCCTCGGCAGGAACCGAGCCCGACTGCCTCCCCCACGTTTGGAGTGGTCATGCGGATCAGCGACGTTCTCTCCGGCAAGCCCGGCCCCGATGACGGCGGCAGTACCGTCGTCACGATCCCTCCGGACGCCACCGTGCGTGATCTCCTGGCCCTCCTGGCCCGGCACAACATCGGCGCGGTGGTGGTCAGTGGCGACGGCGAGACGGTCGACGGCATCGTCAGCGAGCGCGACGTCGTACGCCGACTCCACGAGGACGACTCGGTCCTCGACGGCGAGGTGGCGCGGATCATGACCGCGGACGTCCGCACCTGCGCGCCGGACTCCTCCGTCGACGACCTGCGGCTGATGATGACCGAGCGGCGCATCCGCCACGTCCCCGTCGTCACCGACGGCCGCCTGACCGGGATCATCAGCATCGGCGACGTGGTGAAGTCCTCGCTCGACCAGCTGCAGTTCGAGCGCGACCAGCTCGACAGCTACGTCCACCAGACCTGAGCCGGAAACCCGCGGCCCCGGGCACCGTCACCGGGCGGACACATCGTCGACCAGCGGGGCCGACACCTCCTCGACCGTCGCAACGGCCGCCCCGTAGGGTCGGGGCATGGACAAGCCCGACGTGGACCCGCCCGAGGGCCCGCCCCCCGCCGACCTCGAGATCGTCGACCTGCGGGAGGGGGACGGTGCCGAGGCGACCGCCGGCTCGACGGTGCAGGTGCACTACGTCGGTGTCGCCCACTCCACCGGCGAGGAGTTCGACGCGTCGTACAACCGAGGGGCGCCGCTGGAGTTCCGGCTCGGCATCGGTCAGGTCATCTCGGGCTGGGACACCGGGGTGCAGGGCATGAAGGTCGGCGGCCGACGCCGGCTGACCATCCCGGCGCACCTCGCGTACGGCGACCGCGGCGCCGGCGCGGTGATCAAGCCCGGCGAGACGCTGATCTTCGTCTGCGACCTGGTCTCGGTCTCCTGAACGCCCGGGACACGTCTCCCTAGCCGACGACGACGCGCTTCCCCGCGAGCTCGACCACGTCGCCGGCTGCGAGCTGGCGACCGCGGCGGGTCTCGACGTCGCCGTTCACCCGCACCAGTCCTCGGGCCAGGAGGCCCTTGGCGTCGGCGCCGGTGTCGACGAGGTCGGCCAGCTTCAGGAACTGCCCGAGCTTGATCGACTCTCCCCGCAGCGGGACCGTCCGATCGGGGCCGCTCATGACACGAGCTCCGTCACCGCATGGATCACAAGTCCCACCAGACCTCCCACGATCGTGCCGTTGATGCGGATGAACTGCAGATCGCGGCCCACGTGCAGCTCGATCCGGCGCGACGCCTCGCGGCCGTCCCAGCGCTCGACCGTCTGCGTGATGACCGCGGTCAGCTCCGCACCGTAGCGGTCGATCGCGAACACCGACACGTCGGCCAGGGCAGCGTCGATCCGCGCGCGGAGATGTTCGTCCTCACGCAGGCGCGCGCCGAAGGCCGTCAGCTCCTCGCCCAGGCGTCGGCGTACCGCGCCCTCGGGGTCGCGCAGCGAGGCCTGCAGGGCTCGGCGCAGGGCGTTCCAGATCGCGATGCCCGAGGCCACGACCTGCGGCTGGTCGAGCAGGCGCTCCTTGAGCCGCTCGGTCCGCGCCTGGGTCTCGGGGTCGTGCTGGAGGTCGTCGGCGAGGCGCGTCAGCAGGGAGTCGAAGGCCCGGCGGGCCCGGTGGTCGGGGTCCGCGCGCACCTCGGCGAGCCAGGTGACCAGCTCGGCGGTCAGCCGCCGGGTGACGGCGTCGTTGAGGCGGGGCGGGGCCCACCACGGTGCGCGTTGCTCGAGCACCTCGGCAACCGTGTCCGGGTGCTCGAGCAGCCAGCCGTGCAGCTCGTCGAGGACCAGGTCGACCACTCCCTCGTGGACGCCGTCGCGCACGGCTTCGCCCAGCAGCTCCCCGGCCAGCGGGGCGACCGGCTCCTCGCGGAACCGCGGCACCAGCGCCTCGGTGACCAGGTCGCTGACGTGCTCCTCGCGCACCTGCCCGAGCCCCAGCGCGGCGACGTCGGCCACCTCGTCGACCACACGACGTACGTGCGCGGGCTCCGCGAGCCACTCCCCCACACGTCGGGAGATCACGGCCGTGGCGATCCGGTCGCGGATGATCCCCTCCTGGAGGAAGTTCTCACCCACGAACTCCTCCAGGCTGCGGCCCAGCTCGTCCTTGCGCCGGGGGATCAGCGCGGTGTGCGGCACCGGGATCCCCAGCGGGTGCTTGAAGAGGGCCGTCACCGCGAACCAGTCGGCGATGGCACCCACCATCGAGGCCTCGGCGCCCGCGTTCACGTAGCCCCAGGCCCCGTCCCGGTCGAGGGTCAGGAGGTACACCGCGGCCGCGAGCAGCAGGAGACCGACCGCGAGCGTACGCATCCGGCGCAGGCCACGACGTCGGCGTGCGTCGGCTGCCGGATCGGGCGTGACCAGGGCGAGGGGCGGACTCATCGGTGCGATTCTCCCTGGTCGCCGGCCGCGTCTGTCCATTCGCGACGGGCCGGGACACCCCTGACACAATGCCCCCATGCCGCGCACCGTGATCACCTTCGGCACGTTCGACGTCTTCCACGTCGGCCACCTGCGCGTGATCGAGCGCGCGGCGGCCCTCGGCGACCGACTGGTCGTCGGCGTGTCGGCCGACGCCCTCAACCTTCGCAAGAAGGGCCGTGAGCCCGTGTTCAGCGAGCACGAGCGTCTCGAGATCGTCGCGGCGCTACGGATGGTGGACGAGGTGTTCGTCGAGGAGAGCCTGGAGCAGAAGCGCGAGTACATCGAGCGGTACGACGCCGAGGTGCTCGTGATGGGCGACGACTGGCGCGGCCGCTTCGACGAGTTCGCGGACGTGTGCGAGGTCGTCTACCTACCGCGCACACCCGCGATCTCGACGACCGCGCTGATCGAGAAGATCTCGGCCGCGACCTGAGCCGACGAGGCGGACGACGGGCACGCCCAGACCGCCCGAGGATCCCTCGCGCCGGGCCTGCGCGGTCTACAGTGAACGCGTCTCGGGGGACGTCCCGTCGACACGACCACCCTCAGGGAGCCTCATCGATGCGCCGTTCCGCTGCCCTCGTCGCCACGCTGACGACGGCCCTGACGACGGCACTGGTCCTCGCAGCCCTGGGCGCCGGGTCCGCCGCGTCCGCCACAACGATGCCCGGTGGCCCGGGCCCGTCAGCTCTGCCCGGGGCGAGTGGTGCCACGACCTCGGCCCCGAGCTCGGCCGCGGCCCGGGCGCAGGCCGAGCAGGCCCTGCGCGTGGCCGGACGCCTCGTGGGCGCCGGCGACGCGGTGGTGCCGGACCGGACCGGGCCCGATCCGGCCGGCCGCGACGCGACCGCGGCGCTGCTGCAGCTCCGGCTGACGATGCACGCACTCCCCACGGCCGACCGCCGTCAGGCGGAGGCCATCTTGTCGCGGCCCACCGACCATCCCGACCCCGTCCCCGACGGAGGGGCCTACACGGTCAAGTCCAAGCGCATGTGCGCGGGCCACATCTGCGTCCACTGGGTGACCTCCACGGCCGACAAGGCCCCCAACCAGGCCTGGGTCGACCAGATGCTGCGACTGATGAACAACGTGTGGAGCTACGAGGTCGGCAAGCTCGGCTACCACCGTCCGATCAGCGACGGTCGCAGGGGCGGAGGCGGCTCGGGCAAGCTCGACGTCTACCTCAAGGACATCGGGGCCCAGGGGCAGTACGGCATCACCGTGGCCGAGAAGCGCACGTCGTACAACAAGCGGCTGTACTCCTCCTACATCGTCATCGACAACGACTTCGCCCGCAGCCAGTTCGGGACCAAGCCGATCAGCGCCGCACGCGTGACGGCGGCCCACGAGTTCTTCCACACGATCCAGTACGCCTACGACACCCGTGAGGACAACTGGCTCAAGGAGGCCACCGCGACCTGGATGGAGGAGCAGTTCGCCGACAGCGTCAACGACAACCGGCAGTACCTGCCCTACAGCCAGCTCGCCCACCCCGGCACCCCGCTCGACACCCAGAACGGCAACCAGCAGTACGGCAACTTCGTCTTCTTCGCCTACCTGAGCCAGCACTACGGCCGGAGCATCGTGAAGTCGATCTGGAAGCACGCGGCGGCCTTCGCCGGCGGTGGACACGAGTACTCCGCCCAGGCCATCCGCAGCGCCCTGGTCCGGCACAGCGGAATGACCAAGGTGTTTGCGTCGTACGCCGCCGCCAACACCCAGCCTGCCCACTTCTACACCGAGGGCGCGGCGTACCCGACCTCCCCGTCGGCCCAGACCGTGACGCTCACCCAGGCCGCACGCTCGACCCCGTGGGAGACCCACGACGTGCGGCACCTCGCCTCCCTCGACGTGAAGGCACGACCGGGCGCCGACCTCTCGGGCCGTCGCTGGATGCTCCGGGTCCAGGTCGAGGGCCCGCGCCGCAGCAAGAGTCCCGCGGTCGCGGTGCTGGTGACGGACAAGAAGGGGCAGGTCGAGCGTCACCTGATGCAGCTGAGTCGGAGCGGCACCGGCCGCGTCTCGGTGTCGCTCAACGCCGACGCGGTCTCCCGCGTGACCGTGACCCTGGCCAACGCCTCGACCAGGTTCCGGTGCGGCCAGGGCTCGTACTCCTGCAACGGGGCCCCCGTCGTCGCCCGGTCACGCTTCCACCTCAAGCTCACGGCGTACCGCCGCTGACACTCCGCTGACACTGCGCTGACACGGCACCCGGCACCGGCAGGGACACGGCCCACGCGACCCACCGAGATCGTGACTCGCTTGGAATGCGACCGTGACCCGTTCTTGACACGTCACGTAACCGTGACAATTCCGTGATGATTTCGTGGCATTTCCGAGAGTCTTCTCCACACTCATTGCCGTGGCGATATCCATTTGTTATTCGCTCGATATTCGAAGGCGATGAACGCCTGGTTCTCTGGATGACGGGGTCATGACCTCGCCGACCGCGACGCCGTGCCCCGGTGCACCGCCCCTGCGGGTTTCGTCGGGGCGATCCGTCAGCGAAAGGCACGAGTACATGAGACTCAAGACCCCGTTGGTCGCCCTGTCCTCGGTGGGGCTGCTCGCCCTCGCCGCGTGCGGCGGGAGCGGCGGAGGCTCGACGCCGAACTCCACACCGTCGAACTTCAAGCCGGGCGCGACCGGCAACTTCCAGGACAAGAACGCGAAGGGCCCGGTCACCCTCGCGGGCGCCCAGAAGGGCGGCACGGTCACCGTCCTCACCCAGTCGGGCCTGACGACCACCCTCGACCCGAGCGAGATCTACTACACCGACACCTCGTCGATCTTCAGCGGCCTGATCGGTCGTTCGCTGACGCAGTACAAGTACGACCCCGCGACCAAGAACATGATCCTGGTCCCCGACCTGGCCACCGACCTCGGTACGCCGAACGACACCTACACCAAGTGGACGTTCACGATCCGCAGCGGTGTGAAGTGGGGCGAGAACGGCAAGCCCGTGACCGCCAAGGACGTCGCCTTCGGCATGACGCGGTGCATGGACGCCGCGACCTTCCCGACCGGTGCCTGCCAGTACTACTCCAACGCCTATTACAAGGGCGGATCCACCTACAAGGGCATGTACACCGCCCCCCAGCAGAAGTTCAAGGGCATCAAGGTCAACGGCGACACCATCACGATCACGATGGCCAAGCCGTTCCCGGACATGCCGTACTGGGGCACCTTCCCGGCCAACGGCCCGGTGCCGTCGGACCCGAAGATCTCCGACCCGAAGGTCTACAAGAAGCACCCGTGGTCGACCGGTCCGTACATGATCGACAAGTTCAACTTGTCCAAGGAGCTGGTGCTGAAGAAGAACCCGTACTGGGACCCGGCCACCGACCCGGCCCGGACGCAGTACCCCGACGGGTACGACTTCCAGCTGCAGACCCCGTCGCAGAAGATCGACCAGATCATGCTGGCCGACACCGGTGACGGCCAGACGACGCTGACCTACGACGACCTGCTGGCCCCTGACTTCACCCAGTTGAAGCAGAAGGACCCGGCACGGCTCACCCTGGGTGGCTCGCCGTGCACCTACTACTGGGCGCCGGACAACCGGAAGATCACCGACAAGAAGGTGCGCGAGGCACTCTCGTGGGCCTACCCCTACAAGAACGCCATCCTGGCCACGGGGCTGATCCCGGGGGTCAACGCGATCCCGGCCACCAACCTGATGCCTCCGGGGGTACCCGGTCGCCAGGCGTACAACGTGACCGGCCGCCAGGGCTTCGACAACGACCCGGCCAAGGCCAAGGCGCTGCTGAAGCAGGCCGGCAAGCTGGGCTACGAGATCAAGTTCCTGTTCCGCACCGACGACCCTGCCTCGGTCAAGAGCAAGGACGCGATCGTCAAGGGCCTGACCGAGGCCGGCTTCAAGGCCACCCCGGTGCCGACCACGACCGCGAACTACGTCGCGGCTCGTG
>Ga0070679_100005547_pt1 | contig 11692 bp, 6 predicted proteins | sample KBSC63BmetaG_FD_65652 | JGI IMG/M metagenome (GOLD analysis project Ga0070679, IMG submission 65652) | Corn rhizosphere microbial communities from Kellogg Biological Station, Michigan, USA - KBS C6-3B metaG | ecosystem: Host-associated > Plants > Roots > Rhizosphere | place: USA: Michigan... | reverse complement strand
ACGATGGCGCCGGTCGGCTGGTAGGTCAGCGCCTTCAGCACCATCAGCGACCGCGCCACCATCTCGCGATGCGGCCCCTCGTAGGTGAGCTGGCCCGACCAGCCGGTCCACCACTGCTCGGTCTCCTCCAGCGCCCGCCCCGGATCGACCGCCTTGGGCAGCCCCTCGTTCGACGGGAACCAGGTCAGCACCACCGCGCGCCGCTGGGCGGGCTTGAGCTCGAACTCGCTCACGGTGGCCAGGTTCTCGCCGTGCATCTCGATGTCGCCCCGGATGCAGAGCGCGTCCGGGCCGGCGATGGCCACCACGGCGTCGTGGTGCCGGCGCACCCACGGGACCACGCGTCCCGTGTCGAAGCGGATCACCAGATCGGACTTCATGGGGACCGTCCCCCGCACGCCCTCGACGATCCGGACGATGTCGGGCGCGTGCCCCCGCACCGGCATGAAGTCGATCAGCCGGCAGACGCCGGTGTCCGTCTCCATCTCGGTCTCCAGGATCAGCGTGCCCGGGCGGTACCGGCGTCGAACCGCGCGGACCGGCGCGTCGGGCGCGATCCGCCACCGCCCGTTGTCGCGCGTCCCGATCAGCGCCGCGAAGCAAGCGCCCGAGTCGAAACGCGGGAAGCAGGCCCAGTCGATCGACCCGTCCTTGCCGACCAGGGCGGCGCTCTGGGTGTCACCCAGCAGGGCGTAGTCCTCGATGCGCATCCGCTCCCCGCAAGGTGCGGCCGGCTGAGCCGGCGCGCAAGGCTCAGGGTCGCCGCCGAGGCCTCAGCCGATCAGAGGGGGATGCAGCAGCCGGTGATGCATCCGGAGGTCTCCGGGCAGCCCGGCAACCCCTGACCACAGGGCTGGACACCCGGATCGCACTGGGGAACGGGGGTCCCGCCGTCGGTCGCGGCCCCACCGTCGGCCCCGCCCGTGAAGCAGTCGGCCGGCAGCGTGGTCTTCCCCAGGCAGAGCTCGCAGTGGCCGCAGGTGTTGAGGCACTGCGTGACCTGGGTGCAGGCCGGGCACTTGGCCGGATCGCCGAAGTCCGCCACGGTCTTGCAGGTCGAATCCAGCCGGATCGGGTGGTCGACGCCGGGGACCGTGCAGCAGCCGAAGCAGTCGCAGCCGTTCGGCGTCAGCGGCCGGCAGAAGTCGACGCACTGTTGCGTCTGCGAATCGGAGATCGAGCAGGTGGTCGCGTGCATCGTCACGTAGCTGGCGCTGTACTCGCACTTCGGCTCATGGCTGAGGGGATCGCACTGCAGCTGCCAGAGGCAGTGGTCGTCGCCCATGCCCGAGTTGCCGTCGAAGAAGCAGTCCTGCTTGCAGGCATCCATGTTGTCGCCGGGGATCCCGGTCGCGAAGGTCCCCTCGTCGTTGTCGTAGGGGCCCGTGCACTCGGGGTCCCCCAGATCGACCAGACCGTCGCCGTCGTTGTCGATGCCGTCGTTGCACTGGGTGACGCCGACCTTGCTGATCACCCCGCCGCCCGCCGTCCCCCCGGTGGCGCCGCCGATCACGCCGCCAGCCCCGGTGGTGGTGCCGGCGGCGCCGCCCGTCGCCGCGACAGACCCGCCCGCGCCCGTGGTGCCCGTCCCGGCGCCGCCGCCGCGGCCCGCCCCGCCCGTCGTGGTCGAGCCGCCGGTGGCGGTGGTGCCGGCCCCGCCGGTCCCCGTCGCCGTCGTCGTCCCCCCGGTGCCCGGATGCGAGCTGGGTGATCCGCCGCCACAGCCGACCAACGCCAGCAGGGTGGCGCCGACCAGGCTGAGGCGCGGGTGGCGAACGAAACGGTTCCGGCGGTGGCTCATCTGCAGGCTAGAGCCACCGGCGACGGAAAACGGCTCACGGGAGGTGTGGGTCACCCCACCGTCATCGGTCAGCTGATTGGAATACTGAGGCAGCACCCGTTGGCGCAGGCGGCGCCTTGCGGGCAAGACGCCGGATCGATGCCGCCCGGGCCACACGCGGGTGCGCCCGCGGGGCAGGTGGTCGTACCTCCACCCCCGCAGCTGTTCGTCGCCTCGCAGTCGCCGCCGGAGCCGGCGCAGAAGAGCGCACACGCCTCCCCCGCGTCGCCGCCCGCCTTGTTCTGATCGCCGTCGTGAACGAGCACCTGCACCCGGTAGGAGTGGCCGGCCTTGAGCGGGACGTTCCAGACCAGCTCGGCGCCGTAGCCCTCGCTGCTGAGCCCCTGCGGGGCGGGGTCCCCCCCGGCCAGATTCCAGCTGTTCTTGGCCGGATCGGCGTCGGGGGTGATGGACACGCTGGCCGGCGACAAGGTCTGGTCGACCGTGCGCACGGCCGACTTCCAGGTCCCGTAGACCGCATTGGGCGCGATCGGCTTGCCGCCCATCTGCCAGTCGCCGGACCGATCGTTCGGATTGGTCGTGACGTCCGTGATGAACAGCGACGGCCACATCGGGCGCAGCGACTGGTCGAGGCCGCTCTGGTCGCCGGCCAGGATGTTCGTTCCCGTCTGAGGGTTGGTGCTCATCCCCGGATCGGCCGGCAGGCCGGTCACGGTGTAGTCCGTGCTGGTGCTGCCCGAGGCGGACTTGATCACCACGCTGCGGACGCCCAGGGTCAGCGCGTGCTCGTCGTTGTAGAACACCTTCACCACGCCGCCCGACGAGCTGCCGCCGGGGACGATGGCGCGCAGCACGTCGTTCTCGTTGAACACGGTGCCGCTGAGCGCGCTGGCCGACGACGGGTAGCCGCAGTCGAGCACCACCGTGGACTGGGTGGTGGCGGCGCAGGTGGCGCTGGCGCCCGCGATGTTCCCCTGCCCCATCATCCCCTTGCCGGGCATCATGCCCCCCATCATGCCGCCCCCGCCGGTGGTTCCCCCGGTTCCGGTGGTGGCGCCGGTGGCCCGCTGTCCGCCTGAACCGGAAACGCCCGGCGGCGACATGCCCGAACCGCCGCAGCCCACCAGCGCGGCGATCAGGACCAGCGACGTCCCGCACCAGCCACGGCCGGCGACAACAGAGATAGGCGAGCGATGATCGAGCATGGGTCCCCTCCGCCGGTATGGTGGAGAGCACCCATCGGTTGGTTAGGAAAAAAACGAACGGCGCAGCGCGGCCGCTCCCTCAGGTGCACCCGCAGCCGGTGCCGCCGCCGGTCGCGTATTTGTCAGGTGACTGCCTGGGGTTGCGCACTGCACCCGAGATCTCTTTCCGTTGCGTGCGGCGGGCCGGAACGTGCGGCGCCCGTTACCCGCGCGTGACGGATGCCGCGCGACGGCGTGCTCGCGGGGTGGGCACGGTCGGTGCTTGCGAATTGCGCAGCACGGAGACACCGACACATGCGCGCAAAGATGGGAATCGGGGCGATCGTGATGGCCGTATGCGGGATCGGGGGTTGCTCGAATGAGCGCGGGTTGCCCGCACCGTCAGCCGCCGCCTGGTCCACGCTGACGGCGGAGGCCAGCGCGACGGCGCAGCCAAACCCGAAGGGGTCCGTCCCCGACGGCCTGAATACGGGAATCACCCGCATGAGCGGCACCACGCTCGATCTTCGAGTCCTGGTCATCACCGCCGACGGCAGCGATCCGGCCGCAGCCGCCGTCGAGGCCGCGTTGACCCGGCTGGGGACACCCTTCGACGTCCACAACGCCGCGCAAGGACCGCGCCTCACTGCCGACCAGCTCGCCAGCGGCACGCACGGCCGCTACAGCGCCATTCTCCTCGACCGCGGGGCGCTGCTGACCAGCGGGGGCAGCAGCGCCTTCACCGACGACGAGTGGAAGGCGCTGGCCAGCTACGAAGCCGGCTTTGGCGTACGCCGGGCGGCGCTGTACACGCTGCCCGATGCTGGCTACGGCTTCGGCGACACCGTCTCGACCGCCGGCAGCCCGGTGACCGCGCGGTGCACGTCCGCCGGCGCGCAGGTCTTCACGGGGGCGAACTGCGCGAACCCGATCGTCATCGCCGGCGCCGTCGTCTACACGGCGCCCTCGGCCGACGCCAGCACGGTCCCGCTGTTGATCGACGAGGCCGGACACGCGCTGGCCGTCACGCGACGCTACCCGGACGGACGCGAGGCGCTGGCCCTCACGTTCTCGCAGGCCGACGGCGCCGCGCACACCATGCAGCTTCTGTACGGCGTCATCCGCTGGGCGTCGCGCGGGCTGTTCGTCGGCGAGCGCCACGCCTACGCGGGCGTGCAGATCGACGACCTGTTCCTGGCCAGCCGCATGTACGACGGCAGCCCGGCGGTTCGGATCACCGACGCCGATCTGCAGTCCTTCTTCGACTGGCAGAAGGACCGGCGGCAGAACGCCGTGACGGCCGACTTCCGGTCGGCCTTCTGCGTGAACGCCGTCAAGGCGGTCGACGGAGATGCCCTGACCGCCAAGGCCCAGGCGCTGGGCAGCGGCTTCGCCTGGATCAATCACACCTGGGATCACCAGGACATGACCAACCTGGACTACGCGACCGCTTACAGCGAGTTCTCGCGCAACGACGACCGGATCGGGCAGCTCGGGCTGACGCCCTACAACGTGGCGGCCGCCGTCACCCCGGACGTGAGCGGCCTGGCCAACGCCAGCGTGCTGTCGGCGGCGTACGCGACCGGCATCCGCTTTCTGGTGAGCGACACGTCGCAGCCCGGGTACGCCAACCCCAAGTTCAACCAGGGGATCCCCAGCACGTTGCAGGACGGGTTGCTGCTGATTCCGCGGCACCCGACCGATCTGTATTACAGCGTCTCGACGCCGGCGCAGTGGGTGAACGAGTACAACAGCCGCAACAGCACCACGCTCGACTATCCGACCATCGTGGACCGGGTCAGCAACACGCTGCTCGGGTACCTGCTGCGCGGCGATGACGACCCCTGGATGTTTCATCAGGCCGACCTGCTGGACTACAGCGGCGGCCACAGCCTGCTGTCGGACCTGCTGGACGCGACCTTCGAGAAGTACGGCGCGCTCATGACGACGCCCATCATCAGCCCGACGATGGACCAGCTGGGCGCGCGCGTGGACGACCGTGACCGGTTCGACAGCGCCGGCGCGTCGGCGTCGCTGGCGCCCGACGGCAGCGTCAGCGTTCACGTCGCGAACAACGCCGCCACCGTCCCCATCACCGGTCTCTGCTCGCCGGGGGCGGAGAGCTACGGCGGCGACTGGATCTCCTACGTCGACGTCACGCCGGGCACCGACGTCCGGGTCGGTGCCGGTTGCGGCGGGATGCCGGACGGACAGGATGCGGGCCACGGCCCGGCCGACGGAACGGGGCCGGCTTCTCCGGGCGGCGTCGACGCGGGCGCCGGCGAGGCCGTCCCACCCTCCACCCGAGACGGCGGCGGGAAAGCCTCCGGCCCCGCCCCCGGCGACTCGAGCGCCGACGGGGGCGCGGACCCGATCGCGCACGTCTCCGTGGTGCCCACGGCGCCCGGCATGGCGGGCTGCTCGTGCGCGATGGTGGACCTCGGACCGCCGCCGCTGTGGGCCGCGGTGGTGTCGCTGCTGGCCGCCCTCCTGCTCAGGCCGCGCCGTCGAAACCGCTACTAATTGTGGTCTCGGTCGGCCGGACCCACAGTATTCGGTTGACACATGACGATACAGTGCCGTACGTTGCCCTTCGTGCTGGTGGCCTGCGGGGATTCTCCCGTGGGCCAAAAGGGAACCCGGTGTGATTCCGGGGCTGCCCCGCAGCGGTAAGCGAGAACGACGTCCGCCACACGCACTGGCCCCTCGGGGCTGGGAAGCGGCGGGCGAAGGAACCTGGTCTGACGGCGACGTCTGACCGGATTGCTCGCAAGCCCGAAGACCTGCCAGCGCCCGACGCCGGGAGACATCCGGCGGCGGATCGACCCAAGCGCCCGCGGGGGCGAGGAGGAGCGACGATGCTGGGAGCTCAGGCTCAGATCACCCAGACGACCATGCGCGTGCGCAAGCGCAACGGTGCCTGGGAGTCGGTGGACGTGAACAAGATCGTGCGGGCCGTGAATCGGTGCTGCACCGGGTTGCCGGACGTGGACGCCATGCGCGTGGCGACCAAGACCATCAGCGGCCTTTACGACGGCGCCACCACGCGCGAGCTGGACCAGCTCTCGATCCAGACCGCCGCCGCGCTGATCGTGGAAGAGCCGCAGTACGCGAAGCTGGCGGCGCGCCTGCTGGCCACCACCATCGACAAGGAGGTTCGCGGGCAGGAGATCCACGCGTTCTCGCAATCGGTGATGACCGCGCACCGCCTGGGCCTGGCCAACCAGCGCCTGGCCTCCTTCGTGACCGCGCACGCGCGCAAGTTGAATGACGCGATCGTCGCCGACCGCGACCGCGAGTTCGAGTACTTCGGCCTGCGCACGGTCGCCGATCGCTACCTGCTGCGGCACCCGGAGAACCGCCAGGTGATCGAGACGCCGCAGCAGTTCTTCCTGCGCATCGCCTGCGCGCTGGCCGACACGGTCTCGGGCGCGCTGGAGCTGTACGCCCTGTTCTCGACGCTGGAATACCTGCCCAGCTCGCCGACCCTGTTCAACGCCGGGACCCGCCACGAGCAGCTCTCGAGCTGCTTCTTGCTGGACTCGCCGGCCGATCACCTGGCCGGCATCTACCAGCGCTACACCGACGCGGCGCTGCTGTCGAAGTTCTCGGGCGGGATCGGCATGGCCTACCACCGCGTGCGCGCGCGCGGGTCGCTGATCGAGAGCACCAACGGCCACTCGAACGGGATCGTCCCCTGGTTGAAGACGCTGGATGCCTCCGTGGCCGCCGTGAACCAGGGGGGCAAGCGCAAGGGGGCCTGCTGCGTCTACCTCGAGCCGTGGCACGCCGACGTCGAGGAGTTCCTGTCGCTGCGGGACAACACCGGCGACGACGCCAGCCGTACGCACAACCTGAATCTGGCCAACTGGATCCCGGACCTGTTCATGCGGCGGGTCGAGGCCGATGCCGACTGGAGCCTGTTCGATCCCAAGCGGGTCCCCGCCCTGCCCGACCTTCACGGCGAGGAGTTCGAGCGCGCCTACACGGCGGCTGAAGCCGCCGGGCTGGCGGCCCGGACGGTCAAGGCGCGCGATCTCTACGCGCGCATGATGCGGACGCTGGCCCAGACCGGCAACGGCTGGATGACGTTCAAGGACAAGTCGAACCGCGCCTGCAATCAGACGGCGCAACCGGGCCGCACCGTGCACCTGTCGAACCTGTGCACCGAGATTCTGGAGGTGACGTCCGGCGACGAGACGGCGGTCTGCAACCTGGGCTCGATCAACCTGGCCCGCCACACGCGTCGCGCGGACGACGGCGCGGTGATCTTCGACTTCGACAAGCTGGCGCGCACGGTGCGGATCGCGGTGCGGCAGCTCGATCGGGTCATCGATCTGAACTTCTATCCGATCGCCAGCACCCAGGCGTCGAACCTGCGCTGGCGGCCGGTGGGCCTGGGGGTGATGGGGCTGCAGGACCTCTTCTTCCAGATGCGGCTCCCGTTCGATGCGCCCGACGCGCGCGCGCTCTCCCGGCGCATCGCCGAGGAGATCTACTTCCACGCGCTCTCCACCTCGGCCGACCTGGCCGCCGAGAAGGGCGCGCACCCGGCCTTCGCCGAGACGCGCGCGGCCGCCGGCGAGCTGCAGTTCCAGGCCTGGGGCGTGACGCCGGACGATCCGGCGCGCTGGGACGCCTTGCGCGCGCGCATCCAGGCCGGCGGCCTGCGCAACTCGCTGCTGATCGCGATCGCGCCGACGGCCACGATTGCCTCGATCGCCGGCTGCTCGGAGTGCATCGAGCCGCAGGTCTCGAACCTGTTCAAGCGCGAGACGCTGTCGGGGGACTTCCTGCAGGTGAACCGCTACCTGGTGGCCGAGCTGAAGGCGCTGGGGCTCTGGACGGAGGCAACCCGCGCGCGTCTCAAGCTGGCCGAGGGGTCGGTGCAGGCGTTGACCGAGCTGCCCGAGACGTTGCGCGCCGTCTTCCGGACCGCCTGGGAGATCCCGATGCGGGCGTTCATCGACATGGCCGCCGACCGCGGGGCGTTCATCGACCAGAGCCAGTCGCTGAACCTGTTCGCCGAGAACCCGAACATCGGCCAGCTCTCGTCGATGTACTTCTACGCCTGGCAGAAGGGGTTGAAGACCACCTACTACCTGCGCTCGCGCCCGGCGACCAAGATCGCCAAGGCCACCGTCGACCTGCCCCCGGCCGAGAACAGCGACGCGGCGGCGGTCGCCTGCTCGCTCGAGAACCCCGAAAGCTGCGAGGCCTGCCAATGACGCCGCACGCCCGCCCCGCCCGGCTGCTGGACCCGGGCCTGTGCCTGACGCTGCGGCCGATGGCCTACCCGGCCTTCTTCGAGATGTACCGGGCGGCGGTGAAGAACACCTGGACGGTGGAGGAGGTCGACTTCTCGACCGACGTGCGCGACCTGACCGTGAAGATGACCGACGCCGAACGGCACCTGATCCAGCGGCTGGTGGCGTTCTTCGCCACCGGCGACTCGATCGTGGCCAACAACCTGGTGCTGAACCTGTATCGCCACCTGAACGCGCCCGAGGCGCGCATGTATCTGTCGCGCCAGCTCTACGAAGAGGCGCTGCACGTGCAGTTCTATCTGACGCTGCTCGACACCTACGTGCCGGATCCGCAGGACCGCGCCCGCGCCTTCGCCGCCGTCGACAACATCCCGTCGATCCGCCAGAAGGCGGCCTTCTGCATGCGCTGGCTGGACTCGATCCAGTCGCTCACCGTCCTGTCGACGCGCGCCGAGCGCCGGCAGTTCCTGTTGAACCTGATCGCCTTCGCCGCCTGCGTCGAGGGGCTGTTCTTCTTCGGCGCGTTCGCCTACGTCTACTTCCTGCGGTCGCGCGGGCTGCTGCACGGCCTGGCCGCGGGCACCAACTGGGTCTTCCGCGACGAGAGCGCGCACATGGCCTTCGCCTTCGAGGTCATCGCCACCATCCGGCGCGAAGAGCCCGAGCTGTTCGACGCCCAGCTCGACGCCGCGGTGGCGGAGATGATCGACGAGGCCATCGCCTGCGAGACGCAGTTCGCGGAGGATCTGCTGGGCGGGGGCGTGGCGGGCCTGTCGGCCGGCGACGTCCGCCGTTACCTGGAACACTGCGCGGACCGGCGGCTGGCCACGCTGGGCCTGCCGCGCCGGTACGGCGTGGCGAACCCCCTCCCGTTCATGGACCTGCAGGACGTCCAGGAGGTCACGAACTTCTTCGAGCGGCGCGTCTCCGCCTATCAGGTGGGCGTGACCGGCGAGGTGGTCCTGGACGCCAGCTTCTGAACCGCTCCCGGCGCGGCGCGGCAACGAGAATTGTCGGGAAGTTCGGCGCGGGAGCGCGCCCTTTTGAGAGAGCGGGCCGGCACCCAGTTCTCTTTTTTGGCTGCCCCGACCCGATTTGAACGATAATTCTCGCTCGCCAGGAACCGTCGCTGCCGGGAGGTGCTCCGTGCCAGGTCCTGAGATCGCCGCGCCCCACAAACGTCGTGTCTCCCGCGTCCTGGTCCTGGGCGCGCTGGCGATGGCTGCCTGCAACGGGCAGATCGCCGGCAGCCCGGCCGGGACCGGCGGCAGCACGGGCGCGGCCGGCGATCCCAAGGCGGCCGGGGTCATGCCGCTGCGCCGGCTGACCGCCCGCGAGTACCTGAACACGGCCCGCGACCTGCTGGGCGACAGCACGCTGCACGCCGGCGACGTCCCCAACGAGTCCGACGATCTGAGCAACAACGCGTTCCCCTTCCGGCAGCCGGGCGTCGTCGGCAGCTTCGAGGCGGGCAACCTGCAATCGGCCGCCGAGGCGCTGGCCAAGAACGTGGCCGGCAAGCTGTCCTCGGTGCTCCCCTGCACGCCGTCGGGCAGCGCGGCCGAGGCCGACTGCGCGAACCAGTTCATCGCCGCCTTTGGGGGCAAGGCCTACCGGCGGCCGCTGAGCGCGACGGAGAAGGCCGACCTGACGGCGCTGTACCAGACGGCGCGGACCACCCTGTCGCTGGACTTCAACGGCGCCATCGACCTGCTGATCGAGGCCATGCTGCAGGCGCCCGGCTTCGTCTACCACTGGGAGCCGGACCCGGGCCCGGCGGTGAAGGACGGCGGGGCCGTGCAGCTCGGCAACTATCAGCTCGCCAACCGGCTCTCGTACTTCCTGTGGGGGACCATGCCGGACGCGCCCCTGTTCGCGGCGGCCGCGGCCGGGCAGCTCACGACCGTCGAGGGCCTGCAGGCGCAGGTCCAGCGCATGCTGGCCGACCCCAGGGCCGCCGACATGGCGGCGGACTTCTTCGACGACTGGCTGGACGTCAACGTGCTGGCCTCGCGTCCCAAGGACCCGACGCTGTACCCGATGTGGAACCAGGACCTGGCCTCCGCGATGGAGACCGAGTTTCGCGCCTTCGGCAGCGCGACGCTGACCGGCAGCGGATCGTTCGCCGAGCTGCTGACCGGGACGTCGACCTCCGTGAACCAGGCGCTGGCGGCGGTGTACGGCGTCTCGGGCGTCACCGGCACGTCGCCCAAGCCCGCCACGCTGGATGCCAATCAACGCTCCGGGGTGTTGACGCTGGCCGGCTTCCTGACCGTCACCGGCGCCACCGACGGATCGTCGCCGGTGCGGCGCGGGCACGCCATCTACACGCGCCTGCTGTGCGACGTGTTGCCCGATCCGCCCAACAACGTGCCGCCCCCGCAGCCGCCCACCCCGGGCCTGACCACGCGGCAACGCTTCGAGCAGCACGATCAGAACGCCTGCACCGGCGCCTGCCACAACGCCATGGACCCGATCGGCTTCGGGTTCGAGCGTTACGACGGCGTGGGGGCCTACCGGACCGCCGATCAGTCGCTGCCGGTCGACCCCAGCGGACAGATCCCGCTGGACGGCACGACGCAGGCGTTCCCCGATGCGCTGGCGCTGACCCGGATGCTGGCGGCCAGCCCGCAGGTGCAGACCTGCTTCGCGCGGCAGTGGATCCGCTACGCGCTGAACCGGTGGGACGGCGCCAGCGACCTGGCCTCGGTGCAGGCGGCGGCTTCCGCCTTCCAGGCCTCGGGCAACATGCGCGACCTGGTCGCCGCGGTGGCCGCCTCGCGGACGTTCCGTTACCGCGCCCCGGCGCCCGGTGAGGTGCTGCCATGACCGCCATCCGCACCAGCAAGACCGAGCTCAAGTTCTCGCGCCGCGCGCTCTTGAAGACGCTGGGGCTGGGGGCCGGGTTCCTGCCCCTGCTCTCGACCGAGCGGGCGCGCGGCGCCACAGCCACCGGCTACCCGCGCCGCCTCATCACCATCGCCGTCACCGACGGGATCTGCCCGCCCGACTTCTACACCGCGTCGGGCGGCGCGCTGCCCGCCACCCTCCCCTTCACGCTGCAGCCGCTGGCCAGCTGGAGCTCGAAGCTGCTGCTGCTCCGCCAGGCCAACAGCCAGGGGAGCCCCATCGACTGCAACGTGATGATGGACATCGGCGCCAAGTACGGCGGCCACTTCACCTACCCGGCGCTGTTGACCGGGGCCGTCACCTCGCCGAACGGAACCGATTCGGTGCCGACGGTGACCGCCACGCAGCCGTCGATCGATCAGCAATACGCCGACTATCTGGCGCAGAACGCGGGCGTGAACAACGCGCTGTTGAACGTGGGTTGCCGGCCTTACGCCAGCTCGACGAGCTGGGCGGCGAACGGCGTCAAGAACACGCCCCAGACCGATCCCTACAAGCTGTTCAACAACCTGTTCGCCGGCAGCAGCATG
>Ga0070679_100005545_pt1 | contig 11693 bp, 10 predicted proteins | sample KBSC63BmetaG_FD_65652 | JGI IMG/M metagenome (GOLD analysis project Ga0070679, IMG submission 65652) | Corn rhizosphere microbial communities from Kellogg Biological Station, Michigan, USA - KBS C6-3B metaG | ecosystem: Host-associated > Plants > Roots > Rhizosphere | place: USA: Michigan... | reverse complement strand
ACGTGTCGCCGTTCCACGCGAGCATGGCGAGCTGCGATCCGTCGGGTGACCACTTCATCGAGCGCACGGCGCGCTTATCGGCGAAGATCGGCGTGCGCTGGGCGTTGCGCGCGTCCACGGCCCAGAGGCGCACCGGCGTCGCATGCACGTAGGTCGGATCGCCGTCGTGTCGGTAGTCGTTTCCGAATCCGTCGCGACGCACCGCTTGCGTGACCGCAAGCCAGCGGCCGTCGGACGTCATGTCGGCGATCGCGAACGTGTTCACGTCCAGCGCATCGCTGGCGAGAAACACGGGCGAGGCCGTGCGCGTGCTCTGTTGCGCAGCAGCCTGCGATGCCGCCTGCGCCGCAAGCGTAGCATGAGCAGCGACGAGTAGCACGATCGCGAGACGCGTGCGTGCGACCTGACGAGATGATGTCATGGAAGGCGTCCTGCGGTAGCGGTGGGAGTGTTTCCAACCGCTACCAAGGTACGCCGTGGCCGTCAGCCCAGGTAGGACTCCAGGGCGCGGGCGCGGCTCACGTGACGGAGCCGAGAGAGAGCCTTCTCTTTGATCTGGCGCACGCGCTCGCGCGTGATGCCGAGGAGCGCTCCGATCTCTTCCAACGTCATGGGCTCGGAGCCGTCGAGACCGAAGTAGAGGCGCAGGATCTTGGACTCGCGCTCCTTGAGGTGCGAGAGCGCTTCCTCGATCGACTCGGTGAGCGCCTTCTCGAACGTCTGTTCGTCGGGCGTGGGATTGACGGTGTCGGCGAGATAGTCGAGGAGCTTGTTGTCCTCGCCCGGCGTCATCGGAGCGTCGAGCGAGAGGTGCGTCTGCGAGATCGCCATCGTCTTGGCGACTTCTTCCTCCGTGATGTCCATGCCGTGCGCGATCTCTTCGTGCGTCGGATCGCGCCCGAGCTCCTGGAGGAGCGCGTTCGCGCGTTTGCCGATGCGATGGAGCGTGCCCGCACGGTTGAGCGGCACGCGCACGATGCGCGACTGCTCGGCGAGTGCCTGGAGGATTGCCTGACGGATCCACCAGACCGCGTAGGAGATGAACTTGATCCCCTTGGTCTCATCAAATTTGTGAGCGGCGCGAATGAGGCCGAGGTTTCCCTCGTTGATCAGATCGGAGAGGGAGACGCCCTGGTTCTGATACTTCTTCGCGACGGACACGACGAACCGCAGGTTGGAACGCACCAGCTTGTCGAGGCATTCCTGATCGCCCACGCGAATCTGCTGGGCGAGTCGGACTTCCTCGTCGCGTGAGATCAGCGGATAGGCGCTGATGTCCCGGAGGTACTGATCCAACGAGCCTTCTTCGTACGACGACTTCTTGTTGCCGGTGGCGGCCATACGTACAGCGGCTCCTTGTGCGGCGGGCCTGCGCGGGGAGGACGCGCGGTGACTGCGGACTACGCGGGGCGAACGGTACTCGTTGAGAACTTGTCGATAGCCGATCAATGTCACATCGATCGCACAGCCAACGATGATCTATCGAATTCGCTCTCCCAGACGTCCCCAGCGAATGTGGGTCAGCCAGGCGAACGTATCGACCGAATCCGGCGAATAGCTGTAATAAATCACGAACGGGCGACCCTTCACGAGCGAGTCCGCGACGAACCCCCAATACCGGCTGTCGAGCGAGTTGTCGCGGTTGTCACCCAACACGAAGTAGTTCCCATTTGGGACGACCAACGGCCCCCAGTTGTTTCGGGAGGGATGATAGCCGCCAGCCGCCGCAGCCGTCTTCACGAGGTAATCTCGCTGCCAGCGGAAATCCTCTGGCGCGGGGTCCATGTCGGGCTCGGTGTGCTCGACGTACCGTTCCTCGAGCGTCTTGCCGTTTCGAATGAGCGTTCCGTCGCGCATCTCGAGCGTGTCGCCCGGAACGCCCACCAGACGCTTCACGAAATTCTTGGTGGGATCCTCCGGCCATTCGAAGACCATCACGTCGCCACGTTGCGGCTGACGCAACCGCGGCAGCCTCGCGTGCGTGAACGGCACTTCGGCTCCGTACACGAGCTTGTTCACCAGGAGAAAATCGCCGACCTGAAGCGTGTTCTCCATGCTGCCGCTCGGAATCTTGAACGCTTCGACGAGAAACGTTCGGATCAGAAGAAAGAGCAGCACGGACACCTGGAAGATCTTGGTCCACTCCCAGAGAAATCCGAGGCGCGACCGACCACGGTTCAGCTCGCGCAGAGCTTCCATGCGCTGTGCCGGCGTGATCGCCCGAGACGGTGTGCCTTGCGACACACCGTCGACGACCTGCTCGCCAGATGGAACCGATGCCGACTCGTTAGGACCCATGCCCTGCCCGCTGACCCCGCTCAATCAATCCACGCCTGCCGATGGGTGGACGACTCGCCATTCGTGGAAATAACCTGCCTCATGCAATACGGCTAGACGCGTCCGGAAGCGACACGGCTCAACCCGTCAGTCCGGCGTGCCCAGATAATTATCGATCTGCGCACGCTGAAGCACACCCGAGAAATCCAGATAGCCCACCTTGGTCTCGGAATAGAACTCGTACACTTCCCAGCCGCCTTCGCGATGGCCGTTCCCCGTCTGTTTTACGCCACCAAACGGAAGATGTGCCTCGGCGCCGATGGTTGGAGCGTTGATGTACGTGATTCCGTTGTCGAGCTCATTCAATGCGCGCATCGCGATGTTCACATTCTGCGTATAGACCGACGACGACAGCCCATACTTGACGTCGTTATTGATCGCGAAAGCCTCGTCGGTCGTGCGGAATCGTATAACTGAAAGAACGGGACCAAAGATCTCTTCCTGCTCCAGGCGCATCCCCGCGCGCACGCGCGCGAAGATCGTCGGCTCATAGAAGTAGCCCTTCTCGAGCCCTTTGCCATCGGGCTTTCGTCCCCCGCAGATCAAGTCGGCGCCCTCGGCCTGGCCGATGTCGACATACCGCGCAACCTTGTCGACGGCACTCTGACTGATGAGCGGGCCGACGTCGGTTCCCTTCTTTCGCCCGTCGCCAAGCTTGAGCGAGCGCACGCGATCGACGAGCCGACTCAGAAAATCGTCGTGCACGCCGTCCTGGATGAGGAGACGGCTCGTTGCCGTACAACGTTGACCCGTCGTCCCGAACGCGCCCCACAGCACACCTTCGAGCGCGAGATCGAGATTCGCGTCGTCGAACACGAGCATGGCGTTCTTGCCGCCCATCTCGAGCGACAGCCGCTTGTGCATCCGACCGCACACTTCACCGACGATGCGGCCCGTGTCGGTCGAGCCCGTGAACGAGATGACGGGAATGAGCGGATGATTCACGATCGCCGCGCCCACCTGTTCGCCAACGCCGTGCACGAGCTGAATCACCTCGGGCGGCAGACCCGCCTCGAGCATGATCTCGACGAGCGTGTGTCCCGTCTGCGGCACATCCTCGGCAGGCTTGAAGATGCACGAGTTCCCGCAGAGCAACGCGGGAAACATCTTCCACGTGGGAATCGCCATCGGGAAGTTGAACGGCGTGATGATGCCGCACACGCCGATCGGCCGGCGGAAGCTCATCGCCCACTTGTTCCTCATCTCGCTCGGCACGGTATGGCCGAAGAGCCGGCGGCCCTCCGACGCCGCGTAGTACGCCGTGTCGATGCCTTCCTGCACGTCGCCACGCGTCTCCGTGAGCGGCTTGCCCATCTCACGCGTCATGAGATCGGCGATCTCGTCCTTGCGTTTGCTCATGATGTCGCCGATGCGACGCATCACGTCGCCGCGCGCGGGCGCCGGCGTCGCGCGCCAGAGCTCGAAGCCCCGACGCGCTGACTCGACCGCCTTCTCGACGTCGGCAGCCCCGGAAAGTGGAAACCGTCCCGCCACGTCCGAGGTATCCGCGGGATTCTGATTCTCGAAATACTCGCCGCCGATCGGCGGCACCCAGTCGCCGCCGATGAAATTCTTGAATGTCTTCATTGTGGAATACTGGTGAAGCAACGCATGACCGCTGGCCCTGCTCTCATTCTATCCCCGCCTGCAACGGGCGGCTCACGGCGTCCTGGGCGGCGTCTGTCCGGTGGGCTGCGTGGTGGTCGGCGGAGTCGTCGGTGCGGGCTGCGGCGTCGGCGCAGGGGTCTGCTCGCAGGTCCAGCCCGCCGGATGATTCGCATCGGGCTTTCCGTAACCGACTCGAGGCAACACCTGAATCGCCCCGAGTACCATGCCGAGCAGCACGATGAGAAGCGAGAGCGTGTGCGAGCGCGCCGCGCGATGCTTCCATGTCCAGACCGCGCTCCAGAGACCGCCGACGATCACCGCGACGTCCGCGGCGAGATACCCGGCGAGGCCCAGCCCGCACCGCGTTGGGTAGGGCCACCAGAAGATCCCGACGCCGAGCGCGATCGCGATCAGCAAACGCAAATACACCGCCCAGGCCTTGGTCTCGCTCGGCTCGCGAACGGCGGCAACCCTCTTCTCGGCCTTTGGAGGCGGCGCGCTCTTCGCCGGCGCGGCGCCCTTGCCCTTCGCGGGAATCTGCACGGGCGTCGGGCCGAGCAGCGCGTCGTCGGAGAGCGAGGAGAGCTGCTTGTCGATCTTCGCGAGCTCCTTGTCCCAGTCACGATCCGGCATCAATCCACCTCAGCTCACCGTTTCCCGTGTGAGACCATAGCGTTCGATCTTCTTGTACAGGTTCGAGCGCGGCATGTCCAGCCCGCGCGCCGTCTCCGATACGTTCCAGTCGTACTCGCGCAGCTTGGCGAGGAGAAACGCACGCTCGGCGGCGTGCTTGAACTCCTCGAACGTCTTGCACTCGAGCAACGAGCCGAGACCGGCCTGCTCCGGATCGCGCTGCCCGACGAGCCGCGTGACGTCGTCGCCGGTGATGCGAGGCCCGCTGGACAGAATGAGCAAACGCTCAATCGTGTTGCGCAGCTCTCGCACGTTGCCCGGCCACTCGAGCTGCGCGAGCCGCTCCACCGCCTCGGCCGCCACCGTGCGCGGCGCGACGCCTTCGCGCCGCGTCAGCACATTCACGAAATGCGCAACGAGCAGCGGGATGTCCTCGCGCCGCTCACGGAGCGGCGGCACGTGAATGGGCACCACATTCAGACGATAGAACAGGTCCTCGCGAAAGCGCCCTTCGGCAATCTCCGCCTCGATGTGCTTGTTCGTGGCCGCGAGGACGCGGACGTCGACCTTCACGGGCTTCGCGCCGCCGATGCGCGTCACGACGCCGTCCTGCAGCACGCGCAGCACCTTGGCCTGCGCCGCGAGACTCATGTCGCCGACCTCGTCGAGGAACAGCGTTCCACCATCGGCCTGCTCGAACTTGCCCGCGCGATCGGCCACCGCTCCGGTGAACGATCCCTTCATGTGGCCGAACAATTCGCTCTCGATCAACTCACTGGGGATCGCGGCGCAGTTCACCTCGACGAACGGCCCTTCGGCGCGCGTCGACTGCGCGTGAATCGCGCGCGCGACGAGCTCCTTGCCGGTGCCGTTCTCGCCGGTGATGAGCACGCGCGCCGGCGTTTTCCCAACGCGCTCGATCTTGTCGATCACCGCGCGGATGCCGTACGACTTTCCGACGATCTCGTAGCGCGATTGAATCGTCTCCTTGAGACGCGCGTTCTCCTCGTGCAGATCGAGATGCTGCAGCGCATTCCGCAGCGTGACGAGAATGCGATCGGTGTCGAGGGGCTTCTCGAGAATGTCGTACGCGCCGAGCTGCGTGGCTTCCACCGCGGTCTGGATGGTCGCGTGCCCGCTGATCATCACCACGATCGCGCTCGGATCGTGCTCCTTGATCTTCTTGAGCGCCTCGACACCGTCGATGCCCGCCATCTTCACGTCGAGGAACACGAGGTCGGGGCGCTGCTTCTGATATTCGGTGATGCCGTCGACGGCATTGCCGACCGCCCGCACCTCGTAGCCCTCGAACTCGAGCAACTGCCCCAGCGCCGCGCGAATGCCCTGCTCGTCGTCGATGATGAGAATTCGGCGAGCCATCGTCATTGCCCCGACTTGTAGAGAGTCACTTTTCCACGCGCGACGCGAATGTCACCCACTGACTTCGGAATGGGAATCGCCAACCCGTTCGGACTCGTGCCCGGCGGTGCAGGTCCGTGACGAACGCGCCGGACCACCTCGGGAATCATTCCGCTCGGAATGGGGACGCTCCCGACATGGATCTCGCGAACCTGGAACTCCGCCACACCGGGCTCGATCACGCGGAACGTTCCGCCAAACTCGACGCGCTGCCGCCCGCGCAAGATTCCCGCGAGCGCACCGAGCTCACCGAGCTTCGACGTCTGCATCACACCGCGCATCGCGACGGTGTCGCCCGAGACACGCGTCTCGATGCTGTCGACCGCGCCCGCGAGCTGCCGCGACAACTCGGCAATCGCGAACGAGGCGACGTCGCTCGCCGACAACGTCTGGAATGCCGGACCGGAGGGCTGCGCGAGCTTGGCGAGCGCGGTGCGCGTGCGCGCCGCCCCAGCATCGCTGAGCGGCTGCCACGAAGTGCTCGCCGCGACGGCGGGATGGGAGCGGAATCGCTGCGGCAACCACAGATCGCGCGTGAACCAGCCTGCGACGGCAAGCACCGCCAGCAGAATCATGCAGCCGAGTCGAGCGATGCATCCCATGGCTCAGCCGCTCCGCAGCGCCGCGGACACCAGCGTGGTATACGCGGGTCCGCTGCTCGTCAGTTCGCTCTGCATCAGATCGATCGAGTGCACGATGAAATCGGTTTGAAAGTCGATCGCTTTCGCGGCGCGGGCGAGCATGCGCAATCGCTCTTCCGATAGCGGATGCTTCACGCGCGCCAGCGTCAGATGCGGCCGAAACGGCCGGCCCTCCACCTCGAAGCCCAGCGTCTCACAACCCGTCTCGACGTCGTGATGCAAGAGCTCGAGACGAGGCTCCTGCTGTATGCCCATCCATACGACGCGAGCCCGCCGAAAGTTCGGGAACGCACCGACACCGCCCACCGTCATCATCAGCTCGCGATGCCGGCCCGCAACTCCCGCGAGCACACCTTCGATCGCCTCGACGCTCGCCTCGGGCTGTTCGCCAAGAAACTTGAGGGTGAGATGCAGCCGAGGCTCGGTCACCCACGCGAGCTCGGGTGCCGTGGTGCGGAGCTCGGCAGTCGCGGCCACCACCTCGCGACGCACGGCCGGTGGAAGGTTAATCGCCAGAAAGAGCCGCACCCGGCCTCGGCGCCCGTTCGTTCAATGCGCCCGATCTGAAGCCGCGCGGATCGATCTCGACCTCGGAGTAGCCTGCCGCGCGAACGGCTTCCTCCACCTGTTCCCGGCGCGGCGACGCCGACCAATGCGCCAGCTCGTCGCGGCCGAGCTCCACGCGTGCGCGCTCACCGAAATGCCGCACGCGCAGATCGCTGAGGATTCCGAGGGCGCGCAATGCGGCCTCGGCCTGTTCGACACGCTTCAGGCGACCGACGGTGACCGGGGTGCCGTAGGGGATGCGCGACGAGAGGCACGGTGACGACGGCTGTTCCCACGTCGGGAGGCCGCGCGCACGCGATCGTTCGCGAATCTCCTGCTTGGTGAAGCCAAGCTCGGCGAGGGGCGACGACACGCCTCGCTCGCGCGCGGCCTGCGCTCCAGGGCGATGTCCATGCAGATCGTCGGCGTTGGTGCCGTCGGCGACGACGGCAGCGCCAAGGCTGTGCGCCACCGGGATCACGCGCGACCACAGCTCGGACTTGCAGAAGTAGCAGCGATTCGACGGATTCGCGGCGTACTGCGGATCCTCGAGCTCGCGGGTGTCGACCTCGACGACCGAGACGCCGATGACGCGCGCCACGTCGCGCGCGTTCTGCCACTGGCTCTCGGGATACGACTCGCTCCGTCCGATCACCGCGGTGACGCGATCGGTCCCCAGCGCCTCGACGGCGACGGCCGCGAGATAGGCCGAGTCCACGCCGCCGCTGTAGCCGATGGCGATGGACCTGTGCGCGCGGAGCCACGCGACGAGGCGTTGTTCCTTGGCTTCGGCGGTCGGATGATCCGCGAGAGGTTCCATACCGAAACGTAAACCAACGGCACAAAGGGCGCTTCCCAGACTGCGCCGGTTGTCCGGCGCTTTGTAGACAGCGCTTTCAAACAGCGTGATGGAAGAGCGCTGCAACCCAAACAGCGCCGCAATCCAAACACCGCCGCAATCCAAACACCGCCGCAATCCAAACAGCGCGTTCAACGGTGGCAGCGTTCCGCAACCCCGCTTCTTGAAAGCGCGGTCTCAACAGCGCTCCTCAACTGGCGCAGTTCAGGAAGCGCCATTTGCGCCGTTGATCCTCGCTCTTGCGTTCCCTGAGAACTCCTAGGTATGATACCTAGGAATTCTACCCCAGCCCTCCGACCACATGTCCGATCCGTCGATCGACTTCCTCAAGGGCACGCTCGATCTCATGATCCTCAAGACGCTGTCCTGGGCACCCACCCACGGCTACGGCATCGCGCGATGGATCGAGCAGTGCACGGACGACACGCTCCAGGTCGAAGAAGGGTCGCTGTACCCTGCCCTGCATCGCCTCGAGGAACGCGGGCTCGTCGCGGCCGAATGGGGCGTGACCGAGCATAACCGCAAGGCGAAGTTCTATCGGTTGACGACGGCCGGCAAAAAACATCTCCGCACGTCGCACGACTACTGGGCGCGCTTCGCCGGCGCCGTGACGAAAGTGCTCGAGACCGCGCCCCGCACGGCCTGACGCCGCGCCACGCGACCCATGCTGTCTCGCTCATCCCAACCGGACGACGCACGCGTCCCCGCATGGCGTCGTTACGTGCGCTTCTGGGGCCCGCGCGTCGAAGCCGACGTCGACGACGAGCTCGCGTTTCATCTCGAGATGCGGATTCGCGATTACATGACGCTCGGGATGAGCGAGCGCGATGCACGCGCGGCAGCGACCGGCCGACTCGGCAATCTTCGCGACGCGCGCGCCGCCTGTCACACCATTGGCCACCGGAGAAATCGCCGAATGACTCGCGTTCAGACGATCGACGCCCTCGCCCAGGATGCACGCTATGCCGTCCGAACACTCGGCCGCCAGCTCGGCTGGACGAGTGTCGCCATTCTCACGCTCGCCCTCGGCATCGGCGCGTCGACGGCCGTGTTCAGCGTCGTCAACAGCCTGGTGCTGCATCCGCTCGCGTACACGCATGCGGATCGGGTCGTGACCATCCTGCGCACCGATGCGAAGAGTCACATCTCTCTGTCGCCAAACTCGGAGCTCATCGAGGTATGGCAACGACAGTCGCACGCGTTCGAGCGCATCGAGATGTACTCACGCCAGGATCGCACGATGACCGGCGTGGGCGACGCCGCTGTGATTCACACGACGGCGATCGATTCGGATTTCGTGAAGTTCACCGGAATCCCGATGCTTCGCGGACGCACATTCCTTCCGTCAGAGACGCATAAGCCCGGCACTCGGGTCGCACTGATCAGCGAGCAACTCTGGCGCGACCGCTTCGGCGGCGTCGACGACGTGATTGGCAAGTCGCTTCGCCTCGATGACAAGCCGTACACGGTCGTGGGTGTCACGCGGGCCAGCCTGCAAATCCCGATGTGGGGCGATTCACGCACCGACGTGTGGCTGCCGCTTGGCTCCGATTCCACGTACGGGGTCAACGACATCGCGCGTCTCAAGCCGGGGCAGAGCGAGGCGGCCGTCGCAAAGGAGCTCGATTCGATCACGGCGCGCTCGAACATCGAGCTTGGAAGCGTCAAGAATTTCGTGGCGCAGATCGAGCACCCGGGCGACATGATCGGTTTTCGGTCTTCCTTGTACCTCCTCAGCGGCGCGGTCGCGATGCTGCTGCTGGTCGCCTGCGCGAACGTCTCGCATCTGCTGCTGGCGCGAGGCGCGACGCGCGAGCGTGAGATCGCGATTCGTGTCGCACTCGGCGCGGGACGGGGGCGGCTCATTCGGCAACTGCTTACGGAAAGTCTCATGCTCGCCGCCATCGGCTGCGTCGCGGGAATTCTCTTGGGGCTCGGAGGAGTCAAAGCGCTGCTCGCGCTGCGTCCGCCGTCGTTGCACCAGCTCGCGCTCACGCACCTCGACGCGCGCGCGCTTGCGGTCGCTCTCTTCGTATCGCTCATGACCGGCATCGCGTTCGGCGTCACCGCCGTATTCCAGGCGCTTCGCCGCACGACGGCGGACTCGTTGCGCGACGGGGCGGTCAACGGAGCTGGCGGAAGTCGGCATCACCGTCTGCGCTCGTTCCTCGTCGTCACGGAGATGGCAATGTCGGCGCTGCTGCTGGTCGGCGCCGCGCTGCTCGTGCGCACCGTCGTCAAGCTCGAGCGCGTCGATCCAGGCTTCAGCACCGCCAATCTCTACTCGATGAAGATCGATCTTCCGCAGTCGAGATACGCGACGAACGCCGAGATCACGGGCTTCGTCAAGCAGGTGCTCGCGCAGGCGCGCGCGATCCCAGGCGTGACCGGCGCGGTGCTTGCCGCGAACACGCCGCCGCAAACCGGGTTCATGATCGGCGCGCTGGAGGCCGAGGGCGTTCCGGCGGCGTCCGGCACTACGCCATTCATGGCCGTGAACACGATCGACAGCGGCTATTTCAACTTGCTCGGCGCGACCCTGCGCGGCGTGAACTTCGACGCCGGTTCGGCGCAACGGAACGAGATCATCATCAACGAGGCGCTCGCGACCAAGTTGTGGCCGGGCCAGGATGCACTCGGCAAGCGAATCCGGCTGAAGCCGGCGAGCACGAAGCCCGACGGCCAGCAATGGATGCGAATCATCGGGGTCGCGCCGAACATCGCGGTGCTCGGCCTGGGCGCCGATCATGCCGAGCCGATGATCTATTATCCGCCGAGTGACAATGGGTGGGTGATGTCAGCGCTTGCGGTTCGGGTGAAGGCGGGCACGGATCCAACCACGGCGTTGCGCGCAATCGTTCCGAGACTCGATCCGCGGCTTGCGCCGCCGCCGGTTCGCACCGTTCAGAGCCAGCTCACCGAAACCATCTCGTCGCAGCAATTCACGATGACGCTGCTCGCCGTGTTCGCGTCGCTCGCCGTTCTCCTCTCGGCGATCGGGCTCTATGGCGTCATCTCGTACGTCGTCACGCAGCGCCGTCGCGAGATCGGGATTCGCATCGCGCTCGGCGCGACGCCGCGGTTGGTTGCACGCGCTGTCGTCGCGCGCGGGCTGCTGCTGTCGACGTTCGGTCTGGCGCTGGGTCTCGTCGCGAGCGTGTGGGCGACAAGACTGATCAAGTCGTCGCTCTACGGCGTGACGGGAACCGATCCACTCGCCTACACCGTGGCCGCCGTGCTGCTGCTGACGATCTCCGTGCTGGCCTGCCTGGTCCCCATGCGGCGCGCGATGGCCGTGGATCCGGTCATCGCGATGCGAGGCGAGTAGGCGGATTGCTTTAGCGTTTTGGAACGCTCATCGCGCGGCTCGCACGAACTCGATGCCGCGCGCGCGACCGTTGTCGACGGTGAAGCTCGCGCCGCCCGCCGCGGGAAAATGAAACGTGAGCCCGGCGCCGCGAAACGTGTGCGGGTCGACCGGGCGAAGTGTGTCCGGACCCGCGTACGGTCTGCGGAGCACGAGCGCATTCGGTGCCGCGCTCAGATCGAAGGTCACGCCAAGCTCGTCGGAGAAGAATTTCCCGGCGAGCGGCGCGATGTCATTCGCGCTCACGGCGACGCTCGGCGCAGCCTGCTGCGTTGCGGCTCGC
>Ga0070679_100005544_pt1 | contig 11694 bp, 11 predicted proteins | sample KBSC63BmetaG_FD_65652 | JGI IMG/M metagenome (GOLD analysis project Ga0070679, IMG submission 65652) | Corn rhizosphere microbial communities from Kellogg Biological Station, Michigan, USA - KBS C6-3B metaG | ecosystem: Host-associated > Plants > Roots > Rhizosphere | place: USA: Michigan... | reverse complement strand
GTAGTAGTATCTGAAATCCTAGATTTTAAATCTCAAATGTATATTTCAAAACGTTAGAACTATCTATGTGAGATTTGATTTTTATACTTTGAGATAGTATTTCTTCGTCTCATTCTAACATTTACACACACAATTTGAAAGCCGCGAGATCGAAAAATGAATAAAAACCACAAGCATAGGGTAGCGTAGGATTAATTAAGTTCCAAGCAGCCAATAGTCTCATTATCTAGAAAATCATTTATTACTTCTTTTTTATTGAGTAATAATTTAACAATTGTTTGAGTTGTATATATTTACAGCAATGTACAAATAAGAAATACTAAAATTAATCTAAACAAAAAATCTGCTACAATACTTATATGCAAAAATGGATTGGATATTGCACCACTGCTATTCGCTGGTTATTCTATATTCTTTTCTTCACCGTCCCGCTTTTTTTCACAAATAACACCTCTGAACTTTTTGAATTAAATAAAATGTGGCTTACTTTTTGGATAGCATTACTCATTTTCGGATTTTGGGGAACGAAAATGGTATTGGAGAAACAACTTCATATCCAACGGACTCGTTTAGATATCCTTCTTCTTCTCTTTCTTCTCTCACAAATCATTTCAACTATCTTTTCAATGAATTCGTATATTTCCTGGTGGGGATATTATTCAAGATTTAACGGCGGATTACTCTCAACAATTACGTACATTTTTCTTTATTATGCCCTTGTCACTAATTTAGTAAAGAAAGATATCATACGTCTTTTGTGGGTATCAGTCAGTAGTTGTGTCATTGTTGCATTGTGGGGACTTCCGGCACATTTCGGCTACGATCCCACCTGTTATCTCTTTCGAGGAACGTTTGATGTTTCTTGCTGGACAGCTGATTTCAAACCTACTGTCCGCATCTTCTCTTCTCTTGGCCAACCAGATTGGATGGCCGCCTATTTAAGCATCTTTTTGCCTCTCACAATTGCTCTCTTTATCAAACGAATGCTTAACAATAACGGAATAATAAATTCGCTTTCTAAACATATCTTTTCTTTAGTAGTCTGTTTACTTCTCCTTGCACTTTTCTATATTGACTTAGTTTTTACCAATACTCGAGCAGGATTTGCCGGATTTTTGATTGGCAATAGTATTTTTTGGGTTAGTTTGCTTTTTACGAATGTTCTCCCCAAAAAACAGTGGCTACAGATGGCGCTTCTATGTAATATTTTTTTTATCATCATTACTTTTTTTTATCAATCACCAATTAATCTAATCAATCGATTTACACTGCCAAGCTTGATACAACATGTTTCTACACAACAACCAGCGAAAGCAGATATAAAAGCATCCCCAACTCCAGCACCAACAAGCAGTGGCGACTTAAATGATGGCATTACTGATTCAAGTAAGATTCGTTTGTATGTTTGGCAAGGCGCACTTGCAGCTTGGGAAGCCCACCCACTCTTCGGCACTGGCGTGGAAACATTCGCATTTGCCTATTACCAATACCGACCGATTGCTCATAATATGACCAGTGAATGGGATTTTCTCTATAACAAAGCTCATAATGAATATCTCAACTATTTAGCAACAACCGGCATTTTCGGTCTGGGAACTTACCTGGCATATGTCTTCGGCTATTGTCTTTTCTCACTTTTATACGTATATAAAAATGCACGTGATCCAAATAATCGACAAGCTGTTATATTGACCAGCGGCTTGCTGAGTGCGTTTGTAAGTATTCTCGTGTCTAACTTCTTTGGTTTTTCAGTTGTTATTATCAATGAATTTCTTTTTCTTATCCCTGCATTTTTCTTAATTTTGACCGATCAACTTTATCCGGAAAAATCCTTTGTATTATTTAAAAAACAGTCTGAAAACGCCTCGGGTGTTTCGGGCATGCAGTGGCTATGCATCTGCATTATTTGGATAGTGGCGTTATATTATGAAATTATTTTCATCACATACTATAATGCAGATATTTCCTATGCACTAGGTCATAACTATGATGAAGTCAACCAGTATCAAAAAGCATATCCGTTATTAGTTAATGCGACAAATATGCGGCCAGATGAACCTGTGTTTCAAGATGAACTTAGTATTAACGAGGCAGCATTGGCAGTTCTCTATGCCCAAAATAAAGATCTGACAGATGCTCAAAGCTATGCAAGTCAAGCCAAAACGATTAGTGATACGTTAACCACAGACTATCCAACAAACATATTATTTTGGAAAAGTCGGGTGAGAATTTTCGTCTTGTTAGGCTCAAATAATCCACAGCTCCTTGCCCTCTCTCTCCAAGCAATTCAGAAAGCTCATGAACTTGCACCAACCGATGCTAAAATATTGTATAATCTGGGCGTACTCTACGGACAAACCGGAAATGTACAAAAAGGAGCAAAAGTTCTCGAGCAGACAATACAATATAAACCGGATTATCGAGATGCATATTATGCGCTTGGTCTCTTCTATCGTGACTTAGCAACAGATAAGACGGGGAAAGTTATAGACTCTGCCATGGAACAAAAAGCTGTGACGACTATGCATTTTATTCTAGAACATCTTGGAAGTAATGATTCTGATGTGAAAAAAGCGCTGAAAAGCTGGGGTGAAATCTAATTTTCAAAATCAAATTTACAATTTTCAATGAATATTCATTTAAACAATGATCATTGAGATTTGATTGAAAATTGTAAATTTGAAATTAAAAATTACCTATGTTACATATATTAAATGCACCACATGATGTTCTGTCCACGAAAGCAAAACCTGTTGAGAAAATTGACCAGACTATCAAGCAGCTTATTAGCGATATGAGTGAAACCTTGATCAATGCCAAAGATCCGGAAGGTGTCGGACTCGCAGCACCGCAAATCGGTAAATCGCTGCAAATCTTTATTATAAAACCAACCCCGACTTACCCTATTGAAATTTTTATCAATCCTATAATGCATATTCCTGATGGTGTGGAGTTAGCCAAAGAGGCACTGACAAAAACTGGAAAAAAAAAGAAAAAAGGTGTGACACTTGAAGGTTGTCTTTCTCTCAAAGATATTTGGGGAGTGGTACGAAGATATCCTAAAGTAGAACTAGCATACCAAGACGAGACAGGTGCCCGACATGAAAAACTTTTTACTGGTTTCATGGCAACGATTATCCAACATGAATATGATCATTTACAAGGCATTCTTTTCCCCAAACATGTCTTAGAACAAGGTAATATTCTTTATAAATCAGTTGTGGACGAAAACGGCGAAACAGTATTTGAAGAGCTGAAGATATAATAAATCACAAATATCAAAACTCAAATCGCAAATAAATATTGTAAATTTAAAATTTTAGATATAGATCTAAGATTTAGGATTTGAGATCTAAGATTCTTATCATGAATATCATTTTTTTTGGTACACCCGATTTTGTCATTCCCGTTGCACAAACACTTAAAGATAATTTCAATCTCATAAGCGTCGTCACAACCCCTGATGAGCCAGCCGGCAGAAATCATCTGCTGTCACCACCTCCAATGAAAATTTGGGCTCAAGAGCATAACGTACCTGTTCTGCAACCGGAAAAATTAGAAATTATAAATTTGAAATTAGAAATTCCCATTGATCTCTTCGTCGTTGCTGCCTATGGAAAAATTCTTCCCCAATCTCTTTTAGAAATCCCACGACTAGGTGCTATTAATATTCACCCTTCTCACCTCCCTGAATTTCGTGGGCCTACTCCTGTACCAGCAACAATTTTAAGCGGCCTCACTTCTAGTGCAGTCAGTATCATACAAATGGATGCAGAAATGGATCATGGACCGATTCTAACAAAAATTCCTTTTCAGATTAAGCGTAATGAAACAACACCAGATGTACTCCGCAAAGTTTTCAATCTTGCTGCTGCTCAACTTCCATCAATAATTCAACAATATAATAACGAAATAATAAAGCCAACTGAACAACAACATGAAAACGCAACCTATTGTCAAAGACTAACCAAACTAGACGGATTTATTGATCTCGATAATCCACCAACTCCCGAGAAATTTGACCAAATGGTGCGCGCCTATTACCCATGGCCAAATGTGTGGACAAAAACAAGAATTAAGAATCAAGAATTAAGAATCAAGTTTCTTCCTCAGAAACAAATACAAATCGAAGGGAAAAGACCTGTTGATGTGGAAACGTTTTATCGTGGGTATCCTGAAGTCAAAGAAAAAATCAAATTGCTCTACCAAAACGCCTCAGGAACTTTTCAGGATTGACAAAGCAGACATAACCTTATACGTTTAAAAGAGGCCTAACATGACTGTTATTCTTATTCTTCTTGCTTTATCTGTTCCAGTATTTTATATATTTGGCGTGATAAGTTTTATCCGTAGTATAAGCAATAACTCTTCACGACCGACACAGACAACTACTAATACATTCACGACTCGCGAAGACTACCTTAGAAGAATGCTTTCAGAACTCCAAAACAAACCTCGTACCACAACTGTTGCAGCATTAATTGCTGAATATTCTGCTGAATTAGGCAACATTACCAGCATACCCGGAACAGTCACGCTACCAACTATCGTTGTACCTGACAGTAAACCTGCTCCAGCTGAAATTCTGCAAAAAGATACGGACGATTTCTGGAGCAACTGGTATACACACAACTCGATTAACATTTTATTATATATCGGCGCTTTCTTAATCGTCGCATCTGCAGGTATTTTCGTAGGTTTTCAATGGGAAGCAATCCCAGGCATTATGAAAGCACTGTTATTGTGTTTCTTGACCGCCTGTTTTTTCGGTTTTGGCAGTTGGTTCTATTCAGTACCGAAGATCCGCAATGCTGGTATTACATTTATCGGCATTGGTGCGCTTTTAATTCCTGTCTGTGGGGCTGGCTGGTATAATTTTTACTTTCATGATTTGGGTGTACCCTATTCTTATATTTGGCTTGTGACCTCTATTGTGGCTCTTGGTGTGTATAGCATTCTTATCAAGACACTAAAAACTGTTTTTTACACATATATCGCTGCATTAAGTTCTATTTCACTTGCTTTTTCTGTCGTGAATGTCTTCCAGCTTGAAAGTGATTTTTATATTCTTGCAGGAATACTTTCCAGTCTTTTGTTATTGAGTACAAAAGTCTGGCTTAAAAATGCCCCGAAAGATATGCAGCAACTCTATTTACAACCACTCGCTATCACCTCACACACTATCATGCCAGTGACACTCGCTTATGGTTTATTTGTAGCTATCCCCCAAAATACACTCTTTTCCTTCGCTGGAACAATGAGCATGCTCCTCGCAGCACTTTTTTATGCTATTACATATTATGCCCTTGATTATGACTGGAGCTTACCAGTAAGTCTGTTTTTTGTTGCTGCAGGTGTGTTTGTCTGGGGTAATTGGATACAACTGCCAGGAGAGGTAATCTGTTATGCAATATCAATAGTGAGTATACTGGAAGCATTTTTTGCTGGATTGCTTTTCGTGATAAAAAAACAATTTGCTTCTGATGTCAACAAAATATTTTCGCTGATACAATTTGTTTTCATCTTTGCCTATGGCATACTTAACAATTTCAGTCCACTTACTCTATTATTCTTCTCATTATACCCAATTGTCACTGGCATCTACTGGTGCTATATGGAAAAAAAAGTTCAATATCTCTATATTTCGACAATTTTCTCTGCCTACTTACTTTATGACTTGATTGATAAAATGTTAGGATATACAGACCCGGCATACGTGTTAGGTAGTGTATACGGACTTGCTGGGATAATTACATATGGAGTCATACTTGAGTGGAGAAAACGACAAGATATTATACTTGTAGGAGCCACATCTGCAGCATTATTCTTTCTACTTAGCCTCATTACAAACCACGGTTATTATGGCTTTGAAAGCCTGACTCTTGGCATTATCGCATTGATTTTTTATTCTGCTTCCTGGTATTTCCATAATGACAAATTAATTTACTATTCCAATCTTTCTCTCAGCGCAACACTTTTCTTATTTTTGCTGTGGCTCCATATACCCAAGGAAGCCTACCCACTCTATTTCCTCTGTTTATATTTTGGCTATTATTTCATAAGTTTCTTCATTCGAACCCGACATCAGTCCTATTATCATGCCTCTGCGCTTGTAGGAGTTGTCGTTGTGCCAGTCGTGGCCCAAATGAGCAGCAGCTTTGATTTCTCCTATCAAGGAACACATTCTGTTCTTGAGGCAACTGCACTCTTTTCAGCCTATGCAGCTTGCTTTCTTTATACCATACATGCTCTTGCAACCAAACAAAGTCTCTATAAATATGCTGCGTCAGCAATTGGCCTTCTTACCTATCTCTGGCAAATCCATTATTTAAATGTGACAGAGTTACAAATGTATACAGTAGCTATTGGGCTCTATTTCCTGGCGCTTGGTTACATACAACATCTTAAATCATCTGAAGAATCGCAACGATTGTTTGATATCATTGGATTAGGCATCATATTTCTTCCAGCCATCGCGCAAACTTTTGATTCACTGCATGGGATCACCTATGCAATAACATTAGGGATAGAAGCAATTATTGCCATTGGTATTGGTATTTCACTTCAATATCGTCTCTTCACCTACACTGGCATCGCTTGCCTTGTTATTGCAATCATCTCACAAACCTATAGCTATATCTTCTCTATACCACGCTGGGTATTAGTTGGCATCTTAGGTATTCTTTTCTTGACAGTTGCTATTTATTTATCACTTCATAAAAAAGAGGAAAAATAATATGATCAAACAACGCCCATCACAACGTATCGAATATTTGACTCGCTACGGCTTTATCTTCTTCCTCCTGCTACTGATGCTTACTGTGCTTATAACTGCCTTGTGGCAAGGGAAATTACGTCGGCCACTTTTTATGTCAAATTATCAAAACATTCAACAACAAAATCTACAAGCAATCTCGCAGGACATACATACCTTTTATCTTACGTATGGAAGATTACCTAATAATCTTTATGAACTTGATACTCGACCGTATTATACTGATCCTGAGACTAATGAGCTCTATGGATACTACGCTCTTTCTTCTACAACCTATGAACTATGTTTATCCTCGTATCACGACTATCATCCAGTATTTTGGTTTTTCTTTGGCCCAGAAGAAAGAGATGTAGATAATTGTTCAACCTACTCCGTTCCATAGATTACACAATAGAATAGATAATGATAATTCTCGATTACATTGATTATTTGGTCATTGGAATTTGGTTGAACCTTGAGAATTGAGCCTTGAAAATTTGGGGGTACTTGATGTTTATGGATTTACAACTGGGGTCGCCTTCGCAGCTTTTCTGGCTTCCATTTCCTTAGTTGCCATTTTATACATGCGCAGACACTTTATACAAAGTTTCATACGTTTTCCAATACCATCAATCACCACCCGGGTGGATTGCAAATTTGGTTTAAAGGTTCGATTGGTTCGGTTTTTAGCGTGAGAAACATTATGTCCATACATAACACCTTTCCCGCAATTTTCACATTTCATAGCCATAGACAATTTTCCTCTTTGCTATTATACTAGAGATCATCTCAAAATTCAAATCTCAAATCGAAGAACTAGAAAATTGTTAAAATATAAAATTATGATAACTGTTTAAGATTTGCGATTGAAGATATCAATATGGATAATATTCTTAATCTTTTGGTGTTATGGATCGTCCCTTTCGTTGTGCTTATCTTCTCAGCAATTTTACATGAAATGGCTCATGGATATGTAGCTAATCGTTTGGGAGATCCGACAGCCAAACTCATGGGACGATTGACGCTCAATCCAGGGCCGCACATTGATCTTATCATGACAATTTTATTACCGCTCATGCTTATTTTTTCCGGGTCACCAGTGATTTTCGGAGGAGCAAAACCTGTGCCAGTCAACCCTTTCAATTTACGAGAGGGTCGCAAAGATATGGCTCTTGTGTCACTCGCCGGACCGTTAACGAATCTGTTAATTGCAGTTATAGCAGGACTTTTGTTAAAAATATTATTACCAACGTTATTCTTTCAGTCATTTTTTGTAGCTTTATTTACCTCACTCCTCCAGATCATACTCAGAATTAACCTTTTATTGGCAATATTTAATCTTATTCCTCTTCCGCCACTTGATGGGTCAAAGATTTTTGCCTTACTCCTGCCTGAACGCGAAGCAAATTCCTATCTCAATATTGGCTCACTTGGTATGCTTATTCTTTTCGGCTGGCTACTTCTCGGTGGACCGTTAGGTCTGGAATCCATTATGGGGAGTATTTTCTCCTTCGCATACTCTCTTTTCGGCCTATCAATGTAATGAATTTGAAAGAAAATATGATCCCATATTGACTTTTCAAATTAACAAACATATACTAATTCAGCTCTTTGATAAACGAGGTAGTTGTCAATTTTTTCTCTACAAATTTTTTAAACTTGAGGTACCTCGCAAGAGGGACAGGGTGCATTCTGAATCGCCGTGGCGAAACAGAGAGCCTTCCTATTTCGCCTTAAGGGAAAAAACCAACCATTTCGTCTCAAAGAGCTTTCCTTATCGAAAATTAAAAACCACCTGACATAATCCGGTGGTTTTTTTATTGCTTAATTTCCCCTCTCCTTTTAGGAGAGGGCTAGGGTGAGGTTTAGGTTATATTCAGAGCCCGAAGCGAGAATCGGACTTGCGACGCTTCATTACCAATGAAGTGCTTTACCACTAAGCTATTCGGGCGTTTACTCTGAATCTATCGTGTGTTTACACTGCGCTTGCCAAAGTGTGCTGGATGAGGGACTCGAACCCCCGTAGGCCTTTCGACCGCATCGTCTACAGCGATGAGCAATTGCCACTATGCGAATCCAGCATTTTTTATTAGTTTGCAATTTTTAAATATTTATTTGTTCTCCAAACCCTCCCTTTCCCTCTATTTAGATTTCTGAAATTAAAACTTAATGAATGACAGTTAGGACAAATGAGCCGTAAGTTCTCTTCTCTATTATCTTCAGCATTCCCATTGATATGGTCTATTTCTAAAGGCACTTTTCCTGTAATTGAATGTTTTATATTCCAATTACAAAGCAAACATTTCTCTCCATATAGTTCAATTAAATATCGCTTAATGTGACCAGAAATATTTTTTGTAATTATCCCTCTATCTCCATGTACCAAACCTAACTTCCATTTCTTAATATACTCATTGTACTGATACGTACGTTGACATTTATTTGAGCAATACTTATAAAAAGATCTTTTTGGCTTACTACCACAAGTTAAACAGAAACTCATTCTTATATTATATCACTTGAGCCGACTGTCGGACTTGAACCGACGACCCATACTTTACAAAAGTATTGCTCTACCACTGAGCTAAGTCGGCATGTTGTGCTATTTTAGCAAACTCAGCTTCCACTCACAATAGCAAGCTAAGAAAAAATATGATATAATCAACTTTCATATGGCAAAGAAAAACGAACATAGAATCATAATTGGATTAGTTTGTCAGGTTTGCAAAAACCGCAATTATGTCACGACCAAAAATAAATTAGAAACACCGGAAAAGCTATTATTAAATAAATTTTGTAAACATTGTAAAAAAGTAACACCACATAAAGAAACTGAGAAGCTTAAATAATTTCTAATTCTCAATTTTCAATCAATCTCCAATTCTTCAATAATCAACAACTTTAGCCTTAAGCTTTAGCTAAATAACCCCTTTATACTAGATACCAAATACTATATACTTAATACCAATCTAGGGGTGTGGTGAAACGGCTATCACAGCAGTCTCCAAAACTGCTTTTCACGGTTCGAATCCGTGCGCCCCTGCCAAAGAGAATCGGACTTATTATTGACTTTTTATTCGTCTACTGAAATACTTAAGCAATATGGACGAACAAAATCAACAAGTAACGCAAGCACCAATACCTCCTACTACTCCACCCCAAATATCCCCGCCCATAAATCGGAAATCTTCGTTTGTCCTTAGTGGAATACTCGTGCTACTTATCCTCATTGGAAGTGTGTTTATCTTCGGAATGCAGAAAAATAGCAAACACCAAGTAGCACTGATGATTCCATCTTCTCCATTACCTATAGCTACCATTATTCCGAATACAGCCCAAACACCTACTACAATTCAAGGAACGCCATATAGTCACAAATTCATGAAGTTTAGTCTCACTCTACCATCAGACATTGTTATTATTGAAGAGTCATCCCAAAGTGCTACCTTTGTCAAACGAGGAACACCGACCATCGCTCCAGGGCTAGACGGGTTTTATACACATGATTTGATGATACTCTACAGAGGAAAAGCTGGAACAACACCACAAGAAGCATTAACGAATGAGACTCCAATTGCTGCGGACGGTAGTCGTACTACTCCATCAGTACAAGCTACCATTAATAATGCCATTGGGTTGAGAACAACAGGTGGTTTTGTTGGACAAGACAATTATTATCTTACAAATGCGACACATACTGATCCAGTTATTAGAGTGACTCTTGACTTCGGTCCCAACGATCCTGATTATAATGAATTCAAATCGGTCATAAACTCACTGAGGTTACAGGAATAAATTTGTTTTGATAAAAATACGTTCCAACATAGTTGCTTAACCCCTGCAGCGGAGCGTAGCCTCAAAAAACTATATCAAGCTATTCGACCCGTGAGCAGAGTCGAACTTTAGCCTTATAGTTTCTTTAGTTTTTGATCAAAGGTAAATAATTCAGAATCTTCTAAATTTGCTCTAGCGAATAAAAAACAATCAACAAAGCTAACAGTATTTTTCCCATATAATGTAAGAGCTTTACTAAATATATCTCGAGATTCAATGACAAAATAAGATGATGTTATAAGTGATTTTAGTTTCTGAATAATTTCTATCTTTTCAAGTAAATAGTATTTTTCTAATATGAAGCTGATTTCAAAAATAATAATTTGCGGAACTAAAATTTGTAGCTTTCCTGCTTTTGCCTTTTTTATAAAATTTTCTACTTGATCCGCTTGTTCAGGAATATCATTGAGAAGCAATCGCAAAAAACCATTTGTGTCTAATATGACTGATTTCATCGGTTTTTATTAAATTTCTGTGTATATTCTGCAGCCGCAAATTTTGCAACTTGCGCATGAAGTTCTTCGTTAGATAACGGTCTGATATTTGTTTTTATTGATCCTCGAAATTCCAGAAAATCCTTTACTGGTTCAACAATAACTTTTCCATCCTCTATTGAGACGAGTGCTTTCTTAGACTTAGAAAGTCCAAGTTTTTCACGAATTTTTATCGGTATACTAATTTGACCTTGAGAAGTTATAGTTACAGTATAAGTCATAATACATTATTTATAGCATGATTTATTATTTTTGTCAATACGCATTAAATCATAAGGTATCCATTACGCTCCGCTTCAATCTCATCACTATAATTCCAATTTGTTCGAAGGCTCTCAGCTAACCCCTGCTGATCATTTTAGCTTCGAAAATCGCTACTGGCAGCAGCAAGATCGAACTTTTACCCAGTATATTACTAACGACATTGACTTCCTCTACACAGACTGCCACACTATTTTTATGGATGAACAACAATCATTCCAACTTTCTCCTGTTCCAGACGAAAATCATCACAAGAGAGTTTTACTCTATGCGATAGGAACTATCTTATTTCTGCTTATTGGAGGAGGAATCGGATATATGCTTGGAATAAATAACACAGCGAATGTTAAA
>Ga0070679_100005542_pt1 | contig 11695 bp, 7 predicted proteins | sample KBSC63BmetaG_FD_65652 | JGI IMG/M metagenome (GOLD analysis project Ga0070679, IMG submission 65652) | Corn rhizosphere microbial communities from Kellogg Biological Station, Michigan, USA - KBS C6-3B metaG | ecosystem: Host-associated > Plants > Roots > Rhizosphere | place: USA: Michigan... | reverse complement strand
GAGGGATGCCGCGGAGCGGGTGATTCGGGAGCACGCGGTGGATGAGCCCGTCGTGCAGCTTGCTTTCGCCGCGAATGCGGACTCCCGCACTCGCACCTTCTACGTTGTGCTCGACGGCAGTACCCGTTGGCTCATCGGGCAGCCGGCGGAGTTCGACGAGCAGCGGGAAGCGCTCGCGCGATCGCATCAGCGCGCGGAAGCGCAGACCGACGAGTATGCGCGGGTGAGCCAGGAGCTGCTCGCGGCCAACGAGCAGCTCGCGCAGCGCGCACAGGCGCTGGTGGAAGCAGGCCAGGCGAAGGCGCGTTTTCTCGCCACGATGTCGCACGAGCTGCGCACACCGCTCAATGCTGTGCTCGGCTATGCCGGTTTGTTGCGCGACGGAGTCTATGGCGCCGTCACATCGCAGCAGGAGCGCGCGGTGCAGTCGATCGTGCGGCGCAGCCGCGACCTGCAGCTGCTGATCGACGACGTGCTCGATCTCTCCAAGATCGAGGCGGGACGCGTGGAGCTGAGGGTCGACGAGTTCGATCCGAGCGCGGTGCTCGCCGAAGTGAAGGAGGCGGTGACGGGCTTCGCGAGCGCGAAGCATCTGCGCATCTCGATTCGCACGCGCACGAAGCGACGCGTGCGGCTCGATCGCGGCAAGTACAAGCAGATCCTGCTGAATCTCGCGACGAACGCCGTGAAGTTCACGCCCGAGGGCGGCGAGGTGGAAATGTCGGTGGAGGAAGAGGGTGACGAGGTCATGGTCACCTACGTGCGCGATACCGGAATCGGGATCGCGCCCGAGCACCTGCCGTTCATCTTCGACAGCTTCCAGCAGGTGGACTCCGGCACGACGCGCCGCTTCCAGGGCATCGGACTCGGACTATCGATAGTGAAGCGTACAGTGGAGCTGCTAGGAGGCACGGTGCGCGTGGAGAGCGAGCCCGGTCGCGGAACGACATTCGCCCTGCGCTTCCCGACCGGCCACGAGAGCGAGGCACTCGTGGGCGAAGCCGGCGCGCTCCCCGATGACGCCTTGCTGTCTGGCGATCCGATCGTGCTCGCCATCGACGACGATCCTGAGGTAATCACGCTCATGCGCGATTCGCTCGCGCCGGCGCACTTTCGCGTGATCGGCGCGATGAACGGCGACCGCGGAATCGAGCTCGCTCGCATTCTGAAGCCGTTCGCGATCACGCTCGACATCATGATGCCGGAGAAAGATGGCTGGCAGGTGCTGCGCGAGATCAAGGCCGACGCGGAGCTGTGCCGGATCCCCGTCATCGTGATGTCGATCGTCTCCGAACGCTCTCTCGGCTTTTCGCTGGGCGTCACCGACTATCTCGTAAAGCCCGTTGACCGGCGCGTGTTGATCGACGTGCTCGAGCGTCTGCGGCGACGCACGATCATGCGGAGCGCGCTCGTGGTGGATGAGGACTACGATGCGCGCACCTTGCTCGCCGATCTTCTTCGCTCGCTCGGCGTTCGAGTTCGGACATGTGATACGGGCAGCGGTTGCATCGAAGCGCTGGAGCGGGAGCCGGCTGATCTGCTCTTCCTCGACGTGACGATGCCGGAGCAGGACGTGTCGCGCCTGCTCGACTTCGTCGCCAAGGATCATCGGCTTCAGAACTTGCGCACGGTGGTCGTCACGCGCGGCGACGTGCACGCGGACCAGCAGAGCTGGACGCGGCGCGCGGCGGCGGAGGTGCAGTACGAGGGGCAGGATCACGCGGAGGCTCTGCTCGACGACCTTCGCACTGCTCTCGCAGCGCTGGGCACGCCGGCGATGGCGTAGCAGTTCGCGCGGGCGGCACTCGTGGGCGCCTTAGTTGCAGCGGTCCGTCGGAATGCCGATTCCCCAGCCTCACTGCCCAATCTGCGAGTCGTCGCGCAAGCGGGGGCTGCCGTGCTATCACGAGTGGAACGGAGTGCGATGGAGCCAGGTGCGATGTCGTGCGTGCGGACACCGGTACACCGATCCCATGCCGACCGCGCACGAGCTCGAGCACATGTACGGCGACGAATACTTCGAAGATGGCGGCGAATGGGTTTGCGGCTATTGGAGCGGAGGCTATCTGAGCAACGAAGCACTGCTTCGGCGTGAGGCGAGAGGTACGCTCGCGCTCCTGCCCGCCAGTGGCCCCCGCATGCTCGAGATCGGTGCGGCCGGCGGTTTCTTTCTCGACGAGGCGCGATCCACGGGATTCGATGTTCACGGCATCGAGCTCAATCGTACGATGGCCGAGTGGGGACGATCGCATCTCGGCCTGGACATGATGTGCACGAGCTTCGAGGCCGCGGAAATTCCGGAGGAGTCGTTCGACGTCATCGTCGCGCAGGACGTGCTCGAGCACGTGCGTCAGCCGCGCGAGTTCGTCGAGCGCGTCGCCAGAATCCTCACGCCCGGCGGAGTATTTCTCGTGCGCGGCCCGCTCGAACAGTCGTGGAAGGACCGCCTCTATCTTGCCGTGCGGCGATGGCTGCACCGTGGATTCATAGTCGTCAGTCTCCCGCCGTATCACCTGCAGGGATTCGTCCGGCGCAGCTTCCGCCAGGTGGTGGAGGCATCTGGGATGGCGGTCACGTCGTTTCGCGCGATTGCCACGCGGCCGAAGCTCGATCTGTCGTCTCCCAAATCGATCGTCGCGACCGCCATCGAGCTTGGTGCCTGGGAGGCGGATCGCGTAACGGCCACCGGCGACTTCATGGTGGGGTGCGCGATCAGGGCAGCGGTGCCCTGGCGGGCGCACGAAGTCCGCTAGCCGCCGCGAGAATGCGCTCGCGTCTCTTCCCCGCGCAGCCACCAGCCGCCCATATTGCCCCCGTCATTCGACGAGGAGCACATGTCGATTCCCACCCAGCCGCCGCCCTCCGCGGAGGCCGACCGCATCTCGCTCGCGGCCGATAGCGATGAGCACGTCCCCTACGTCGCGGCGAGCAAGGCGCTAGCCGAGCTCACGCCGGGCGCGGTTTTGCTCGGCATCGTGCTCGGATTGGTGTTCGCGCTCTCGAGCGTCTACCTCGCACTCAAGGTGGGGCTGACCGTCAGCGCGTCGATTCCGATCTCGGTGCTGTCGATCACGATCTTTCGCTACATCTCGAAAATCTCCGGGCAAAAGCCGGCGACGATCCTGCAGAACAACATGGTGCAGACCACGGGCTCCGCCGGCGAGTCTGTGGCAGCGGGCGTCGTCTTCACCCTGCCGGCGCTCCTGTTGCTCGGCTACAACCTGCCGTGGACGAAGGTTGCCGCGGTTGCGGTGGTAGGTGGATTGCTCGGCGTGTTCCTGATGATCCCGCTGCGCAATGCGCTCATCGTGAAGGAACGTCGCACCCTCAAGTATCCCGAGGGTACGGCAGCGGCCGAGGTGTTGATCGTGGGCGAGGAGCGCGGCGTGCAGGCGCGCACGGTGTTCCTGGGATTCGGTCTCGCCGCGCTCTACAAGCTGCTCGTGAGCGGACTGCATCTCTGGCAGGAAGTGCCGCGTTACGTCTTTCAACGCATCGCGCCCACCGGAAAGATCGAGCTGTTCGGCGAGATTCGCGCTGAGATAAGTCCTGAGCTCACCGGAGTGGGCTACATCATCGGCCCGCGCATCGCGGGCTTTCTTTTCGCCGGTGGATGCCTTTCGTACTTCGTGCTGATTCCCGCGATCAAGCTGTTCGGCGGCGGACTCACCACGATCATTCCACCTGGCACGGGGCTCATCGCCGACATGGATGCCACGGCCGTGCGCGCGAACTACGTGTACTACATTGGCGCCGGCGCCGTGACCGCGGCCGGATTGATCAGCCTCCTTCGCTCGGCGCCGACGATACTCGGCGCCATCACCGGCGGCTTCAAGCGCAACGCGGAGAACCGCAACGGCGACGACGCGCGCCCGCGCACCGATCGCGACATGCCGATGTCGATCGTCTTCGCCGGCGTCGCGCTTTGCGTGATCGCGATGATCGGTCTCCCGCAGATATCGATCAACATTCTCGCGGCGGCGCTCGCGGTGGGATTTGCCTTTCTCTTCGTCACCGTTTCCAGCAGGATCACGGGGCAGATCGGCGCGTCGTCGAATCCGATATCGGGAATGACGGTGGCCACGGTGCTGCTCACGGCACTGATCTTCCTCGCGATCGGCTGGACGGGACCGGAGCATCGCGTGCTCGCGCTCACGATTGGCGGCGTGGTGTGCGTCGCGGCAGCGGTGGCGGGCGCGACGTCGCAGGATCTCAAGACCGGCTACATCGTCGGCGCCACGCCGAAGCGACAGCAGATCGGATTGCTCTTCGGTGTGACGACATCCGCGCTGCTCATTGGCGGCATGATCCAGCTGCTCAACCGCGCGCACACGACGATCGTCGAGAAGAGCTATCCGGGCGTCGTCGTGTCGATCATCGACGCCGGCGCGGCCGATACCGTGAATGGCGTTGCCTATCAGGTTGGTCATCTGGTCGAAGAGCAGGGCGGCGCGCCGGCTGGCAAGTATCTCGTCGACGCCTCGCACTCGATCCATTATCTCATCGATCCCGGCATCGCGGGCCGCTATCCGACGGACGTGAGCGGCCGCACGGTGGAGAAGCTCGATTCGCCGAAGGCACAGATCATGGCGCTCGTCGTGGATGGAATCCTCACGCAGAGGTTGCCATGGGGACTCATCCTCATCGGCGGATTTCTCGCCATCGCGATCGAGATCCTCGGCATCCCGTCGCTCCCGGTGGCGGTGGGCGTGTACCTGCCGATCTCCACCTCGGCGACGATGTTCATGGGCGGCGTGGTGCGCTGGCTCGTGGAGCGGCGGCTGCCAGGGGAGGAGCGCGTGGGCGCGAAGGCCGACTCGGGGCCGGGGGTGCTCTTCTCGTCCGGGCTGATCGCCGGAGGCGCGATCATGGGCGTGGGACTCTCGGTGCTTGCGATCTGGAAGGTCGCGGGCAATCGCACGGCGGCCGACGTGATCGACCTCTCGCATCACGTGGGCATCGTAGGCGCTAGCGCGGCCGCGGCGATAATCCTCTATATCCTCTTTCTCGCGGTACCGTTGTACCGTGTGGGACGTGGAGGCAGCGGCGAGTCGCACTGATGCGCATCATCTCGCTCTTCCCCGCGGCCACCGAGATCGTCGCCGCGCTCGGCGCCGCCGGCTCGCTCGTGGGAGTCTCGCACGACAGCGACTATCCGGGAGAGCTGCTCGAGGGAATTCCGCGCGTCACGCGCTCGATCATCGACCCGAACGCTGCACCGGGAGAGATCGACCGACTCGTGCGAGTGGCCGACACTCTCGGCGATGCCCTGCACGTGATGGATGCGAACGCGATTGCGGAGCTCGAGCCGGATGTGATACTCACACAGGGCATCTGCGACGTGTGCGCGATTCGCGAGGGCGACGTGCGCATCATCGCGGAAAGCCTGTGGAATCCGCCCGTCGTGCTCTCGCTCTCGGCCGATTCGCTGGACGAAATGCTGAACGACATCTATCGCGTGGGCTCGGTGATCGAACGCTCGCCGCTTGCGGAGGTGCTCGTAAAGCGGCTCGAGGACCGGATGTACAAGGTGCACGAGCGGCTGGTGAATGCGGCGGTGCCGCGGCCCCGCGTGGCGGTGATCGAATGGACCGACCCGATCTACAATTCGGGGCACTGGGTACCGCAGATGGTGCGGCGCGCCGGTGGGATCGAGGTGATGGCCAAGGCGGGCGAGCGCTCGCGCGTCGTCACAATGCCCGAAATCGTTGCGGCGAGGCCGGATACGATTATCATCGCCCCGTGTGGCTACGGCGTCGAACGCGCGGCGGCGGAGGGAAAGGCGCAGCTCCAGCGGCCGGAGTGGAGCGCGCTCGCGCGGCTTCGCGTGTGGGCCATGGACTCGGGCGGGCTGCTCAGCCGCCCGGGCCCGCGTCTCGCGGACGGCGTCGAGGCGCTCGCGCAGATTTTTCATCCGATGGTCTTTCCACGTCCTCCTCGCTCGCGTGCCATACAGCTGTCGCCCGGTTGACCGATATTGAAGTCGCGATGACGTTTCGATGACGCTCAGAGATACCTTCCTGCGCGGCAGCTGTCTTCCCCTCCTTCACCCACCTTCGTCACCATGCTGAGCGACTCGTCCACCACCTTCCTGAAGCGCCTGCTCGACACCCCAGGCCCGTCCGGCTTCGAGTCCGCACCTGCGCGCGTCTGGCGCGAGGAAGCCGCGAAATTCGCGACGGTGCAGTCCGACGTGCACGGCAACAGCATGGCGACCGTGAATCCCAACGGCCGTCCGACCATCATGCTCGCCGGTCACATCGATGAGATTGGCGTCATCATCCAGCACATCGACGAGGAAGGCTACGTTCACATCTCGGGCATTGGCGGCTGGGATCCACAGGTGCTGGTGGCGCAACGCATTCGCTTCATCGGCACGAACGGCGACGTCATCGGCGTCGTCGGCAAGAAGCCCATCCACCTGATGAAGGCCGAGGATCGCGAGAAGGCGTCGAAGATGACTGACCTCTGGGTGGACATCGGCGCCACGAGCCGCGCCGAGGCGGGCGAACAGCTGAGCGTGGGCGACGCGGGAGTGATCGATTCGCGAATGGTGCAGCTGCCCAACAACCGCATCGTGTCGCGGTCGGTGGATGATCGCATTGGTGCGTTCGTCGTGCTCGAGGCGCTGCGCCGGTACGCCGAATCGCCCGGACGCGCGAAGGTAGTCGCCGCGGCAACGACGCAGGAGGAGATCGCGTGGCACGGCGGCGGGGCCGGCGTGTGCGCCGAGTGCATCGGCGCGCAGATGGCGATCGTCGTCGACGTCACCTTCGCAACGGATCATCCCGGCGTCGAGAAGAAGGAGCTGGGCGACCACGCGATCGGGAGCGGACCAGTGCTCACACGCGGATCGATCATCAGCCCCGTGGTGTTCCGCACGCTGCGCGCGGCGGCGGACGAGCTCAAGATTCCGTACACGCTGCAGGCAGCGGGACGCGACACGTCCACCGATGCCGACGCGATCCACGTCGCGGCGAAGGGGATCGCGACGGCGCTCGTGTCCGTGCCGAATCGCTACATGCACTCGCCCAACGAGCTCGTGAGCCTGGAGGACGTGGATCGCGCCGCGACGCTCATCGCCGAGGCATGCCGTCGCGTGGACGAGAAGACGGACTTCACCGCGCGGTAGCCGCTCGCGCGACACTGACGACGGCGCTACTAGTCGTCGATGTTCGCGGTGTCTCCGGGCGTCGGAAATTTTCCGCTCTCGCGCTTGCGGCCCATCATCACCCACGATGCGGCGCCGCGCACCGCCTTCTCCTTGTCGCGCAGCAACGTCTGCAGCGCCGCGAGCGCGCTCGAGGTTTTTACCTCGCCCAGCGCGTGAACGGCGGCAACTCGCATCGGCGTGGGGCGGCGCTTGTTGAGCAGCCCTTTATCCGTGCGCGCGATGTCCATGAGCTTCTCCACCGCGTGCGGCGTGCCGAGCTGGCCTAGCGCGGTGACCATCGCCATCTGCACGCGATTGTCCTCTTCCTTGTCGAGCGCGCGAACGAGCGATTCCACGGAGCCGCTGCGCTGGAGCGCCATCGCCTCCGCGGCGCGCTCGCGCACCTCTTCCGGCGCGTCGCGCAGCGCGCCGCGCAACCCCTTGGCTGCAACGCCGGGGCCGAGCTTCGCGAGCGCGCTCGCGGCCGCCGTGCGCACGCGGTCGTCGCGATGCTCGAGGAGCTTCTCCAGCTCATCATCGGCTTCGGCCACGCGCATCTCGCCCAGGAGCTCCACGGCGTTCCGTACCACGTACCAGCGCGGATCGCCAAGCATGTGCACGAGCGTGCGCACTCCCGTACGCAGGCGAAGGAGCGAGTCGTAGTAAACGCGGCGGTCGGTGATCGATGGCGCCGAGATGAGCGCTTCGACGAGCGCCTCCACGCCGTCTTCCTCCGCGCGGACGAAAATCGCCATGTACTGTTCGTAGTTCTCGCGACGGCGTGGCAGCAGCTCGACGATGCACTTGAGTGGTCGCGGCACGCACAATCGTCGTACGGCAAGCGCGTACTGGCGCTTGATCATCTTGTCTTCCATGTCGCTTTCGCGCTTGACGAGTCCGTAGAACACGTCGGCGACGATGTCGATGCGGTCCTTGCTCGACGAATCGGTTGCGAGCTTGACGAGTGTGTCGAGTTGGTTTCCGATTTTCTCCGGCGACGTCGCGCCGTCCAGCTCCTCGAACAGGCGCGCCATCGAACCGTTGGGCGTCGACGTCGCCGCGAATGCCTCGAACATCGCGCTCGGATCGTGCTGCACGACGCCCTCCGGGGCGTTGCCGCCCCCCGTGTCGACGCCGTCGCCGTCGCCGTTCCCGATGTGCGATACCTCGGCGCCACCTGCCTGTATCGCCTCGAACTCGTCGGCGGTGGGCATGAACATCGTCATGCTGTTGCGCACGAAGCCGGGACCGGCGCCGCCGACCTTCGAGTTTGGGAGCGCGGCCGCTTCCTGCGGCTTGGGCGGCAGGTCCACCGTGAGACGCACGGTCTGCGCGTCGAGCGCAATCATGCGCGAGAGCACCACCTCGCCGCCGTTTCCGGGCGACGCGGGCAGCGACAGGAGTCGCGCAACGAGCAGCAGGTCGGCGGGCGTCGCGTTCTGCTGAAACTCGATCTCGGTAATCGAGTGTCCGATGAGTTGGGCGATGAGGTTGTCGACGCCGTCGAAGCGTTCGGGAACCAGCTCGCTGTTCGCGGAGAGGAAGCTCATGCCGGGCAGCACGAGATGAATCGGACCTTCCGCCGACACGTTCACGAGCGACTTCAACGTCGCCAGCTGCTGTTCGAAGGAGTTCCCTTCGGTGAGCAGCAAACTGACGAGGCGAGCGAAGTGGCGGGCAAAGGTCAGTGCGTATGACATCGAAGCGCGACAGGGTCCACTTTCAACGTGCCGGAGGGTCGTCTCCGATGGAGATTCTCCCGATATGCGACACATGACCGTCGGTGATCGTAACATTATGGTCGCACTCGTCTTGCGCGAATCTGAGGTCGTGAGTAATCACCGCCGCGGCACCCCGCGAACGCTGCAGCGCGAGTGCTGCGCCGATAAAGCCGCGCCCCTCCGCATCCTGCCCCGCCGTGGGCTCGTCCAGGATCAGAAATTCGGGGCGCGACGCGAGCGAGGACGCGATGGCGAGCCGGCGCTGGAGCTGCGGCGCGAGATCGCCGGGGTGATCCTTCTCGCGCCCGTCTAGGCCGACGGCGCGCAGTGCCTCGCGCGCCTGTGTGAGCGCGGCTTCTCTTGGCGCGCCGAGGGTGCGCGGACCGAACGTCGCCTCCTCGATCACCGTTCGCGAAAAGAGCTGGCTCCGCGGATCCTGGAATACCAGTCCAACGTATCGCGCCCGTTCGTGCGCCGGGAGCGACGTGAGGTCGTGGGTTCCGACTCCGATGTTCCCGGCGCGAGCCGGTACGAGCCCCATGATCGTTCGCGCAAGAGTGCTCTTGCCCGCGCCATTTCTCCCGATCCAGGCGACTGCTTCGCCGTTTCGGATGTCGAGCGAGAGATCGCGCAGCACATCGCGCGTGCCGTAGCCGGCGGTGAGTCCCGCTATGCGAACGAGTGGCGCGCGAGATGCGGCGTGGGGCGGGCGCTGGGCATCTCGCGCGCGATCTGCTTCGTGCCCCGTCCGCCGTCCGCCCACTCGAGCATCCCAAGGCGGCACGCGCCCCAGCACCTCCGCCGGTGCGCCACTCGCCAGCAGTGCGCCGTCCGCAAGCAGCAGAACACGATCCGCAAGCGCCGCGAGAATTTCCAGATTCTGCTCGACCACGAGCACACCGACGCCGCGCTCGCGCAACGATCGCACCGCACCAACGAAGCGCAGCGCGGCCTCGGGGTCGAGCTGCGCGGTGGGCTCGTCCAGCACGAGGAGCGGCGCGTCCAAAGCGAGCGCGGAGGCGAGCGACACGCGCTGCAGCTCGCCGCCCGAAAGCTCGCGCGGGATGCGGAGCGCGAGCGCCATCGCATCCGCGAGCTCGAGCGCTGCATCCACGCGCGCGCGAATCTCGTGCGATTCGAGCGCCTGATTCTCCGGGCCCACCGCCACCTCTTCCTCCACCGTCTCGCCCAACTCGGTTAGCTGCGTGGATGGATTCGCGAAGACGAACGCCGCCGGTGGCCGGCCGCCGCACGGGTGCTCGATCGATCCACGAATCGCGGCGGGGAGCGACGTGCCGAGCAGCCCCGCGGCGGCCAGCGCGAGCGTACTCTTCCCCGCGCCGACGTGCCCCGCGATGCCCACGATCTCGCCCCGTGCGATGTCGAGCGCGATGTCGCGCAGCGCAACGCGCTCACGGTACGCCACCCGCTCGAGCCGCAGCGAAAGGACGAGCGTCCGGTCGTTCACGATGCGACGGTAAACGATCGCACGAGCGCCAACAGCCGCCACGCGACGACGGCGGCCAGCGCGAGCCAGATCGCGCGTCGCACCCATCGCTCGCCCGCCGGATCCGCAATCGGCGCGAGCGCGGTGCGATGCGCGCGGGGCTCGAATCCGCGCGCGTCGAGCGCGAGCGCGCGCTCTTCGCTCTCCGTGACCAGGCTGACGATGAGCGGGCCCGCGAGCGCGGGGAGCGCCCGCAGCCGTCCGCGCACGCCGGTGCCCTTCCCCACGGCCACTCCGCGACAGCGCTGCGCATCCAGCACTTCGTCCGCACGCCGGCGCGCATCCGGCACCGCCTCGAGCGACGCGATCACCAGATACGCCGCCCACGCTGGCATCCCTCGCGCTGCCAGCGCGCGCGTGAGCCGGCGCGGCGGAACTCCCGCGACGACGACGCCGAGCGCGGCGATCGCGGCGCCGAGCCTTAGCGAGATGGCTAGCGCAACCATGATGGATGCAGCGTTGGGGATCCATCGAGAGTGCGTGGCTGTCGATTCTGGAAACGCCGCGTCGAGCAGCACGAGCAGCGCAAACGTCGGCATGGCGACCAACGCCGTGAGAGCGATCACGCGCGGGCCGACTCCACTCGCGATCGCGACGGCGATCGCGATCACGAGCACGATTGCGGGGCTCCACGGCTGCGGGCCCGCGAACGCCACGACCACCAGCGCGAGCGCCGCCGCGAGCGGCGTGAGCGGATTCCAGCGATCCAGCCGGTTCGTCATGCCGCCGCACCGCGAAAGCGCTCCGTGAGGCGGTGCGGCAGCCGCTCGAGCACGAGGTACACGAGTGCGCAGGAGAGCGGTTTGTCCATCGCGTCCGTGACCACCGCCGCGATTTTGGCTGCGCTGTCCACGCTCACTCCGAACGTCGCGCGAATCGCGATCGTGAGCAGCCCCGTTCCGCTCGCGGTGAGTCCGCCCATGAGAGCGATCACGATCACCGCGGACACCAGCGCCGCGGCGATGCCGATGACGAGCCCCGCCGCGAGCGCGCCAGCGAGCGTTCGGAACGCGCCCATTCGCCCCGCTACGCCCGCGAGCGCGCCAATCACCACGGTCACCGGGATGAACGCCAACAGCGCCGGCGATACGAGCATTCCCAGAACGCTGTTCGACACGATTCCCGTCACGATCCCGGCCCACGGTCCCGCGAGCACCGCCACTAGAATGGTTCCGACGGAATCCAGGTACACCGGGAGCTTGAGCGCGCCCACCACGGCGCCCAGCGCGAGGTTCAGCGCGACCGCGCGCGGGATGAGCGCGAGCGCGAGCGTCGAGAGCGGACGGCTGGCAGGGAGTGTCACCGGCCGATAAC
>Ga0070679_100005539_pt1 | contig 11698 bp, 9 predicted proteins | sample KBSC63BmetaG_FD_65652 | JGI IMG/M metagenome (GOLD analysis project Ga0070679, IMG submission 65652) | Corn rhizosphere microbial communities from Kellogg Biological Station, Michigan, USA - KBS C6-3B metaG | ecosystem: Host-associated > Plants > Roots > Rhizosphere | place: USA: Michigan... | reverse complement strand
TCGTGCGCCTGGGCTTGCGCGCGGCGGTTTACGCCGAGCCGACCTTTGCCGGTGACGCTCTGAGCGAGGTTCGTCGCCACTTGCGGCGCGCGCTGCCCGAATGCCAACCCGCCGATTTGTTGTTGGCGCCCTCCGGCATGAATGCAGTTTACGCGGCGTTTCGCGCCTCCGCGCAGATTCAGTCGCCCCGTGGGCGCACGATTTGGCTGCAACTCGGGTGGCTCTACCTCGACACGATCGCGCTCCTCAAGCGGTTCACCGCCACGCCGGCCGATTACGTTTACATTCGCGACGCCCTGGACCTTCCGGCCATCACGCGGATTTTCGAAAAATTCGGCGATCGCATTGCCGGTGTCGTCGCCGAGGTGCCAACCAACCCGCTGATGCAGACGCCCGACGTGGCAGCGCTCGGTGAACTTTGCCGCCGACACGGTGCGCACCTCGTGGTCGATCCCTCCATGACGTCGGTGTATAACGTCGATGTCCTGTCGCACGCGGATGTCCTCGTCGCGAGCTTGACCAAATATACCGCCAGCGATGGTGACCTCACCGCCGGGCTGATCGCGATCAACCCCGCCGGACGTGACGCGGCCGAGCTGCGTCGGCTCGCGGCCGCCGCCGTCGAGCCCAAATATCCACGTGAACTCGCCCGTTTGGCGGCGCAAATCGGCGACACCGAAGCGGTGCTCGCGAAAATCCATGCTAACGCCGCACCGGTCGCCGCGTTCCTCGAGAGCCACCCCAAGGTTCGCGACGTGTTCTGGTCCTTGCACCCGGCCTCACGCGGAAATTACGAGCGCATCGCGCGCACGCCGACCGCCAGCGGGGGCGTGATTTCCTTTACCCTGCGCGTCCCGATGCAACCGATGTTCGATCGGCTGCGGCTGCCGAAAGGGCCGAGTTTCGGGATGAAGACGACGCTGATCTGCCCGTTCATGTATTTGGCCCATTACGATCTCGTCACGAACGCGGCGGGCCTGGCCGAGCTCGCAGCCAGTCATCTCGATCCCGATTTGTTGCGGCTTTGCGTCGGCACCGAACCCGTCGATGACATCATCGGCGCATTGCGCGACGCCTTGGGGTAAAAGCTTGGCCGAGGTTTGCCGCCAGCTTCCGGCGACGCCGGACGAGGCTTATTCACCGCGATGGCAAACGCGTGCCTGATACCGATCAAGGCGGTGCCGAATGCGCCGCGCAGTGAGATCGTAGGCTGGCACGGCGGGGCGTTGAAGATCAGGATCCACGCGCCGCCCGTTGAGGGCCGAGCGAACGAAGCGATTTGTAGCTTTGTCGCCGAGTGTTTGGGCATTCCCAAACGGGCGGTTTCCATCGCCCGCGGCAATACCTCGCGGCTCAAACAGCTGCGCATCGAAGGGCTGCTCGAGCAGGATGTCTTGTCGCGTCTGGTCGGGGAAGACCCCGGTTCACGCGGTTCGTTGCGGCCACCCTGATTGCACCATGCGAGTGCGGCGCAGAAAGCGCGCGACCAAAGTGAGAGCGGCAAAGGCAAGGCCGATGGCAATACCGAGCCAGATGCCAATAGGGCCAAAGTGACCGCGGACCCCCGCGGCGTAGCCAATCGGCAGGGCGATTCCCCAATAGGCGACGAGCGTTAGCGCAGCAGGCACTCGCACGTCCATCATGCCGCGGAGCATCGAAGCCGCATTGACCTGACAACCGTCGAACAATTGGAAAAGCGCAGCGACCATCAGCAGGTGCGTCGCCACGGCCACGACATCCGGCTCCCGTACAAACCACTGCGCGATGTCCCGCCCGAACCCAGCAAACGCGACCGCAAACGTCGCGGTCGTCGCCAGCGCCAAGCTTAACGCGGCCAGACCGATCCAGCGCAGTCGCGCGGTTTCGCCTGCGCCGAGCGCGTGGCTCACGCGCATCCCCGCCGCCATCGAGATGCCCAGTGGAAACATGAACGCCACCGAAGCGCAGGTGATCGCGATTTGGTGTGCGGCGAGCGGAACCGCGCCAAGCCAGCCCATCATGATCGTCGACCACGCGAATGCCGTGCACTCGAAGAACAGCATCGTCGCGGCCGGCAACCCGACTCGAAGCATTTCGCGAAACCGCGGCGTCGACCAAACCGCCGTCCACCGCCTCGGCCAGGCGGCCCGGGTAACCGGATCGTGCCGCACCCAGACCAGGAGGGCGAGCGTCGCGGCGATGCGGGAGGCGAGCGTCGAGATGCCCGCACCCGTGAGTCCAAGCGCCGGAACGCCAAGGTGTCCAAAAATGAAGACCCAGTTAAGACCGGCGTTCAGGGCGACACTCCCGAGCATGATGCACATCGGCATCCACGGCCGCCCCATCGCCTCCGCGAATTGTCGGAAAGCCAGGTACATGAGCACCGGCACGAGCGACATGCCGATGAGGAGGAAAAACGGGCGCACGATGGCGAGGACCTCCGGCGGCTGGCCAAATCGGCCGAGTTGGGTGCACAACACAACCAGCAGCAAAACCTCGGCGACACCAAAGCCGACGCTCAGCGCGATGCCATGCCGGAGATACTCACCGGCTTCGTCGCGGCGCCCAGCCCCGTGCGCGCGCGCGACACAAACGGCGACTGGAACCATGATTCCAAGACCCAGAACATAGAAGATGTTGAAGATGTTCCCACCAAACGCGGAAGCCGCCAGCGGAACTGCCCCCGCATGCCCGATCATGAGGCTATCGGTCACGCCCATTAACATCTGGCTGACCTGGCCAACCACGATTGGCACCCCTAACGAAATCGTGGCGCCCAGCTCACGCCAATAATGCCGCAACATGAATAAGCATTACGGCAAACGCTCCGACAGTGCAACGGAGGCAGCAGCCGTGCTGCGGAATTGACGGTGACCACCCGGGTGCCAAATTAAAACGATGTCCCCGCCCTTGGAGCCGCAATCCCAATTAGGCGATCCGCTCGTCCGCGACTGGCGGGTTGAGTCGAGTGCTTTTTTAAAGGTCGCCTCGCGATCGGCTTTGGCGCGCTGGAAATTATATACGTCAGGTTCACGCGCGCTGCTTGCCCTGGGTATAATCCTTCTAGCGGGATGGGCCGTTTGGATTGGGTGTAGTTTTGCCCAGAAGCCGCTGCCGCGGGCGGTACCCGTGCAAAAGGATTATTTTCGAGACCGCATCACGTACATCCTCGAGGAGCCGTTTCTCGGACTCGACTTCCACCACAATTTCGGCGCCGTCCACGCCTGGCGTCATGGAGTAGATCCCTACACGCATCTGAGCGGGGATCCAGCTAACCAGACGTATGTTTATCCGCCATTGACGTTGGTGGCATTCGCGTGGACGGACCTATTTCCCACCGGGCAACAGATGGTCATGACCGGGATGAATGGCATCACGACCGCTTTTGCGACCTCGGTACCGGCCATCGCACTGTGGACTTGCCTGATCGTCTTGATCATCGGTTGTGCCGCGCATCGCTCGTGGAGGACCCGGGTGGCATTGCATTTGCCGGTAATTCCCTTGCCGTTCATTTTTGCCGTTCTGCTTTGTTCCTACCCCGTGTGTTTCGAAGTAGAGCGAGGCAACTGCAATGTCCTGCCACTTCTAGCCATCGTCGTTATCTGCGCCGTTCTGCGACAGCCGCGCCCCCAGGTGAGCGACGTAATAATCGGATTTTGCGTCGCATTTGCCATCGGCATCAAACCGTACTGTGTGGTCCTTCTGCCAGGACTGCTCGTGTTGTGGCGAATCCGTGCGGTCGGTTACGCCCTCCTCTGGCTGCTTTTGCAGGCGGTCGTGCTGTCGCCTGACATGACTCGGTGGTTTGCCGTAGCGGCAGTTGAAAATCAAACATCCACCGGATTGTACTTGGATTGGTCGCACTCGATCATCTCCCACTGGGCGTTGATTTGGCGGGACCTCCATGTTCCGACCGTTGCCAACTTGCCCGCCCAAGGCACGGTCTTGCTCGGTCTGGTTGTGGTATGCGCGGTTGTAAGCTGGCCGGTGATGTGGATGCGCAACAGCGATGCGCTGGCCTGGCCGTATCTGTTGTGGTTAACGGCCGTCGGAACCATGCTTTTGCCGTTGGCCTATGACTATAATTTGTTTTTCGCGTTGTTCGCGGTCGCTAGCACCTGGCGCCGCTCCGACCCGTGGCCCGTTCACGTCTGCGCTGCCCTGACTCTTCCGTGGTGGCAGCCATTCTACCTCGGCATCTCGAATCTACCATGGCTGCTCCTTAAAACGATCAGCATCGTTTTAATCGGAGTGCTCATCATGGTTCGAGCGCGACCAGCCAGCGCCGAGGCGCGAGCGCGGATTTCATGAGTCGCCGCCGAATCATAGGCAGCCTGAGTGTCGCATTTGCTGGGATTGCAATGTGGCTGGTTGCTACCGGCAAATTGGGCAATGCGCATTGCGAGCCGACCGCGACCGCGGTGGTGGCGATCCAAGACGGCAAGGCGCTCGATTTTTCCAGCGGTAAACCGGTTTTCAAGACCGACCCCGCCCTCGCTGGCCAAATCGCCGAGCTGGACTCTGTCGCCGGCACCGTGATGTTCGCGCCGAAGCAAGGCGCGACAGCACACGAGACGCGGCGCTGAAGCGGCTTTCCGGTCAACGGCGGTCGCGCACGAGCACGGTGTACTTTTTCGCCGCCGGAGTCGACGCAGTGAAGCGGACCGAGACGGTGGCGTTCTCCGGCAAGGTGACGTTCTGCCACGGCGAATTTTCGATGGTGGCCTCCCCTGAGGCGTCCTTGAAAGCGCACCCGACCTGAACCTTCACCGGCGCCATCTCGCGATTCTTCAAATTCGCGACAACCTCGAGGCGGCCATCCGCCAGCGGCAGTTCCATCAGGCCGGTACAGCTAATCGCGTGCGCGGGACCGCCGGCCTCGAATGCGAAACGATCGGTATTCTCCAGCGTGTATTTCGTCGTTTCGGGCGGCAGGCTGGTTTGCGCTGGGTTCACACACGCAGGGAGGAGCAGTAGCAGAAGAGTCCCAAGCCCCGAGAGAAAGCCGCGCCGTAGTCCGAAAGAGCCCAGGCCGAGAGAATTCATGCGTTACAAACCGAGACACCGGAAGCCGAGCGTCGAGGTTAATTAGTCAAAACGTGCGCCGATGCCACTCGATCCGCAACCCGGTTAAGTCGGCTTGCGCCGTCAGCTGCCGGCACACATCGTCCGCTTCTCCCGTTTCCCCATGAGCTTTGCCACCCCCTCGGCCGCTCCGTCCCGCGGTCTTGCGCGTTCACTGGTCTGGACGCTGGTCGCCATCGCTGCGGTTGCCACGACTGCCGTGCTCGCGCTCGCGCGCGGCGAATCGGTCAACGCACTTTGGATGGTCGTCGCGACTGGCTGCGTGTTCGCCCTCTCCTACCGATTCCACTCGGCCTGGCTCCTCGCGAAGGTCCTGACGCTCGACGAGCTGCGCGCCACGCCGGCTGAGACGCATGCGGATGGACATAACTTTGTGCGCACGAACCGATGGGTGGTTTTCGGCCATCACTTCGCGGCGATTGCCGGGCCCGGTCCGCTCGTCGGGCCCGTCTTGGCGGCGCAGTTCGGCTATTTGCCTGGCATGCTCTGGATGCTGATCGGTGCAACCCTCGGCGGCGCCGTGCACGACAGCGTCATCCTTTTCTGTTCGACGCGCCGAGGTGGGAAATCGCTTGGGCAAATGGTCCATGACGAGGTCGGCCCCGTCGCCGGCATCGCTGCAATCGTCAGCATTGTCGCGATCATGGTCGTATTGCTCGCCGTGCTGGCGCTGGTCGTCGTCAAGGCGCTGGCCGAAAGCCCGTGGGGGTTATTCACCATCGCGGCCACGATGCCGATCGCGATCGTACTTGGGCTCGGGATGCGGGCCGTCGGGCATGGCGGCAAGGGTCTCGCGGCGCTCAGCGTTTTCGCCGTGGTGGCCTTGCTCGGAGCAGTGTGGGGCGGCCAATTCCTGCACGAGCTTGGTATCGAGCAGGCACTGACCCTGCGCGGCACCACGCTCGCCTGGTGGCTGATGGGCTACGGCGTCCTTGCGTCGATTTTGCCGGTGTGGCTGCTGCTCGCCCCGCGCGATTACCTCAGCACCTTCATGAAGGTCGGCACCGTCGCGGCGCTGGCGGTGGCGGTGGTCGTCCTCGCACCGACCTTGAAGATGCCGGCTTTGACAAAATTTATCGACGGCTCCGGACCGGTGTTCGCAGGGCCGGTCTTCCCCTTTTGCTTCATCACGATCGCTTGCGCCGCCATCTCCGGGTTCCACTCGCTCGTATCCTCTGGGACAACCCCAAAAATGTTGGCGCGTGAGGGAGACATTCGCGTGGTCGGCTATGGCGCCATGATTACGGAGATGTGCGTTGGCATCATGGCCTTGATTGCCGCGTGCGCGATGGAGCCCGGTCAATACTTCGCAATCAACGTCGCGGGGGCCGCCGACGTCGTAACGGCTAAAATCACTCAGCTCGGTTATCCCGTGACCTCGGCGGAAATGTCGGCCCTGGCGGCAAGCGTCGGCGAAAAAACGATGATCGGCCGCACAGGCGGCGCACCAACGTTCGCGGTCGGTATGGCCCACATGTTTGCGCGGCTGGTGCCGGGCGCGACCGCCCTGAAGCTTTGGTATCATTTCGCGATCATGTTTGAGGCGTTGTTCATCCTCACGACGATCGACGCAGGCACCCGCGTCGGGCGTTTCCTCGTGCAGGACATGCTCGGGTGGCTTTGGCGGCCGCTGGGAGATGCTCGGTCTTGGAGCGGCGGCGCCATTGCCACCCTGCTGTTCGTCGCGGCGTGGGGCTGGTTCCTCTACCAGGGCGTCATCGATCCGCTCGGCGGCATCAACTCGCTCTGGCCCATCTTCGGCATCGCCAATCAACTGCTCGCTGTGCTGGCGTTGGCCTTGGGCACAACCGTGCTGATCAAGATGGGCCGCGCGCGCTACGCTTGGGTGACGGTCGCACCGCTGGTCTGGTTGCTCGCAGTGACGATGACGGCCGGTTGGATGAAGCTATTCAGCGCGGCGCCCCTCGGCTTTCTGGCCATCGGGAAAACCCTTGAACTCAAGATCGCGGGCGGCGGCTCCGCCGCTCAACTCGCGCAATGGCATAGTCAGCTCTTAAACGCGCACGTCGACGCGCTGGTCACCGGCGCATTTCTCGTACTCGTGGCCATCGTCGTGCTGGCGAATGCAATTCAATGGGTGCGCCTCCTGAGCGGGAACCACGCGGCGAATCTGCGGGAAGAACGATACGTCCGCACCTCCGAACCGGAATTGGCCGAGGTTTGACTTCGGCGTCATACGCGTTGTTCCGCGCGCCCGCCGCCCGCCGCCTCACCGTAAGCGTGACGGGGCTCACCACCTCAAGGTCGCTTCCACGCCGTAGGTGCGGGGCGCGCCCGGAACCTCATGCCCGACGCCGGGTACGATCAGCGCGACGTATTGGGTGTCTTCCAAGTTCGCCACGTACGCGTCCACCCGCCAGCGCCTCGCCTCGTAACCAAGCTGCGCATTTTCGGTCACATGCGCCGGCGCCGCAAACGCCGCATTTTCCGACTCGTCGTAGAAAGTGCGTCCGATCGCGGTGGCGTCGACCGCCGCGAAAACTCCGGACGGCCGCCGATAAACCAACGCAACGTGCGCATCGTAATCCGGCGAATAGGGCGCGCGGCGTCCCGCGTAGCTCTGCGCGGTGAAGGGATCCGTGAACTCGCGCAGCGTCGTTTGCGTGACGCCGAGCGTCGCGGTGAGCGTCAATGTCGCGATAGGACGCCACGTCGCCTCGAGTTCACCGCCAAAGGAGCGCGCCCGAGGGGCGTTGACGACGAGGTAATCCGTGGCGTTGAACGAACGCTCGATCTGCAAATCGCGAATCTCGTAATCGAAAACGCGCGCCGCGAGCTTGACGGTTTTCGCAGCGGCCAACGTGTCCACGCCCGCTTCGAAAGAAGTCACTTTTTCGGGCGAAAACCGCGCCAGGGCAGGATTGTCCGTGTACGCCGACCAGCCGCCCGGCTTCGCTCCGGCCCCGACGGCGAACGAAGCCTCCGTGTTGCTCGACAGCGAATAAACGGCGGTGAGTTTCGGTAGCAGGGCATCAGACGTTTGCGCCTCCGTATAGCGTGCTGGCTTGGGTATGGCCTGGCCGCGATCGAACGTCCGGCGGGTTTCTTCTGCGCGGACTGCGGCGGTCACCCGCCACCCCGACAGGGGTCGAAACGTGATGTCGCCAAAGACGGCGCCGACGCGCGAAATCATTGAAAAATTGGAGATCTCGATCGGGAACAAGCCGGGGATGGCCCGGTTCGCATCGCCACCGGTGTCGGTCCGCGAAAGCCATAGCCCGAGGTGCCAGGGCGTGGCGGCGTGTTCCTGGGCGGCGAAATGAACCTCTTCGTTCCAGGCCGACTGCGTCTGGCGCAGCCGCGAATCGAGAGTCGGCGGCAGCACCAGCCGGTTGTCGTACGGGTCGAGGTTCCACGCGGTGTGGCTGGTCGTGGCGCGCAAGCTACCGGCCGGCGTGTCGCAGGAATACGTCACCGCTTCGCCAAAGAAGTCGCTGTCAGTCGACCCTTCGCGCCCGCGCGCGACTGAAAAAAGCGGCCCCCCAAGTGGCACCAACGGCTGCGATCCATCGCGATGCAAATTGGCGAGCAACTGCACCGCGATCGCAGAGTTCGCCGTCGGGCGAACGCGCACGCGCGCCGCGAAGCTCGTCACCTGCTGGTCGTCAACCGTCCGGTTCAATTGCGTGTTCGTGATGTAGCCTTCGCGGTCAGAAACCGACGCCGATACCGTAGCATCAACCTGTCCGCCGGCGGCGCTGCTCGCTTCGATCGCCGCGTTGCGCGCGGCGTAGTTGCCAATTCCCGCATGCAAGGCGCCGCTCGCGACGTCCGCGGGCAATTTCGAGGAGAATTGGATGAGGCCCGCTTCGGAAGCGCGACCCGCCAGAGCAGGCTGAGGGCCACGGGTGACGGTGACGCTGCCGAATCCGAACAGATCCACGGGATACGTAAACGAACTGCCCAGAGGTAGATCGTCGAAGTACACGGCCACGGATGGATCGCTAAAATAAGGGGTGTTCGCCAAACCGCGCAAAGAGATCAGCCCGCCATACGACCCCGCTCCACTTGAACTGAGGTTCAGGTTGGCCACGCCGTCGGCCAAATTCGAAAGCGAACGCAGGGCCTGTGGAGTAAACGCCGGAAGACTGATCTGGCTCGCGCCCGCCGCATCGGCGGCGAGAGGCGTGTCAGCCACGATCACCGGAGCGACGTGGATGACAGGCTCCGATTGAGCCTGGCTCGGCTCGATTGCGAGGCCGAGCGCGGCCATGGTGCAGACGGCATAGCGAACGAAGGAACTCATGAAAGGAGGAACGATCGTGGGGTTCTGACGCCGTCAGGCAATCGCGGACGGAGAGGGCGAAACTGGAGAGCATGGTGAATGGTCGTCCGCATAAAAAGTGCGGAGCCCCGTGGTCACGTCGCGGCGGTTTGCGGGGCTGGCGGGTTGTGCCACTCTGCCGCCATGCGCTCTGACGCCAACTCCCCGCGCGTTCACGTGCTCGCGACGGGCGGCACGATTGCCGGTGCGCACACGAACCATGACGGCCGAGGATACAAATCTGCGGCATTCTCCGTCGAGGCGCTGATCGCGGCAGTGCCGCGTTTGGCGGAGCTTGCCGCCATTGCCGTGGAGCAGGTAGCGGCGATTGGCAGTCAGGACATGGACAACGCCACATGGCTAAAACTGGCGGCGCGGGCGCAGGCCGCGTTGGACGCACCCGAGGTGACGGGGATCGTTGTCACGCACGGCACCGATACGATGGAGGAAACGGCATTCTTCCTGAACCTCATATTGCGGACGAGCAAACCGGTCGTGCTGGTGGGTGCGATGCGGCCGGCCACGGCAATCAGCGCCGATGGCCCGATGAATCTGTACAACGCGATCGCGGTGGCCGCCTGCCCCGCCGCCGGCAGCCGGGGCGTGCTCGTGGTCGCAAACGACGAGATTCATTTTGCACGTGAGGTTGCCAAAACGAACACGACGCAAGTGGGCACGTTTCGCTCTTCGCACCGCGGGCTAGCGGGCCTCGTGAACAGCGGCCGCATCCATTGGTACGCGCCGGCGATGCGCCGCCACACCGCCGCCAGTGAATTCGCCGGCCGATTGCCGCCCGCCCTCCCGCGCGTCGACATCGTTTATGCGCACGCTGGCATGGGACGCGGCTTGATCGACGCCGCAGTTGCGAGCGGCGCCGCGGGCATCGTGATCGCTGGGGTCGGCGACGGCAACGCGTCTGCCGCCGCGCTCGCTGCGGGAGCGGAGGCGGTCCGGAAAGGCGTCGGCATCGTGCGAAGCTCCCGAACCGGCGGAGGCGTGGTCGAACGGGGTATCGAGGTTGATGACGACGCACATGGCTTCGTCGTCGCCGACGAGCTCAACCCGCAAAAAGCCCGGGTTTTGCTGATGCTCGCGTTGACGACGACGCGTGACCCCGCCGCGATCCAAACGATGTTTTTCAGCTACTAACGCGCGAGGTTCAGCTTGCGCTGCCCAAGGCGCGAGCCTGAGCCACGAACTTATCGCGCCACGATTTGATCCGCGACGCGACTTCCGCGACCGAACACCGCGCGGGCTTGATCGCGTACTGTACGATATTCATCAGCTCGGGCTTTGCGGCATCGGAGAACGCCAGGCAGATCATGACCTGTTCGTCGTTCCGATCGGACTTTGGAAAGCGCACCGCGAACACGCTCGCGACCTTTCCGGGCGACAGGACCTCGAGCGAGGCTCCATCCTCCGCCACCTTTTGTTTAAAGTAATCGACGAACGAAGCGGCCGTTGCCGGTCCCCCAAGCCTCAAGCGCTGCACCGTCACAAGCTGCGTCCACTCGCCTAGTTTCTCTCCGCTGGCGGTATACTCGTCGGTCTCGACGGTTTTCGTAGCCGTGCTATTCGCGAGTTCGAAGGTTTGGTTGTCATGCACGATGGTGCATTTGGCCGCGGCCGCGTTCGGAGGCGGCACCTCGCTCGCTGGCGCCGCCGGGCTAGCCGACCCGGCGAAGGCTACTGCCTGACACGCGGCGAAAAATAAAATCAGGAATCGCATAGCCGAGTTTTAACCAGCGACCTGCTTCGGACGGATCAGGGCAATCGCGCGGTCCCGGCGTCCACGTTCGTCCTCCAGTGCGCGCCGCGTCTCCGATAATTCGCGTTCGGCGAGCCGAAGTTTCGCTTCCATTTGATCCAATTCGCCGAGTTTGTGTTCGATGGTGCGCGTGGAATGCGCCTGCACGTGAGCGCGCTGCAGCTCCTCCTGCAGTCGTTGTTGCTGTTGTTTCGCCTCGGCGAGGCTCTGCTCCAGGGCCGATGTGGTATGCGTCTGGTCGCGCCGGAACTTCGCGACCTCGTCTCTTGCCGTGAGCAGCTCGGCCTTCATTTCCCCGAGTTCTCGGCGCTGCACGTCGACTTGACCCATGGCTCGCCGCGCCGCTTGCGCCTCGGCATCGGCTTGCTCGCGGGCGTTTTGCAATTCGGCCCGCACGCGATCGAAATCCTGCTTTTCGGCCGCGAGCTGGGTGAGGGCAGACTCCGCATCGCGGCAATAGGAGACGACTTCGCCCAGCAGGTTGTTGCCATGGCGGATCAGGTCGCGGAATGCCTCCAACCGTTCGAGCACCGTCAAGTCTCCGGATGGTCCGGCGGCAGAAACGTGAAGCGGTGATTGAG
>Ga0070679_100005538_pt1 | contig 11699 bp, 9 predicted proteins | sample KBSC63BmetaG_FD_65652 | JGI IMG/M metagenome (GOLD analysis project Ga0070679, IMG submission 65652) | Corn rhizosphere microbial communities from Kellogg Biological Station, Michigan, USA - KBS C6-3B metaG | ecosystem: Host-associated > Plants > Roots > Rhizosphere | place: USA: Michigan... | reverse complement strand
TTTGCAGCACGCGATGCGCAACGCCTCGGCGCCGTATCGCGCCTTCGTCGAGCACGCCGTCATCCCGCACGCGACGACGTTCAGCGTGCTGGTGCTGGCCGGCGAGCTCGTCGCCGGCTTGTCGCTCCTCTTCGGCGTCGCCACGCGCGCCGGCGCGGCCATCGCGATGCTGCTCTTCGTCAACTACATGCTCGCCAAGGGCCGCATGTTCTGGTCGCCCGACAGCGAAGACGCCGCCGTCTTCTTCTCCGCGCTGGTCGTCGGCCTCGCCGCCGCCGGCCGCAGCTTCGGCGTCGATGCCTTCCTGCACCGTCGCTGGCCGCGCGTGCCGCTGTGGTAGCCAGCCGCTAGCGGTGCGGTGACGAGACTTTGTCGAGCGCGGCTTCGAGCTCGCGCCGCAGGCCGGCTTGCGATTTGTCGTCGGGCACGACCGCGATCGCGCGGGCGTACGCATCGCGCGCGCGCGATCGCTGACCGAGCGCCAGCTCCGCGTCGCCGAGCCCGGCCAGCGGCCGCGCCAGAAGCGGGCTGTGGTCGCCCTGCGATGCAATCAACGCGCGCACCGCCTCTTCGAACGACGGGACGGCACGCGCCGGCTGTCCGACGCGCAGAAAGTGGCTGCCCAGCTCGCGTAGCGACGTCGCCGTCGGTGGCGCGTTCGGGCCGAGCCGCGCGCGGTGGATGGCGATGGCGCGATTCAAGGTCGCCTCCGCCTCGGCGGCGCGGCCGGCCTTCGAGTACGCGCTGCCGAGAATCTCGAGCACATCGCCGACGCGCGAATGGTCGGCGCCGAGCGCGTGCGCCATCTGGTCGGCGCCGCGCCGCAAACAGCGGATCGCCTCGTCGAGCTTGCGCTCGTCGAGGTACAGCGTGCCGAGATTCTGGAGCGCGCCGGCGAGCTCGGGCGAGCCGGGCATGCGTTGAAACGTCGTCAGGCTCGCCAGATATTCGCGCTCCGCTTCGTCGTACCGGCCGAGGTGTCGCAGCGAGCCGCCGATCGCCAGGCGGATCTGTGCGACCGACGGATGCTCCACGCCGACCGTGGCTTCGGCGAGCGTGCGCGCGCGCTCGAGCGGCGGCAGGGATGCGTCGTCGAGCTTCAGGTCCTGCAGGATGATGCCGTACAGCTGGAGCGCGCGCGCCAGCTCGAAGCCGTGCGGATCGATGGCTTCTTGCAGCGCGACCGCGTGCTCGGCTTCGGTGCGCGCCTTTTGGTAGTGGCCGTTCCACCACGAGGCCGACGCCATCGCCCGGCTCAGGCGCGCCTCGCGTTGGCGGTCGGTGCCGAGCCGCTGCAACAGGGCCTGCGCGCGCTGCGCGTGCTCGTGACCGTCGGCGTCGCGCTCGAGCACGTAGCCGACGACGTTCACCAGGTGGACTTCGTCGTCGAAGCGCAGGTTGTCGTCTCCGCCGGCTTCCGCCGCGAGCAACGCCTCGTCGAAGAGCTTTTCCGCGACCTGACCGTGCATCAGCTTCTCTTGCAGCGACCCCGCGAGCGTCAGCGCGTCGGCGAGGACGGGCGCGTATCCGGTCGCGCGTGCGCGCTCGATGAGCCGATCGGCATCGGGCTCTGCCTGGCCGTATCGGCCGGCGGCGACACGCGCACGCAGCGCCGCCAGCTCCGACTCGACGGCGTCGATCTTGCGGCGCTGGCTCGGATCGGACGGCAGCGGCGCGCGACGGCCGAGCGCCGTCACGTCGCCGCAAGGCGCGACGTCACCGACGGTCGCAGCGGTCTGCGCCGCGCCGCGCACCACGGTCGGGTCGGCGTGCCGAAGGACGTCGACGAACGCCGCGACATCGGCGAAGCTGCGGTCGAGGCACGAGGCGCGGGCGTCGAACATCGAGTCCGATTGCTCTTTGCGCACGCGCGTCGCTTCGCAGCTGTGGCGGCGCATCGCTTCCCACGCCGCGCGGCGGGCGTCGAGCTGGCGCGCGGTCTCGGCGAACGACGCCTCCGCGTAGCTCACACCGGTGGCGCGGAACGCGCCGTGCACCGCCGCGCGCGCGGCCGCGTCCCAGACTCCGGCGAAGCGGTCGACGCGGCTGGCGCACGGATCGCGACTCATGCCTTCGACGGCAATGCCGACCGCGGCGATCGTCGCCACGGCGGCGACGGCGGAGAGGACGACGCGCCGGCGCCGGCGGCGGCGTCGGCCCGGATCGAGCGCCTGCAGCAACGCGCGCATCGATGGAAATCGGCGTGCCGCGTCGGGGCTCAGCCCGCGCTCGAGCGCCGCGCGCACATGACCGGGGACCCGCGCCGAAGCGCGCGGCTCGACGAGGCGGCCGGCCTCGACGGCAGCCGCCAGCTCGCTCCAGCTCGTTCCCGCGTACGGTGCCGTGCCGTAGAGCGCGCGCCACAGCGCGACGCAAAAGCTGAACTGGTCGGCGCGCCCGTCGACGGCGCGCCCGTGCAGCTGCTCGGGGGCCATGTACGCGGGCGTCCCGACCAGACTGCCGGCGTGGCTGACCGTGGCGTCGAATCGGTCGCCGCCGGCGGGCGCGCGGTCGGGCAGGGTGACCTCGAGCGACGCCCGCGCCACGCCGAAGTCGGTCACGAGGACACGGCCGTCGTCACTGACCAGCACATTCGACGGCTTGAAGTCGCGGTGCACCAGGCCTGCGTCGTGCGCCGCCGCCAGCCCGCGCGCTGCGTCGGCGAATACGGCCAGGATCTGGTCCGTGGAGCGGGGCGCCTGCTCGAGCCAGCTCTTGACGGTGCCGCCGGACACGTACTCCATCGCCACGAACACGACGTCGCCCTGCGCGCCGACGTCATACACGCGGATCACGTTGGGGTGCGCGATGCGGGCCATCGTCTGACCTTCGCGGCGCAGCCGCTCTTCTCCGCGCGAGCCGGCGCCCCCGAGGCGGGGATGGAGGACCTTGACGGCGACGGTGCGGTCGAGCTCCGGATCATGAGCGGCGAACACCACGCCCATGCCGCCTTCACCGACGCGCTCGCGCAGCCGGTAGCGGCCGAGCGTCATTCCCGTCGTCACCGCGCCGTCCGGCCCGGCGGTCGGCAGCGGCTCGGTCTCCGTCAAGGTGCGCCCGCCGTCAGGCCGCGAATTGCCCGGTCTCGACGAGTCGTTTCCCATCGAGCGCGAACCTAGCACGAGCCTCGGCTGCTCCCACCAGCTCGAAGTGGCGACGCTGCGCGCGTCGACGCCAAATTTACACGCACGAACGCCGGGCGTAGACTGACGGTGGTGGGGGCGTCGGACCAACAATCGTCCGTCGATGGCGACGCGCGTCCGGTTGCCAAGGCCGCCGGATTCAACTCCGTCGTGGCGGTCCTGCGCGACGATATGCTCGGCGCCGACCGATTCGCTGCCATCGTCGGCCGACTGCCGCCGGCGACCGCCAACGCGATCCGCCAGCCGCCGCTGCCGGTGCAATGGATTCCGTGCGAGCGCTACGGCGATCTGGTCTCGACGGCGCTGGTGCACGCCTTTGGTGGCGATGAAGAGCGTCTGGTCGAGATGGGCCGGCGCGCCTTTCTTCACGATCTGAAGACCGTCTATCGCGTGTTCATCAAGCTGCTCGCGCCCGCCTTCGTCATCGAGCGCGGCACCAAGCTGTGGCTCACCTACAACCGCAACAACGGCGTGCTCACCGCCCGCCGGACCGGCGATCGTTCGGCCGAGGTGACGTACGAGAAGATCGTCGCCGTCTATCCCGGGTTCTGGTCGTATCAGCGCGGCTGTCTGCTCGCCGCCGTGCAGGCGACGGGCTTCCCCAAGGCGACGGTCGCGGTCGCGCGTCCGGGTGATGCCACCGGCAACGCCACCTTCCGCGTCGACTGGGGCTGAGCAACCGTCGACGGCGCGATCTGCTATCCGTCGAGACTTCGTCGCGGCCGCGGCGTGCGCACGGTCCTTTCAGGCGGCAGCGGCGGCCGCGGATCCGGCGGCAGGTTGATCTCGACGTCCTCGCCCGGCCGCGCCCCGACCTCATCCTGGATCTGCGCGAACACGAGGTCGCGATACGGCCCCGCCTGCCGGACGAGATCGGCGTGTCTGCCGCTTTGCACGATGCGGCCCTCGTCCATGACCAGGATCCGATCGGCGTTCATGATCGTGCTCATGCGATGCGCGATCACGATGCGCGTGCAGCGGACCCCTGCGAGCGCGTGATGCACGCGCTGCTCGGTCACCGAGTCGAGCGCGCTGGTCGCTTCATCGAGCAGCAAGATCGCGGGCGACGACACCAGCGCCCGCGCGAGCGCCAGCCGCTGGCGCTGGCCGCCGGAGATGGAGGCGCCGCGATCGACGAGCAGCGAGTTGTAGCCGAGCGGCATGGCGACGATGTCGTCATGAATGTCGGCGAGCTTCGCGGCGGCGACCACCTGCTCGAGCGGGATCGCCGGGTTGGTGAGCGCGATGTTGGCGCGAACGGTGGCACCGAAGAGGTCGTGGTTCTGCAGCACCACGCCGAGCTGCTGCCGCACCGAGCGGAGATCGAGATCCTTCAGATCGATGCCGTCGTAAAGGATGCGGCCGCTCGTCGGAAGGTGCAGCCCGAGGAGCAGCTGCGCCAGCGTCGACTTGCCGGCACCCGAGCGCCCGACGATGGCGATGAACTCGCCCGGCCGCACCTCGACCGACACGTTGTCGACCACCAGCGGCGCCAGCGCGCCGTAGCGGAACGAGACCCGGTCGAGGATGATGTTGCCGCTCAGACGGTGCGCGGGCCGCGTCTGCGCGCGGTCCTGCTCCGGTTTGGTATCGAGCACGTCGTTGATGCGCTCGAGGTAGCTGCCGAGGAGCTGCAGCTGCATGCCGGTGTTCACGAGGTTGCCGAGCGGTCCGAGGAAGCTCCCCGCCAGCGCGCTCATCGCCAGCATCGTCCCGAGCGTGAGGTGCCCCTGCAGCACCTCGACCGCGCCGACCGCCAGGATGACGAGCGGGCCGGCCATGCGCAGCGTTCCGCCGGCGGCGTCGACGGTGGCGCTCAAGCGGCCGCGCGACAACGACGTGTTGAGCACGTCGACGAACAGGCGCGACCAATGCTCGACGGCGCGCGCCTCCGAGCCCATCGCCTTGAGCGTCTGCATGCTGGTGAACAGCTCGACCTGATAGCTCTGCGCCTTGGCGTCCACCTGCAGATACTTGGTCGCGAGGTCACGCTGCGGGCGGCGCGCTACCATGTAGAGCAGGACGCTGCCGAGGCCGACGCCGGCGACGACCGCCGCCATCGTCGGCGAGACGATGAGCATCACGACGAGGTAGAGCACCACCAGCCCGCCGTCGAGCATGCCCGAGAGCGTGCTCGACGTGAGGATCTCGCGAACCTGCGTGTTGCTGTTGAGGCGCATGATGAGGTCGCCCGCCGCGCGCAGCTGGAAATAGGCGAAGGGCAGGCTGACCAGGTGATCGAGAAAGCCGAGCGTCATCTTGGCGTCGAGCAGCGTGCGCAGCTGCAGCAGCAGATGCCCGCGGATCAAGCTCGAGAGGAATTGAAACACGGTCATGGCGCCGAGCCCGGCGATCATGACGACGAGGAGGTGGTAGTCCTGCCGCGGCACCACCTTGTCGACGAGCTGCGAGGTCAAGAGCGGCACGCCGACGCCGAACAGCTGCAAGAGGAGCGAGATGACCACGATGCGCTGCAAGATGCCGGCGCCGCGGGCGGTGGCGCGCAGCGCGTTCCACACGCGGCTCTTCTGGTTCTTCTCCGGCTCGAACGCCTCGGTCGGCTCGAACAAGAGCGCGACGCCGGTAAAGGCGCGGCCAAAATCGGCGAGCGACACGCGCCGGTTGCCCGACCCCGGATCGACGATTTCGACATAGCGCCGCGTCGCCCGCACGAACACGACGAAGTGGTTGAACTCCCAATGCAGGATGGTGCCCTCGGGAACGAACTCCAGATCTTCGAGGCCCGAGAGCGCGACGCCGCGGCCGCGCAGGCCGTAGAGGCTCGCGGCGTTGAGGATGTCGAGCGCGTTGACGCCGTCGCGGCTGGCGCCGCAGGAGGCGCGCACCTCCTCGAGCGAGACCTCCTTGCCGAAGTAGTGCAGCACCATGGTCAGCGACGCCGCGCCGCACTCCATGGCGGACAGCTGCTGGATGAACGGGATCTTGCGGCGTCCACCGGACAACAGCCGCAGCGCGGGGAATCGGTCGAGAAACCCCGATTCGAGCTCTTCCGGATTACCCATTTGTACCCTTGAAGATGATTTTGAGCGCGGGGATGAGGGTCACGAGGATCGATTCGGTGCGCACGCGCGCATCGGCGCGCGCGGGGATGCCGCTGTAGTAGCTGAATCGCCGATTCTCCGACGAGAAGCTGCGGCTCGCCAGACGCGCGCGCACCAGCACGACCGGGCCGGTGACTTGCAGCGCGTCGCCGAGCTCCTGCCCGAGATAACGGCGCATCTCGCTCGGCCCGACCACGTCGTCGCTCACCGATTCGATGACGACGTTCTGATAGCTATATTGAAAACCGACGATTTCGACGCGCATGGACATCCCGCGGCGCAGCATCGGCCGGTACTGTCCGGGCAAGAGCGCGTCGACGTAGAAGCGGGCGTGCTCGCCGATCAGCGAACAGACGAGCTCCCCGGGCTGCAACAGCTGCCCGGCGCGGATGCGCACGTCGTTGACCACGCCGTCGCCGGGCGCGCGCACCGACCGCTCGGCCAGGTGCGCCTCGGCCTGCTCGCGCTGCGTGCGCAGCGTGGTCAGGGTCTGCCGCGCCGCTTGATCATTGGGGTCGCGGAGGATGCGCAAGAGCTCGAGGTTGAACTCGTGCCGGATCCGATCGAGGTCGGCGCTCTCCTGGCCGTCGTAGAGCCGCGCCAGGAGCTGACCCTTCTTCACGCGCTGGCCGGGCCGCACGTCGACCCGCACGACGATCCCGCCCGACGACGCGGTCACGTCGGTGCGCCCCTCGACGCGAATCAAGGCCTGCCCGGAGGCATACTCGCTGACGGTGCCGAGGAAGCAATAGGCGATGCCGACGACCAGCATCGCCGCCATCGACCAATAGGTCCAATTGATCCACGACGGCGAGATGCGCAGCAGATCGCCCTGCCGGTCGAGCCCCGCCTCGAGCGCGTCGACCGCCTCCTTGCGGAAGATCTGATCCATGTCGGTCACTGCGGCCCTCCGGCGCTCGCCATGGTGTGCTCGTCGTCGGCCGGCTCGACGTGAGCGACCTGGCCCGAGCGCAGCTCGTCGCGCAGCGACGGAACATCGAGGCGTGCCTGCGCGAAGATCATGCGCGCCGCGGCATCGACCTCGGGCGATACGCTCTCGACTTCGGCGCGCACCGGCTCTTCGACGCCGTCGATGAGGACGGACACCTTGCCGCCGACCTTGATGGCGCTGGCCTGCGCCTCGGGAATGGCGAAGCGAACGCGCGGAACGCTGGAGCTGATGACGCGCAGGATGGGGCGGCCTCCTTGCGTCAGCGCGCCCGGATCGTAGAAGCGCGCGGCGACGACGCCGTCGAACGGCGCGCGAATCTCGGCTTCGGCCAGCGCGTGCTCGAGGTCGTTCAGCTTGGAGCGCTGGTCGAGCACCTGCATGCGCGTGCTCGACAGCTCCTCGGGCGAGATGATGCCTTCGCCCTTGGCCAGCGGCACGCGTCGTGCGAGCCGCTGCTCGGCCTCCTGAAGCTCGGCGCGCGCCACCGCGACGCTGCGACGCATCTGGCGCCGATCGAGTCGCGCCAGCACGGCGCCGCGCCGGATCCGGTCGCCGGGACGGACCAGCACGGACTCGATCCGCCCATCGACCTTGGGCGCCAGGTCCGCCGTTTCGCCGGACAGGACCACGCCGAGAAACGAGGTCTTCTCCGGCGGGGCCTCTTCCGCGGCCGACACCAGCGCCGGCGAATCGTCCACCGGCGCCTCGACGGCAGGCTGTCTCGAGGAGGGCGGCGGTGCGAACGCATGGTGGCAGCCTGCGAGAACAATCACGACCGCGCACAGCCGGTACATCGACCCGCTCCGATGATGAAGGTGATGGGTGCTCATAGTCGCCCTACGGCCGCGCGCAGCTCCGCTTGCGCCTGCGCGATCGCGATCCGCGTCGCGATGAGGTCGGTTTCGACGGAGACCAACTGGTCTTCGGCGGCGGTCACCTCGTAGATCGCCGCCGAGCCGACGCGATATCGCTTGCGCAAGCTCTCGATCGTCTCCTGCGCCACCCTGGCGGTGAGCTGGCCGACGGTCAGCCGGTCCACCTCGTGACGCAGGCGCTCGTACGTCGAGCGCACATCCGCGAGCACGACATAGCGCTGGCGAACGAGATCCTGGCGCAGCCGATCATACAGATGGGCCGCGTCCTTCACGTTCATCCACGTGGTCAGCATGTCGAAGATGAGCCAATTGACCTGCCCGCCGACGAAGAAGTTGCCGATGGGGCGCTCCTCGGGCTGCGATTGCCCCGGGTCGCTCGGGAGGAAGACCTGGTTGCCGACGTTCGCCGAGCCGATCAGCGACAGCTGCGGGAAATAGGCCGCCTTGGCCGAGCGCACGCTGAACCGCTGCGCCTCCGCCGTCGCCGCCGCCGCGAGCAGCTCGGGACGCGCCTTGAGCGCCTCCTGCTCGAGGCTGGCGAGGTCGGGCACGACCGGCGCGCTCTCGGGCGGATCGTCGGTGAGCTCGACGGGCCCGTCGATCTGCAGCACCGCCCCGAGCTCCGCGAGCGCCGCGTCCCGCTGCTCCGCGATCGACTTGATCTGCGACTGCTGGCGCAAGACCAGAAGGTGCGCGCGATAGTAGTCGACCACCGGCGTGATCCCGGCGTCGACGCGCGCCTTGGTCGATTGCTCGATCTCGATCTCGCGCTGCAGCGCCTGCTCGAGGAGCCCGTGGGTCAGATCGGCGCGGCGGACCGTCCAATACGTATCGACCACCTCGACGACGATGCCGCGCACCGTCGAGCGGCGCTGCTGACGAGCGGCCGTCGTCAGCGCGCGGGCGTGCGCGATGTCGGACTCGACGCGAAGGCCGGAGAACAGCGGAATCGTCAGGTTGGCGCCGGCGGTATAGACGTGCGACTCGTTGCGGCAGGTCCCCGTCGTCTCACAGTCGACGAAGATCGACGCGGGGGCGTTTACGTTGAGCGCTTGCGCCTGCTCCGTGAACGACGCTTGCACCGTCAGCTGCGTGTATTGCAGCCGTGCGCGCAGCTCGGCGAGGCGCGCACGCAGCACGTCGACGTCGGCCTGTTTGACCTCGGAGCGCTCGGCGACCGCGATCGCCACGGCGTCGTTGACGGAGAGTCGTCGGCTCTCGCGCGCCGACGCCGGCACGACGGCGACGAGCGCCGTCAGTGGCAAAAGCCGAGTCACCCAAGAACGAGGCACCTGCATTTGTTTCCCTATGCGCCCCCGATGAACCACTCGATGGTGGCGGCGGCCCGCTCGCCGGCGAGCCACTTGCGAAACAGCGCGCGGCGCGCGATCTGGCGGCGTCGCGCATCGAGGCGGGCGGGCTGAAGCTCGAGCACGCGCGCGAGCTCCCAGCGCCCGTCGACGGGGATGGGGCCGTCGACCATTCCGCCGCGCCAGCCCGCGGCGCGAGCGCGCCACGGCTCCGGCATCTCGCACAGCGGCTCGCAGCGGACGAGGCTCTGCGGCTCGTCAGGTCCGGCCAACGCCCGCTCCAGCACACTGCCGCCGGCCGCGAGCGCGCCCGCGGCTTCGCGCGCCTCCCCCTCGCGCGCGAAGCCGAGGCGCACCCACAGCGCGAACGCCAGCTGCGCGTGATGCTCTTCGAACCAGGCATTTTCCCGGCCCGCCGCCACCTGCTCGGCGAGCTTGGCCGCGGCGACGTCGAGCTCGATGCGCCGCTCGAGGTCGGCGTAGCCGAGCTGATTGGCCGCGAGCCACGCCTCGGTCGCAGCGACGGTCTCGAGGCCACGCACGCGGCGAAACGCCTCCAGGCCGCGGGCGAGCTCGTCGTCCCCGACGGTGATCTTGCGCGCCTCGATCGCCTGCCGGATCAGCGCGCCGTCGACGATGCGGCCGCGCAAAGAGGGCTCGTCGAAGAGCGCGCTCAGCCCGTCGATCTTGACGGTCACGCCGTTGACCGCCACCACGTCGGAGTCGCGCCAGCGGTGCGCATTGCGCAGCGGCCAGGGAACCGCGTCCGGCTGCGCGCAGGTGAGCACCAGCGTCGCGCCGCCCTCGAGCTCGACGAGGGCGTCGTAGCTGTAGCGGCCGGTGAAGGCGTCGCGCTGCCAGACCAGGCGCGCGCGCGCGTCGAGACCGTCGGTGCGCGCGCTCATCAGCGGCCGCGCCGCGTCGGGAGCGAGCGCGCGCGCTTCGATCTCGGCGAGCGCGTCGAGCACGGCGAGCGCGGCGGCGTGGCGGTTCGAGGTCGTCATGCTGCTCCTTCGCGCGCGCGGCGAAGCAGGAGGTCGCACAGCGCATCGGTGATGGGCAGCCCGGTGAGCTCTTCGAGCCACAGGTACTGCCCGTTCGGATTGATCTCGAGGAAGACGTACTCGCCGTCGGGCGTGAGCACGAGATCGATGGCGCCGTAGACGAGCCCGAGGCGGCGCACCAGCCCGAGGCAGGCGCGCTCGACGGTTGCGGGCAGCGTGTGCGGCCGATGCGGCGTGCGGGCCAGATCGTAGCGGCGCCAGTCGAGGCGGGTGCGCCGCCGCCGCTGCGAGTCGATCTCGACGGCGAACAGCTGCTCGCCCACGACCGTGACGCGCAGCTCGAGGCGCTTTTCGACGTAGCCCTGCAGCACCATCGGGCACAGTCGCAGCGCGCCGAGATGCGCCAGGTCTGCCCGCTGCACCTTTTCGGTGTAGCGACACAGCTCGAGCGCGAGCGGGCCGCGTACCAGCTGATGGCCGGCCAGCTTGCTCACGACGTTGCCGTCGTGCGCCTGGTAGAACGCCAGCGCGCGCTCGGGATCGTTGGTGACGAGCGTGGGTGGAATGGCGAGGCCGAGGTGCCGCGCCAGGCAGAGCTGGCGAAAGCGCGGCCGCGCCGCCGCCAGCGTCGCCGGCGGCGCGGGCACGAAGTGGGCGCCGAGCGCGGCCAGAAGATCGCGCAGCGCGGCGTCGGTGTCGTCGCGCACGAGGTCGCGCACCAGCGGATCGCGCAGCGCGGCCGCCGGCTCGGGCGTGGCGGGCCGACGCCACCAGACCGTCTCGACGCCATCGAGCGCGATCGCGCCGGCGCCGAGATCGACCGACAGCGTCGGGCGCGCGCCGTCGTGCTCGAGCGCCAGCGTCGCGTGTGCGGGGAAGCGCGCCGCGTCGAGGCGCATCACGCTCGCGCCGCGCGCGCGCAGGCGCGCCTCGACCGCGTCGGCGTGCTCGTCCCCAGGCTTGGTGTAGATGAGGATCATCGTCGTAGTGCCCGGCAGCGGAGAGGTGACCCCCTCCGCTGCCGAACGTTCCGCGCTTAGTAGTCCACCCCTTCGTCGACGATCTGGCCGCAGCGGCAGGTCGGGCCGGTGCAGGTGGTCGGCCCGACGGCGACGACGGTGCCGATGTCGCCGACCGTGTTGCCGCCGAGGTCGATGGCGCCACCGAGCACGCGCCCGAGCTGATCCGCCGACAGCGCGCCGAGATCGGCGAGCTTGGTACGAGACTGCTTTTCCATCGTTCGCTCCTTGCCATGGACGTCCGCCATTGGACGCCGCGGTTCCCTCGAGCAACGCGCGTGCCACGCTCGACGAGCGCACATCGTCGCGACCGCGCGCGGCCGCGCCCCGCGAG
>Ga0070679_100005534_pt1 | contig 11703 bp, 10 predicted proteins | sample KBSC63BmetaG_FD_65652 | JGI IMG/M metagenome (GOLD analysis project Ga0070679, IMG submission 65652) | Corn rhizosphere microbial communities from Kellogg Biological Station, Michigan, USA - KBS C6-3B metaG | ecosystem: Host-associated > Plants > Roots > Rhizosphere | place: USA: Michigan... | reverse complement strand
CGTCACAGGCGAGGACGTTTTACCTCCTGTTTGCAGGCTCTCGCTCGACTCGCATGGCGCGCTTTTCACGCTTTGTGATCCCGCTGGGGCGCTTCGGTTCTCCAGCTCTCACTCACCAACATGTATCGTTTGTTCGCGTGTGCCGCGGTTTTGCTTGCCGGCCTATTTCATCCAATTCGTCTCGCTGCATCGGAATACGACCAGCGGCTGGCGAACATCTCCACGCGCGCGCAGGTCGGCAGCGGCAACGTCGCGGTCGTTGGTTTTGTGATCGGCCCGGGCGCGGCGAAGAATGTCCTGATCCGCGCCGTGGGACCTACGCTGGCCTCGTTCCATGTGGATGGCGCCATTGCCGACCCGGAGATCGATGTTTTCGACAGCGGCGGCCACAAGGTGTTTTCAAATGACAACTGGAACACGGTTCTGAGCGCCGGCTCCGCCGCCAGCGCTAGCACCTTCAGTTCGGTCGGCGCGTTCGGGCTCTCGAGCGGGAGCCGCGATGCCGCCTTGGTGGCGACCCTGCTCCCCGGTTCGTACACCGCGCAAGTGAACGCCGTGGGCGCGGCTTCCGGAGTGGCGATGTTGGAGGTTTATGACATTACCGGCTCCGCCCGGTTGATGAATCTTTCGAGCCGCGCCTACGTCGGGACCGGCTCGGGCATTTTGATCTCCGGCCTTGCTTTGGCCCCCGGCGGCGGCGCGCGCAAGATGCTGATCCGCGCCGCCGGCCCATCGCTCGCGCAGTTCAGCGTTGCCGGCGTGCTCGCGGACCCCGCCATCGCCGTCCTCGATGCGACGAGCACCCAGATTGCCTCGAACGACAACTGGGAGTCGCTGAATGCCGATGCGATCTCCGCGGCGGGCGCTCAAACCGGCGCCTTTCCGTTCGCGCACGGCTCGAAAGATGCGGCTTTGATCGTCGATCTCCAGCCCGCCACCACCTACACCATCCAGGTGAGCGGCGTCGGCAACACGACCGGGAACGCGCTGGTCGAAGTGTATGATCTGACGACAGACGATGTAGTCAGCGTTTCCGTTGCCGCGACAACCGCGACAACCGATGCGAAGGGCGCGGCGCCCGGCATCGTAACGTTCAGCCGGAGCGGAAGCACAGCGTCGGCGTTGACGGTTTACTACACGCTCGGCGGAGCGGCGCTCAACGGTGTCGACTACACCTTGTTGCCCGGTGCCGTAACCATTCCCGCCGGGGCTTCCTCGGCCACGGTTGCGGTCAATGCACTCGGCACGAATGCGAGCACGAGCATCAACAAGGACGTCACGTTCAAGGTGGCCGCCGGCGTTGGCTATGCCGTCGATAGCGCGAACGCGGCAACTGCGATCACCATCTTCTACAATCCTGGGACGCTCTATTTGGCGTCGCTGCGCAATGTGGCCGCCGCGACGACCTCGACAGCGTATGGCACCGCCAGCATTCAACTCAGCGAGGACGGCTCATTCGCGTCGGTGAACGTCGCGGTTTCAAACCTGAGTTCGCCGGAAACGGCAGTGTACTTGCGCATCGGCAATGTCACGGATGTCGGCTCCGAGGTCCTGCGGTTGCCGCCGGGACAAGTTGTGGGTTTCGGTTGGACGATCGCGCCCACGGCCACGTATTCGGCCGCCGATCTGGTGCAGGCGGTGAAAAACGGCCAAATCTTCGTCGATATCGAGACGGCGTCGTACCCTGGCGGCGAACTGCGCGGCGCCTTTGCGCAATCGAGCGGCTCGAGCGCCTTCACCGCACCGGCAGCGCCGCCGGCTTTGCCAACCGCGCCGCTCACTCCGGCCGACGCGGCGCGTTTCCTGATCCAGGCGACGTTCGGGGCAGCGAAAGCCGATGTCGACGCCTTGGCCGGTCAGCCGCCGAGCGCGTTGCACACGTGGATCGATGCGCAGATCGCGTTGCCGCCTTCCTCGCACCTCGATGCCACCGACGCCGATTTCAAGGCGTTCTCGACCGGCGACAATCCGCAGTACAGCCCGAGCAACCGCCAGGCCACCTGGTGGAAGTTGTCGGTGAGCGCACCCGACCAATTGCGGCAACGCGTCGCGTTCGCCTTGAGCCAGCTCTTCGTCGTGTCGGACGTGAACAGCACGCTGTATGGCACGCCGCGGGGCATGGCGAATTACTACGACGTGCTCGTGCGCGGCGCCTTTGGCAATTTCCGCGATTTGCTCGAGCAAGTGACGCTGAGCCCGGTGATGGGTGTATACCTCAGCTCGTTGCGCAACGCGAAGGCGACGTTCGATAAAACCGGCAAGCAGCTCACTTACGCCGACGAAAACTTTGGCCGCGAAGTGATGCAGCTTTTCACGATCGGTCTGAATCAGCTCCAGCCCGATGGCACGCTGAAGCTCGATGCCATGGGGTTGCCGATTCCAACGTATGATCAAACGACGATCACCGAGACCGCGCGCGCCTTCACCGGTTGGTCCTTCGCTTCCGACACCACCGTGAATTCCAATTTCCGCGGTGCCGCTTCCAATTATTTGGCGCCCATGGCCCTCTTTGCGAATTACCACGATGACGGCGCGAAAACCATCGTCGGCGGCCGGCAAATTCCCGCGAATCAGGGCGGCGCCAAGGACCTGAAGGATGTGCTCGACGCATTGTTCAACCATCCGAACGTCGCGCCTTTCGTCGCCCGGTCTTTGATTCAGCGGCTGGTCACCAGCAACCCGAGCCCGGGGTACGTCTATCGGGTAGCGCAAGCCTTTCAGGACAACGGCAGCGGTGTGCGCGGCGATTTGGGCGCGGTGGTCCGCGCGGTGCTCCTGGACTACGAGGCGCGTTCGCCTGCGGTCGCCGCAACCGCGAGCTTCGGCAAATTAAAGGAGCCGCTGCTGCGGATGACGGCGCTGCTGCGGGCGTACAACGGAGGATCGAACGTCGGCCGGTTCACGGGGGCGTTCATGTTCCCGGAGAATCAAAACGACGAAGCGGCGCTGCGTTCGCCCACCGTTTTTAATTTCTACGCACCGACGTTCACGGAGGCGGGGCTGCTGGCGGGCGCCGGTTTGGTCGCGCCGGAGTTTCAGATCGCCAACGACACCACGGCGATTTCCGTGCCGAATTTTTTGTGGAATGTCATCTACGGCACGCGGTCCGCGACGAACCCCGCCGACACCGCCGTGGGCCTTCAGCTCGATGCGTTGCTGCCGATCGCGAACGATTCACAGGCGCTGATCGACGCGACGAATCTCCTGCTCGCGGGCGGTCAGTTGCCACCAGCGATTTCCGACCGTCTCGTGGCGGCGCTGAACGCCATGCCGAATCCGAATAACGTGGCGAGTAATTCCATCGAGCGCGTTCGATCCGCTATCTACCTCACGTTGGCTGTGCCCCAGGGCGCGGTGCAAAAATAGGAGCACACCCATGACCTCGAAAACGTCTGTTCCCGATCTCTCCCGCCGCAAATTCGTGGGCGCGTGCTGCGCCGCCGTGGGCGCGACCGGCATGTTGTCCGCGATGGCGCAGCTGCGCTTGATCGGCGCCGTCGCGAGCCCGAACAACGGGGCCTCGTCTTTGATGCCGTCAGCGCTGCAGACCGACTTCAAGGCGCTGGTCTGCCTGTTCCTCGCCGGCGGCAATGATGCGAACAACCTGATCGTGCCGAGCGACGCGAGCACCTATGCCGCGTACGCCGCGGGTCGGGGTGCTTTGGCCCTGCCGCAGGCCTCGCTCTTGTCGATTGCGCCGCGAACGAGCGACGGCCGGACGTGGGGACTGCATCCGGCGCTCGGTACGAACCCCGACGGCAGCGTCGGTGGCCTGAAAGATTTGTTCGACCAGGGAAAAATGGCGCTGGTGGCGAACGTCGGCACGCTCGCGTACCCGCTGACGCAGGCGCAGTACAACTCCCGTCCGGACCTGCGGCCGATGCAGCTTTTCTCGCACAGCGACCAGCAAGTGGAATGGCAAAGCAGCCTGGCCGATAAGCCCTTTACCACCGGCTGGGGCGGCCGTCTGGCGGACCTGACGAACGCGTTCAACACGAACAACAAGGTTTCGATGGCGATCACCCTCGCCGGACAGAATTCGTTCCAGGTGGGGAAAACCGTTTCCCAGTATGCCGTCGGTACGAATGGCGCGATTTCACTGACGGGCAGCAGCACGAAGGCGACGACGCAGCCCGGCATTCGCACCGCGGCCTTGACCGATTCGCTCGCCGCGCAAAATACGAATCTCTTCGAGGCCGCGTTTGGCGCCGTCACGCAGAAGGCGATCACCAACAGCGCCCTGCTTTCGAGCGCGGTCAGCGGCACGAGCCCGTTCGCGAGTTATTTCACGGGCTTGAATTCCAGCCTGAGTCAGCAACTCCACATGATCGCGCGGCTGGTGAATGCGCAAGCGGCGCTCGGGCTGAACCGCCAGGTGTTTTTCGCGCAGGTTGGCGGTTGGGATTTGCACGACAGCCAGGTCAATCTCGGGAACACCGTGAATGGCGCGCACGCCAATTTGCTCCGCGACCTCAGCAAATCCGTGACGGCATTCTACAACGCACTGGCTTCCGTCGGCGCGCAAGACCAGGTGACGACCTTCACGGCTTCCGATTTCGGTCGCACGTACAACACCAACGGCGATGGCTCCGATCACGGTTGGGGCAGCCATCACCTGATCGTCGGGGGCGCGGTGAAGGGCGGCGACATCTATGGCAGGATGCCGACGTTCGCGATCAACGGACCGGACGACACCGGTCGTGGCCGCTGGATCCCGACGACCAGTGTCGATGAGTATTCCGGCACGCTCGCCAAATGGTTCGGCGTGAGTCCCACCGACTTGCCCACGGTGCTGCCGAATCTCAGCCGCTTCGCGAATCCGGATTTAGGGTTCATGGGTTGACTCTCCTCCGTCGACTGCGAACGGTCTGGCCATGCGTCGCTTGCTCGTCGTCGCAGTCGTGGTGGCGCTGGCAGGCTACGCCGTGTTTTTCTGGCATCAGCGTCGGCATGCGCCGGCGGAGCCGCCGCACCCCGCGCATGCGACTACGGCCGCGGCACGCCCGCAGACGTTCCGTTCATCCCCCCGACTCGCGGCGCTGGCCGCCACGCTCCCCGCTGACGCGGTGAGTCCGATCGCTCGCGACCTCGATGCCGCGACGGGAAACATCCATCACGATCTGGAAATTTTAAACGCGGTCTTTGAAGCATGGCGGACGAATTTTCCCACCGCGGGCAATCCGGTCGGCGAAAATGATGAAATCACGGCCGCGCTCGCCGGTGATAATTCGCTGCATTTCGCATTTATCTCGCCCAGCCATCCTGCGATCGATGCGGCCGGGCAGATTTGCGATCGCTGGGGCACGCCGTTTCGCTTCCACCAATTGAGCGGCACGGTGATGGAACTTTGGTCCGCGGGGCCGGACCGCCGGTTCGGCGACGCGGACGACGTCAAGCTTACGCCACTGGGCAAAGCGCCGTGATCGGCGGTTGCGCATTCGGACAGCCCCGCGTAGGACCGGCTGCAACTTTCTGTACGTGGCGGCGTCTCGACAACCCGCTGCCGCCCACACAACCTTTTTTGATCATGCAATCTCGCACCTCCCGGTCGGACCGAAGCCGCCGTGGCTTCACTTTGATGGAAATTCTCGTCGTGCTCGCGATCCTTGGCCTTTTGGCCGGCCTCGCGATCAACAAGCTCGGCGGCACTTACGACAGCGCGAAGATCGACGCCGCGCGGCTGTTCGTTAACACCAGCGTCAAAGTGCCGCTTTTCAGCTATAAAATGTCGATGGGCGATTATCCCACGACGCAAGATGGCCTGCAGGCACTGATCACCGCGCCCTCCTCGCGTGCCGACCGCTGGCGCGGCCCATATCTCGAGCCGGCAAAGATTCCCCTGGATCCGTGGAACGAGCCCTACCACTACGCGTATCCGGGCACCCACAACAAGGATGGCTACGATTTTTGGTCATCGGGCCCCAACCACCAGAGCGGCGACGAGGATGACATTGGCAATTGGGAAGCGCCGACGAGTGGACAGAAGTGATTTGCGCGCCGCGATTGCCTGATCGGCGGACTCGCATTGGCTGACGGCGGCCGTCGCTATGCTATTTGTTTCGAAACTTTCCAGCGGGCGCGCGGAGCCGCGGCTTTCCCAGCCCCGGCCGCGCGGCTTCACCTTGCTGGAAGTTCTTCTCGTTCTGGCGTTGCTGGGGCTGTTGGCGGCGGTGCTGATCGGCGGCGGCGCGCAGTTGCTGAATTCTCAGCCGACTTCCGCCGATGATGTCTTCTGGGAGGCAGTGCAGGAAGCGCGGAAGATGGCGCTGAAATCGGAGAACGACGTCGTCATGACCTATGTCGATGACCGGCAGGGCGGCAAGGCGTTCGTGGTCACCGGCAGCGGCACGGCGAAGTCGTTCCCCATCGCCAAGGCGGGCGATCTCGAAGTGACGTTTCTTTCGCAGCAGAAGGGTGGGACGGCGATCATGATCGCGGGTACGATCGTCGAAACGCAAAAGGTCGATGCGGTCACCTTTTATGCCGACGGCACCTGCAGCCCGTTTCGCGTCCAATTTTTCCGCAACGGCGCCGTGCACCTTGCGTCCATCGATCCATGGACCTGCGCGCCGATGCTGACCGCCGCGGACGAACAGGCGGCGGGCCGGTCGTGAGAGCGATGACCCGTTCCCGCTCATGGCTACGCGGCCGCCGCGGCTTTACCTTGTTGGAGGTGCTGGTCTCGCTCGCGATTTTTGCGACCGCCTCGATCGTGTTGGCGAGCGCCTACCTCAATATTCTCAATGGCTATGACATCGCCGCGCGGTCGAACGAAACCGATTCCGACGTGGCGTTCGCGCGTTCGCTGGTGCTGACGACGGCTGATCGGGACAAACTGGAGCAGGGCGGCGAATTCGACGGCGCGACCGGCGCGCATGTGCGCTGGTCGGTCGACATCGCGCCGACCAATACGGCGGACGTTTTCACGGTCACGTTTACCTGCGAAATTGACCGGGCGAACAGCCAGGAGCCGGACAAGACCGTCGAGACATTCACGGTGTTGCGGCCGACGTGGAGCACGAAGCCGGACGAACACGACAAACTCCGGGCGGACGCCAAGTCGCGTATCATGGAATTGCAAGGCGAGCAGGGACAGCAAGGCGGCGGTGCGTCGGCTGCCAAAGGAGGCCGTTCGTGAGCATGCCGCGCCAGATCGCGCCTAGCCGTCGCCGGCCAAGGATTTCGGTTTCGCGACGAGTTCCGGCGGGGCGAAGCGGGTTCACGCTGCTGGAGATCTTGATTTCCCTCGCGCTCGTGTCGGTCGTGCTCGTTTCGCTCAACACATTCGTTTTTTCGATGGGCGAACTGTGGGGCCGCAACAGTGATGTTCGACTTTTCGACCGCCATGTGCGCGCGGTCACGCGCTTTCTGAATCGGGAACTGCGCGTGGCTTCCCTGCCGCCTTTTGCGCAGCCAAACACGACGCCGGTCGGACTGCAGGAAGTGAGGCCGCAGGGCGGCGCCAGCGACAAGCTGCTCACGTTCGAGCTGCCGGCCGGCAGCCGGTTGTTGACGTGGCCCGACCGGCCCTTGCCCGAAGTGGTGTGTTCGCTGCAGGTGCGGCCGAATGAAGGGCTCATCCTGCTCTGGCACTCCCGGTTGGAGAAGAATTTCGACACCGATCCTCCGCGCGAGACCGTCATCACGCCACTGGTCGCGGCCATGAGCTACGACTATTACGACTCGCAGACGAACCGTTGGTCGACGGAGACGCAGTTGAAGCTCGATGGCGACGGCAATCCGATGGTGCCCCAGCGATTGCGCCTGCGATTTGTCTATGAGAAATTATCGACTGAAACCGTCGTGACGCTGGTGACGCCGGGTCAGGCGTTGCCGCCCTTCTGATGTATCCGCGCCGGCCCTCCCTCCTCATTCGTCGCCGCCCTTCCCCCGAAGCTGTGCGCGGGACGCCGCCGGCCGCTCGCGGGCGCCGCGGTTCGGTGCTGATCATCGTTTTGATCACGCTGATCTTTGCCTCGGTCGCGCTGGTGACGTTCATGGATCGCGCGACGAACGATCTGATCGTCGACCACCGCGACGCGCAGGCGCACCGCCTGCGGATGGAGGCTTACTCGGCACTCGAAGCGACGCTTGGTGTGCTGGTCGATTTTCGCGAAGCGCTCGGCGGTTTGCACAGTCCTGCGGAAGGGTGGAGCGATCCGCTTGGGTTTGCCGGCTACACGCCGACGGAAGGCCGCACGGTGGACGTCGCGTTTGAAGATGAAAGTGGCAAAATTTCCCTGCCGCATGCGGATGCCCAGGTTCTGACGCGTTTGTTCGAATCGTGGGGCGAGACGCAACCCGACGCCGAGACCTTGGCGGATGCGCTCATGGGCTGGATGCATAAGGAACACGTTTATACGACGGCGATTTCGCCCGACTATGCGCAGAGCGCGATTCCGTACGATCCACCGGCCCGGCCGCTCCGTACGTACGCTGAACTCGCGGCCATCGATAAGGTGCGCGATTATTTTTACGACGCGAACGGCCGCCCGAATGACAACTGGCGACGGTTCGTGGCCAGCGTGTCGCTCTTCGATTTCGCGCAGTCGAGTCTGAATGGCGCCGCGCCGGATACGCTCGCCGCCGTGGGGCAATACAGCGACACGCAGCGGCAGACGATGGCCGATTATCTGGCCGGAACCGGGCAATATCAGAACCAAGGCCGCAACTACTTTCGCGACCCGAGCCAGGCGCAGGCGCTGGCTGGCGCAGGCGGCAACGCCGGCGCGTTCAGCACCACCATCAGTGCGCTGCGGATTTTGATCACGGTGCACGATGGCAGAACCACGTTTCGATTGGCCGCAGTGGTGACTTCGCAGAATGCGGCGAAGGCCGTGCAGGAAACTGCAACTTCGCAAAAGACGGAAACGTCCTCTCCGACGAACCAAAACGCACAGAAGCAGAATTCGCCCAGCGCCACGCAAACCAAGCAGCAGGTGTCGGGCAACGGTGCGCAGCAGCCCAACGCCACCGAAAATCTCCGATACCCATTTACGCTCTTGGAAATTCGTGAAAATGATGAGATTCCTTCCAGTCCGGTGGCGCCCCCGCCGCCGACTTGATTCCCGACTCGACCACTGATGTCCGACTCACCCCTCAGGTTTTTGCGCGCGGGACCGCCGCCGCCGAAGATCGTTCTGCTGCCCGACGGCCTCTTTTTCAGCCGCGCGGTGCCGATCGCTCCTGAGGCGACGCCGGCCGAAGCAATGCAGCAGGTCGAGCTCGCGCTGGAAGGCATGGCGCCGTTTCCGTTGGCCCAACTTTACTACGGCTCGTACTGGGTTCCCGGCGCAGCGCACGCCTTTGTCTACGCGGCGTATCGCCGCCGATTCACGACGGAGCAGACGCTCGCCTGGAGTGACGCTGAGCTGGTGATCCCGGCCTCGGCGGCCCTTTTCGGTGGCCAAGTGGAGCCGGCCACGACGGTCATTCTGGCTGCGCCGGACGGTATCACGGCGGTCCACTGGGAAATCGGCGCGGTCCCGAGCCACGTGGTTTTCCGTGGCGTTGATCCAGAAGCGGCGGAGGCCGAGCGCGCGCAGGTGCGGGAAGACCTCATCCGCGAACTCGGCGGCAGCAAGGTCGTCATCGATTTGCTCGTGGCGCCGGCGCCGGACGCCGGACGCAGTGATCACGAAGTCGTCTTTCGTTCCGGAGACTTTGTTTCGCGGGTCACGCAGCCGGCACTGGGTGCGATGGACGTTCGCGACAAAGGCGAACTGGCGGCGATGCGCGCGGCCCGGAAGCGCGATATCGTCCTTTGGCGGACGACGCTTGGATGCGCCGCGGCGCTGCTGCTGCTCGCGCTTGGTGAATTGGCGCTCCTCGGCGGCCAAGCCTGGCAAAAAGTTCGCGTCGCAAAGTTGAACGCGCGCGCGCCGGCCGTCGCTGACATCCAGCAGGCGCAAGAGCTCGCGACGAATATCGAGGACCTCGTGACGAAACGGTTTCTGCCGCTGGAAATGGTCACCTCGGTCGTCGGCAGCAACGGTGCCCGCAAGCCGGCCGATCTTATCATCACCCGGATCTCCAGCAATGCGTCGAACGGCACACGGGGCGCGTTCAATCTCGTCCTCGAAATTCAAACGACGGATTCCGCTCAAGTGCCAGTCTACCGCAACGAGCTGCAGAAGCTGCCGGAGTGTCAAAGCGTGAATGTGGAACCGCTGCCATCGCAGGGCGACCGGTCGATGTTCCGCGTCACCGTCACGTTCAAACCCGGCGCCCTCAAGCCGCAAGCCGCATGACCCGAGCGCTTCGTGCCTTTTTCCTGAGCCGCGTCCTTCGCGAAAAGCTCCTGCTGGTCGCCTTCCTCGGCATCGGCGTCGTCATGTGGGGTTCCGCTCTTTCGTCTCGCGCCGCGAGCTTCTTCCGCGCCAAGGCTGCCACCACGGCGCAGCTCAAGGACCAGGATTTATGGTTGAAGCGCAAACCGCAGATCGAGGCCGCCACTCACGAGGCCGCGGCCCAGATGGATCCGGCTAAAACGCTCGACCCGACGCTTTTGTTGGTGGAGATCCGCCGCATCGCGAACGACGCGAACGTGAAGTTCAACAGCAGCAACGTCACGTCAGGTCCCAATTTCGGCCAGTTCTCGATCAACACGCTGCGGCTCAACATCCCCGCCGCCGACTGGCATTCCTTTGCCACGTTTTATCAGCATCTGCAGGAGCGGGCGCCGTACCTGGCGATCACCGAACTGGCGATGCAGCCGGTGCGCGGAAACCCCGAGCAGGTCACGGCGTCGATGAACGTTTCGTCGTTCGAGATCAAACACTAAGGCGGCCCCGGCGGGCGCAGGGTGTGCTGTAACCCTTGCCTGGATACGCACGAGGCTGAGGAATGATCGATCGTGCCGCGCTGGTGGCGCGGACGTATTTTCCGCGGGTGTCGCACTGGCGTAGCGACGCGTGCGCGACAGCGTGGCCGCTCCTGGGCGGTGCGGCGGCCGTGCCGGCCTTTCACGGAACTTAAACGAACTGTTACCTTTCTCCGTTTGCGGCACCGGCGCGTCCGTCGAAATTCGCCCACCAGTTCCTCGTCGCTGTCGCATGTCCTCCGTTTCCCCGTCAAATCCGCGTGTCGTTGTCGTCGCCTTGCTGCTCGCTTGGCTCGGGCCGCGCTCCGTCCGCGCGGAGAACTCGGTCAGCTACAAATACGAGGACTATCGCGAGAGCGGCGGGCGCATCGGCGTGAAGACACAGGGCGCGGTGCTCCAGCAAGACGTCGGTCTCGATGGCCATCTGAAGGTTGAAGGCGTGCTCGACGCCATTGCCGGTGCCACGCCGGACGGCGAACCCGCCCCCACCGGCTCCGACCAGGTGCCGCTCACCGAGATGCACGAGCGCCGCAAAGCCTGGAACGCCGACTACTCACACCAATTTCAGCGCATCAATCTCGACGTCGGTTTGGGCAACAGCCGCGAGAGCGACTACGTGTCGAACGGCTGGTCGGTGAATGCCGTCACCGATTTCAACCAGAAGAACACCGAGCTGCTCGCCGGTTTCGCCGGCACCGACGACAAGATCAAGGTCAACTATTCCTCGATCGCGCGGCGTCAGCGGAAACACACCAACGATCTGATTCTCGGCGTCACGCAACTGATCTCTCCGCTGTTTTCGGTTTCGTGCAATCTGTCGTGGGGCCGGCAGAGCGGCTACCTCGATGATCCTTACAAGATCGTGCTCAAGGACACGGAGG